>Ga0316188_10000896_pt1 | contig 13807 bp, 11 predicted proteins | sample Phiworburrow1_MG_FD_204933 | JGI IMG/M metagenome (GOLD analysis project Ga0316188, IMG submission 204933) | Coastal sediment microbial communities from Maine, United States - Phippsburg worm burrow 1 | ecosystem: Environmental > Aquatic > Marine > Coastal > Sediment | place: USA: Maine...
GCCGCAGCCCGCGCAGCGGCAGTCGCCCTTCGTTCCAGCGCCCTGCGGCGCGGTTGTCCAGCCGCAGCGTCACGGCGGCCGGCAGGTGGGCCGCCTGAGTGCGCACGGTCGCTTCCAGGTCGAGCGCGGTGGCCGGGGCCGCACCATGCAAAGCCGCCAGATCCAGCGCGCGTGCGCTGGCCTGCAGCTCGCCGATCGGCCAGGCCGCAAAGGGCTTCAGCACTGCCGTGGCGTCTAGCGCCTGAGCCGGGCGCTGCGCGGTGCCGCCCGCACGCAACCGGGCGTCGAGTTGCGGTGCGGCCAGCGGACCGTTCAAGCTCAGCGCGGCCTGCCAGTCGCCGTCCACCGACTGGGCCAGATCGATGTGCGCCTGCAGCGGCAGGCCGTCGCGCGTGCCCACCTGCGCGCGGGCGCTGGCATGCAGCCGGTCCCAAGCGAGCTGAAGATCGTCGATGCGGTGGTAGGCGCCGTCGTCCGCTCCCAGGCTCAGGCGCGCGCGCAGGTCGCGCACGGGCGTGTCCATGCCGTCGACGCGCAGTTCGTCGATGCGCAGCAGTGCAATGTCCAGACCCAGCGGCAGCGCCAGGCTGCGCGGCGGCTCGATGTCGGCGCTTGGCTCGCTCGACAGGCTCAGCTCGACGCGGCCCACGCGCAGCTCGGCCAAGCTGATGCGAAGCCACTGCTCGAGCCCGCCCGCATGCAGGCCCGGCTCGCGCCAGGCGAGATCGTGCAACTGCAGCCGGGCGCCTTCGCCCGGCAACGGCAGCTCGACGTGCTGCGCGTGGAAGTCGCCGAACAACGCGCCGCGCGTGCCGCTGACCTGTAGCACCGGCACGCGCTGCAGCAGCCAAGAGGTGCCGGCCTCGGTGGTGAACAGCCAGCCCAGCGAGCCCAGCACCAGGCCGAGCACCGCCAGCACGCCGAGCAGGTAGGTGCCCAGGCTGACGAACAGCCTGCGCAGCCAGCGCCGGCGCGGGCGCGACGCGGGCACCGGCGGCTCTGGGGTTGCCGCGTCTGCAGGGGTTTCGGGGTCTGTGGACATCACAGGCTCAGAACACCACGCCGACGCTGAAGTGCAAGCGGAACTTGCGCACCTCCTGGCCATAGGCCAGGTCCATCCGCAACGGACCCACCGGGCTGCGCCAGTGCACGCCCGCGCCGTAGCCGAGCACCGGCCGCATCGCGCGCCAGCCGTCGGACGCATTGCCGGCGTCGACGAACAGTGCCCACAGGAAGTCGGGCTGGCTGGCGATGAAGGGGTGTGCCACTTGCAGGCTGGCGGTGAACAAGGTGGTGCCGCTGATCGTGGCGCCACCCAGCTCGGGCCCCAGCGAACGGTAGGCATAACCGCGCACGGAGTTGTCGCCGCCGGCACGGAACAGCAGGGTGTCCGGCACCGCCAGCGTCTCGTTGACGAAGACCTGCCCGAGCTCGATGCGCCCGCTGCCATAGAAGGAATTTCCCAGCGGCTGGTAGGTCTGCATGCGGCCGTACAGGCGTGCGAAGGGCCCGGTTTCGGTGCTGCTGCCCGCCCCGCTGGCCGCCGTGGTGGTGCCGCTGGCATAACCGCCGCCGCTCTGAAGGTTCCACACCGTGCCGCGCGTCGGCGTGCGCAGGTCGTCGACGTTGCGCCAGGTCCAGTGATAGTTGCCGGACAGCGCGCTGCTGTTGTTGACGCCGGCGCTGTTCTCCAGCCTGGCGTGGGCGTATTCGGCGTAGTACAGGCGCCAGATGCGAACCGTGTCGCGCGTGCGGCCGATGCGCGCGTACGCCGACAGCCGCGTCTCGTCGTCGGACTTCAGCTCTTCCACCTGGCCGGCCAGCAGGTTGCGGTAGCCGTCGTCCTGCAGGTGCGACATCAGGTCGCCGGTCCAGGCGTTCAGGTTCTGGCCCACCTGAAGCTTGTTGCGTGCCACCCAGCGCAGGTCGAAGAGGTTGCGGTGAGTGTGCTCGAGCGTCAGCTGCGCACCGGTGTTGTCGGCGTAGCCGATACCGACCGTGGCCTGCTGCAGCGTCAGTTCGCGCAGCGCCAGCAGCGCCGGGGCGGCCTTGGGATCGGCGGCGCCGGCATCGACGTCGATGACCACGCTTTCGAACAGGCCCAGGTTGAGGATGCGGTCCTGCACGTCACGCAAGACCTGCTCGGTGGCCGGCTTGCCGATGAGCTCGCGCGCCATCGGCAGCACGGCGTCTTCGTCGAAGCGCGACAGCCCGGCGGTGCGCAGGCTGCCCACGCGATACAGCGGGCCGCTGTCGGCAACCACGAACAGGCGCACCGTGTTGTTGTCGGCGTCGACCTGCGCGGCGGTGCCGCTCCAACTGGCCGCGAGGTAGCCGTTGCGGCGCAGCAGGGCCAGCACGCCGTTCTTCGCGCTGTCCCACACGGATTGCTCGAAAGGTTGGCCCGGCTTCAACGGCCACTCGCTGCGCAGCGCCTCCATCAGCAGCAGCGCGGCGGGGTCGCCCGAGGCTTGCTCGTCGTAGAGACCACCCTGCACCTCGAGTGTCAGTCGATCGATGCGCGCGCGCACGCCGGGCTCGACGGCAACGCGCAGCAGCGGCAGTTGCCCGCCGTCGTCGACGCGCCGGACCTGGATCTTGGGATTGAAGTAGCCCTCGGTCTGCAGCAGCGTGCCGGCCTGTGCCGACGCGGCACCGACCAGGCGGTCGATCTCGCCCGCAGTCAGCGAATCGGCTTCGGCCGCATGCTGCAGGCGCGCGAGGTCGAGGTGCTCGAGCAGCAGCGCGCGCAGCGATCCGGGGGCCTGCACCTCCAGGCGGAACTGTGGCGGGCGCGGTGGCTCGGCCGGCTTCTCGTCCTCGGCCTTCGGGCCGAAGGGCAGGCTGCCACACCCTGCGAGCAGCCCCATCAGACCCCACCACAGCGCCACGTGCAGCGCTGCGCGAAAGCTCATTTGCTGAGCAGCCGCATGGCCCCTTCCAGGCCCTGCAAGGTCAGCGGGAACATGCGCTGGTTCATGATCTGCTGGATCACGGCGATGCTCTGCCGGTACTGCCACACGCCCAGTGGCTCGGGGTTGATCCAGGCGTACTTGGGGAAGGCGTGCGTCAGCCGCTGCAGCCATTCGGCGCCCGGCTCCTCGTTGTTGTATTCGACGCTGCCGCCGGGCTGCAGGATCTCGTAGGGGCTCATCGTCGCGTCGCCGACGAAGATCAGCTTGTAGTCCTTGTTGTACTTGCGGATCACGTCCCAGGTGCTGAACTTCTCGGAAAAGCGCCGCCGGTTGTTCTTCCACATGAAATCGTAGACGCAGTTGTGGAAGTAATAGAACTCCAGGTGCTTGAACTCGCTCTTCGTGGCCGAGAACAGCTCCTCGACGCGGTGGATGTGCTCATCCATTGTGCCGCCCACGTCCATCAACAGCAGCACCTTCACCTTGTTGTGACGCTCGGGCACCATCTTGATGTCGAGCATGCCGGCATTGGCCGCGGTGCTGTGGATGGTGTCGTCGAGATCGAGCTCGAGCTCGTTGCCTTCGCGCGCGAAACGGCGCAGCCGGCGCAGCGCGACCTTGATGTTGCGCGTGCCGAGTTCCAGCGTGTCGTCGTAGTCCTTGTAGGCACGCTGGTCCCAGACCTTGACCGCGCTCTTGTTGCGGCCCTTGTCCTGGCCGATGCGGATGCCCTGCGGGTTGTAGCCGAAGGCGCCGAAGGGGCTGGTGCCGCCAGTGCCGATCATCTTGCTGCCGCCTTCGTGACGCTTCTTCTGCTCCTCGAAACGCTTTTTCAGCGTTTCCATCAACTCGTCCCAGCCCATCTTCTCGATCTTGGCCTTCTCTTCGGCGCTGAGCTCGAGTTCCAGGTTCTTGCGCAGCCACTCCAGTGGCAGGTCCTGGCTGAAATCGGCGAGCATCTCCACGCCCTTGAAGTAGGCGGCGAAGGCGCGATCGAACTTGTCGAACTGGGCCTCATCCTTGACCAGCGAGGTGCGCGCAAGGTAGTAGAAGTCGTCGACCGAAGGCCCGATGACACCCAGCTTGATGGCTTCGAGCAGCGTCAGGTATTCCTTGACGGATACCGGCAGCTTGGCGGCGCGCAGCGTGTAGAAGAAGTTGATCAGCATGGTGGCGGCGGCCTTGTCCTGGGTTCGCGCCTGAGGGGCCTGCCCGTTTCGGTGGCGATGACCCGAAGGATAGCCGGGAGCGAGTGGCCGCGCCATGCAGCCATGCGGCACTGATGCTATAAGCGCTCGGCCCGAACTTCCCCCCCGCCCGTTGTCGTCGACGCTGTCCGTATTGACCGCCACGCAGGTGGCGTTTCTGCAGGTCGCCGTGTTGCAGGCGGTGGCCGGCAGCGTTTGGGCGCTGAGCGCCTGGTTCGTTCGCGGCGAACGTGTCGCGCTGGCCCACTGGGCTGCTTATTCCTGGCTCAGCGCGCTCACCTGGAGCTTGCTGGCGCTTAACCTGCAGTCGCCGCCCTTGCTGGCCGTGATGATCGGCCTGTGCGCCGCGCTGGCACTGCGCGGCGGCATCCGCCGCTTCGTCGGCAGGGTGACGGGCTGGCGCGGGCCCGTGCTGGTGCTGGTGCCGGTGCTGCTTTTCGGCGTGCTGGCGGGCGATCCGGCCTGGCGGCCGGCGCAGGCGGCGGTCAACTTCGGCGTGCTGGCGGCGCTTTACGTCGGCATGGCGCTGGACATCGGCCGCCACGCGCGCGACGACCTGAACTGGCGCTGGCCCTGGGCGCTGTCGGTGCCGCTGTTGCTGGGCGCCCTCGGCTTCGGCAGCCGGTCGCTGCGTGCGCTGTTCTGGCCCGAGTCGCTGTGGGCCGAGATGAACGTGCATAGCGCCTTGAACGTGGCCTCGGCATTGAGCTACGTGATGCTCGTGTTGCTGATGCACGCCACGCTGATGGCGCTGGTGGTGGCGCGACTCTTGGGGCAGCTGCAACGGCTGGCGCGTCGCGACGGCTTGACGGGGATGCTGAACCGCCGCGCCATGCTCGAACTGCTGGACCGGCAGATGCGCCAGCGCCGCCGCGCCGACGATGCCTTCAGCGTGCTGATGATCGACATCGACGAGTTCAAGGCGGTGAACGACCGGCACGGCCATGAGGTCGGCGACCGTGCGCTGACCCACTTTGCGCGGCTGATGACGCAGGCGATGCGCGCCGAGGACCGCATCGGCCGCTTCGGCGGCGAGGAATTCCTGGTGCTGCTGCCGTCGTGCGATCTGGCGCGTGCGTTGACACAGGCCGAGCGCCTGCGCCTGGCGGCGCACGCAGCGCCCTTGCCGATCGAAGGCGGCTCCTTGCCGCTGTCGGTGAGCATCGGCGTCGCGCAATGGTCCGGCAGCGCCGAGGACGCGTCACGGTTGCTGGCCCGCGCCGATGCCGCGCTGTACCGCGCCAAGCACCAGGGTCGCAACCAGGTGGTGGCGGCGCGGGACCCTGCCGCCGAAGCATTGCCGCAGGCGGCATCGACCGCCACCTGAGGGCGATTCAAGATCGGGCCGGACCCAAGCGGCCGTGGCCTGCGCTGCAACCCAGCGCCGGCGAACGGGCGCTTGGGAGTGCAGCGGTCCCGCGCACGGCTGCCCGACACAGCGCCGCGCACTCGCACGGCGTGGGCTTCGCGTTTCCGCAATGCGTTTCCGCGCGATGGAGCGTGGCGTGGTGTCAGTTCTCGGCGTCGTCGATCGATGCGCTCCAGCGCTGCCAGGCGACCAGCTCGCGCCGGTCGCGCTTGGTCGGCCGGCCCTGCTCGATGGCCCGCGCCGGGTCGTTCAGATAGGGCCGCGCACGCGCCGCGGCCTCGCGTGCGGCGATGCTCTCGGCGGTCTCGGCATACAACTGCTGTGCCTGGGGCGCCGGGCCGCGCAGGTCGCTCAGGCCCAGCACCAGCACCTCGCGTGCGATCTCGGCGCGCTCCCCCTGGCGCAGCGCCACCCGGTCGCCGATGCGCAGTTCGCGTGCCGGCTTGACCGGCTGACCGTTGACCGTGACGCGGCCCTTGTCGATGAATTCCACGGCCAGCGCGCGCGTCTTGTAAAGGCGCGCCGCCCACAGCCACTTGTCCAGCCGCATGCGCCCGGGGGGTGTTCGGCTGTTCATGCGGCAGCCGCCGGTGCCAGCGGCAACGAGACCCGCGCTTCCAGACCGATCACCTGGCCGTCCATCACGCGGTTGTCGAGTCGGATGTCACCGCCCAGGCTCAGTGCGATGTCGTGGCAGATGGCCAGCCCCAGGCCCGAGCTGCTGTGCGGATCGCCGCCGGCAAAGGGCTGGAACAGGCGCTGGCGCAGATCGTGCGCGATGCCCGGGCCGCTGTCGGCCACGCTGAGCCGGGCTTGCGTCGGGGTGGCAAGCACACGCACCTGAAGCGGCCGGCCCGCCGGGCTGTATTTGATGGCGTTGTGCAGCAGGTTGCGCGTCAGCTCGCGCAAGGCCCATTCATGCGCGCGCACCGGCGCACTCGCGACGTCGATCTCGAAGTCGATGTGCTGCGCAGCGATCAGCGGCGCCAGGTCCAGCGCCACGGCGCGCACCACCTCGGCCCAGTCGGTCAGCGGCGCGTCGCCCTGCTGGCGCAGCTGTTCCACCTTGGCCAGCGCCAGCATCTGGTTGGCCAGCTGGGTTGCACGCTCGACCGTGCTGCTCATCTCGCGCAGGGCGGTGGCCGGCTCGACGTCGCCGCGCTGCGCCGACTGCAGCTGCGTGCGCAGCACGGCCAGTGGTGTGCGCAGCTGGTGCGCTGTGTCGCGCACGAAGCGCTTCTGGTCGGCCAGCAGGTGCGCCAGCCGTGCCATCACCTGATTGGTTGCGCCCAGCAAGGGCTGCAGCTCGGCCGGTGCGCGGCTGGCGGCCAGCGGTGACAGGTCGTTCTCGCTGCGCTGCATCAGCTGTTCGCTGAGCTGGCGCACCGGCCGGGTCGCGCGCTGCACCACGACCCACACCACCGCGGTGATGACCAGCACCAGCAGCGCCTGGCGCCACAGCGTGTCGATCAGGATCTGCCGCGCCAGCGTCTGGCGCAGCTCCAGCGTCTCCGCCACCTGGATCGTCGCCATGCCTCGCCCCTCGACGCCGGCCACTGGCTGCAGCAGCACCGCCACGCGAACCGCTTCGCCGTGGTAGTGGTCGTCGTAGAAATCGACCAAAGCCGCATAGGGCCCGCGGTCGGGCAGGCGGCCGCGCCATCGTGGCAGGTCGTCGAAGCCGGACACCATCTCGCCGCCGAAGCCGCTGACGCGATAGAAGATGCGGCTGCGGTTATCCGCCTCGAAGGGCTCCAGCGCGGAATAGAGCACCGTGGCCGTCAGGCGTGCATCCGCTCCGCTGCCGCTGACTTCGAGCTGCTCACCGATGGACTTGGCGCTGGCCAGCAGCGTGCGGTCGTAGGCGGTGTCGGCAGCGCGCAGCGCCTGCCGGTACAGGCTCACCGTGTTGACCGCGATCAGTGCCAGCACCGGCAGCAAGATGCCTAGCAGCAGCACGCTGCGCAGCGAGAAGGGCGCCGCGGCGGCTTGCGCGCTCACTCGCCGGCCCTCAGCAAGTAGCCCAGGCCACGCAGCGTGACAAGCAGTGCGCCGCTGCCGGCGATCTTCTTGCGCAGCCGGTAGGCCACGACCTCGATCGCATCGGCCTGCACCGCGACGTCGCCGGAGAAGACCAGCTCGGTCAGGCGCTCCTTGGCGACAGCCTGTCCCGGGCGCGCCAGCAGCGCGCGCAGCAGCGCCAGCTCGCGCGGCGGCAGGTCCATCGGCTGGCCGCGCAGGCAGACCGCGCCGCTGTCGGCGTCGAGCCGCAGTCCGCAGAACTCGGGCGTTGCGAAAGGCGCACGCGCGTCGGGGCCAGCGGCGCCGCCGGCGCGGCGCGCCAGCGCGCGCACGCGGGCCTCGAGTTCGTCGAGGTCGAAGGGCTTGGGCAGATAGTCGTCGGCGCCGGTGTTCAGGCCGAGGATGCGGTCGCCGACGGTGCCGCGCGCGGTCAGGATCAGCACTGGTGTGGCCAGTCCCTCGCCACGGGCGCGCGCCAGCACCTCAAGCCCGTCCAGCCCGGGCAGACTCAGGTCCAGCACCACCACGTCAGGCTGGCTGGCCTGCCACCGGTCGAGCGCACGCACACCATCGCCACAGGTGGCCACCTGGATGCCGCGGCGCTCGAAGCTGCGCTGCAGTGTGGCCTGCATCGCGGCGTTGTCCTCGATCAGCAGCAGCTTCACGGCGCGCACCATAGCAGGCCCGGCATGCGCGTTTCCCCTAGCCGGTCGGACAGCCGATTGACAGCCTCGGCAACGAACATCTGCGGACAGTCCACACCCCAACCGGAGACCCATGATGCGCAGAGACACTTTCCTGAAGTCGATGGCCGCGCTGGCCGTGGCCGGCACGCTGCCGCTGACGGCACGCGCCGCAGCCAACATCAAGATGATGATTCCCGCCAACCCCGGCGGCGGCTGGGACACCACCGGCCGCGCGCTCGGCATGGCGCTGCAGGATGCCGGCGTGGCCTCGTCGGTGAGCTTCGACAACAAGGGTGGCGCTGCCGGGGCCATCGGCCTGGCGCAGTTCGCCAACGGAAGCAAGGGCGACCCGAATGCGCTGATGGTGATGGGCGCGGTGATGCTCGGCGGCATCATCACTGGCAAGCCGCCGGTGTCGTTGTCGCAGGTGACGCCAATCGCACGCCTGACCAGCGAGTACAACGTCTTCGTGCTCCCGGAGAACTCGCCCTTCAAGACGATGAAGGACGTGATCGAGCAGATGAAGAAGGACCCGGGTAGCGTCAAGTGGGGCGGCGGTTCGCGCGGCTCCACCGAGCACATCGCGGCGGCGATGATCGCGCGCGAGGTCGGCGTCGATCCGGCGAAGATCAACTACGTCGCCTTTCGCGGGGGTGGCGAGGCCACGGCCGCCGTCCTCGGCGGCAACGTCACCATCGGTGGCAGCGGCTACAGCGAGTTCGCCGAGTACATCGATACGGGCAAGATGCGCGCCATCGCCGTCACCTCGGACACTCGGCTGAAGGGCGTGAACGTGCCGACGCTGAAGGAGCAGGGCATCAACGTCGTCATCGGCAACTGGCGCGGCGTGTACGGCGCGGCTGGCATCACCGCCGAACAGGCCAAGGCGCTGACCGACATGGTCGTCGCGGCGACGAAGAGCAAGGTCTGGGCCGAGGCGCTGGAGAAGAACAAGTGGACGCCGGCGCTGATGACTGGCACGGCCTTCGCGAATTTCGTCGATAACGAGTTCGCCAACCTGCGTGCGGTGATGGTCAAGGCCGGGATGGTCTGATGAAGATCGAGCAGGCCGGGGTCGGCGCTGGCGTGCTCGGCCTGGGCCTGCTGCTCGGCGCGGGCGCGACGCAGTTTTCGGGCGAGGCCGGGTATGGCGGGGTCGGCCCGAACTTCCTGCCCTGGGTGGTCAGTGCGCTGCTGGTGCTGTGTGGCGGCCTGCTGCTGTGGGAGGCCGCCAGCGGCGGCTTCCGCGACCTGGAGCAGGCGCCGGGCGAGGCGAGCGGCCACTGGCCCGGCTTCGTCTGGGTGTCGGTGGGGCTGCTGGCCAACGCAGTGCTGATCACGCGCATTGGCTTCATCCTCAGCTGCACCTTGTGCTTCGTGCTCGCGGTGCGCGCTTTCAAGTCCTCCGAGGGGCGGCTCGACCTGAGCCTGCGTGGCTTGCTGGTCGATACGCTGGTCGGGCTCGCCATCGCCGCGCCGGTGTACTGGATGTTCACGCAGTTGCTGTCCATCAACCTGCCCGGCCTGACCTCGAGCGGGTGGTTGTGATGGACACGCTCAACCTGCTCGTCCAGGGCTTCATCTCGGCGGGCACGCCGATCAACCTGCTGTGGTGCCTGCTCGGCTGCACCATCGGCACGGCGGTGGGGGTGCTGCCCGGCATCGGTCCGGCGACCGCGGTGGCGATGCTGCTGCCGATCACGCTGAAGGTCGAGCCCACAGCCTCGATGATCTTCTTCGCCGGCATCTACTACGGCGCGATGTACGGCGGCTCGACCACCTCGATTCTGCTCAACACGCCGGGCGAGGCCGGATCGATGGTCACGGCGATGGAAGGCAACAAGATGGCCAAGCACGGCCGCGCCGGCGCCGCGTTGGCCACCTCGGCCATCGGCAGCTTCGTTGCCGGCACCATCGCCACGGTCATCGTCACCTTCTTCGCCCCTGTTGTCGCAAACTACGCGGTGCGCCTGGGTCCGCCCGAGTATTTCCTGCTGATGGTGCTGGCCTTCTGCACGGTCAGCGCGGTGCTGGGGCAGAGCACGCTGCGTGGCCTGACGGCGCTGGGCATCGGGCTGGCGATGGGCCTGGTCGGCATCGACCAGATCTCCGGTCATGCGCGCTACACGCTCGGCGTGCCGGAGATGATGGACGGGCTGGAGGTGGTGCTGATCGCCGTTGGCCTGTTCGCGGTGGCCGAGGCGCTGTATGCGGTGCTCTACGAGGGCCGCACCGTGGAGACGCAAAACATGCTGAGCAAGGTGCACATGACGGGCGCCGATTGGCGCCGCTCGTGGCCGGCCTGGCTGCGCGCCACGGCCATCGGCACGCCCTTCGGCTGCATCCCGGCGGGCGGCAGCGAGATCCCCACCTTCCTGAGCTACGCCACCGAGAAGAAGCTGGCCAAGCCCGAGTACAGGCGGGAGTTCGGCAGCATTGGCGCGATCGAAGGCGTGGCCGGGCCCGAGGCGGCCAACAACGCCGCCATCACCGCCACGCTGATCCCGCTGCTGACGCTCGGCATCCCCACCTCGAACACCACCGCGATCCTGCTCGGCGCGTTCCAGAATTACGGCATCCAGCCCGGGCCGCAGCTGTTTGACAAGAATTCGACGCTGGTGTGGGCGCTGATCGCCTCGCTGTACATCGGCAACGTGATGCTGCTGGTGCTGAACCTGCCGCTGGTGGGGCTGTGGGTCAAGCTGCTGAAGATCCCGAAGAGCTACCTGTATGCCGGCATCCTGATCTTCGCCACCGTCGGCGTCTACGGCATGCGCCAGTCGGCTTTCGACCTGGTGCTGCTGTATGCCATCGGCCTGCTCGGCGTGGTGATGCGGCGCTTCTCGCTGCCCACCGCGCCGGTGGTGGTAGGCATGATCCTGGGCCCGCTGGCCGAGGCGCAGATGCGCAACGCGCTGTCCATCGGCGAGGGCAAGTGGAGCGTGTTCGTCGAACGGCCGATGTCGCTGTTCCTGCTGCTGGTGGTGATCATCGTGCTGACCCTGCCGCGCCTGATGCGCCTGCGTAAAGCCCTGAAGTCGCGCTGAGCAGCGCCCCGGTTCGGCACCCCGCCGGCGAGGCTGAAGAACCCGCGCTCAGTCCTTCGCGCCGAGAGCCAGTGCGCGCTGGCGCTGCGCCTGCAATTCAGCGTCGGCCGGCCGGCCCATCGTGTCCCAGCCCTGCAGATGGCGCAGCGCCAGGTCGCGCAGCGCGACGATCCACTCGTGCCGGTCATTCAGACAGGCGATGTAGTGGAACTGCTTGCCGCCGGCCTGGGTGAAGGCCTCGCGCGCTTCCTGGTCGATCTCCTCCAGCGTTTCCAGACAGTCGGCGACGAAACCCGGGCAGATCAGATCGACCCGCTCGACGCCCTCGCGCGCGAGCTGCTGCAGCGTCGGTTCGGTGTAGGGCTGCAGCCACTGGGCCTTGCCGAAACGGCTCTGGAAGGTGACGCGAAAGTCGTCCTTCGCCAGCCCGAGCCGCTGCGCCAGCAATCGCGCGGTCTTTTGGCAGGCGCAGTGGTACGGGTCGCCAAGTTGCAGCGTGCGTTCGGGCACGCCATGGAAGCTCATCACCAGCACGCCGGCGCGGCCTTCGCGCTGCCAGTGGTCGCGTACCTGGGCGGCCAGTGCCTCGATGTAGCCGGCGTCGTCGTGGTACTGCTGCACGAAACGCAGCTCGGGCACCCAGCGCGCCTGGCGGCCCCAGTCGGCGACGGCATCGAAGACACTCGCACTGGTCGCGGCCGAGTACTGCGGGTACATCGCCAGCACCAGCACGCGTGTGGCACCCTCGGCACGCAGCGCGTCCATCTGCGCGGCAATGCTCGGCTGGCCGTAGCGCATGGCTGCGCGCACCTTCAGCGAGTGCCCGGCCTGGCCCAGATAACCCGCCAGCAGCTTGGCCTGCTTGTCGGTCCACACCGCCAGCGGCGAACCCGCTTCGGTCCAGACGGACGCGTATTTCTGCGCCGACTTGGCTGGGCGCACGCGCAGGATCACACCGTGCAGGATCAACCACCATGGCAGGCGCGGGATCTCCACCACGCGCGGATCGGCCAGGAACTGCGCCAGGTAGCGGCGCAAGGCGCTGGGCGTGGGGGCGTCGGGCGTGCCGAGGTTGACCACCAGCACGCCGACCTGAGCCGCCGTGCCATGCCGATACGGCACTTCCTCGCGGAAGCTCACGAGCCGGCCGCCACGTCGTGCGCGCCCGCGCAGGGCGATGCGAACGACCGTGCGTCATCCGCCATCTGTATGCCGAGCCCCGCCAGTTCGCGCCGCAACATCTGGCTGTCGACCGGCTTGGCCCAGCAGCCGCGGAAGCCGGCATCGAGGGCAGCCGGCAGCAATTGCGCCGGATCGTCCGCACTGCACAAGAACGCCGGTACGTCCCTCAGATGCGCTTCTTGCCGCAGCCTTTGCAGCAGGGCATGGCCGTCCGTGTCGGGCAGGTGAAGGTCGATCACCAGCAGCTGCGGCGCTCGCTCGCGCGCCACTTCCAGCGCCTCGCCGCCGCTGGCGGCCGTGCTGAGACTCACGCCTGGCAACGCAGCGCAGGCGTTCTCGAACAGCAGCAGGTTGATGCGGTCGTCGTCGACGTAGAGCAGGTGCATCGGCAATTCGGCGTCGGTGTTCAGACCAAGGGGGCGGACTCGGAGTCGCCGAAGCGCAGCACCTCGAAGCGCACGCAGGCCGAGGTCGGGTCGGCCGGCGAGCCACCCAGGCCGATGGCACCCCTGCCGTGCAACAGGCAGCTGCCGCGCCGCAGGCTGACGATCTCGCCGTCGGCAAAGCGCACGTAGGTGCCGTTGTAGCTGAGGTCGCTGAGCTGGAAGCTGCCGCCATGCCAGTCGAGCCGGGCATGCGAGCGCGAAACGCGCGAATCGTTGACACAGTAATGCGCCTGCGGGCTGCGGCCGAGCACCACCGGCGTCTGGCGGCTGGCGAAGACGATGTTCACGTCCAGCCATACCAGACGGATGGCATCGGGCTCGACCGCCGGTGCGACGTCGCCGAACTGCGTGGCTGCGCTGTCGCTGCTGCGGCGCCCGCCGTGCACGAACACCTGCACCGGCTCGACACGACCACGCAGCACCATCTGGTCGAGGCTGCGAAAGCTCGGCTTCACGCCTCGCCCGAGCCCGGCCAGCACCTGCGCGGTAACCAGGGTCTCGTTGTCGCCCGCATGGTCGAGCAAGCGTGCGGCGACGTTGACGGCATCACCGAAGCAGTCGCCGTCCACCTCGACGACCTCCCCGCGCGACAAGGCGATCTGCAGGCGCAACGATTTCAGGCCGGTGGAGGCACCTTTTTCGCTACCACGCGACACGATGCCGCCGAGCACTTCATGCATCTGCATCGCCGCCTTGAAGGCCTGCGCCGGCGTGGCGAAGGCCGCCATCAGGCCGTCACCGAGGGTCTTGATCACCTGCCCGCCATGGGCTTCGACCGGCGGGGCGAGCGCCGTGACACAGTGGGTGACGAGGGATGTCGCCTCGGCATTGCCCAGCGTCTCGAACAGCGCCGTGCTGCCGCGCAGGTCGGCGAACAGGATGGTGCGGTCGGAGATCTGCGACATGGCGCTGGAAAGTGTAACGCCCAGGCC
>Ga0316188_10000897_pt1 | contig 13807 bp, 9 predicted proteins | sample Phiworburrow1_MG_FD_204933 | JGI IMG/M metagenome (GOLD analysis project Ga0316188, IMG submission 204933) | Coastal sediment microbial communities from Maine, United States - Phippsburg worm burrow 1 | ecosystem: Environmental > Aquatic > Marine > Coastal > Sediment | place: USA: Maine...
ATAGTAATAATAAAATTACCAGTGTTGAAGAAAAAGCATTGGCAGTAAATTAATTCCCTTAATTTTTTAAATAAAAAAGGGATGCTAATTAATTAGCATCCCTTTTTTTGGTTATATGTCTTTTTATTTAACAGTCCAGCCAGCTCCCCAACTTGCATAATCAGTACCTGTAGCATTTCCATCACCTGAAATAAGGTCAGCTTCGGTAAAAGTTGCACCAGTTTTATTTACCACTTTTGTAGTTACATTGTTAAATTTAATATCAATAATTTGAAGTTTGTCATCAATAACACCTTGTCCAGTTGGATTGTCAGCTGCATCACCATCTAATCTAAAACCAGTTTCATAATTATTCATTACAAAATTTGTAAAGATTCCCTGAGTACCAGCTCTTAATCTTACTGCTTCATTTCCGGTAATTACGCTTAAACCATCAACCGAAACATTGTTCACTTTTGGCGCAGAGAAATATTTTGGACTTGAGTTATTTCCAATATCAGTATTGTAACCATCACACTCAAAAGCTTTATCGTGATCAGCACCATGTTTTACATAGGCATTTGTAATAGTACCGGTATAGCCTTCAGTCCAGTCAATTGAATCATCTTGAGCGTTGATTACTGAAACATAGCTTACATTAACAGTTCCACCAAAAAATTCTAGTCCGTCATCTAAACCTTCAAACATTTGAATGTATTCAACGGTTGTTCCGTTTCCAACTCCGTAAAAAGAAAATCCGTTGTTTTCTGATTGTCCATCAGCTTTTCCTCCTGAATATTGCACACGAACGTAACGAATGGTTCCAGAGTAATCAGCAGCATCAGTACCGCCATAAGGTAAACTTCCAATTTCAGAAGTTGAAGTACCAGAAGCAACAGAGTTGATAGGTGCTTTTCCTAATAAAATTAAACCACCCCAGTCACCTGCTTTTGGTGCAGAGGAATTAGATGTCATTACAATTGGCGCACTTGCAGTTCCATTTGCTTCAATTTTAGCACCTTGTGAAATCGCAATATAAATATCAGATCCTGAAGCCAATGCGTTAATAGTTGTGCCAGCTTCAATAGACAATGTAGTTCCGCTTGCCATTACCAACGCACCATTTAAAATGTAATTGTTTTTTGCCAATAAATCTAAATCAGCAGTATAGGTTCCAGAAATATAGATAGTTTCTGCTCCTGGGTTTGCAGTGTCTCCACCATTGTTAATTACCGTACTTGAGTTATCGGTATTGTTAATAATAATATCAGCAGTATCATCTTCACCGCAAGATATAAATAGCGTTGAAGCTATTGCTAAAGTTAAAAATGTATTCTTCATTGTTTTCGATTTATTTAAATTCATGATTAATATTTTTTTTATAATATGTATTTTAATTGCAATCCGAAGTTCATTCCGTATTTATAGCTTTCTAAAACAACTTCTTGGTTGTTTGTGATTTCTCTAATAATTTTCACATCAGGATTTAATAAGTTTTTTGCTCTGAAGTTTAGTTCAAAATGTTCTCCAAATTCGTTTTTCCAAACAAAGTCTAAGCTTGAAAATCCTTTTTCAATTTTGTTTCCTAATTGCCCAGATCCTAAAGCGTAAATTCTATCAGAGAAGTAACTATACACTAAGTTCATTGTTGGTTTTACGTTTTCTCCAAAATTTGGCGTATAATTTAAATCGGCATTTAAAAGTAGCGGTGAAGCACCTTGTAATTCATCACTATCACGATTAAAAGCTGTGCTATAAGTTCCTTGAATAGTGCTATACAAATCTTGTTCAGTATGCATATAGGAAATATTGAAACCTCCAGAAAGTAATGAACTGTTATTAACGGTCTTAAAAATGTCTTTCTTAATTTCTAATTCAACACCGTAAACATTGGCTTGATCACCAGTTCTAAAAAAACGTTGTGTACCTGTTGCATCGTTTGCAACTACTAAGTTTACCGGATCTTTAATTTGTTTGGCAAAAGCACCCAATGAAATAATTTCGTTGCTACTCATAAACCACTCATATTTTAAATCTAGGTTTAAAACTTTTGAGTATGAAACATCATTTACATTTGCGTAGTTTATACCATCTTGATGACCTAGTAAATCAGGATTACCTCCAATTCTTTGGGTTATACCTTCATAAACATAAGGCGCCATTTCTTTAAATTCAGGAAACGAAGCCGTATTGCTGTATGCAAAACGTAAGTTCATTTCATCATTTAAAGCATATTTTACGTTGATGCTTGGTAAATACAAATTTTCTGTAATTTCAATTTTTGCAGGATTTACAATTAAGTTAATTACATCATATTCAATATTTTGGTTAAACCATTCAGTTCTTAATGCAGGAACTAACAACCATTTTTCGCCTAAATTTAATTCAGCAGAAGCATAGCCTGATGCCACTGAAAGTTCAGCATTGTAAGTGTTTTCAGGTAAACCAGGATTGTTTGTTGGTCCTATGTGAAAAACGCCTTCGCCTTCAGGATAAATAGGTCTAAAAACATCTGTTTCAAACAAACCATTAGACCAATTTTCATAATTAAAAATGGCATTGAAATTTGTTGGATCAATGACTAAAGATGGATCTATATTTTTGTAGCCATATCGAATGTTTTGAAAATCACGTTTTTTGTAACGGTCGCTCGCACCCAAGTTTAAGGTAACGGCTTCAGAAATAAGTAATTTAGCATTTAATCTTCCGTTGAATTCTTCATCAATAATTTTTTCAAAATAACGTTGATTGTCAAATGAATTGTTGGTGTAAAATGAAGTAAACATAGTTGGGTCGTTGTCAAGGTAATTGTAATATTGCTCTAAAGACAAACGTTTTCTATCTGGTTCGTGGGAATAAACATTGTTGTACCCCAATCCCCAATCAAAAATTAATTTATCATCGTTTACCTTATGCGTGCCCATTAACTGGTTTACAAACACTAAGTTTTGATTAAATTGTACGTTCATTTGGTAAAAACCAGCATCGGTATCCAATTGCGCATCTCTGTTGGTTCCCAAACCATTTACACCGTAATAACCAACCTCATCGTTACCACTATTGATAAACAATGAATTGTATGAAATTTTATGGTTGTTATTTATCTTATAAATAAAGTTTCCCATAACAGTTGAAGTTGTTGAATAGTTAAAGATATCAACATTTGGGAATGATTTTTTTAGCACGTTTGTATAATCTGCTTCAACTCCTTGTGAAAAGGTGTATTCATTTTGAAAAGAACCTGTCAAGAAAAAACTAAAGCGGCCGTTATCTCTTACGTTGAACGATTTTCCTCCAGAAGCACTAATTTTTGAATTGATTGGCGCTTGCCCTTCAATTGGATCTGGACCGTGAGAAAGTACCACCGCATACGGATTGTGATTATATCTTCCATAAAAACCAAAGAAACCTGTTCCGCCGTTTTTTACAAAATCTTGGCTAATTGCATTGGTGTTGATACCCGATTCTAAAGTGGCTTCAAAAAAGCCATCACCGGTATATTCTTTTGAAGTAATATTTACATTACCAGCAGCAAAATCGCCATAAAATTCAGCAGCATACGCTTTACTTACCGATATGTTTTGAATAACATCTGAAGAAAATAAATCTAAATCAATGTTCTTTTTATTAATATCGTTTGAAGGCATTGTTAAACCATTCATAGACGTGTTTAAATAACGATCACCCAAACCACGAACGTATACATTGCTTGAGCCTTCTTTTGAAATACCAGAGATTTTAGTAATTGCAGTTGCTGCATCACTCACCCCTTTTCTTGCTAATTCATCAGCGCCGATACTTTGCTTAATTTCAACTGCTTTTTTTTGTTCAGTTAACAAAGCAGATTCTGATTCTTTTTTGGTGGAGGCTGAAATTTGTATTTCGTTTAATGAAACCCCTTCACTAGCGCTTAAAATTTGATTAACAATTTTGTTTTCACCAGCTTTTACAAGTACGTTAGGCACTTCAACAGTTTTATAACCAATAAAGCTAAAAACCAGGGTGTACGTTCCTGGGTCTGCTTGTAATTGATACTCTCCTTCAAATTCAGTAGTGGTTCCAATGGTAGTTCCTTTAATATATACATCAGCAAAAGGCAGTGGTGAATTGTCGGCTTCTTTATCTAAAACAGTACCAGAAATAGTACCTTTTGATTGACTAAAAGCGATGGTATTTATAAGTAGCAATACTGCTATAAAAATTCTTTTCATTTGTTCTTTAAATTTCTTGTGACAAAGAAAAGGCAGTTAAGTAAATGAAAAGTTAAGGCGGGGTTATGAAAACTTAATGAAAGCGTTAATGGAATGTTAACTCAAAAACAAGCAACATTAATAGCTGGAAAATTAGTCTAGCTGAGATACTAATATTGGCATTTCACGATTAAGTGCTCTAAGTAATTGGTTGTAATTTGAAGTTTCATTAAAACCTACTTTTACATTTTCTATCGCAACAGTTTTGTAACCAATAAAACTATAAATAAGTGTATAATTTCCTGGTTCTAAGTTGAATGAAAACGAACCGTCAATATTTGAAGTAGTTGATTCATTCGTTTCTTTTACCGTAATAGTTGCAAATGCCAAAGGTTCATGGTTAACTTCTTCATCCAAAACAATGCCTTTGATACTTACGAGTTTATCTGTTTGATCAATAAGTGAACCTACTTTAAATGTTTGAGAATAAGTTACCATGCTAAAAATCAAAAAAAATGCTGCTAAAAGTCGTTTCATAATGTACCCATTTATTACTAAACAAAAAACGAAATCGTATGTTAAGTAAAGGTTATTTAGAAGTAATTAAATTGTAACAGTAACGTTAACTTTTAAACTTGCAAAAAAATATTTTTATAAGAATTTAAGTATCTTGCATCAAAATATTTTAAAATGAAAATGAATTGGAGTCGATTGTTATCTCTTAAAAGATTTGGTGATACCGAACCTAGATTAAGAAAAAATCAAAACGAAACACGAATTGCTTTTGAAGTGGATTATGATCGAATTATTTTTTCTGATTCGTTTAGAAGTTTACAAGATAAAACACAAGTAGTCCCACTTTCTAAAACCGATTTTGTTCACACACGTTTAACACATAGTTTAGAAGTAAGTGTTGTAGCACGTTCGTTAGGAAGAATTGTAGGCGAAAAAATACTTCAAAAATATCCTAATTTAGTTGAGCAAGGTTATGGTATTAACGATTTTGGTGCTATTGTAGCTTCTGCGGCTTTAGCACACGATATTGGCAATCCACCTTTTGGACATAGTGGCGAAAAAGCCATAGGGGAATATTTTAAAAATGGAAATGGACAACAATACAAAAATCAACTTTCTGATAAAGAATGGCAGGATTTAATTGATTTTGAAGGAAATGCCAACGGTTTTAGAATTGTAAACGAAAGTAAAAAAGGAATGGATGGAGGTATCCGTTTGTCATACGCCACCTTAGGTGCTTTTATAAAATATCCTAAAGAGTCTTTACCAAAAAAACCAACCACTCATATTGCCGATAAAAAATATGGTGTTTTTCAGTCTGATTTACCTTTTTTTAATGACGTAGCCGAAGAACTGGGATTGATTTCAACTGGCGAAAATGGGAACATAGCTTTTAAAAGACATCCATTGGCTTATTTGGTTGAAGCTGCCGATGATATTTGTTATACCATCATCGATTTTGAAGATGGTATTAATTTAGGTTTGATTGAGGAGGAATTTGCCCTTGAATATTTAATAAAATTAGTAAAAGACAATATTGATTCTAAGAAATACCATCAATTAGAATTTAAAACCGACCGACTGAGTTATTTACGAGCATTAGCCATTGGAACCCTTATTAATGAAGCTGCGACAACGTTTTTGGTTCATGAAGACGAAATATTAAATGGCGAATATCCATTTTCATTGTTAGATAAATGCAAGTACGAAGCTCAAATAAATGATATTATTAAATTAAGTGTCGAAAAAATTTACAAAAGTCGTGAAGTTGTTGAAAAAGAGTTGGTTGGTTATGCTATTATAGCTACTTTACTCGATGTTTTTGTTTCAGCAACCAGCCGAAAATTTGAAAATACATTAACAAATTACGATAAATTAGTTTTAAATTTATTGCCAGAAAGCCTACGAAAACCAAAAGAAACCCTTTATTTAAGAATTTTAACTATGTGTGGTTATGTTGCAAGTTTAACCGATGGTTTTGCCTTGCAATTGTATAAAAAAATAAAAGGATAGAAAGAATTTCATAAGAGATTGATTAAATATGAAAAATAAATTACCCCAATTTTTATTGGTGCTTGTTGTTGCATTATTAGCAATAACTTTCTTTTATTTTCAAAATGAAAAGGAATTATCTAAGCAGCAAGTTATTATTGATTTAAGAAAGCAACACGAATATTTTTTAGCAAACAGTCCTTTTAAAAAAACCTTGCAGCTTTCAAAATCTCAGCGAAAAGCTCAAGGAATTCCTCCAAACAAATATTACGAACGTGAGTGGGAATTGACTATGAATCCTGCAACAGGTTTTCCTGAACCAAATAAAGTTTTAGCACTTCAAAAGGAACGAAACAGTACATTAAAACGCGCACCTGGCGATGGTGATGTTACAAATAATTGGGTTGATAGGGGGCCAAACAATGTTGGTGGAAGAACTAGAGTTGTCTTTTTTGACCCAAATGACGCCGATAAAAACCGTGTATTTGCAGGTGGAGTGAGTGGTGGATTATGGGTAAACGAAGATATAACCAACGCCAATTCATCATGGGCATTGGTTGAGGGTGTTCCTGGCAATATGAATATTTCTTGTATAACAGTAGATCCTAACAATTCCCAAATTTGGTATATTGGTACTGGCGAGCAATATATGTATGGTGCAGCAGTTGGAAATGGTGTTTATAAAACTACCAATGGTGGTAATAATTGGGTAAATGTTCATGTTCAATTGGCTGGAGGTGGCAATTCAGGAAATGATTTTGCAGGGTTATACTTTATAAACGATATTATAGCTTGGGACAATGCAGGTTCAACCGTTTTATTTTTAGGGGTAGGAACTACTTATTATAGGGGTACCTCACCTTTAAATTGGCTTGGAAATCAAAATACTGGTTTATACACTTCATTAGATCAAGGTGTAAATTGGAGTAGGATTGAAAGTGCTAACTTAGAATTAACTGTTGATAGTCCGTATTATGTCATTCCCAACGATTTTGAAATCTCAGCAGATAACAAAATTTGGATGGGAAGTATTGGAACACCAACAGGCTCAAATGGAGGCGGAAAAGTATTTAGCTCAGTTGATGGTAATGCTTGGACTTTAGTAAAATCCTTAGCCAATTCAAACAGGGTTGAATTAGCAGTTTCTAAAACCAACGCTAATATAATATATGCTTTAACTCAAGGTACAACGTCTTCAAATCCGCCACATATTTATGCAACTACCGATGCTTTTGTTAGCGTAACAGAATTAGCAAAACCAGATGCTGTGGATGTATACATTAGTGCCAATGATTTTACACGAGGACAAGCTTGGTACAATTTGATGATTGAGGTTGACCCCACAAACGACCAAGTTTTTTATGTTGGGGGTATCGATTTATTTAGAACAGAACAGGGTACAAATACAAATTCGCCTTCAGATTGGAAGCAAATTTCTAAATGGTCTAACAATAACAATATGGCTGCTCTAAGTTGCTCATTGGTTCATGCCGATCAACATGCTTTTGCTTTTAGACCCGGAAACAGCAATGAAGCTATTATTGGTAATGACGGAGGTATTTACTATGCTTTAAATTTAGATACAGCCAATGATAATGCTGCTATTTCAGCACGAAATAAGGATTACAATGTTACACAGTTTTATTATGGGGGTTATGGCCAAAGTATTTCAAATGAATTAATAATAGCAGGAGCACAAGACAACGGTTCTCAGTTTATAAATGGTGCAGTTTATGGAACAAATTCTAGTATTGCTGTATACGGTGGAGATGGCGCTTATTGTACCATTGATAAAGATGGGGACTATATGATTGCTTCTTATCTTTATAATCAACACTTTTATTTCATGCTACCTTATACAGGTGCTTATGAATATAAACTTGAGAAAGAAGATGCTCCACAACAAGGTGATTTTATCAATCAAGCAGGTTTAGACCATAACTTAAATATTTTCTATTCAAATGGTGGTAGCGGAAAAATTAATAGATATATTTTAGGGTCATATAGTGCGGATAAAATACAATTAACAAATTTAACTATATTTCCAGGAGGCTCTCCAACTGCTTTTAAGGTATCTCCACACACAACAGCAAGTACAACTTTATTGGTTGGAACGGACAATAATAAATTATTAAAATTAACAAATGCAAATGCTACAACAATTTGGGCTTCAATTACTGTCCCTTTTGTTGGAAGTGTTTCTGATATTGAATTTGGAACATCTGAAAACGAAATTTATGTAACTATACATAATTATGGTGTTACAAGTGTTTGGTATACTGCTGATGGTGGCGCGACTTGGGAAAATAAAGAAGGCAATTTACCCGATATGCCAGTAAAATGTATATTGCCAAATCCATTAGTAGCTAATGAAGTAATTATTGGTACTGAACTAGGTATTTGGACTACTAAAAATTTTAATGATGCTTCACCAAATTGGGTAAGCGCTTATAATGGTATGAGAGACGTGAAAGTGGTAGATTTAGATTTGCGAACTGCTGATAACAGTATTTTAGCAACCACTCATGGTCGAGGTGTCTTTACAGGTAAGTTTTCAAAGATAGATTTTACAATTTCAAGCCAAAATAATAAGGTCACTACATGTACACCAACTACTGCATTTGATTTTAACTATCATACTTTTTCAGAAAATAAGGTTCAGGCTACTTTTTCGGCAACTGACGTTCCATCGGGAGTTTCTGCTAGTTTTAATCCTACTTCATTAAGTTCATCTGATGTTTTTTCGTTGACCTTAAACAATGTTAATTCTCTTTCAGCAGGAGAATATCCAATTAAAATTAGAGGAAATGGATTAATTTCAAGCGAAATAGAAGTCATTTTAAAAGTTGTAAATCCTTCAACAATAAATATAGTAACCACAACTGCTCCAATAAACAAAACAACGGATGTTGCCATTGAAGGTGTTGATTTTAATTGGAATGCCATTGCCGAAGCAACTTCGTATGATATTGATATTTCTACTGATTCAGGTTTTTCTAACATTATTGAATCGGAGAATGTTCTAAATAATGCATATGTTTTAGTTTCCACTTTAAATTCCGGAACGGTTTATTACTGGCGAGTAAGAGCGGTAAACGATTGTGTAATGGGTGATTTTTCGGAGGTTCGAAAATTTCAAACCCAATACAATTGTAATATTTATAGCAACAATACATTGTTGGCAATTCCAGATGGTTTGAGTGAAGGTGTAGATGGTACTCCAGCAACTTCTGTCATCAATATTCCATCAAATTTTTTAATTAGCGATTTGAATATAACCGTGAATATTTCACATACTTATGTTGGAGATTTGAAAATCTCATTGTTATCGCCAAACAATACAGAAGTAGTTTTACATAACTTCGATGGTTGTGCGGGAGAAGATAATATTCGTGTTGTTTTTGATGACGCCGCTTCAACAACTATTAATTGTGGCAGTTTGATTCAGGAAACCGTTAGATCATTAAATCCATTGTCAGCTTTTAACAATGAAAATGCACAAGGCAATTGGACTTTAACAATAGTGGATAATTGGAGTAATGATTTTGGAACTTTGAATAGTTGGGCTATTGAAGCTTGTGAAAACAAAACAATTACAAACTCTTCATTAATAAACAACCCAATAATAGTTGGAACCAATAATTTTTATATAGTAAAATCAACTGATATTGAAGCAAGTAGCGCAGGATCAACCAATAGTCAACAGGTTTTTATGCTTACTCAATTACCAGCTGTTGGTACACTAAAATTAAACGATGTGGCACTTTTATTAGGACAAACATTTACTCAGGCAGATATCAATAATTCACTATTAACCTATGTAAATACAGGTTTTGTAACCACTTTTGATAGTTTTAAAGTAGATGTGACAAATGCAACAGGCGGATTTTTACCAAACCAGCAAATTGATATTACCATAGATTCAGCATTGAATTTACGTGATGATTTTCTGGCAAAAAGTGGCATTTCAATTTATCCAACCATTTCAAATGGTTATTTTTCTATAGCTTCAACCAAGGCCATAGGTAAAATGAATATTGAAATATATGCGATGACAGGTCAATTGGTTTTTACAGATCAACTCGACTTTTCTTTTGGAAATTTAAGCCATATTAATGCAAATCGTTTCGCTCCGGGGGTTTATATTTTAAAAATAAAAGCTGAAAATATTCAGGGTACTAAAAAAATAGTAATTAAGTAAATAATTAATTACTATTTATTTGTAAGATATTTGAAGTGGTGTTTTACGATAAAAATTAATAAATTACCGAAAAAACAATCTAAAAATTTAAATAATTATGAGTTTAATTACCATCAAAAAGTCACATATTGAGTCAGAATTATTAGTTTTAATGAGTAAATTAGAATCGGAAGGAATAAAATGCTATTTAAAAAATGAATTTACGACACAAATAATGAACTATCTTCCATCATTCGAGGTTGAGCTTCAAGTATCAGATTTAGATTTAGAAAGAGTTAAAGAGATAATGAGTGAAATGGAAGATAAATAAAAATTATCAACTAACCCTCATAAAATTTATATGAATATTTAAGTTAAATAACTGATCAATAAACATTTAACATTCAATTTGTTGTAACCGAAAGCCTCATATTTCTCAATCGCATAAACCTTATATAAAAGGTTAAATTTTTGTTGAATTCATCAATTCAAAAAGGAAATTTTTAATAGCTTCTTTTGATAAATGAACACTCTCAAATAACTCATTTACTTTTCCATGTTCTATAAAATTATCTGGAATTCCAAGAGTTTTTATCGTTTTATGTTGGTAGTTATTTTCTGAAGCAAAATTCACGATTGCACTTCCAAATCCGCCAATAATAGTACCATCTTCAACGGTTACAATAGTGTCGAATTTTTCAAAAATTTGATGTAATAATTCATTGTCCAAAGGTTTTACAAAACGCATACTATAATGTGCAACACTGTTATTTGGAAGCTCAGATTGTATTTCAATAATTTGATTTCCAATGGTTCCAATGCTTAAAACAGCTATTTTTGCGCCTTCTAAAATAATTTTGCCTTTACCAATTTCAATTTTTTGGAAAGGATGTTTCCAATTTAAGATAAACCCCCTACCTCGTGGATATCTAATTGCCAATGGGAAATCAATACCCAATTGAGCAGTATACATGATGTTTCTTAATTCAACTTCATTTAAAGGAGCGAAAATCACCAAATTTGGAATGCAATTTAAATATGCAATGTCAAAAACACCATGATGTGTAGCGCCATCTTCACCAACAATTCCAGCTCTATCAATACAAAAAATAACAGGCAGATTTTGTAAAGCCACATCATGAATAATTTGGTCGTAAGCTCGTTGTAAAAAAGTAGAATAAATAGCACAAAAAGGAATCAATCCTTGTGTTGCCATGCCGGCGGCTAAGGTAACCGCATGTTGCTCGGCAATACCCACATCAAAAGCTCTTTCTGGAATTTCATCAATCATTAATTTTAATGAAGATCCTGTTGGCATTGCTGGTGTAATTCCTACAATTTTTTTATTTTTTAAAGCCAGTTCAAGAATGGTTTCACCAAAAACATCTTGAAATTTGGGCGGTAAAATTTCGTTGCTTTTAGCAGCCAATTCACCAGTAATTTTATCAAATTTTCCTGGAGCATGGTATATTACCTGATCTTGTTCTGCTTTTTCTAATCCTTTTCCTTTGGTAGTAATAATATGTAAAAACTTAGGGCCTTTAATTGTTTTTAATCGTTCCAATTCTTCAATTACAGCCTCAATATTATGACCATCGATTGGACCAGAATAATTAAAATTCAAAGCTTCTATAATGTTGTTTTTTCTAACTTTTTTTCCCAATTTTATATTGGTGAAATAGTTTTTTAAAGCACCAACACTTGGATCAATTCCCATCGTATTGTCGTTTAAAATTATCAGTAAATTAGCATCCGTAACACCAGCATGATTTAAACCTTCAAAAGCCATTCCGCTGGCAATAGAAGCGTCACCAATTACCGCAATATGATGTTTTTCTAAATCTCCATTTATTTTTGAAGCTATCGCCATTCCCAGTGTTGCTGAAATTGAAGTAGATGAATGTCCGGTTCCAAAGGCATCGTAAACACTTTCGCTTCTATTTGGAAAGCCAGAAATACCACCCAATTGTCGGTTGGTATGAAATAAATCTTTTCTTTCAGTTAAAATTTTATGTCCGTATGCTTGGTGACCGACATCCCAAATCAATAAATCATTGGGTGTGTCAAATACATAATGTAATGCAATAGTCAACTCAATTACACCTAAACTAGCCCCTAAATGGCCTTCTTTTGTAGCTACAATATCAATAATAAAATCGCGCAATTCTTTAGCAACTTTTGGAAGTTGGTTTTTAGAAAGTTTTCGCAGATCTTTCGGACTATTGATATGTGCTAATAAATTGGTATTCATTTCATGCAAAACTACATTATTTAAATTGTTCATTGAAATAAAAAAAATTACTTTTGATGTATGATGAATCCTTTTGACGATGTTTATTTTATGAAGCGAGCGCTGCAAGAAGCGCAAATGGCTTTTGATAAAAACGAAGTTCCGGTTGGTGCTGTTATTGTTATGAACAATCAAATTATTGCACGTGCACATAATTTAACTGAAACTTTGAACGATGTAACTGCACATGCCGAAATGCAGGCTTTTACTGCTGCAGCCGATTTTTTAGGGGGTAAATATTTAAAAGAATGCTCTTTATATGTAACCTTAGAACCTTGTCAAATGTGCGCAGGAGCAAGTTACTGGACACAAATTGGAAAAATTGTTTATGGTGCTTCAGAAGAAAAAAGAGGCTTTATAAATTTAAAAACAACCTTACATCCTAAAACAATAGTGTTAAGTGGCGTTTTACAAAAAGAATGTAGCGATTTATTAACCCGTTTTTTTGTTGAAAAACGAAATTTAAATTAGTATTTTCTTTAGTTTTAAAGTCAAAAGATTTTTTGAACTACTAACACCCAAAACCAATAGCTAACTATTCTTCGTATTGTGTTCTTCTAAATCTTTTCGGTACTTGTCAAAAGTAAAATCTTTAATATTTTTGTTTTTATAGCGGTGATAAATAAACAAAGGCATAAATACAAAAGCAATTGCCAAAACGCTAATTCCGACGATAATTTCACCAGTTGAATCGCCTGTATTTTTGATATAAAAGCCATAAGTTAAAGCTCCAACAACAATAATTAAAATGGTGATTAAAACAAATTTCATAAATAGACTCTAATAAGAATTGCTGTAAAACTACAAAAAGTAATATATTTAAACTGTTTTTAAACTTAGAATATGTCCAGATTTTTAGCAGTACTAATAATTTTATGTTTTATGAGTTGCAATAACAAAGAAGTTAAAATAAAGAAAATGCCAACTAAAAGTGAAAAAGTAGTAATAGCACATAGAGGTGCGTCAGGATATTTACCTGAGCATACCTTGCCAGCAAAAGCTATGGCCTATGGAATGAATGTTGATTTTATTGAACAAGATATTGTGTTAAGTAAAGATAATGTTCCGGTTGTAATTCATGATATTCATTTAGAAACTGTTACCGATGTTGCAATTAAATTTCCTGATAGAAGTAGAGCTGATAAATTTTTTTATGTAATT
>Ga0316188_10000898_pt1 | contig 13801 bp, 10 predicted proteins | sample Phiworburrow1_MG_FD_204933 | JGI IMG/M metagenome (GOLD analysis project Ga0316188, IMG submission 204933) | Coastal sediment microbial communities from Maine, United States - Phippsburg worm burrow 1 | ecosystem: Environmental > Aquatic > Marine > Coastal > Sediment | place: USA: Maine...
ATACGCGGCCCCGTTGGCGCAGTCGACGACCAGCTTCATGCCGCGCAGGTCCAGCGCGTTGGGAAACGAGCTCTTGCAGAACTCCACATACCGGCCTGCAGCGTCTTCGATGCGACGCGCCCTGCCGAGCTTCTCCGAGCGAACGCAACCGATGGGCTCGTCCAGCGCCCGCTCGATCCGCTCCTCGATCGCGTCGGCGAGCTTGTTTCCGTCGCCGGAAAAGAACTTGATCCCGTTGTCGTCGAACGGGTTGTGCGAGGCGCTGATCACCGCTCCCGCCGACAGGCGCAGCGCGCGCGTCAGGTACGCGACCGCCGGGGTCGGCAGCGGACCGGTCAGCAGCACGTCGACGCCCGCGGCCGCGAACCCGGCCTCGAGCGCGGCTTCCAGCATGTAGCCAGAAATTCGCGTGTCCTTGCCGATCAGCACCGCCGGATGCCCGTCGCCCTCGCCCACGAGGACGCGCCCGGCCGCATAGCCCAGGCGCAGCACGAAGTCTGCGGTGATCGGCGACTCGCCGACCCGCCCCCTGACACCGTCGGTTCCGAAATACTTGTTTCCCACGTCATTCCTCGATCGAATTCCACACCGCGAGCGCGTCGCGCGTCGCCGCCACGTCGTGCACTCTGACGATGCGCGCGCCCCGTGCCACCGCCGCAAGCATCGCCGCCAGGCTCCCGGGGAGACGCTCGCCGACCGGCCGCCCGGTCAGCTGCCCGATCAACGACTTGCGCGACACCCCGACCAGGATCGGCAGCCCGAGCGCAGCCAGTTGCGGCAGACCGCGCAGCAGCCGCACATTATCCTCCTGCGTCTTGCCGAACCCGATGCCCGGATCGATCACCAGCCGCTGCGCGGCCACGCCCGCCTGGCGCAGTTCTCCGCACCGACCGGAGAGCCACTGCGCGACCTCCGCCACCACGTCCTGATATCGGGGCTCGCCCTGCATCGTCAGTGGATCGCCCCGCATGTGCATGACACACAGGCCGACCCGCGTACCCGCCACCGCCGCCACCGCCGCCTGCGAGCGAAACCCGGCGACGTCGTTGATCATGTCGACCCCGGCGTCGATTGCCGAGCGCATCACCTCCGGTTCGCGGGTATCGACGGAGATCGGGCGACCGCAGTCGCGCATCGCCTCGATCACCGGCAGGATCCGCTGCAGTTGCTGTCCGGCCGGCACGCGCGTCGCGCCAGGGCGCGTCGACTCGCCGCCGATGTCGAGCAGATCAGCGCCCTCTGCCAGCAGGGTCCTCGCATGCGCAATCGCCGCGTCCGCGTCCGAGTAGCGGCCGCCGTCCGAGAACGAGTCGGGTGTCACGTTGACCACCCCCATGACCGATGCACGGGCGAGCGGGAGCTCGAAGCGTCCGCATTGCAGGAACTGCGTGTGGCGATCAGGTGTCACCGGGGCGACCAAAAGGAAACGGCGGGGTATCCCGCCGTATTCCCGTCGAGTGAGCGCATCGGCTGCCGCCCTGCGCGGGCCACCGCGCGCCGCGACGCCTCAGTGCGGCGCCGCAGGCGCCTCGGGTGCGCTCTTCGGTTCGACCGGCGGCGGCGGCGGCGCACTCGGGCGGCCTCCACCGCGCGAGTCGCCGGAGCTCTCCTTCGGCGGACGCGGCGTGCGACCGGCGATGATGTCGTCGATCTGGTCGCTGTCGATGGTCTCCCATTCGAGCAGCGCCTTGGCCATCGCGTCGACCTTGTCGCGGTTCGCCTCGAGGATCTTGCGCGCGGCCGCGTACTGCTCGTCGATGATCCGGCGAATCTCTCCGTCGACCTTGCGCATCGTCTCCTCGGAGACGTTGGTGGTCTTGGTGATCGAGCGGCCGAGGAAGATCTCGCCCTCGTTCTCCGCGTAGACCATCGGGCCCATCAGGTCGCTCATGCCGTAGCGGGTCACCATGTCGCGGGCGATCGCGGTCGCGCGCTCGAAATCGTTGGACGCGCCGGTGGTCATCTGGTTCATGAACAGTTCTTCGGCGATGCGTCCGCCGAACAGCACCGCGATCGTGCTCAGCATCCGCTTGCGGTCCATGCTGTAGCGGTCGCCCTCGGGCAGCTGCATGGTGACGCCGAGCGCCCGGCCGCGCGGAATGATCGTGACCTTGTGCACCGGGTCGGTGTCGCCGACGATCTTCGCGACGATCGCGTGCCCCGATTCGTGGTACGCGGTGTTGCGGCGCTCCTCCTCGGGCATGACGATCGAGCGTCGCTCGGCGCCCATGATGATCTTGTCCTTGGCGCGCTCGAAGTCGACCATGTCGACCAGCCGCGCACTGCGCCGCGCGGCGAACAGCGCCGCCTCGTTGACCAGGTTGGCCAGATCGGCGCCCGAGAAGCCCGGGGTGCCGCGCGCGATCACGTCGGCACGCACGTCCGGACCGATCGGCACCTTGCGCATGTGCACGTTCAGGATCTGCTCGCGGCCGCGGATGTCGGGCAGCGGCACGACCACCTGCCGGTCGAAGCGGCCGGGGCGCAGCAAGGCCGGATCGAGCACGTCGGGCCGGTTGGTGGCCGCGACGACGATGATGCCCTGCCCGACCTCGAAGCCGTCCATCTCCACCAGCAGCTGGTTCAGCGTCTGCTCGCGCTCGTCGTTGCCGCCGCCCAGGCCGGCGCCGCGCTGGCGGCCCACCGCGTCGATCTCGTCGATGAAGACGATGCACGGGGCGTGCTTCTTCGCGTTCTCGAACATGTCGCGCACGCGCGCCGCGCCCACGCCGACGAACATCTCCACGAAGTCGGAGCCGGAAATGCTGAAGAACGGAACCTTGGCCTCGCCGGCGATCGCCCTGGCGAGCAGGGTCTTGCCCGTGCCCGGAGAGCCCACCATCAGCACGCCGCGCGGAATTCGCCCGCCGAGTTTCTGGAACTTGGACGGATCGCGCAGGAACTCGACCAGTTCCTGTACCTCGTCCTTGGCCTCGTCGCAGCCGGCGACGTCGGCGAAGGTCACGTTGTTGGTGGTCTCGTCGAGCATCCGCGCGCGCGACTTGCCGAACGAGAACGCGCCGCCGCGCCCGCCGCCCTGCATCTGGCGCATGAAGAACACCCAGACGCCGATCAGCAGCAGCATCGGGAACCAGGAGACGAAGATGTTGAGCAGCAGCGACTGCTCCTCCTCCGGCTTGGCATTGACCTGCACCCCGTACTTCATCAGGTCGCCGACCATCCAGGCGTCGCTCGGCGAGTAGACGGTATAGGCCTTGTTGTCCTTGGTGCGCACCCGCAGCGTGCGTCCGTCGATGCTCACCGAGTCGACATGGCCGTCCCTGGCCTCGGCCATGAACTGCGAGTACGGCATGTCGCCGCCGCGCACCTGCCGGCTGTCGAACTGCTTGAACACCGTGAACAGCACTAGGGCGATCACCAACCAGACCGCAGCCTTCGAGAAAACATTGTTCACTAAGATCGCTCCTGTTACTGCGACTGGATTCTACGCAGGTTGGGGCTTCCGCGCCAACCGCAAGCCCTGCATAAGTCGTTGATCCATAAAGATCTTACAGTTCAACGCTTCTTCAGGCCCCGTCCAAGGAGATAAGTCTCGGCCGACTTGTCCCGCGAGGCCTTCGGTTTGCGCGGCGCCACCCGCACGAAATGCCGCTTGAACATCTCCACCAGCTGGCTGTAGCCGCTCCCGTGGAAGCACTTGACCAGCAGCGCGCCGTCCGGCTTCAGGTGATGAACGGCAAAATCGACCGCCAGTTCGATCAGATCGGCCATCCGGGCGGAGTCGGCCATCTCTACGCCCGACAGATTCGGCGCCATGTCCGACACGACCAGGTCGACAGGCTGACCGGCAATTGCGGCTTCCAGCGCGTCCAGCACCTCGGCCTCGCGAAAATCGCCAAGGATGAACTCGACGTCGGCGACCGGCTCCATCGGGAGCATGTCCAGGGCCACGATCCGGCCTCGCAGCGTTCCGCCTGGGCCGACCAGCCGCTCGCGCAGCACCTGGCTCCAGGCGCCCGGCGCCGACCCCAGATCGACCACCGTCATTCCAGGATGGATCAGCTTGTCCTGCTGGTCGATCTCGATCAGCTTGAAGGCGGCACGCGACCGGTACGCGTGTTTCTGCGCCAGCTTGACGTACGGGTCGCTCAGGTGCTGGGCGAGCCAGGCCTTGTTGAATTTGTTCTTTGCCATCAGCGATACAGGTTGCGTTCAGCGATTATCGCCCGGCGTAGAATGGACTCATGGACGAAACAACGGCACCGGGCCTGACACCCGCGCAACGCAAGGCGCTCAAAGCGCAAGCCCACCATCTCAAACCGGTGGTGATGATCGGCGACGCGGGACTCACGGATTCGGTGCTCGCCGAAGCCGATCGCGCACTGCGCATCCACGAATTGATCAAGATTCGCGTGCTCGGAGAAGATCGCACCGCACGCGGCACTTTGATGTCCAATGTCTGCGAGGCGCTCGATTGCGCACCGGTACAGACGATCGGCAAATTGCTCGTCGTGTATCGGCCGCGCGGCGACGACGAGGCCGGTGACGGACAGAGCGCAGCCAAGCGCAAGCGACGCGGCCCCCATCGGCCCAAGAAGGCGATCGGCGCAGCCGCCGAGTCGCGCAAAGACGCGAAAGCGACGAAAACCGCCGGCGGGCGTTCAGGCGCGGCCCGCAAGACGACGGCTGCGGGTAGTCGGTCGGGTGCTGCCCGCAAGACGGCGGCGGGAGGCCGTTCAGGTCCGGCCCGCAAGACGGCAGCGGCGGGCAGTCGATCGGGCGCGGCCGGCAAGGCCGCCGCGGCTACCGGAAATCGTGCGGGAGCGGGCCGCAGGAGTTCGATCGGCGCTGTCGGTTTCGCCGCCCGATCCGGGACGGTTCGCAAGAAAATGACCGTGGGAGCGGTCCGGAGTACGGAGCCGCCGGCATCGAAGGCGCGTGCCTCGTCTGCGCGAGGCGCCGTCACACCGGCCACGGGCGCCTCCAAGCGACCGGCGTCTCGCGCACCCGCCAGAAGCGGCACGGCCGGGAGCACCGCAGGAGGCCCCGGCGTCCGCCCGAAGCGCCCTTCCTCGCGCAGCCCGTCCGCCGGCGAGCCGGTTGCGCGGAGCAAGTACACAGGAGAAAGGAAAATGGCCACCACCGTCAAGAAATCGCTGAGCGAGAAAACCGCGGGCAAACGCACCGACCTGGCCTCGACCAGCAAGGCCCCCCCGCGCCACGGAGCCCCTACAAAAGCCACGCAGGGGCCGACGCATCTACAGGGCAAGCCGGGCCCGAGGACCTCGGGCAGGCGAAATCGGGCGAAAGGCGGATGAGTCTTCGGTGGGGCCGCTGAAGGCCCCGGCAACCGGTTGACGCGTCGGCAGTTGCGCGGCGATGCCGCGGCCGGCGCTATTCGTACCTCACGTCGAGCACTTCATATTCCCGCAGGCCTCCCGGCGCCTGCACTTCGGCAACGTCGCCGACGTACTTTCCGATCAGCGCACGGGCGATCGGGCTCGAGACCGAGATCCGCCCCGACTTGATGTCCGCCTCGTCGTCCCCGACGATCTGGTAGCTCGCCTTCTCGCCGGTTCCCAGGTCTTCCAGGTCGACGGTGGCCGCAAAGACGATCCGGCCGTCGGCGTGAACGAGTTTCGGATCGATGATCTGCGCGTTCGCCAGTTTGGACTCGAGCTCGGCGATGCGGCCTTCGACGAAGGCCTGGCGCTCGCGCGCCGCGTCGTACTCGGCGTTCTCCGACAGATCACCCTGTGCGCGCGCCTCGGCGATCGCGTTGATCACCGCGGGGCGTTCGGCAGACTTGAGGCGCTGCAGTTCGTCCTTCAGGAGCTGGGCCCCACGTTGCGTCAGCGGTGTCGTCGCCATGCGTTACTCCGAACCAGTTGTGCGTTTCCCGTGCCGCCTTGCCGGCAGCACGGGCGAGGAAGGCAGGCGCGTCAGGCGACCAGCGCCCCGTGCAATTCCTGCAGACTGTAGACCTCGAGACCGCTGAGGTACTTCATGCCCTCGATCGCAGCGCGCGCGCCCGCGAGGGTCGTATAGAAGGTGACCCGCTGCGCCAGCGCGGTCGTGCGGATCGAGCGGGAATCGACGATCGCGCCGCGCCGCTCCTCCACCGTGTTGATCACCAGCGCGACCTCGCCGTTCTTCAGCAGGTCGACCACGTGAGGACGGCCTTCCTGCACCTTGTTCACCGGGGTCACCGGTATGCCCTGCTCGGCGATCGCGGCCGCGGTGCCCTTCGTGGCCACCAGCCGGAAGCCGAGATCGTGGAGCGCACGCGCCAAGGACACCATGCGCGGCTTGTCCGAATCCTTCACCGAGATGAACACCCCGCCGGACGACGGCAGCGTGATCCCCGCGGCGATCTGCGACTTGACGAACGCCTCGCCGAACGAGTGGCCCACGCCCATGACCTCGCCGGTCGACTTCATCTCGGGGCCGAGAATGGTGTCCACTCCGGGAAACTTGACGAAGGGGAACACCGCCTCCTTCACGCAATAGTAGGGTGGCGTCACCTCCTCGCCCACTCCCTGATCGCTCAGCGAGCGACCGGCCATGCACCTGGCCGCGATCTTCGCCAGCTGCATGCCGGTGGCCTTGGACACGTAGGGCACGGTGCGCGAGGCACGCGGATTCACCTCGAGCACGTACACCGTGCCTTCGGATGACTGCTTGCCGCCGTTGTACTGGATCGCGAACTGCACGTTCATCAGCCCGACGACCTTCAGCGCGCGCGCCATCAGCTCCGTCTGGCGCTTGAGCTCCGCCACCAGCGGCGCCGACAGCGAATAAGGCGGCAGCGAGCATGCCGAGTCACCCGAGTGCACCCCCGCCTGTTCGATGTGCTCCATCACGCCGCCGATGAACACGCGCTCACCGTCCGACAGGCAGTCGACGTCCACCTCGATCGCGTCGTTCAGGAACCGGTCGAGCAGCACCGGACTGTCGTTGCTGACCTTGACGGCCTCGCGCATGTAGCGCTCCAGGTCGCGCTGCTCGTGCACGATCTCCATCGCGCGCCCGCCCAGCACGTAGCTCGGCCGCACCACCAGCGGGTAGCCGATCTCCTGCGCCAGCGCGAGCGCCTCGGGCTCGGTGCGCGCGGTGCGGTTCGGCGGCTGGAGCAGGTTCAGCTTGACCAGCAGCTTCTGGAAGCGCTCGCGGTCCTCGGCGATATCGATGCTCTCGGGGCTCGTGCCGATGATCGGCACGCCGTTGGCCTCGAGCGCCTTCGCGAGCTTCAGCGGTGTCTGTCCGCCGTACTGCACGATCACGCCGACCGGTTTTTCCTTGTCGACGATTTCGAGCACGTCCTCAAGCGTGACCGGCTCGAAGTACAGCCGATCCGACGTGTCGTAGTCGGTCGAGACGGTCTCCGGGTTGCAGTTGACCATGATCGTCTCGTAGCCGTCCTCGCGCAGCGCGAACGCGGCATGGACGCAGCAGTAGTCGAACTCGATCCCCTGCCCGATCCGGTTCGGTCCGCCGCCCAGCACCATGATCTTCTTGCGGTCGGTCGGCGCCGCCTCGCACTCGTCGTCGTAGGTCGAGTACATGTAGGCGGTGGTCGTGGCGAACTCGGCCGCGCAGGTGTCCACCCGCTTGTAGACCGGCCGTACGCCGAACTCGCGGCGCATCTTGCGGATCTCTGACTCGGTGGTGTCCAGCAGCCAGGCCAGGCGACGGTCCGAGAAGCCCTTCTTCTTCAGCCAGAGCAGCGTCTCGCGGTCGATCTCCGCCGGCGTGCGTTTCTCGAGCTCCAGCTCCACGTCGACGATATCCTTGATCTGTGCAAGGAACCACGGGTCGATGCGCGTGAGCGAGTGCACCTCGTCGATCGACATTCCGTGCGCGAATGCGTCACCGACGTACCAGATCCGCTCGGGGCCGGGTTCTCCCAGTTCGATCTTCAGCTTCTCGAGGTCGGTCGTCTTCTCGTTCATGCCGTCGACGCCGACTTCGAGTCCGCGCAGCGCCTTCTGGAACGACTCCTGGAACGTGCGCCCGATCGCCATCACCTCACCGACCGACTTCATCTGCGTGGTCAGGTGCGCGTCGGCCAGCGGGAACTTCTCGAACGCGAAACGCGGGATCTTCGTCACCACGTAGTCGATCGTGGGCTCGAAGGACGCGGGCGTCGCGCCGCCGGTGATCTCGTTGCGCAGCTCGTCCAGCGTGTAGCCGACCGCGAGCTTCGCGGCGATCTTGGCGATCGGAAAACCGGTGGCCTTGGAGGCCAGCGCCGACGAGCGCGACACCCTCGGGTTCATCTCGATGACGATCATCCTGCCGTCGGCCGGATTGATCGCGAACTGGACGTTCGAGCCGCCGGTGTCCACGCCGATCTCGCGAAGGATCGCGATCGACGCGTCACGCATCAGCTGGTATTCCTTGTCGGTCAGGGTCTGCGCCGGCGCCACGGTGATCGAGTCGCCGGTGTGAACCCCCATCGGATCCAGGTTCTCGATCGAGCAGACGATGATGCAGTTGTCCGCGCGGTCGCGCACGACCTCCATCTCGAATTCTTTCCAGCCGATCATGCTCTCTTCGATGAGCAGCTCGCCCGTCGGGGAGGCCTCCAGGCCGCGCTTGCAGATCGTCTCGAATTCCTCGGCGTTGTAAGCGATGCCTCCGCCGGTTCCGCCGAGCGTGAAGCTCGGCCGGATGATCACCGGGAAGCCGAGCTCGCGCTGCACGCTCCAGGCCTCGTCCTGCGAGTGCGCGATGCCCGAGCGGGCCGACCCGAGCCCGATGCTGGTCATCGCGTCCTTGAACTTGCTGCGGTCCTCCGCCTTGTCGATCGCCGCGGGCGACGCGCCGATCAGCTCCACGCGATGCTTCTCGAGCACGCCGTTGTGGTGGAGGTCGAGCGCGCAGTTCAGCGCGGTCTGGCCTCCCATCGTCGGCAGGATCGCGTCGGGTTTCTCCTTCTCGATGATGCGCTCGACGACCTGCCAGGTGATCGGCTCGATGTAGGTGACGTCGGCCATCTCCGGATCGGTCATGATCGTCGCCGGGTTGCTGTTGACCAGCACCACCCGGTATCCCTCCTCGCGCAGCGCCTTGCACGCCTGCGCGCCCGAGTAGTCGAACTCGCAGGCCTGGCCGATGACGATGGGGCCGGCCCCGATGATGAGAATCGATTTGAGGTCTGTGCGCTTAGGCATGCTTCGTTGGCTCCATCAGCGCGACGAAACGGTCGAACAGGTAGCGAAGATCGTGCGGGCCCGGGCTCGCCTCGGGGTGCCCCTGGAAGGAGAACGCCGGCTTGTCGGTCCTGGCCAGGCCCTGCACCGACCCGTCGAACAGCGAGACGTGCGTGACGCGCATGTTCGCGGGCAACGAGTCGGGGTCGACCGCGAATCCGTGGTTCTGGCTGGTGATGACCACCTGCCCGGTGTCCAGGTCCTTGACCGGATGGTTCGCACCGTGATGGCCGAACTTCATCTTCAGTGTGCGCGCGCCGGAGGCCAGTCCCATGATCTGGTGCCCGAGGCAGATGCCGAAGGTCGGGATCCCTCGCTCGATCAGTTGCCTTGCCGCGGCGATCGCGTAGTCGCAGGGCTCCGGGTCACCGGGGCCGTTGGACAGGAAGATTCCGTCAGGCGACAGTGCCAGCGCGTCGGCTGCGCTCGACTGCGCCGGAAGCACCGTGATCTCGCAGCCTCGCTCGGCGAGCAGCCGCAGGATGTTGCGCTTGACGCCGAAATCGAACGCGACGACCCGGTGTCGAGTCTGCGCCTGCACACCGTACCCCTCGCCGAGCTTCCAGACGTTCTCCTTCCACCCATAGGGCTCGGAGGCGCTGACCACCTTTGCCAGGTCCATGCCGGCGAGCCCCGGGAACCCGCGCGCTGCCGCGACTGCCGCCTGCTCGTCGATCGCGTCGCCCGCTTCGGCGGCGGCGATCAGGCAGCCGGACTGGGCGCCCTTCTCGCGAAGGATGCGCGTGAGCTTGCGCGTGTCGATCCCGGCGATGCCGGGCACGCCTTCACGGCGCAGGTAGTCGGACAAGGTCTCGGTCGCACGCCAGTTCGACGCTCGCACCGGCAGGTCGCGGATCACCAGGCCGGCCGCGTGGATGCGGGTGGACTCGACGTCCTCGGGGTTGATGCCGGTGTTCCCGATGTGCGGATACGTCAGCGTCACGATCTGCCGGCAATAGCTGGGGTCGGTCAGGATTTCCTGGTAACCGGTCATCGCGGTGTTGAAGACCACTTCGCCGGCGGCCTGTGTCGCGGCGCCGATCGAGTGGCCGCGAAAGACCGTCCCGTCGGCCAGGGCCAGCACTGCGGGGGGCAATTGGGGCAGCAAGGAACACTCCTGTGTCGGCCTCGCCCGGCCCTGCCCGCACGCAGCCCCCGGCTGGGCGCGGACTGCGGGTGCGCGTCAGCCGCTCGACAACTCGTGGGGTCGGGCGCCAGGGGACCGGAAGCGATTGATTTTGCAGGATTTTACCATGCGCGACGGATACGCCGGTCGGGGCGAACCCTTTCGACGACTGCGATTGACGGGCACGCGCCCCGATGGACTGTGCGCCGCCGGATGGCTAGGATTCGGCCATGCAAGCCGGACAAGCCAGTCGAACGGCTGCGGGCGCAGCCGGGTTCGATCCGACACGACAGGCCTTCTTCCCCAGGCTGCGATCGTTTCCATTCGGCCAGAAGTTTCTCGATGGCGCTCGTCGGCGAGGCTGCTGAGCTCGTCGCGCAGGAAGGAAAAGGCTGATGAAACGTTACGTCGATCTGATTGCCGACGCACAGCAGCGCGTGCGCGAGATCCACCCGTGGGATCTGAGCAAGCAGCTGCTGCGAGACCAGGACACGCTGCTTCTCGACGTTCGGGAGCCGATGGAATTCGCCCGGGCGCGGATTCCGGGCTCGATCAACGTGCCACGCGGTGTGCTGGAGCAGGCGTGCGAGTGGGACTTCGATGAAACCGTTCCCGATCTGGCGGCTCGCCGCACACGCTCGATTGTCGTCGTGTGCCGATCCGGCAGTCGCTCCGTCCTTGCCGCCGACGTGATGCAGCAGATGGGTTTTCCGGACGTGGCGTCCCTGAGGACCGGCGTGCGAGGCTGGAACGACTTCGAGCAGCCATTGATCGACGCCGACGGGCGCACCGTGGACACGGATGCCGCCGAGCGGCTGCTCGCGCCGAACCTGCGAGAGGAACAGCGGCGCCCTCGTTGAGCGACGACCGGCCCGCGGGCAACCCGATACGCACGCAAGGCATCAGCGGAAATTCGCGCGGGACTTCAATGGACGTCCGGCATGATTTCCGCAAGAATAGGCTTGCATGGCCGCCACCCATTCAAGTCGGGACCTCGACCGAAGTGCACAGATGACGCCTGGCGACCCTCTCAGCACCAGCCAGATTGTCGTTCAGGTCTGCCTGTACCTCGTTGCTGCGATCGCCCTGCTTGGTGGAACACTCGTGGTCGCGCACCATGCGCGTCCCTAGAACACCCCCGCGCAACCGGCCGCACGTCGGGGCGGGAGCCCATGAGGTGCTGAACCGCCGGTGCGTCGTCGAGAGGCGGCGATCCGGACCCCTTTGTTGAACCAATTACGAAGCTATCCACCATGTTCGCAGGCAAGGTTCTCGTCGCTCAGGGAGGCGGCCCCACCGCCGTCATCAACCAGTCCATGGCCGGCGTCGTGCTGGAGGCGCGCAAGTTCCGCAACGTCGAGCGGGTCTACGGCGCGTACCACGGCGTGCGCGGCGTCATCAACGAGGAGTTCCTCGATCTGACGCAGGAGACCAGCCACAACATCGAGATGGTCGCCAACACGCCGTCCTCGGCGCTGGGATCGACGCGCGACAAGCCCGACCTCAAGTACTGCCACGAGATCTTCGAAGCCTTGCGTGCCCACGGCATCGGCTATTTCTTCTACATCGGCGGCAATGACTCGTCGGACACCGTGCGCATCGTCAGCGAAGAGGCGCGCGCCGGCGGCTACCCGCTGCGCTGCATACACATCCCGAAGACCATCGACAACGACCTGGTCGGCAACGACCACACCCCGGGGTTCCCCTCTGCGGCACGTTTTGTCGCCCAGGCCTTCATGGGTGCGAATCTCGACAATGCCGCACTCCCCGGCGTCTACATCGGCGTGGTGATGGGCAGGCATGCCGGCTTTCTGACGGCCGCCGCGGCGCTCGGCAAGAAGTTTCCCGAAGACGGTCCGCACCTGATCTACCTGCCGGAACGAACCTTCGACATCGACAGGTTCACTGCCGACGTCAAGAGCACCTACGAACGCTACGGCCGATGCGTGATCGCGGTGTCGGAGGGCGTTCACGATGCGAGCGGCATTCCGATCATCAGCCAGCTGAGTTCCAAGATCGAACGCGACGACCACGGCAACGCGCAGCTGTCCGGCACCGGCGCGCTGGCGGATCTGCTCTGCGCGGAGGTCACTCGCAGGCTCGGGATCAAGCGCGTGCGTGGAGACACGTTCGGATACCTGCAGCGTTCCTTCATCGGCTGCGTGTCCGACGTCGATCAGCGCGAGGCGCGCGAAGTCGGCGAAAAGGCAGTCCAGTTCGCGATGTGGGGCGATCGTGACGGTTCCGTCGCGATCAGGCGGACCGGTTTCTATTCGGTCGATTATCAGCTGCTGGAGCTGAGCGAAGTAGCCGGCAAGACGCGCGTCATGGAAGACGAATTCATCGCGCCGAGCGGCACCGACATCACCGATGCCTATCGCCTGTACCTGCGCCCCCTGCTCGGCTCCGGGATGCCCGACGCATTCCGGCTGCGTGGGAATCGCGTCGCGAAGCGACTTGCCGGGAATCGCTCGGGGGCGTGACGGCTCGGCGCACGCAGCGCGTGTCGGCCGCCTGACTGCCCGGGACCGACTCGGTCAGATCGGGCGGTGCCTGACGGCTTGAGCGACGCCGGGCGACGAACGCGGCGACGAAGCCGGGGATCAGCTGCCGCGAACGAGCTTCGTGTAGGTCTGCGACACCGGAACGATCAGGTGCTTTGCCAGCGCGTTGTGGCGGTGGTGGTTGATCGCCTCGTACGCCGCCGAGGTCATGGTATCGACGAAATCGGCGGGTCGCGGGTATTGGACCAGGACGACATAGTCCCACGCATCGCCTTCGTCGTCCCCGATCGCCACGCCCTTGGCGTCCCCGGCCCACAGAATCGTGCCGCCGCAGGCCTTGAGCAGGGGAGCGAAGCCCCGCGAATAACGCAGGTACGCGTCCCAGCCGGTCCCGTCGCCGTCGGCGGAGTGCTCGCGCAGCTTCACGAGGTTCAGCATCACGATCGGACGGTCCTGCGGCAGTTCGCTGATGGCGTCGAGTTGGGTGTCGGTGGGGTTCATGGACATTGGCGTTCCTCGGACAAGACCGGTGGACTGAAGACTCGGGGCAAGCGCGACAAATCGCAGTCGTCAGACTAACGTCAGGGCGACTAACGAAGAATAGGCTGGCGAATGGCGCTTTGCCTTAACATCCCCGAGTTCAAGGGACCGCAAAGTGCCGCCGCTCAACCCATGCCGCACGGAGCACAAACACGGATGGCGCTGTCACGCGTTCGTCTTCGCTACACCGTCAGACGTATTTCATGCGAAGCCATTCGCGTGGCGGCTTTCACCGCGACCCTGCTCGCGGTCGCGACCCCGGACGACGCGGCGGCGGCAGCGTCCAAGGCGCCCTGGCCCCCGGCCCTGCTCTCGCAGACTGGCCTCTTCATCGGCGCGCCGCAGAAGCTCGATGCGCAAGTTCGACGGTATTCGCCGCAGTACCCGCTGTGGTCCGACGGCGCCACCAAACGCCGATGGATCGGGCTGCCGCACGGCGCGGTCATCGACGCCAC
>Ga0316188_10000899_pt1 | contig 13800 bp, 16 predicted proteins | sample Phiworburrow1_MG_FD_204933 | JGI IMG/M metagenome (GOLD analysis project Ga0316188, IMG submission 204933) | Coastal sediment microbial communities from Maine, United States - Phippsburg worm burrow 1 | ecosystem: Environmental > Aquatic > Marine > Coastal > Sediment | place: USA: Maine...
TTCCGAGTGGCCATTTTTATCTGCTCAACTGTGTGTCCGCACAGTCGATTTTCGTGGATTACTAGCAAAACTTTTACGGGTTGCCACGTTTATTTTCTTGCTTAGCTATTATACTCTACAAACCATCAAAGACTTGCTGTGGCAGGCGGGTCAGAGATAATCTTCTTCAAAACCTCCTAAATATAGAAAAGCTCGCCCCACAGTCTCTACCTCCAGAACTGTGGGGCTTTTTTTATTTATCAGGAATAAAAGAAGTTCGCATTTGTTTCAACACTCCAAATAACAACAAACGCTACTATTCCTTCAAGATTGACTGTTAGTCACAATTCCATATAAGTTGTTAATATTCCATATTCAATTGATCTAAGGAGTTAATCATGGCTATGACTCGTTGTTTAGCAATCGCCCTCGCACTCTCTGGGCTTGCCTTTTCTGCCGTCGCAGAGGAGACCCCTTCATTTCAGCAATTACCCATTACCCTTTCGGCGGTCAAAACCCTGCCTGAAGACTTGTTGAAAGGAATCAATTTTCAAGTTGACGACGGCATAATAAACGATGGCCTGATCAATACTTATTACTTGCAAACGGATTACGGAAAACTGAAAATTGTCAGCGATGAACTCTACCTTGAACGCATTAACGAATTGCGTGCATTGGAGCATATGGAGAAGTTGGAGCAAACCGAAGAATTTGGTGAATCTCTGAAAAAGGGGGCCATGACACCAATCAATACGGTCAAAAGTATGGCAACAGCTCCGGTTGATACGGTGAAAGCTATTGGCAGCGGCATCAGCAATTGGGTCTCTGATATTGGCAGTGCCGCGGTCAGTGATGACCCAAATCAGGCCGGAGTTTTTTCGACTGCTATCGGTTACGCTGCAGCTAAGCGCGCGTTTGCTTATGAGTACGGGATCAATCCTTACACCGACTTTCAACCGGTTCAGGACAAGATGGGAGAAATCGCCCGAGCCAATGTGATTGGCGGTCTGACCCCGAAAATTGCCTTTGGACTGATCAAGAAGCCGGTTGGCACTGTCCTGTCAGTCACTGCTACGGCAGATACGATGAAAAAACTGGCTCGTGACAAGTCCCCTGAAGAGTTGGAAGACATCAACGAAGAAAAACTGAAAGCGATGGGTGTCTCTGATTCTGTGAGAAAGAGCTTTTTACGTAATTACAACTATGACCCCATGGAAAAGACTTTGCTTGTTGGGGCTCTGGACGCCATGAACGGGGTTGCACAGCGTGAGAAGGTCATCATTTCGGCATCTCATGCCCCAGACAAATCTGTCGCTCGTTATCTTCGCGCTCAGGCCCAAATGATGTTGGGCTACCATCAGAAGGTCTCGCCGGTCAAAACCATTCTAAGTGTCAATGGCGGCTTGGCATTGCAAAATGTCAAGGGTGTTGTCGTTGCCGTCTCCCCTTATGATTACGCTGCCTGGACAAAAACTCTGAACAATAAAGAGCAGGGCTTCACCGAGTTTCTGAAGAGAGTCCCCGGAGCTACCGGCAAAGAACTATGGATTGCCGGAAGGATCTCTCATCCGGCCCGTACTGTCATAGAGAGCCGCGGCTGGGTGGTGCATGACCGAGTGAGAGAGAAGCTGTTCAAGTAAAGGCGTATAAGTTGTTCACTTTCTATGACATAGATACGGAGTGGCCTATAGATAATAGAAGCGGATTGAGCCTAATGGCTTGGCCAGAAGGCATCTTATAAATCACGAATTTCAGTAAACAATACCCCCTCTCTGGCTCTCAGGGTATGGACTTTCCTATAAGTATTGCTGCAACTCTTTCTTACATTACCTAGGGATATTTAGTATGCAGCGAGTACTGAACAAAATCAGGCACTATGTGTCAGAACAATTGCCGATTACTCCACATAAGGCTTCCCCTCACCTCCTTCCCTTTCCCCCTTGAAGATCTTTCTCGCTTCCGCTTCAACAAAAACCCTCTGCACATCCGGACAGGCCTTTTTAATCTGTGTATCCAGCCTGCTGATGGCGGCTTCAAGTTCGACGGCAGTGAGATGGTCTTTAAAGTCAACGCTCAGGTTGGCAAGGATAAAATTGGGCCCCATGTGCATCGTCAGGACTTCGTTGACATGTTCGACCTGGGGCAAAGCGCCGACAATTTTCCTGATTTCCTTCACCACTCTCAGATTGGCACTCTCTCCGATCAGCAGCCCCTTGGTCTCGTAAGCCAGCCAGATTGCTGTGCCACCAAGGATCAGGCCGATCACGATAGAGGCAAGGCCATCGAAAATCAGGTTGCCGGTGACCTGGGTCAGGAAAACGCCGAGGAACGCGGTAAATAACCCGAGCATGGCGGCAGAGTCCTCAAACAAGACAACAAAAGTGGTCGGGTCCTTGCCCTTTCGAACAGCCTCCAGGTAACTCCACTTCCCCCTGGTCCGATTAAACTCGGTCAGAGCGTAATATAAAGCAGCACCCTCGAAGAGCATTGCCAAAGCCAAAACGATATAGTTCACGTACGGGTTCGTTATCGGTGCCGGGTGCATCAAGTGATGAACGCCTTCATAGAGGGAGACACCGGAGCCCACGGCGAAAAGCAGTAACGCGACGACAAAACTCCAGAAGTAGACCTCCTTGCCGTGACCAAACGGGAAACGCTCATCAGCCGGTTTTTTCGCCTTGTGCAGGCCGAGCAGCAGCAGCAGCTGGTTGCCGGTATCCACCACCGAGTGAATTCCTTCTGAAAGCATGGCGGAGCTGCCCGTTATGGAAGCGGCAATAAACTTGGTGATGGCAACCAGGGCATTGCCAACCAGCGCAGCGTAAATGACTTTTTTCGAAGAACTGGACATCGGGGCGCCTCAGAAGTTTTTACAGCCTCAGGTGCAGCAGTCAAATGCTCACCTTCTGCCTGAATAATTTACAACACCTTGATTTTATTTGACAATCAAAGAGGTGAACAAAGCTGTTCAGCTTCATCCTGCATGCCAGGCCGTTAAAAAAAGGCCCTGTTGCAGGGGTTAAATCATTACACAACTTTTACCTTCGAGATGCCGCAACACAGGCATAATGAGCAGATATTTCAAAATCAAAGGTTGCCTCTTACCGTGAGGCTTGTGCCAAGGAGACCTGCAATGTCTTTCGAGATCGATAAGCCGCGATACACAACGGGCGAAGAAGTTGCCAACAGCATAACCCATGGGGTTGGCCTGATTCTGGCCATTGCAGGTCTGGCGGTATTGACCACTTATGCCGGTCGCCTCGGCAACGTCTGGCACATGGTGAGCTGCGTGGTCTTTGCATCGACCCTGATCCTTCAGTATACCTTCTCCACGCTCTATCACAGCATTCCGCAGCCACGCACAAAAAACATCATGCGCGTTCTCGATCATGCGGCTATTTTTCTATTGATCGCAGGCACTTACACACCCTTCATGCTCGTCAATTTGCGCGGTGTCTGGGGTTGGACTTTATTCGGCATCATATGGACGCTGGCCCTCCTCGGTGTGCTTTTCCAGGTCAGCCTCCTGCATCGATGGCAAAAGCTTTCATTGGCACTGTACATCGGCATGGGCTGGGTCGTGCTCGTTGCGTTCAAACCGATGCTCAACGAGGTTGCGCCCGGCGGTCTCATCTTGCTGTTTCTGGGCGGCCTGGCGTACACAACCGGAGTCGTCTTTTATCGATGGAAGCAGTTGAGATATCACCATGCAATCTGGCACGGTTTTGTTCTGGCAGGGAGCATCCTGCATTTCTTTGCTGTGCTTTTTTATGTGATCCCCCTGGCCTGATCATCTAGAGGATACTCTTGCCAAAGAGAGAGGCGATCAGGGACACAGCCGTTTGAGCTGTTTTATTGCGATTGTCTAGAATCGGATTGATTTCGACGATATCGAGGGAACTCAGGCGCTTGGAGTCGGCGATAATTTCCATAAGCAACTGGGCCTCTCGATAGGAGATCCCCCCATCGACAAGCGTGCCGGCACCCGGGGCGGCCTGGGGATCGAGGGAGTCGATATCAAGACTCACATGCAGCCTTTGCCGATGGCTGAGTTTTTCTAAAGCTTCAACTGCAACGACACCGATCCCTCGTTCATCGATATCACGCATCGTATAAACCGTTACGCCACTCTCGCCAAGGCTTTGCCGCTCGACCGGATCCAGGTCACGAACGCCGATCATGACGACATCTTTCGCCTGTAGTGTAGCGTCGGGGCCACCGACCCCGACCAACTCCGGGGACCCGCGACCCAACAGGAGCGCAAGAGCCATCCCGTGGATGTTTCCGGAGCGGGAGGACTCGCCGGTGTTGAAATCACCATGCGCGTCGATCCAGAGCACTCCCGCAGCGTCTTGCTGGGTAACCCCGGCAATAGTCCCAACGGAAATCGAATGATCACCGCCCAGAAAAACCGGGATGTAGCCATCTGCTATCGCCTTGCTGCCGACAAGACAGGCAGCCTCACAAACTTTTTTTATCGAGGGCAGGTAGCGTTCGGCTTTTTCGAGGGAAAGCGATTCCCGGACCGGGACATGCAGGTTGCCGTAATCATGGACTTCATAGCCCAAATGTTCGAGTCGTGCCGCAAGGCCGGCATATCTCAATGCCCCAGGACCCAGGTCGACCCCGCGGTGAGACTGCCCTAGATCAACTGGTACACCGATAATCTGTATCTTTTTTTTCATGGCAGCCCCACTACATGGCCATTCAACCTTTGAGGTTGTTCCATAGATTGACGGTAAAGTCCTGGGCGTTGGTCAGAATCGCCACCGCTTGCGCAGAGCCGCGATTGGCAAGTTTGTCAGCACTGAACTCAGTCATATCGACAATATAAAAGAACACAGGTCGCACCACACCATCAGGCATAACCCGGTAACTGGGCACCATATTGCCGAAGGCAATCGAATGTAATTGCGTAGCCAGGGCGACCACCGTGGTTGCTTTACGGGCATGGACGCGCATAGCGTCCTGGGCAAGGTAAACATCTGAGACAACCTCTGGCAATGGTCCGTCATCGCGAATTGACCCGGCAAGGACATAGGGGACGCCCTGTTTCTCGCAGGCATAAATAATCCCGTCCTTGAGTTCCAGCTCTTCAATTGTCCGCGCTATCGAGCCTCTACGGCGCACTTCGTTGATAATATCGAGGTGGTTGTAGTGGCCGAGCGGCTTCAGGGTCTGGGAATAGATGTCCTGTCCCAGACCGGTTCGATAGAGGGCGGCCTCAAGGTCATGGGTAGCCAGCGCATTGCCGGCCAGGAGTCCATGACAGAAGCCGTTCTCTATCAGGCCCTGCATAGCATCCCTGCTATCCTTGTCAAAGGCCACAGCGGGCCCGAGGACCCAGACGATGTGGCCATGCTCCCGGTCGTGGCGAAGGACCTTGTAGAGGTCATCGTAGCAACGCGAGAAAGGGGTCTCACGGGTGCCGCGGGTCCGAAAGGAAAACTTGTCGGCGGCAAGATCCGTTTCCTGCGCAAAACCCTCAACATGTACGTAAATCCCTTCTTCCCCGTTTTCGGTACGGCCGACCACCACCCTGTCGCCCTTGCGCACTCTGCGCGCCTCAGTGACGTCAATCTTTTCACCAGTGAGGACGAGCACTGCATCCATGCGACTCTCGGGCGCAAGCAGCCATCGGCCATTACCAAGATGCAGGTATTCAGGATGGTTTGATGTGCCGTGAAAATTTGCCGGGACAACCCCATGGTCGGGCGCTGGTTCGGTTTTTACAATCGGCGAGGGTTTCAGTCGTTCGGAACTGAAATCTGGGGGACGGTAAGACGGGATAACGTTCATCGCTTATAGCTCCTCTTGGAGAAACACATTTGACACATTCATCTTGGCAAGCGCGTGACAGATGTCAAGCCCGGCAGGACGTGTGGCCGGATATTGCCTCGCTATCAGTCTCTTTCGACGACTTTTTTCACAGCTAGCCAGTTGGCACAGAGGACCACAGCCAGGGCCGGGATACGGAGGATTTCAAGACCACCTTGCAGACCTTCACGAAACGTATCCATGATGACAACGCCAAGATAGCACAAGGCAAACAGCTTGATCACCGATACAGACCAGGCCTCCCGGCTACTCCAGGCAAGGCTGAGGATTGCGAGGCTGCCGAGGCCGTAGGCGATCGTGACATAGGAAAATGTCAGGGTACTGCCCGGTGCGGTTCCGGACATGACGATATTCACACCGTAATAGGTCAGGAAGAACGAGGTCAGAACGGTCAGCGCGATCAGACTGACCATAAGGATGTAGTCACGATTATTCATGGGAGCCTCTGTGGTCGATAAATTCATTCAACACAAAACGTTACACAGTTTACCGTTTCCAAAACCAAAAAGCATGGATATTTTCAGATTGTATCTTGAAGACGAAGAAGCGGTACAACGGGCCCCCCGCTCACGCCACTGATAATCTGCGTGAGCGGGTCGCCAGGTAGATTCCGGTCCCGATCAGGAGGACACCGACGCCATGGAACCACCTGAATGCCTCGCCGAGAAAAAGAACCGCCATGATGCTGCCAAACACCGGCATCAGGTGAATGAACAACCCCGCCCGGTTGGCACCGACAAGTTCAACACCACGGTTGTAGCAGAGGTAGGAGACGATCGAGGGGAAAACCATGACATAGCCGATCACCAGCAGGCTGGTCAGCTTGACCTGCATGACGGCTACGGTCATGACCTCCCAGAGATAGAGCGGCAGAAGAATCACTGTCCCGAGCCAGAAGATCGTACAGATGAAGGCGAGAGGATGGACCTTAGGCCGCTTGCGCAGCATCACCGAGTAGCCAGCGTAGCAGGCAATTGCAGCCATCACCAAAAAATCACCATGATTGACTGACAGGGACATCAGGGTCGCCATGTCACCGCGGGCTATGATCACGACCGCGCCGGAGAGAGAGACCGCGATGCCGGCACATTGCAAGGCAGTGACGCTTTCGCGGAAAATCAGGAACGACAGGAGCACGATCATCACCGGCATCAAGGATTGAATCAGGAATGCGTTGATGGCCTGGGTGTACTGGAGACCGGAATAAGCCAGCGTATTGAACGAAGCGATACCCAACACGGCCAGCAAGAGAATCGAAGGCCAGGCTCCTATGAGTGCCCGGCGGTCACGACGCAGATACGGCAGTGCCGGCCAGGTCACCAGGACAGAAGCACCCAACCAGCGCCAGAAGGCCAGTGCAATCGGCGGGATATCGTTGTGGAAGGCACGACCGAGAATGAAATTTCCGGCCCAGAAAAGCACGGCCATGGTCAGCAGCAGGTATGGACGATCCTGTATTTTCATTGCCTCACGCGGTAGACGATCAGGCCCGTTTTCCCGCGCAGATAAGTCATCAGATCTTCATCTATAATTCGGTCCACGCCGTCGCGCGAAGAGGCATGACGGAGCATGATAGCGGAATCTGCCTTGACAATCAATCCCGTGTGACTGACATCCAGTCCAGGACGGGGGCTGAACACCCCCACGTAATCACCCGAATCAAGAGCATCAAGAATCTTCGCGTCCAGTTCACCGGCAGGGATATAGGTAATCATTCTTGGCATCACGTCGACCCCATCGACCCAGAGGGTGCCGTCTTCTTTCATGTTCAGTTTTTTGGGGGAGCGTCGTTCCCTGCCCTGGCCTATAATAGCCGTAACGTCTTTGATTGGCGAACCATTATCCGTCACCCAGTCACTGAAGAAATGTCGGCGATTTTCATAGGAGACCAGCCCTGCCCGGTAACGAACCTGCGTCATCTGGATTGGCAAGTCATCCGCACCAGCGCTGCGACGTAAAGCTTCAACAGTATCCAGGAAGGTAAAACAGTCAAAGCCATCCAGCTTGGTGACCAACTGCTCAGTTTCTGCGGGCCCTCCGATCAGGCTGTTTGCGACATAGGGGGCGCCGAGGAAATGGCTGGAAATGGATGTGATGCGGTCACCGGGAGTCTTGCTCCCGGCAGATTCCTGCAAAACTTTTTCAACATAGAAAGGCTTCTGGAGAGGAGGCTTGCTGAGACCATCTGCCAGGGCAGAACCGGCGCTGAAAACATAAAGCAAAAGGTGAAGACCTATCACGTAACCTACTATGAATAAGGTCTTTATCACTGAAGAGGAGGTCAGCACGGCGGCAGACCTGTCATGCCTGTTTGAGAAAATATCCGACCACCTGCCACTGGTCATCCTCTCCGAGCATCAGGGTGAGTTTTTCAAAAACCCGCTCACTGAGCGCAAACTTCGAGACAAAGGTCATAATCACGTATTCGCCCGCTGGGACATCGCTTGCCGAATCAGTGTAAGTGATATCATGGTGAATCCGCTCGACGATCGGGCCAAGGAACGACCTGAGTCGATCAATCTCCTCACTCCAGGCTGCTTGCGTCAGCATGTTTTTAAGAGCGACCGAGGTTATCTCCCAGCTTTTCGCATACTCCTCGGTGTCAACCAGGTATAAAAACTCTGATGCAGCGGCCAAGGTGTGTTGGGTCACAAGCTCGCTGGGCGCCTTGTTGATTGCCGGAACAATGATCCAGAGCAGACTTGCAGCGAACAAAAACAGATGTATGCGCACTTGCCATGGGATGGCCAGTTTCCTAATCATTGTGTCCTCCCAGTGTAATCAAGAGGAAATCTTTTATTTCATTTTAATACGAGATTGGGCCTGGGGCAACCCGGCGGCCCGGAAATGATGCGGGGCACAGTCAACCAAACAGCTCCCCCTGACTCCAGGCTGATGGTTGCCGTTCGCCCTGCTTGATAATTTTGCAGGCAGAGAGCCAGAGTTCACGGGTCAGCTCGATGTCGTACTGCGAGTCATGCAGGCGGGTATCGTCGACTTCGATGCCGCAATGTTTCGCGACAGTTGCGAGCTTGAAATTAGGCAGTTCGGCACGCACCGGCTGGAGAATCTGTGCCCAGACCAGCATGACGTCCAGACACGGGTACCAGAACCAGCTGCCGAAGAAGCGGTCGTTGTTCTTTTCCCAGAAACGCCGCATAAAAGGCATGTCAAAGCTGTGTGCATTATAGCCTATGAACTGGAATTTATCGGACTTGTCATACTGGCTGACATATTTCTTGAACATGGTGTGCATGCGCACGTAGATCTCTTTCGGATCCTCGAATATCTGCCCGGGTACGGCAAGATGGTCAGGGTGTTCAGGGAGGAGGAATTGCTTGCGATCGATCCCGGTCACTTCAAGGGCCGCGCTCTCTATCACGTCCTGCGGGAAAGGTCTGACAAAATAGTCAAACGACTCCATAACGTCATTATCAACCTGCACACAGCCGGAAATCTGCGTCAGACCGTTGCAGTCCGGATTGACCCCTGTCGTCTCAACATCGATAAATATCAATTTCTGTTGCATAGAATCATTCCATTACGGAGTATCGACAATCAGCGCTTGCTCATGTCGGCGGGCGGGCCCTGGAACAGCGCCGAGCCGGTCACATCGAGAAAGTTTTCGGTCAGGACGCCCCGCGGCAGGACTTTTTCTCCATAAAGGACCCGGTTCCCTTCCTTGATAAATATCTCAATATCAGGATTTCCGTCCTCGCAAGGCAATTTGACCGCAAAGACCTTGTAATCCTCCGGAAGTTCGTCAAGCGGAGATTCTGCATTCATCTGGCGGAAGGCATTAACCAGGCCCAGAGCTGTATCGTTGTTGGCTTCCGAGACACCATCAATGCCGGCCCGGATACAGGCGGCAAGGTAATTCTTGGTAAAGTTCCTGGTGTTCTTGGCCCTGGTCAGTGGCCCCAGGGTCAACTCGGAGTTGTCAAAGGCTGAATCGACCTCACCGCTTTCAACAGCGGCGATGACATCAATGAGAAGAGCATCGAGATCGGCGGGGTTCCATTTGTCAGGCTTGAATTCTGTCATGACTTGATTCTAGCGAAGATAAGACAACAGGGCAAACGGGAACTTGTTCACCCCGCAAATAAATCTCAAGACTGGAGCAGACGGGCCTCGAGACGATCAGCGCATCGGGAGCAGCCGTATGTCAGCACGAAATACAGGATCGTAACAGTGGTCCAAACTTCGAAAGTCAGGTAGGTTGAGGCCATGAGCTCCATTCCCTGGAATGTCAGCTCCTGGATCGAGATCACCGAGACAATTGCCGAATCCTTGATCGTCGAAATCACCTGCCCGGCCAGTGGCGGGATCATGCGTTGAAACGCCTGCGGCAAAACAATGTGACGCATCAACTGCCAGCGGCGCAAGCCGAGGGCCTGCGCGGCCTCCCATTGGCCGGTCTCGATCGAGTTGATACCGGCCCGGACAATTTCCCCGATGTAGGCGCCTTCCAGCATGGCCAATGTGATCACCGCCGCAATAAAAGCTTCCAGCTGGTCAGGAGGCGCCATGCAGAGGGTCAGAAATCGATAGAGAGGTTGCGGTGCATCCGCCAGAAGCGCGGGAATCTTCAGGTAAGGCAGGACCTGGTCGCTAACGAAGAAATAAAAGATCAGCACCAGGACCAGTGGCGGCAGGTTCCGCAGCAGGGAGACGTAACACCCGCCCAGCAACCGGTTGAAGAGGTGCACACTGGCTCGCAGCAGACCCGAGGCCAGGCCTATCGGCAGAGCCAGAAGCAGGCTCCAGAAGCTTAGCCGGATCGTGGTTAGCAACCCCTGGAGAAGCAGGTTCGGGACCCAGCCATCGATCTCGTCGTAACGTAGCAGGTACTGCGGGATGACTGACCAGTTCCAGCGATACTCCAGGCCGATCTCAACCCGATAGCCCAGGTAAGCGAGGGCTCCGACGCAAAGCAGCAACAGGGCTGAATCGAGCATTCCCCAGCGAATTCTTCGCTGCCTCATCACGCCCAAGCCTTACTCAATCCGATCTTTCCAGTCCTGGGTCGTAAACCAGTAATCGTAGCGTTCCTGCAGCCAGTTGTCGGCGTTTTTGACCCTGATCCAGTTGTTCAGGTAATTGAGAAAATCGACATCTCCCTTGCGGATGGCAAATCCGATGGGCTCCCTGGTAAAAGTTTTGCCGGCCAACGGCAGGTAAAGCCGGTCAGGGTATTTCAAAGCTTGAAATTCCGGGAAAGGTTGCGACGAAACCATCGCGGCCGCGCGCTGGTTAAGAACCTCCTGCAGGGCCTGGCCTTCATCATCGAAGAGATTCAGCTGTGCATTCGGCAAAAACTTCTTTGCCGCCGCCGCAGCTGTGGTGCCAATCCGCGCAACAATTGTCGTCTCCGGGGTATTAAACGCTTCAAGACCGGAGAGCCCACCTGCAAGTTTACGATTGGCAATGATCGACATGCCGGTATATTCGTAAGGCTCACTGAAATTGACCTTGAGATTGCGTTGCGGCGTAATCCCCATACCGCCGATAATGATGTCAAATTTACCGGTCAGAAGAGCCGGGATTATCCCCGACCACTTGGTGGGAACAAAATCGATCTCGACGCCCATGTCTTCTGCAAGCTGCCCGGCGACTTCGATCTCGTAGCCAGTGTAACCGCCCTTCTTGTCCTTCATCGCCCAGGGGACAAAAGTCGAGAAACCGACCCGGATCCGGTTCTTCTCGACAATCTGCTCAAGCGTGCCTTGCCTGACCAGCTCCTGGCGTGTTTCTGCGCCCCACAGCGGGGCAGTAAACAGGAACAGGCCCAACAGCATAAGAAGAGTACGTTTCGACATGACTACCTCCAGAGACAACGATTAAGTTTCATGGGCCGTCAGCCAGTTTTCAAGAGTTTTGACCAACAGCGAAAGCGACAGGGTGACAACCAGGTAGATTGCCGCCACGGTGAACCAGATTTCAAAGGTCAGGAAGGTTTCTGCAATAATCTTCTGACCCTGCATGGTCAAATCATAAATGGCAATCGTCGACACCAGGGCCGAGTCCTTGACCAGGGAAATTCCCTGGCTGGTCAGTGGCGGGATCATTTTGCGCAGAGCCTGCGGCAGAACGATAAATCGATAGTTGTGATACCGGCTCATACCGAGTGATGCCGATGCTTCCGTCTGGCCGACCGGTACAGCCAGGATTCCCGCCCTGATGATTTCCGAGGCATAGGCCCCCTCGAACAGGCTGAGGGCCAGGACCGCCGAGGTAAAGCGCCCGAGGTCAAGGATCGGAGCGAAGACAAAATATATGATGAATATCTGGATCAGCAGCGGCGTATTGCGAATCGCTTCCAGGTAAACTTTTGCCAGGATCATCGACATGCGACTGTTTGAAAGTCGCATCAATGCAGTGCTCAACCCGATGGCGAAAGAAAACAGCAGGCTCACAGCGGTAATCAGCAGGGTCAGCCAGAGGCCCTGCAACAATGGCCCGGCTTGCCAACCATCAGGGCCTGACGTGGCCAGGTATCGCGGCACCCGTGACCATTGCCAGTTATAGCCAAGGTTTTCGGCGCCCTGCTGTAATCCCCAGCAGAGGCCGCAAACCAGCAACAGGAAGGCGAGCCCCTGGCAAAAATCGTTCAGGTGAAGTTTCAACTTCAGGTGATAACAGCGGGAGAGCATTTAAAAACTTTCAAATTTTGCCAGGGTCATGTCTTCCGGCACAAACTGCAGTTCAAATATAGCCCTGGTCCGCCCCGGGAGCTGGCTTGATCAAGGCCACAATAAGGATCTCGAACGGACCGAGCAACAGGCCGAGAAGCGCCCAGACAACTACATTGCGGTTCTTGCCGCGCGCCAGAGAGGCGGCGGCAAAGGGGAACACGAGCCATGCGATCAGGTATGCCATTTTATCTCCAGGTCTTTTGGGGGTTTGATCACCCGCCCTGTTTATCGCAGTGTATCATCAAGAAAGTCAACAAAACGTTGCCACGATTTACGATCAGCCCCTTCACGATACCGGTCCGAGCCGAACACGGTGAACGCGTGGGGGGCGCCACCGTAGGTGATCATCTCGTGGCTGACACCGTGCTGCTCAAGCCCGCTTGCCAGGTTGGCGAAATCGGTCATGCTGATGTTGCTATCTGCGGTGCCGTGCATAACCAGGAATTTCCCCTTGGCTTGACTGTAGTCCTGCCCTTCAGGGGTTGCCAGCCCGCCGTGGAAAGTGGCAAAGCCTTTCATGTCGACGCCTGACCTGGCATACTCAAGAACAGCCGCCCCGCCAAAGCAGTAGCCCATGACGACGGCGTTGCCGGTGTTGGCGCCCTTCTTTTTGGCCTCGTCGACAGCCCCCTGGATCAATGCACGCATCTTCGCACGATCCTTGTACAACTCTCCGGTATGTTGTTTTTTGTCCACGACCTCAGTCGGGCGGACACCTTTACCGAACAGGTCTGCAGCGAAGACCGCGTAACCGAGTTCGGCGAGCATCTCGGAGCGTTTGACTTCGTAGTCGGTCAGGCCATCCCAGTCGTGCAGCAAGATGACCAGCGGGGCCCCGGCTGACGGGCTGGTGTAGTAACCCTGGTAATCTGCTCCATTGACCTGGTAAACGACCGTTTCACCTGAGGCCCAAGCTGTGCACGCAAACAAGAGTATCAGTACCATGCTAGACAATGTTTTCATGACGTCCTCCAATGTTTTGAAAGATAACTGTTGTGGTGCCGATTTTAGCAGGTTTTGGAGATTGTGCGAGGAGACAGGTAAAGCATATTGAGCAGTGAAGATGGACTATGAATGCTTTTTCTAAAGGAATTCGTTGAGCCAGGCAGCAATCTTTAAGTAATGAGAGCCCTGCCAATAGAGCTGATCACAACTTGAGCAGCGATGAAAATCCTCGTAGTAAAGCCTGGTCTTGGGTTCCAGGCGATCCAGGACTTCAGCCTTTTCCACCCTCTCCATCAGACCGTTACATACCATGCAACGGGTCCAGAGATGGATCTGCCCGTAC
>Ga0316188_10000900_pt1 | contig 13798 bp, 3 predicted proteins | sample Phiworburrow1_MG_FD_204933 | JGI IMG/M metagenome (GOLD analysis project Ga0316188, IMG submission 204933) | Coastal sediment microbial communities from Maine, United States - Phippsburg worm burrow 1 | ecosystem: Environmental > Aquatic > Marine > Coastal > Sediment | place: USA: Maine...
ATAGGATGGGAAATAAAATTAGAGGTCATAAATAGAAATGTATCAGTAACAAACACCTAACATAATGTTTCACTTTGGCTCCTCTACTTTCATATAGAACAGCACTGCACGAGTGCATTATGATAAATTTCATTTGGCAAAGAATATAGTAATAAATAACTTTTACAGTGACACAACATGCAAAAAATGATCCATGTAATTACACAAGAAATACTTAACACAGTAATTAAGTATTTTCTCATTAATTATTGAAACCAATATAATTAAAATTTGATATGATATATTCTTTAGAAAGCAACTTATACAGATCTTCTTCCTCTGTTTATTTGTTTGGGCACTTCTCCTCCAATGTGCAAATAATCTTGTAATTGCTTCTGTTCATGTTGAAGGCAGATCATTTTAAAGAAACGTAAATACGTAACACAATGGGTAGTCATGTCTTATCTGAACAAAATTACCCACTAATAGTGTGAAGAATCATGGCATTGTTGAACATATTTCTGAAAATCGCTTGCAAATTTTTATGTCAATAAAACATAATTTGTAAGTTAGTTTTAGTTTCAATACCATCCTGGAGCACCATGGTTTAGCCTGTAAGATAATAACTTACAAAAATGTTTGATAAAGATAATATTACCACAAACTCCTAGTAGTTATTTTTTATTAATATTAAAAGAAAATACAAATAGTATGCAAAATCATTGTCATAATATTGAGTGACTGACTGACTGATTGACTACCCGTATTAGCAATATTCAGTGATATCCAGAGCATCATTTGCTGGATCAATACCAAATTTGGTACATGTAGGATATAAGAGGAGCTGAGTGTGATAAATATGTCAAAATCACATAAAGCTAACTAATAATCAGCTTTAATAATTGTTAGTGTGGCTTTATCGCTATTTACATTTATATTAATTTATTGATAAAACCCCACTTCAGTTTGTAACCCCATTGTGAACCCAATGTATCAGGCTTGCTTCTTAAGCCTCACTAGCTGACCAAGATGTGGCTTATAAGTACTGTGTGGAATAACTCTTGAATACACTGTGGCACACAATTCAAAGGTCTGTTTGAAAGTTATTAGGTGAACAGATAGGAGAAACAATTTATATGGAAAATATTTACCTGTTGGATTTATAAGGAGACAGATGTAAGTAAAGTAATAAATATGTCAGTTCTTGTATTAAATCAATAATTTGTACTTTTATATTGATTTATTGAGAAAACCCCACTTGAGTTTGTAACCCTATTGTGTACCCAATGTTTCAGGCTTGCCTTTAGAGCCTCACTAGCTGACCCAGGTGTGGCTTCTAAGTACTTTGTGGAATAACTCTTGAATACCCTGTGACATACAATTCATAGGTCAGTTTGAAAGTTATAAGCTGAACAGAAAGGAGAAAGAATTTATATGGAAAATATTAACTTATTGGATTTATAAGGAGATGGATGTAAGTAACGTAATAAATGAGCAGATTTGATTATTCTACTAATCATTATTTTAGCCAATAGAGTAGGAATGAATGTTTAATATGAATGTATAATGACTTTCAAAACAGGTTGACACCGAGGTTGATACTTAGCGGCTGACTTAGGACTTAGGACTGCAATGTGGACTCAGTGTGGACTATCCAGCACATTAAATATTACTTGTCTTTGAGCCCTTCTGCTACACAAATTGTTGAGTTACTAAACTACCATTAAAATCTATAAAAGGTTTTAAAAGTTGTCTGCATTATCATATGATTTGATCTGGGGTGATTTTTTTTGGGGGGGAGGGGGGAGGAGGGGAGGAGGAGGTTCATAAACACATGAAACACATAATACCCGTCATTGGCATTTTACACTGAACTCGGTTGTGAACTGACCTAATTTACATAATCATCATTCTGCCTCTGAATGGTCTGCTATATGAACTTTTCTTGGTAGAAGTCGGAGGTCCCATTGGGACCCCCGATCCTCTCAGTGCAAATTTGGTATGTAAATAATTGTTAATGGCCTATGATTACCATAATTATACTCCCGATTATACTTCATTAGGGTGCTTAAACACCGTTTTCTCCTCCATCTCCCCCTTCACCACCACTGCCTCTCTCCATCCCCACTAAACACTCCCCTCACGTGACCCATTCCAGACGCTCGCTTTCCCCGCCATATCAGTTATAATGTAATGCTCAACAAGACCCCACTGACCACCTGCCCTAATGTACATTATACTCCCATGACAGTGCCCGTGTTAACATCAATCCATGCACAGGGTAAAAACTTATCTCACTGTTGGTGACCTTGAGAAGCCACATTTTGTAAACAGTCTGAAGAAGAACACTTTTAATTATATCTTTTTTTTTTAACTATATGATTTTTTTTCCTATCATGTGTGTTCTTCAAGCAAATATGCTTATAATATTTGTCTGCATTTATATTATTTGAATATACGCAATTTGATGTTTTTCCTCAGAATAGGAGTGGATCTATATGTAACTGCGAAAAGTGAGGAATTAATGTGAAAACACTATATTGTGCCCCTCACCCCTCACTAATGTTTGATGTCTGCCCTCCACAACAGGGGGAGGCTAATGGATGCACTTCTGTTGAGACAATACTTGCATAAAATTTAATGGCAAGGGCAAATCTCTTTATTCATTGGTAGAACGAAGATTTTAATACTGGCCAAATCAAGGGGTGGAAGTGCAGGGCAAATGTGGTGGAAAAGATCAAAGGTGCCAGGAATGATTTATTGGTTTGTTCCGCACTAGTTCAAGTGGTGTTTAATGATGAGTGAGTTTTATATGTGGGATAATTCAAGTGGTGGAAATTGATTGAGTTTAATGTGTTGATGGCGATCGTTTATGTGGTGGAAAAAGTTGTATGATCGATATTATATTGTTTATTGTGTTAACTCTTTAAATACATTCCTGTACAAAATCGATAACCAGTGACTGACGGCAAGAACCTCTAACTTTAATGTGATAAATTTTTATATTTGCAATTTTCAATCGTAAGTTATAGTTTAAAAGAAGTATCCACTAATTATTACTTTAGAGGGCATAACCTGTAGGTAACTTTCTTTTTTCTTTTAAATATCACCAAACACAATAATCACTTCTCATTAATGCCACTTGAACAAGCTCCTGTTGTCCGGAAAGTTATATCCCAGGTAGCCTGCATTATCCAGCCCCTACTGGAAGCATGCTAGCCCACAGCCTAGCATTGCAGGTAAAGGGACTCCTGTTATATCCCAGGTAATATAAAGTTATACAGAAAAGTCAGAAAAGTCAGTCTTGTGTGGTGTGAGAGTGCCAGCAGTGTAAAGTCTCTGATGCCATCGGGCTAATTTTTTATCCTCTGTAAATCCATCCACCAAGTAATCTATTTGAATTGGTCATAATATATACTGTAAACTACCAATCTCCTGCCGTAAATCGCTAAAATGTATTTATCAATGTTAATTCAGGTTTTTGTTTTAGTCAGTTTAACAGGCAGAAGCTTGAATGGCGTCTGCTCATTGCCAAGCAGAGCACCTGGTTAAAGAGATCAAGGGAGCATTAAGATATTATGATTTAATTTGCATGTAACAGATAAATTGAATGTGCCTCCCACCCATCTCCCCTTCATGTCAACCCAATGTCCGGTCCTGGTGTTCCCTTGCAAATCAAGCTCTTTATTGTGCAACCAAGACACACAACAGCAGCAAGCATATGAGAAAAAGCCTCTTACCTGCATCTGGAATTGATCAATTCACAAAATCTGTTATCAGTAGTAAATTTTGAAGTTTGTGGTGAGATCAGAAGTAAAAATTAGTTAAGTCATTCTTAGTTTGCAATTTGTATACAGTTTTGCCTCCATAATTATATGTAAACCATTTGATGGGCTTGTTGATATATTTAACTACATCAAATAAGAATTTATCCCCTTAGCATTGTTCAGCAAGCACCCCAACCCATAACTCACTCCATAATTACAAACACTCCTAACCTAAACTTACTGACAATAAGGGATCGACAATTAGATGCTTGGGGAGGGGAGGGGGGGTCTGTTTTTTTGTAAAAGAATAATCTGACTAGAGCAAACCAGACAGAATTCGCCACAGTAAATTTCTTAAAATATCATAAAATTACATATGGCCTTGTGGCAAGGCTATTAGTGGCTTTAGGAAATGTAATTTCAAAATTCTGGCTGCATTTGCTAATAGGTCTATAATGTGCATTCTCAAAAATAAATTTCTAAACAATCCACGAAATAGTTGCAATCCCAACTAATAATTTAACAAGCTGACTTGTCAGTCAAGTGATCATCACACTTAATGAACAACAACATAACTCACAAAATGCAGATTTCTGGATTTCTGTTTAAACTTGGCTTGACATGTGAAGATGATCAGCAGCAGCAATAAATATTCCAGCAGGATAGTAGCTTTATCTTTTATATCTAAAGCGATCATTTAATAAAAATGTTATTATTTTTGGAAGTGAAAATTGAAAAATTTTGCTCTATTAGTTTGTGGGTATGCATGTGAAGATTATCTCAAAAAAGGTTTCAAACAGCATACCAATGAAGCCAGAAGTTATGACTTGCATTTCTTTTATAAATTTCTAGAAGTGGAAATTTGGAAATTCCAGCTCCATTATGCTGTGGGCCTATGTCTGTATATTATTCAAAATAAGTCTAAAATAATCCATTAAGAACTCTAGGAGGAGTAGAAATTTAAATGAAAAAAATGAAACTTTTTTTTTTTTAATTTCTGGGAGCAGAAATTTTGAAATCTGGTCCCTCTAGTTGGGGGGGCAGATGTGTGAAGATTGGTCAAATTAAATTAAATGGAAATGTTTTCAAAGAAATTAAGGAATTTGAAATTTCCAAAATCTGTGAATATTAAAATGTAGGTTCTTCAAAATAAATAAAAACAAAATCCATGAAGAAATCAGGGCGGAGTAGTGAATTAAAGTTGAAAAATGGTCCTAGGAAATAAAGGAATTTTTTTTTTAAAAATTCCAGCATCATTATAACAAAAACGCTATTTTTGAGGGCGCATGGTCTATTATGGCCCTGGTCACTTTTTTGAAGTCTGAAAAATATAGCGTTATTACTATTTTTCTCAGTCAAATTGATTGTATATATTGATTACTCTTTGTTGAAAATCACAATTTCAACTCCATAAATCTGATTTATTTTTCTATAACTTGTGAAACTAATCTTGTCTTCTAAGCAAATGAAAGATCCTCTTTTTCTACCAAGCAGTTTTCTAATCAAACTGTTGGTTTTACTAATATTTCTAAATTAATTAGCATATGTCAGTTTTAAGGTCTTGCAGAGCCGAAATTTTATTATATTTTTCATATTGGCCCTCCTATAGGGCCGAAATTGTATTGTGTTTTTCATATTGGCCGTCCTTCAGGGCCAATATGGATTTAAATCTGGCAGGGCTGAAATTTTATTGTACTTTTCATATCGGTCCTCCTTCAGGGCCGATATGGAATAAAAATTGACTGTTTTTTAGACAAAATCAGCTAACAATGCCCTATAAACTGAGAATTATAGAATATAGGTCTACGTATGATTTTGTTTAAAAAATATCCCTTGAATATTGTTGAAATGGCCAAAAAAAATTCTCCAATCCTCTCCAGAAAAAAAAATTTCTCTCGGAAAGCAAAAGAAATACCAAAATCTGCCCTGGAAAAATCAAAGTTCCCCCCCCTGGATATCTAATGGACGATCCCTAAGTGACAAACAGGTGGCTGAATTGAAATTTACAAGCCATGATCGACAGATTTGAATGTGAGCGGAATTGCTGTGGCGGGAAATTTGAATTTGAGAAAAGAGCTTAATTTTGAAATGCTGATTAAAGCTAGAAATCCTGGATAACTATTGTCAGCCATGACATGAAATGAAAGAATAGGAGACTGTAATTGGTGGTAGGTTACATAGTGAAATGTTGTTTTTCAAAAGTCAAGCACCCAAGTAGATTCTAAGTCGTAATGTCCTGGTTTTGTCGACAATTTAGAAAATCATGATTTGCATGAAATATTGTGGACTTTTGGGAAGTTAGAAAGTTGTATGTGTAAGGCTTTATTTTATGCATTAAACCTCAAGAGATGGTGAATATATAAAAGTTAATTCATTGCCGAAATAATTAGCTAATTTGATGCCAAGTTAATCTAAAGAGTTTTACTACTAGTATGTTTATACTGGAGACTGAGATAAAGATGTGTACTGAAGAAGTATCTTTGTGCAAGGTCATTTTAAGCAATCAAACTGGCTGTGCATAAACATCTCTGCATAAAAGTGTGGAATGTCTGTTGGACTTAGCCTGTCTCACCTCCATTCTCTTCTCTCTATCTCCCTTTCCAAGCCTGTTCAGTAATAATTCAGTCTAATGTGGAGATGGGGGACAGGGTAAGTGAAGTCGGGGAAGTTGAGAGGAGGGAAATTAATTTTGAGCCTAGCAAAGGCAAAGTTTGACTATAAGTTGTTGCTTTACTTAGACAGTGCCTACAACAGTTTGATAAATCATTTAGGCTTGATATGAGTAAGTACCAGTCTCTACAAACCCTGCTTCTTTATATCAATTTTGAAGACTTTTCTTGCAGGCCTGTTGCTGGCAGAGTCGCTGCTATTTCATAATTCTCAACAGCAGCATTAAAAAGGTAACACGTAATTGTAACATCGACTGCTTGTGAGACTGAAAAATCAGGGATTTAGTTCCACAAACTCAGAAGATATGTGCCTTAAAATAACGATGTATCTGTTCTATTATTATGTTGAGGGGCTGAAAAGGTGATATTGCACCATTTAAAGCCTTTTAGAACTTGTAAATATAACCATGAGGATATCTCGACTTCTTGTGCAGTCGCTCGACATTGAAATATGACAGACTTCACTGGCTAAATCTTCCCTTTAATGTGCACGTCACAGATATAGAAGAATCACAATTCATTGTATGTGTCATTACTATAGTGCCATATGAAATATAAAATAATTTATTAAAACTGTGGGGTCTATTAATAGACTAAGGAAGTATCCTTTGCCTGTTTACAGAGAGATGTCCGTACTGAATGATATAGTGGACTACATTAGGTACAAGGGGTGATCAAACCCAGGCCTTGCAGCTGTCAAACTGTGGCCATGGCATGGACTTAGCTGGCTGGCAAAAAGAACCACAACCAGCTGGAAGGCATCAAACCAAATGCTCCTTGTTGAATAAAAGAAGAACACAATCTATACAAGAACACAATGAAAGTTAAAAGGTAACAGAGAGGTGATAACATAAAGATATAGAGGTTCTGTCATGGATTTGCATATGTGTGTGCATGCTACTTTTGTGCGTGCGTGCATATGTGCGTGCGAGTGTGTGTTTGTAAGACAGAAGAGAAGCCTTTACATAAATTTCTTAAAATTGCTTTATAGATATTGATAAAAATATATTGGCAAATTTTTCGACCACTTAAGGTGGTTCCACACCTAAATGGCAAAAGAATCTGTATGTGCCATTTACTTCAAACTTTAAATGAAGTAAGATCAGCTAAAGTTACTATAAAAATGAATTAATATCATTATGTCATCAGCCATTTTTTAGGAGAAAAAGTGGTTTCCATGGAAACCAGTTTGGTACCAAAAAAAACTTTAAAATAACTCCATCTTTTTTATTTGTTGTTGGATTTGCAATATTTCAGCATTATCACCTATGTTTAGAATGTCAATGAATTCAATTCTTTAATCAGAACAACGTTTGCTAGTGTATAAGCATGTGTTTCAGCGTTTTTAGTGGTTGTCATGGCCACCAGTTTAATAAGAGATCTAGCTCAGTGACCTATTGTTTTTACAAGCCCAGTGACACACCTGCATTATAAGTGACCTTGCTAATTACCACTGGCTAAGTTTGCTAAGTACTCAGCCCATTCCCATTGCTTACTATGCCTGTTAATGGCCAATAATCGGCATGTTCCTTATATTCTGCCTTAGTAAGAGTTCCTTCTTACAATTTATGTGTAGAATTGTCAGGGTTGTTACAAAACCGGGGTGATCAATATTGGAACATTACATGTATGGCACTATTAGAGTTCTTATTGAGATGTGGTTTAAAACTGAACTTTAGGTTTCCTGATAGGGTGGCAGGATAGCACAGTGGTTTAGGCCGCTGTCTATCTGACTCAGGGGTCTGGGGTTTGTTCCTCGGCCTGAGCGTAGAAAGTTGTAGTCTTTCAGCCACTTCACTAATCAATGTATGAATTTGAAATGTATAACTGGAAGTAAATAAAAGTGTCTCGTTAGTCAAAACTGGCTGGCCTTCAATTGAGAAGGGTGACATTATATAATAAACATACAATTATTATTATTATTATGATAGCATGGGTATTTAAACCCCTATTATGACCAAACATCCCTAGCCCCGCTGATATTGTTTCCTCCTGTTGTTTTGTTCATTGGTGTTTTGTCCATTGGTGGCACTAACAACTCGCCACTAGCATGGATTCCAACTGTTAAGTCCATGCTGCCAAGCAGAGATGTAAATAGAGGCTGAAGGTAAAAAATGCTACTGACATAGTAGTTTTTTCTGTCGCAAAAAAATAGTCAACATTGACTTTGATCAAATATTCTGAAAGTTAGATAAACTTATTGAAAAATAAATAAATCACCTTTCTAATGATTTTGATTGGCAATAGACATAATACGGCTGATAATAGAAGATAATTTTTCTGAGTGGGGCTTTAATAGGCAAATCATATACTTGTATGCCACAGAATTTATACAGATGTGGCTGATGACTGCTTTCCTTTTAAACGACTTTTGTAAAAGTACACACCGCCGCAGACATTGCCATGAGCGTCCACAAAAAGTGTGTAGTTTTTTTTTAAATCCTGCATACGTTACTGGGATGTGATATTACATTGTTTTCCATTTATTTTCTATCAATTAACATCACAAAAAAAATGTATATGCATAATTCATTACACTAAAAATGTAAAACCGATCTCCTGTTATATTCTCAGTTATAAAATTGTGGTTAACAACATTAACAAAGTCAGCTCTCAATTTTAATTTATACCAGTCCTCCAAACAGACCACCCAGTATAGTTTTAGCGAGAATTTCTACTGACTCATTGGCTTCTATCATCTTCCCACGCCCATTAATCAATCATTATTGAAACATAGGGCAAAGTGCCCCTTTCTGATTAAACAAACAATTGTAAGCATAGATCTTCCCATCATCAGGAGTCTACAGGCTACTATGTCATCAAATGTCTTACTCCATGCATCACAGAATAAATGAAATGGAATGGGGGTTGGGGAATCTGATGTATGAGTATGAGATGTTCCATGTTTAACTGTTTTTCTCTAGGAGAAAAAACAGTTTTTGTTATCTTTTGTAGATCACTGTTTCAAATTGCAAGGTGTATTATTATAGGGAAATTTATGCAAAATACATATTATGAAATGTACAGAAAAGCTCAATTGCAACATTTCTTTCAAAATGATAATTAGAGATCATCAAGAGAAGTGGTATTTTTAATTTGACGTGATAACTTACAGGATCCTACAGGAAGTGTCTGGATGATTGTGACATTTATCCCTTGGGTTTGGTTCTGTCAGATTAGAAACAGATAAAACACTCTGTTCTTCATTAAACTTTATTGACATTTAAGCACTGATAGGAATTGGTAATCCTCAAGCTTTTTACTAACGTTGTACTCAAACACCTTTTGTCAAATTCACAGGATTCAAATTTGCATTAGACAATATAAAGGAACTGAGATTTTAATAGCTTAGTGGACATTTTTTTTTTTTACATGCTTCTGTAGAAAATACTGCAAAAAGTAGGAAATTATCAAGCTATTGATTGATATCAACAAAACATCACATTGAAACAGACATTGTTTCTGTTGTTGTTATAATCAGCATATATTGTATGTTGAATCAACTGATTCATATGCAAGCATATATTGAGATAACCAGAGAATATGATTCATTGGCGCAGTACTGTGGGAAAATAGATGAAAGACAACTTCTGATGCAGATCATCACATTTTCTTCATGTTAACTTTAATGTGTAAACAAATAATTGCACTTGTGGCTTTATTCCAAGAAAAAAGGGCCCTTTTTTACTGGATTTCCATGAATTGTTGCAGAATGAAAACGGCAGACCCTCACATGGTTTGTCCTAATAACTCCTCTGTTCTTATCACCCCATCTCCCCTAATTTAGTGAAAATATGAATGAAGCAACAATGTTTATACTGTTTAAAAAGGGTCATTATAAAAAAAATATAAAGCAGTTCTCTGTTCCATTACATACTTATAAGTACTGAATTTGGATGTGCAACAGAAACCAAATATATCAGAGAGATCTATTATACCTGATAAAATTTATATGAAGCCTGGAGATCATTGCCATATGTAAATTAGTCTTTTTTCGTTAAGTTATTGGTTAGAGACATTTACTGTTTCACTGCAACAAAAGTGAAATCATTATATATTAGGGGCTTGATGTTGGCTATAATTTTTCTGTACCATGAAAATTTCTTAAATAAAGTTTGAAATATATTGAGATCAAAAAACTAATTCTATGATTTGCTTTCACCAGAAAAATGTCTCCACTCATTTATAATCAATTAAAGCACTAGGCACCAGCAGACACTTACAGGCATACACCATCAAAGTGTACTATCAGGAATAATGTACAGCTTGTTTATTTATGCATGCACTCAAATCTATCATGTCTGTTGCTCTTCCTGCCTCTTTTGGCAAATACAAAAAGCTACTCAGTCTGCTTAATAACCTGAGGGGCTAAGTTTATTACCGAATGTTTATATGAATGTCACACCACAAGCACGGCAAATGAGGGAAGTCTGTTACTAGACTATCAACTTGTAGCCTTTGTCAGGCTCTTATGTTACCGGACACTGACTGTCCCGAGGAAGGGTTAAGTCAATTAGCCAACTACATGAAAAACATCATAGATTAGCATTGATAAGCTATAAATCTTTGTTAATTAAATTGTTATAATGGTTGATCTTGAATATTTAAATAATTAAATTAAACTTATTTGAATCCCCGGGTGCATTATTTCTATATTCCTTAGGGCCATATTTTGGAATTAAAAAACTAGTAACATTGGTTATGATTGTACATAATTGTCCCCAAAACAATTGTTTTTTTTACTATGCCTCTTTAAAGAACTGCAACTTTTAACTCAAACAGCAAAAAAATGATTTTTTTTTAAATTTCATGGTTTCAGCAAGAAAATTATATCCACCAAATGGTTTTACTTTGATCTGCATTCGAGATTTGCTTCACTTTCCAATCTGACCTGAAGTAGAAAGCAAGAAGAATGATTTTTAGTTTCACTGATTTGTAAAACATTTAGAAAGTAAACTATTTTAAAAGATAAATGATTTTTATTTTAAACTTTTTCTTCCATATCAAGGTTCAGAGATAGCATAGTAAAAAGCATTGGAAATATCTATATGATTTTGATTAAGCCCTGTTTATGGGAAGGAACATCAGTTTGTTGCATGAGATTACATTATATGAATTTCAAAGAAACCACCAGTTGTAAAACAAATGCTCATTGTCATTTTGTTTAGGTCACCAACTGGAACAACGCCTGCTTCTCATATGTTATTTCACTTACAGGCCCAGGGAAGTACTGGTTTACGAGCATGGAGGGTGTAAATGTCACTGAGGTTAAGGGTCATTCAAGGCTAACCCAATCCTACCAGATCCCAGGTCCCACTCATTGCATGCTATGTAATTTGACATGCACTGTAGCCTGTCTCACAGCTTCACTTCTCTTCTTTTCTCTCCATCCATCAAAGTATAAATGTGAAGCAAGGGACAGGGGAAGTAAAGTTTGCAAAGTTAAGAGGAGGGAAATAATTTTGAGCCTAACAAAGGCTACATGAACTTCATAGTATAGTCAAATCCACTCATATACAGATTATATGGTAAATTTAGTTACCTTTTTTATCTCCAAGTTTCTAACATGTAAAGCAGTATTTATCAGTTTTCATTTTCCTCATCACCATACAAACACCAGTCCCCATTATATTTGTACAATATATAATCAATGCTTTGTGGCATTGCCACGAATCCGAAAGCATCAGACAACATTGTTACATTTTAGCCCTATTACTACAGGTAAAAAATATTTGTGGCTTCCCTGTATTTATATTTTTTTGCATTTTTAAAATCTGAAAATTATACTATCACTTCTTCAGGTGGAACATAAATATATTGCCACAGTTCACTTTCCATAGTCCGGGACCACTTTTATTGTTATTATTTATAGAGAGTTTTAATGATATTAATTTATGATCAGTTTGTTACATGGATGGAGAGAAAAGACAGGCTTGAACCTAGCCTTGGTCATCCAGCCCCTACTTGCTCAGTTATCACAGTAGGAACAACAAGAGCTGGTGCTGGTAGTTGTGCTGCCTGTGTTGTTGGAGGCTACAGATAAACACGCAATAATAGACTTCGTTGAACTTGGTTCCTGTGTGCTAAGTTTCCAGAAAAAGTGCCGTCGGCTTATGCTTTTTCCTTTTTCAATCAGTAGCAATTTGTTCGCGAGAAATCACGGACAGTTTCTACTTTACACAGTGAAAAATCTAGGATTTTTAATCTCAGTTTTTTGCTGTGCAGAACAATTGGTTATTATTAATTTTGTTATGTTATTTTTTTATGGAGTGAGAATACCAGTGACCAGTGAGATTACCAAGGATTGTCAGAGAGACACCTATTGGAGGTAAGCAATCATTTTTCATCATTAGAAAACTTGTTACTTTTATAGTTCCTACACTCACCTACCATGATACTCTAATTATGGCAGATATGGATCTAAAAGTCACAGGCTTAAAAGATCATCAACAGATAAATTCTTCCTCATCTTCCAAAATGCTCAGTTGACTGTTGCTTTGGACTTGGCAAAAGTGTCATCATGTTTCTTTACACTTTATTATTGTCCATAATCATTGGTAGAAATCATTCAATAGAAGGCACAAATACATGGCATGTATTTTTCTAATTTTCCGAATAGAAATTTTGATATTTGTATCAAAAACCTTTAGCATTAACTTGGTGAATAAATATTATTTGAAGTCTGTTTGACCTAAAGTGTTCCTTAAAAGTATTTAGAAAATTATATTTCACAGATTTGATAGACAAAACATTGTTTTCAAAAATGGTTAAACATTATTTGTGGTAGTTGACCCTCATTCTGGATATAAATTATGGGGAAGATTAGTGTCTGGTTCAAAATGTTCATTATGGTTATGTACATGCCACAGTAGATCTTTGAAAGGGATCAGTGTGGTGAGCTTCTTACAGGCAACATTAAGCTTACTTCTAGATGCACCTTGATTATTAAAGAGGCATAGTCCCTTGTTTAATATGGTCAAAGGTGCGTTATTACTAATGCCAACATTCGAGCTTTAAATATTCATTTTTGAATGCACAGACTAGGGGGCAGAACTGATTCAGTAACTGCAGTTACTGCATCCATTCGGTAACTCCAGTTACCGAATCACTTCTTCCCCATTTTTTTAAAGTCATATTTATATTGTTGTACTTTTTCTACGCAAGGAAGGCGTAGATATATTAGTCTTTTTGTTGACTGGTTTGTACTGTTTATACTGCCTGATAAAGTAGTGAAATTAATTATGAAAAAATTACCAAAGATTCAGTAACTCAGACATTTGGTAACTGAATGATGCAGATTCGGTAACTGTATAAATACATATAGATGTATTATTTGTAACAATGGCCAGATAAACCTTTACAATGAGCTGTACCAGAGACCCA
>Ga0316188_10000902_pt1 | contig 13791 bp, 10 predicted proteins | sample Phiworburrow1_MG_FD_204933 | JGI IMG/M metagenome (GOLD analysis project Ga0316188, IMG submission 204933) | Coastal sediment microbial communities from Maine, United States - Phippsburg worm burrow 1 | ecosystem: Environmental > Aquatic > Marine > Coastal > Sediment | place: USA: Maine...
TGGAATTTGCGTGGACACCTCGCTCGAGGGCAAACATCCTGACACAATCGACGATATAGACACAGCCGCCATACTTGACCGAGAGCAAGCCGGCATGAACACCCTCTTTTTCGACCTGGAAACGACCGAGCAGTCCGAGTGGGACCTTGTATCGCAAGTCCAGCGTCATCATATGGTACAGAAAACCCTTGTGGGTTTCGATTCCGCTGTCGACCATAGTGCGCAAGTCATGGGCCAAAGCAACGTCGCCGACCAACGGCAGGAAGTCAAAGAAGATCGAGGAATTCCTGACATGGGTCGGTTCAGGATCAAGCAGCCAGCTGTTGATCCGCTCTTGCCAGTCGACCAGGCGACCGCGCCACTCCTTGTTGCGCACCATGACATCGCCTTCGCAGAGAGGATACCCCACCCGATCAAGCGCCAGGTTGAGCTTTTCGCTGAATGGCTGGAAAAATCCATCGATCTCCGCCTGACGCTCGTCGGCAAAATCCTCGAAGATAAAGCCGTTGTCCTGGTCAGGATGCAGCAGCATCTCGCGACGACCGGCGCTCCCCATGATCAGGAAGCAATGACGAATATCCGGCACAACCATCCCTGCCGCAGCCATTTCGTCCAGACAGATCTGGTAGGTCCGGCGGATAATCGCATGGTGGATGTGGGATAGGATTTCCATGACTTCAGGAGTGCTGCGCGTCTCGGAGAGCAGAGTACGGGCAACCCGGACAATTTCCTTGTGAATCGCGGCCAACCCCTCAAGGCTCTGCTCTTCGCGGATGTTGCCGAGCAGTAGCAGGGCTTTCTGGGAACGATAGCGCATCAGGTCACGAGGCGTAACCACGCCAACCAGCTGATTGCGGTCAACAATGGGCAGGTAGTTGAGGCCATGGCTGGTCATTACCGCCATCGCTTCATACATGTAGGTCTCGGGAGACATGGTCCGCGGCCCGCTGCGCATGACATCCCGGGCAGTCATCGATCGGGTATCAACATCCTCCGGGGCAAGCACCTTGGCGACCAGATCGCTGCCGGAGATGATGCCGACCGGTTCGTTGTCAGTATTGGTCACCACCAAGAAGCTGATGCCGTGTTCAGTAAGTTTCCTGGCAACGGTGCCGACCGGCGTGTCAGGGCTGCAGGTGACCACCGGAGAGGACATGATTTCCGACAGGCGCTTTTTGAACGGATAGGCCTCCATCTGGGTCAGCGCCGAACCGGAATGTTCTGAAACAATTTCCGAATAGAGCTTGCGCACCCGTGACAGTACCGTGCTTGTGAAAAATCTACTCAGCTGTGGGCTGGCCTTTTGCAGTTTGTGGAGAATCGCTTCCGGGATGAGATAACAGACCGTAGGCTTGACGGTACGCGCACCACCAGCGTAAGGCTCGCCGGTAAAGATCGGCGTGCCGCCGAAAAATTGTCCCTCTTTGCGGTAATCGACCACCATATCGGTCCCGCCCGGCGAAATCAGGGTGATCGTCACAAGGCCTTCCTTGATCACATACAAAAAGCCGGTTGGTGGATCATTCTGCTTGAAAATGTCGTGATTGGCAGGAAATTTCTTCTGAATTGCCGCCTCGCGCAATTCTTCAAACACGGATTCGGCGAGTAGGCTGAACGGTTCCGTTTCCTGTAACTGTTTGATCAGCGGCATAATGGGAATCAAGTCGCAAGTTGTTGTGTTTGGAAAAGGCTGCTTACATTCGAGGGCTAATTTATCATTAATCGCACAGGCAGGGCAATCTCTTTGCACAACTTTAAAGGTGCGCAGTGACGTTGGCGAGATAAGAGCGTGAGGAGTTCGAAGCAGCCCCGCCTCAACCCACGGCTTCGCTTGGAATCAAGCTGTGGTGCGGGGAATGTAAGGAGAGTGCCAGCCAAGTTTTGAGGAGATAATGCCGCAGGTATCTAGCAGGGGGGTCAGAAGCTGGTTTTCTATCATCTCTTGCGGGAGCCGGTACTCCGGGCCGACAATGCAGAGGGCACCGTGTAACTTACCACCACCGCCAAAGAGCGGAGCAGCCACGCAGGCAATCCCATCGCCCAGCGCGCCATTGTCCTGTGCGAAACCCTGGCGACGGATCGCCGCTAACGGGCTGACCGTTGCTTTCATCACATCGGGATCCTGGGTGTTCTGGCCGCTGTTGAACGCCAACAGAACTCTGCCGCAGGCCGTCGTCTCAAGGGGGTAACGATTGCCAACCAGAGGAACGATCTTGACCTTCTGGGTGGTATCAACCATATCAAGGAACAGCACTTCCTTGCGGCGACGCACAGCAATATAAACAGCTTCATTGCAGCCGCGCGCCAAACGCTCGGCAACCGGCCTGGCATGGCGCAGCAGCCCCATCCGGGAGAGAAACTTCTGACCGATCTCGTAAGCCGACAGCCCCAGCCGATATTTACCGGAACGCTCTTCCCGTTCGACGTAACCACGATTTTCAAAGGTTGCCAGGAGACGGAATACACTGGTCTTGTTCATGGCAAGCTTTTCGCTCAACTGGCTGATGCGGACATCATCGTCAATCTCGCTGAGAGCTTCCAGAACGTCGAGAGCATTTTCAACCGCCTGTATTGAGTAAGATTCCTTATCTCTGGAGGGCACCGGTAACTCCTTTGGAATCAGGGGGAAGTAAAAACATCACAGCACAAATAAAATAATACGCTGTTTTATTATTGTCAACAGTTTGCTGTATAAAGTTTATTAATTCCACGGAAAGTGATTGTAAAAAATCCCACTTGTTAGTTATTAAATTTTCGTTATTCAGTAATTTATCTTCGGATAACCCAGCTTTAACAAGTTTCCAAAATGGCTTCTTAAATATGAAAATACTGTTTTAAAATTTCCGAGATCACTTCACAGGAGGGGTACAAAGGGTTGCCAGGCGGTTGAGAATCGGCTGGTCCGCAGGGAGAATGGGTAAATCGGCCAGGTCCCGCGGGTGAACCCAGCGATGTTCGGCAACGCCAATGTTATGGAGGGTGCGTGTGACGAGGCGACAGGTGTAGGCCAAAATCAGAACCGGGCCCCAGTCGTAACGGTAATAAACCACCTCGAAAATCCCGTCGACCACGATTTCGGCGGCAAGTTCCTCCCGAATTTCACGGCTCAAGGCCTCTTCCGGGTTTTCGCCCGGATCAACCTTGCCACCGGGGAACTCCCACATACCCGGATGGCGCTTGTTGTCGGGACGGCGGGTGATCAAGACTTTTTCGTCGGCGATTATAACCGCGGCCGTAACCAGCAACGGCATTCCCGCATTCTCTGGGGTGTGCACTTCGGACATGACCATCACCTTAGCAGATTTATCTGTATCAATGCCATTGGTGATTCAATTTCCGGCGCCTCAATTCCTTGCAAAAAAAATCTGCCTCGTGATAGTTTGTCGTAGTTTTTCCCCGCAAAAAAATTCAATCAATTCCTCTAAGGAGAGAACCGTGTCTGTTCATGAGATCAAGCATCCGCTGGTACGCCACAAACTCGGCCTGATGCGTCGCGAAGGGATCAGCACCAAGGATTTTCGCGAACTCGCCTCGGAGGTCGCCCGCCTGTTAACCTACGAAGCGACCAGCGACCTGGAAACCGAGAGGGAAACCATCCAAGGCTGGGCCGGACCGGTTACGGTCGACACCATCAAGGGGAAGAAGATCACCGTGGTTCCGATCCTGCGGGCCGGACTGGGCATGATGGACGGGGTCCTCGACCTCATTCCCAGCGCCAGGGTCAGCGTGGTCGGCCTCTATCGCAACGAAGAGACGCTGGAGCCGGTCGCCTATTACAAGAAGTTCACCGGCCAGATCTGTGATCGTACGGCGATGATCCTCGACCCCATGCTGGCGACCGGCGGCAGCGTGATCGCCGCCATTGACATGCTCAAGGAAGCCGGCTGCCAAAAGATCAAGGGGTTGTTCCTGGTCGCCGCCCCGGAAGGGCTTCGCGCCCTCCAGGAAAAGCATCCGAATGTTGACATCTACGTCGCCGCCATCGATGAAAAGCTGAACGATGTCGGCTATATTCTGCCCGGCCTCGGTGACGCCGGAGACAAGATTTTCGGCACTAAATAATTGCCATCCAGGAGGACTTTCAATGTCTGAAGATTCACAGGATTACCGCTTCAGCTGCAAGCCAAAAGAGGTGCTCATCGGCGCGCAGATGCTCTTTGTCGCTTTCGGCGCCCTGGTCCTGGTCCCGCTGCTGACCGGCCTCAACGCCAATGTCGCACTCTTTACCGCCGGTGCCGGCACACTCCTGTTCCAGGTCATCACCCGCGGCAGGGTGCCGGTATTCCTGGCCTCGAGCTTCGCCTTCATCGCACCCATCATCTACGGCGTAGAGCAGTGGGGAATCCCCGGCACCATGTGCGGCCTGGCCGCAGCCGGGCTCCTTTACGTGATCATCAGTCTAGGTGTCCGTATTTTCGGCTCCGAGATCCTGCATCGTATCCTGCCGCCGATCGTCACCGGACCGGTCATCATGGTCATCGGCCTGGTGCTGGCTCCGGTTGCCGTGCACATGGCGTCCGGGCGTACCGGCGATGGAGCCGCCTGGCTGGTTCCGCAAACGACGGCCTATATCATTGCCGGCGTTGCGCTGGTGGTCACAGTCTTGGTCTCCCTGCTCGGCAAAGGCTTCTTCAGACTCATTCCGATTCTCTGCGGCATCATCGCCGGCTACCTGACCGCCCTGGTCCTCGATGCATCAGGAATCTCCGCAACCATCCAGGCCTCATTTGATCCCGGCACCCTGCAGAACTGGACCGCGCCTACACTGATTTCGATGCGGAAGGTTTTCGATGCACCGTGGGTGGCCATGCCCGCGTTCACTTTTCCGACATGGAACCTCGAGGCAATTCTCTTCATCGTGCCGGTCGCCATCGCTCCGGCCATCGAACATTTCGGTGACGTTTTGGCCATCGGCAGCATCACCGGCAAGGACTATGTCGACGATCCCGGCATTCACAAAACCCTGCTCGGCGACGGCTTGGCCACCAGCCTCGCCGCCTGTCTGGGCGGCCCACCCAACACCACCTATTCCGAGGTGTCCGGAGCTGTCGCCCTGACCCGATCCTTCAACCCGGTAGTCATGACCTGGGCGGCCATCACCGCCATCCTGCTCGCCTTTATCGGCAAACTGGGCGGTTTTCTCAACACCATTCCGGTACCGGTCATGGGCGGCATCATGGTGCTGCTCTTCGGCGCCATCGCCGTCATCGGCATCAACACCCTGGTCAGGGCCGGCACCGACCTGATGCAGCCGCGCAACCTCACCATCGTTGCGGTCATCCTGGTCTTCGGAATCGGCGGCATGACCTTCGACCTGACCGTGGTGAAATTGGGCGGTATCGGCCTGGCTGGTATTGTCGGCGTCATACTCAACCTTGTGCTGCCCTGCGGGCAAGAGCATTAAACACTTAACGCAAACAACTCCCAATAATTGATAAAGCACCCTGTTGCCAGGGTGCTTTTTTCTTTTGCTCCTCTGCAGGAAACGTCATTCATTATGGTTTTCCCAGGCAGAAAGACGACCATGGCCGCTTGATTTAATTACACTCAACTGATAAAAATCAATTTATCATCCCAATACAGCCTGTCTTCAATTGAGCGGCCGCTCCGAATACACTTGATGTCAAATACTTACGGTTTCGTTGTGTACAGCCTTTCTCTCAGTTGCCTGGCAAACGCCCCTTGATAAGGAGGATTGCATGAGAACCAGTGCCGTTGTAGCGGGACTCGTTGCTTTATTGGTCGGTTGCGGAGGTGGCGGAGGAACAGGCAATGCCCCGGCAGGGCTAACAGTCTCACAAACCAGCCCGGTTGCGAGCACCTCGGCTGTTCCGACGGCCACAACGGTCAGTGTTGACTTTAGTGAGGAGACGGCCAGAGAAACTCTCAACACGAGGAGTTTTACAGTCATCTCCGCAAAAGGACCGGTCAGCGGTCGTGTTGTCTGCACCGGTTCGACAGCAACCTTCCTGCCAAACGTTCCCCTTGACTACGGTACGATCTATACCGCCAGACTCACGACTGATGTCAAGGCTGTCAGCGGCAGCAGTCTCGCCTCGGAATATGCCTGGAGTTTCACCACGGTGGCAACCGGTCCGGGAGACCCTGACAACTACATGCCCTTCATTCAGGGGAAGAGCTGGGTCTTCCGGGGGACGGACACCGATGACAGCAATCCTCCCCTCGCCTATGACAACACCCTCACAACCAATGGCTATCAAGAGGTGAATGGCAAAATCACGGCCGTTTTCATTGAATCCAATCCGGAAAATCTGGGAACGCCGGAGGATGCCTACCTGTACAAGGACCGCAACGGGATCACCGCCTACGGCGGCAGCAACCTGGACTTTCTGACGCAGCAGCTCATTCCTTACCAGGTGATAAACTTTCCGGCGCCACCCGGCTACAGCTATGTACAAAGCCACAAAGCGGACCTCGATTCGGGGCTGGACCTCGACCTGGACGGGGTCAACGAGACCATGGACCTGCTTTCCAGGGTGACCGTTGTCGGCCTGGACACTGTTTCCGTGCCCGCAGGGACCTATGTGAGTTGCATCCAGATTAAAACGGATACGCAATTTACGCTGACGCTCTCCAGCAACGGCTCGACCACCTCTTTCCAGAGTCTCGACAACAGCTGGTATGCTCCCGATGTCGGCCCGGTCAAGTATACGAATGTCTATACCTACCCTGACGGAACCACGGAAACCGTGGAAGAGATGTTAACCGCGACCCGGACCAAGATTGCTGCGGTCATGCCCACTTACATGCAATATCAAACATTCGAAAATCCTGCAGAGAACCATTACCGAGCTTTTCTGGATCTGCGCAACAACGGGCAGTTCATCACGTCAACGGATATTCAAAGCGTCGTACTTTTTGACCCGGTCTCGACACAGATCATTCCAGCCGTGCAGCCGCAGTTCATCTCAAGCAGCGATACTTATGCCGAATGGATCGCAGCGACCGGCCAATTCGAGTCAAGCGCCGGCGGCGAATCCGGCTATACCTTCAACCTCGCAAACTATTCTTACCTGAGGCCGGGGAGTTGGACCTTTGCCGTACAGCCCGTGCAGGAGTTCCCGTTCGATTTCACGGTCAATTTCCCGGGACAGACGGCCCTCGTCCCGGTCCCCTCGGCCGGAATGTTTTCCCAGTGGAACGCCGATGACAGCCTGACCCTGTCATGGTCCGCTCCGGTTGGTAACTTTTCCCAATATCGGGTTATTTTCGCGGACAAAAACCTCAACACCATCTTTAACGGCCGCGTTGATGCGGGCGTCTCACAAGTCACACTGAACGCCACCCTGATCGAAGAAATCCGCTCCAAGGCGCAGCTCAGCCTGCCTGCGACGATTAATTGGCGTATGGAAACCCGAAGTTACAGCGGCACCAATAATTACGCCCGAAGCCTTTCAAACTCAGTGCCTATCAATTGGCGTTGAACCTCACTACTTTTACGGGGCTGTCGGTCATGCGACAGCCCCGTTTCATCGATCGCAACCTGAAGCAGCTACTCCAAGGTTAAGTCTAAACTATCGCAGTACATCACGTCCGAAGATGACAACAGCTGATTGCAGTTGTTTTAATGCCGTTATGTGGTTAACTTCGACCATCAACTTTGCATCGAGAGGCCCATAAACCATGAGCACGACAGCGGATCTGGCGATTATCGGGGGCGGCATCGTCGGCTGTGCCACCGCCCTGGCGATCATTTCACGCAGCCCCAGCCTGAAAATCGTCCTGATCGAAAAAGAGCCGCACCTGGCGACCCACCAGACCGGCCACAACAGCGGCGTGATCCACGCCGGACTCTACTACAAACCGGGCTCACTGAAGGCCGCGACCTGCACCGCCGGGCGCGAAGCCCTTTATGACTTCTGCGAGAAGTACGATATCCCCCACCAAAGATGCGGCAAGGTCGTCGTCGCCGTCGAGGAGAAGGAACTGCCGGCCCTGGAGGAGCTCGAGCGCCGCGGCCGGGCCAATGGCCTGGAGGGACTGCAACAACTTTCCGCATCGGGACTCAACGAGCATGAACCGCATGTCCGCGGGATCGCCGGACTGTTCGTGCCGCAGACCGGCATCGTCGATTACGTGCGCGTTACCCAGGTGATGGCCGACCTCTTCCGCGCGAGCGGAGGCGTCATCCACCTGGCGACACCGATCACTCAAATCGACAAACAGCAGGACCACTATCTGCTGCGGGCCAAAGGCAATTCCTTCCGGGTGCGCGGGCTGGTCAACTGCGCCGGTCTGCATACTGACCAGGTCGCGCGCATGGCGGGGCTGCGTCCGGGACTGCAGATCGTACCGTTCCGCGGCGAATATTACGAATTCAAGCCAGAGCGCAGCAGCTTGGTGAACCACCTGATCTACCCGGTCCCCGACCCGGAGATGCCGTTTCTCGGCGTGCACTTCACGCGTATGATCGACGGTACCGTCGAAGCCGGCCCCAATGCCGTGCTGGCCTGGAAGCGGGAAGGTTACCGGCGCAGCGACATCTCGCTGCACGACCTGGCCGGCACCTTCAGTTTTGGCGGCTTCTGGAAATTGTCGGCGCGTTTCTGGCGGGTGGGCATCAAGGAGCATGGCCGCTCCTTTTCGAAGAGGCTGTTCGTGAAAAGCCTGCAGCGGCTCATGCCGGACATCCGCGATGAGGACCTAATCCCCGGCGAGAGCGGTGTCCGTGCCCAGGCGGTCGATAGCGATGGGAGGATGGTTGACGATTTCCGCATTCTCACCGAGGGGCGCATGGTCCATGTCCTCAACGCACCGTCGCCGGCGGCGACGGCATCGTTGAGCATCGGCGAGCATATCGCCGACCGGATCATGGAGGTGATCGCCTAGAAGACACTGGATTTTATTCCGATGACGCCTTCTGGCCCGTCGGACCGACCCTCTGCGTGCTCACCAGGCGACCTGTCAATTGACACAAGATGGACCGCGCAGGAGATGCACGGATCGTAGGCGCGGATGATTCTTGCCGTCACGTCCTGCAATCGTGCCGGATCCTCCTCTCCAGCCAGATCGGCCAGAACCTGGGCAGCCATGACCCGCTGGTTGATCGCCGTCGGCGTCACAATATCCGCAGCCACCACCGTCCCCCACTCATCGACCACATAGTGATGCACCAGCAGGCCGCGCGGTGCTTCCATGAGCGCTGTGCCGCTCCCCCCGCCGAGCGACTGCTTGCGGTCAGACTGCAGAGGTTCGTCATTATCTGTGGCGAGCAGTGTGTCGAGCAGCTGAGCGACCCGCTGCAGAGCCCGACCGATTTCCCTGATCTGGGCAGCATTATTGGCATGGATTCCCGTGTCATCCTCAGGGAAACCGAACGCCAATCCTTCCTGTGCCGAGAGCCTGGCCCGCGCCAGGGCGCCGGTTAGAAAGGGTCCACTCGCACCGGCGGCATCTTTGGCATATGAATCCGCCCTAGCCTGTTCCATCAGCAGCTTTGCGTAGCTAGCCGCAGGCAATTCCCCCTCCCCTTCAACCCACAAGCCCCCGCCACCCAGAGAAAAAATGTTCGACAGCCCGGTCGCAACGGCGCTACCAAGCACCGGGCCAGCATGGGGATAATTGCCGGCCTGCAGGAAACTGGCGGCAAGCTCCGGCCAGTCGCGCTGCCAACGACTCAGCTCTTCGGCAAGGCTCCCAAGGGCGTCCGCGGCGGGACGATAGGCCACGCCGCCAAAAACCGGGTTGATCGGGTGAATCACCCGCCCGCCAGCAACCTGCTGAATGTGGTTGCCAAACGCCTTCAGCTCGAGCCCGGCCTTCGCCAGTGGATCTCCCTGGCGCAACAGCGCCACAACATCCGGAGTGCCCTGCAGGTCCGGCAGGATCAGGCAGAACAGGTGCAGAGCATGGCTCTGGATGTGCCCGCCCAGGACCAGCAGCTCACGCAGCATGGCGGCCAGCGGCGGAACAATCACACACATGGCGTTTTCCAGCGCCTGCAGAGAGGTCACCTTGTGCACCGCGGAGCAGATCGCGCAGATGCGGCAGATCAGGTCCGGCACCTCGTCGTAGCGATGCCCGACGACAAGTGCCTCGAACAGGCGCGGCGACTCGAGCAGGCGCACCCGGACATCCTCCAGGCGCCCGTCCTTGAGCAACAGCTCGACGCGGCCATGCCCTTCGACACGCGTTAAGGGATCAACGATCAGCCTAGTCATTGCGGGCCTCTCCAAAACGTTCCAGCCGATGGCGGATGGCCTGCTCTGGCAGGCCGGCCGCCATCAGCAGGGCACACATTTCCGCGACGTTGGCCTCCGGCATCATCCCACGACAGCCTTCACAGGGGACCCCCTGCCCCGGACAAGCGGCGTTGCAACCGGCTGAGGTTACCGGGCCAAGGCAGGGGGCCTGGTCTTCGAGGAGCAAACAGCGGTTTTCATTGCTGCGACACTCCATGCAGACGGCCATCACCTGACGACCGGGCCAACCGCCATGTAGGATGGAAGCGAAACTTTGAAGTAGTTCGTGCCGCTCAGGCGGACAGCCGGGGATGCGCCAGTCGACCTTCACGAAATGATCAACCGGCTGCGGCGCAAAAGTATCCCATTGTGTCCCCTGGTCACCGTAGACCGCGGCCAGTGCCCGGCTGCGATCCCCATTGACGAGGGCATTGACCCCGCCGGTCAGAGCACAGGCGCCGACCGCCACCAGCAGCCGTGACTTGCGCCGCAAAGCCAGCAGACGTACGATTTCCCCAGGGGTGGTCAGGGCGCCCTCCACCAAGGCAAAATCGAAAATTTCACTGTTACCGCAGGCAGAGGACACCAGTGGGAAAGTATCGATTTCGACGAGATTGGCCAGCGGGGCCAGCGAAGACTCGCAGTTGACCAGCATCAGCTGACAGCCGCTGCAGGAGGTAAAGCGGAGCCATGCAAGCTTGAGCAAAACGCCGGGTTTCATATTGCCCCCGCCATCTTGCGCAGCTGTTCAAGGGTGAACACCGGCCCATCACGGCAGATGAAGCGCCCGCCGGCCACACAGTGGCAGCATTCGCCGATGCCGCAGCGCATGCGCCGCTCGAGGGTCGCATAGATCCTGGCTGCAGGAATCCCCATTAAGGAGAGCTCTTCGAGGACGCAGCGATAGAGGGCCGGCGGACCGCACACGGCAGCCACCGTGCGGCGCGGCGCCAGGTCAAGATCGTCCAGCAGTTCGCTGACCAGTCCAATCTTGCACAGTACCCGATCGTAGGGACCGGGCAGGGTTTCAGCAAAGTCGACCGAGAAGCGCAGAGTGATTAACCCCTGCCTAGACAATTCGACCAGCTCGTCGAAAAAAAGCAGCGACCCCGGCTCACGTGACCCGTAAAGGAGAATGATCCGCCCCTTTCTCTGGCGCTCAGCTAGCAGCGCCTGCAGCACCCCCCGCAACGGTGCCATCCCCAGACCGCCGGCAATCAGCAGAGCATCCTGCCCGGCAAAAGCCTCCATGGGGAAGCCGTTGCCGAAGGGACCACGCAAGCCGACGACGTCCCCTTCGCCGAGGCGGTAGAGCGCCTCAGTCACCCGGCCAGCCTTGCGGATGCAGGAGGCGACAAGCCCGGCGTGGACGAGATCGCAGGAGGAGACGGGGAAACTGCCGACCCCGGGGATACTGACCTCGACAAATTGCCCGGGAGTCATCGCAAGGGGTGTTCCCGGCAGGAAGGAAAAGATGTGGTTGTCGGCAACCATCGGGACGATCCTGGCGATCACGGCGGGCACCGGTTGCAAGGCATCGCTCATGGTCTCGCCTCCTCGCTCAGCCGTTCGGCGATCCGGTCCAGATCGATATCGACCGGGCAGGCCTCACGGCAGCGCCCGCAGCCGACACAGGAATTCTGGCCGCGAAGCGGACCGAAGCCCAGCTGCTTGTGCTCCATGCGAAAACGCAGGCGACTTATTCGTCCGGAGCGAAAATCGTGCCCCCCGGCGATCTTGCCGTGCTCAGCGAAAAAGCAATTATCCCAGGCGCGGCTGCGGGTGACGCTGCCGTCCAGCACCGCATCATCGAGCATATCGAAGCAGTAACAGGTCGGGCAGACCGCCGAACAGGCCCCGCAGGAGAGGCAATGCTGCGCCTCCTCCGACCAGATCGTGGACTCTGCAGAAGCATGGAAAACCTTTTCCGTGACCGCATGACGCCTCGCGGCAATCTCTTCGGGCCATGACAAGGGCAAATTTTCAGAGAGATTGCAAGCGCACGCCTGCAACATGGCGTGACCGGCAGGTGATAACGCCCAAACCCGTTCCTGGCCGATGAACAGGTCCCCGGCGAGAGGCATCAGGTTACCATCACAGTGACAGTTCTTCCCCGGCTCGCAGGGCATCCCTACCAGGAAAGACCTTGCACGCCTGGCCTTGTAGACCTCGTCGTCAGCAAAGACCTGGTCAAGGTACCAGGCGGCCTGCAGATCACAGAGTGGAACACCGAGGACAGCAAAAGGTTCAGCTGTTGGCAAGGGGGAAAAGTCTCCGGCGTTATAGTTCCAGAGCTCTTCGCGGGGCGGCAGAAGGAGCTTTTTTAAAGGGAGGAGCGTCGTCAGGGCCAGAGTTGGCCATTGATCTTCAGATAACGGCAGAATGCGGCAAACCCCATCTGTACCGGCCTGCGGGCCCCAGAGCAGCCGGGTTTCCCGCAATGTGGTGGCAAGATCGCTGAGAACGCCCTTTTGCAATGGCGCGCTTGGGAAAGTATAATCAGTCATGAGAATCCTCTAAGTTTGATTCTATCACTCTTCAAGTGCCGGGCAACCTGGAGTCTGCCGGGCAGCTATTTCGACTCGTCTTTTTGTCTTACCGGAATCTGCAGCAAGAACTGTCACAATCTGCTCTCTTGCAGTGATGGTCTGCAGAGATTTCACGCGTATCAAGACATCCCGGGCAATTCTTGCCAAACCAAGAAGCCCATTAACTTTTAAGCGGTTCAATGGAAGGAATATCAAGCTAGGAATTATGTATACAGATGGGGGGCCTATGCCAAAGGCTGTTCCCCAAGAAGTTGAATTCCCAGAGGTCCCTCCCGGTGAACTCTTTATGACAATAGCTTTTAGTAAATAATTACTACGAGAATCCAAAGATAAGAAAGTTTAAGATGGGTTGATGGTTTCTCAAACTCACGAGTTCCAGGACAAAATATAGCCAGAATCTGGATACTTTGATTGCGAAACCTTTATAATATCGTATAAATTTATTTGAAAAAAATTTATGCCAATAAAATAAATCTTAATATTGTTAGGTTAAAAATATGCTTCAAATGAATTGCCCAAAATGCAATGGACTTATCAAAACACCACTACTTGTTGAATTACTCGATATTGAATGCCCTCAATGTCGGGAGAATGTCAAGGTTCATAATGTCGTTGTTTCAACCAAAAACTTTTCCATGCAACGAAACGATCTGATTAAAAGAATTTCTCATTACAAGAAACTTCTTAAGGATGTTGAGAAGGAAATAGAGCAAGGAGAAAATGATCAAAAAACTACAGAAAACTCAAGAAAAAGTGCTGACAATCTAAGGTCATCATTAAAAGACCTGCTTCTTGCCGCAAGAGATAATTTTCGACTGAATATGTCTTATGATTTATATGTGCAAATAAATTTCGATGGCGACAAAAGATTAGCAAGGTTGGTCAATATAAGTTCCACGGGTGCATGTATTGAGCTTGTCGATCGTGGGCAATTGCCAGGGAATAATACTGAAATTCAATTACAATTACTCTTACCGGGAGACTCAGAATCACTATCATTCCCTGCAAGAGTTGTTTGGAGCAGGAATCTGGCAAAGGAT
>Ga0316188_10000903_pt1 | contig 13765 bp, 14 predicted proteins | sample Phiworburrow1_MG_FD_204933 | JGI IMG/M metagenome (GOLD analysis project Ga0316188, IMG submission 204933) | Coastal sediment microbial communities from Maine, United States - Phippsburg worm burrow 1 | ecosystem: Environmental > Aquatic > Marine > Coastal > Sediment | place: USA: Maine...
CAGCGTTTGACCCGAGCGCACCTCTATGACGACAGACTCGGCACCCCAGTCCCGCCAACTCAACCGAATGGCCGGATTGAGGCGCCAGCGTTCCATGCTAAGCCCGGAAACCTGCGGCGCGCTGTCGGAGGCGGCCAACGCCACCACAACCGTCACACTTATGAGAGGTAGTTCTCTTGATAGTCCTTGAAGAACGACAGCGCGTACATGTTCTTCGCCTGGTCGTTGTGCAGCACCGTCACTTCGTGAGGCGAATAACAAAACTGGGAACCATAGTAAGTGGCATTCAAGCAGGCCGTGACCCAGTTGCAATGCGGCGCGATCTGTTCGTCCATGATCTGGCCGATCGTCTTTTTGCCGTGCATGGGCTCGTTACAGCCGAACATCTCGTTGTATGTCGTCCCACCGTTGTACGGGTTTCCATTCTTGGGCTCCCCGTGGTAGCAGATGGTCCCGTTCCTGCCGTACACACAGGCCTTGTTGTTGTTCTTCGGCCAGTTCGCCTTCGTCTTCCAGTAGTTGCAGTGCTTGCCAGGCGACTCCGGCCACTCCGCGACCATGGCCGAGCCGATGGGCGAGCCCATGGCCGACACGCTGGCCTTGCACCACTTGCCGGGATGGTCCTTGTGGAAACAACTCTTGCGGCCACCGGTGGCGAGCGCCTTGAGTGGAGATGCAGCAGCCGCAATGGCGGCGCCGGAGCCCAGCCGCCGCAACACGGCCCGGCGCCGGCTCGTGGAGTCCTGCGCGCCCGGCGCAGAACCGACTCCGCCTGAGGTCTCAGTCGGATTTAAGGGTTTGCCCTGATTTGTCTCGTTCATGCCAGCCTCTGTTCCATTGACGGCATCCAGACCTGCCAGATCCCGCTACAGCCTTTCCAGTTCCTTATAGAGCATAAACCTTGCCATGTGCATGATGCCAGCCCCGGAAGATGGGCCGCAGCCGCATCGTGACTCACTGCGCAGCGTCCCCCTTGAATGAGGGGGTTCCTTTTCAGCGCACGAGGACGGGCTGAATGTAAAGAGTTTCGACACCTCTGATCGAGCACGCTGGGTCGCGCTCAGTCGACAAAGAAGTCCGGGATGAAGTCCAGGGTCCCGGCCACGACGCTGTAGCGGTCCAGGTCGGTCACCCCATGCTCGCCCAGCAGGCTGTCGTCGATGAAGAAGTTGCCGCTGACCGACCTGGCGTCGCTGGTCAGCACCCACCAGGCCGCGTCGGCCAGGATCTCGGGCGTGCGGCACTTGTCAGTGTCCACGCCGGGAATCATCTGCAGCGCCGCGGTGTTGATCGCGGTGCGCGGCCACAGGCTGTTGACGGCGATCCCGAGCGGCTTGAACTCGGCCGCGTGGCCCAGCGTGCACATGCTCATGCCGTACTTGGCCATGGTGTAGGCGGTGTGGTGCTGGAACCAGTGCGGCTTCAACGACAGCGGCGGGCTCAGGTTCAGCACGTGCGGGTTGCGCCCGGCCTGGGCCGATGCGATCAGCGCCGGCAGACAGGCCTGGGTGCAGCAGAAGGTGCCGCGCACGTTGACGCCGAACATGAGGTCGAAGCGCTTCATGGGCGTCGCCGGCGTCGGCGTCAGGCTGATCGCGCTGGCGTTGTTGACCAGGATGTCGATGCCGCCAAAGCGTTCGACGGCAGCCTGCACGGCCGCGGCCACGGCAGCCTCGTCGCGAATGTCGGTCGGGACCGGCAGGGCCTGGCCGCCAACTGCTTCGACGGCCTCGGCGGCGCTGTACAGCGTGCCCGGGAGCTTGGGGTTGGGGTCGGTGGTCTTGGCCACCAGCACGACATTGGCGCCGTCGGCGGCCGCTCGCACGGCGATGGCCTGGCCGATGCCGCGGCTGCCTCCGGTGATGAAAAGCGTTTTGCCGTGCAGGCTGCGGGTCATGGGCGGACTCCTGGCCAGAGGTGTTCGGCGATGTGGCGCGCGATCATGGTCGCACATTGCCGATAGATGGGCGCGCCCGGGTGGAAGCCGTCCTGCGCCATCACGCCCGGGTTGAGTTGCAGCCCGATGTCCACGTAGGACACGTCCCGGCGGCGGGCCGCCCAGGTGGCCAGCGCGCGGTCGTGGCGACGCGCGTCCGCCCCGGCGACCCAGCGCAGCGGGCGCGGCAGCCCGGGAAACTGGTGCACCGGCGGCAGCGGCGCAAAGACCACGTGGCGCACGCCGGCGTGGTTGCGCAGCCAGTTGGCCAGCGCGTCGCGCGCGGCCACGGCGCGGTGTGACGCCACCTGGTCCACCACGTCGTTGACCCCGGTGACGACGACCGCGATGTCGGCGTGCAGCTGGGGTTCGTCCTGCAGCAGGCCCAGGACCTGTGCGGTGGTGACGCCTGAGCGCGCGACCAGGCGCCAATGCACGCGCGCACTGGCGGCTTCGGCCAGGTAGGCCGCCAGCGGCGCGGCCAGGGCCTGGCGCTGCAGCGCCACGCCCACCCCCGCAGCCGATGAATCGCCGGCCACCAGCAGGCGCAGCGGGGGGCCCTTGCCGACCTGGCCCTGTCGCGGCCCGCTCGCCTCGGGCAGGCGCGGCATGCGCTGCCGCGTCCGCAGGGCCTGCGCCACCCACACGGGCGCCAGCGCGAGCTTGAGGGTCAGCGACACCGCGGGGCTCGCTTCAGCTGAACTTGGAAAAGTCCGGCTTGCGCTTCTGGAAGAAGGCCTGGAAGGCCTCGATGGCCTCGGGGCTGCGCAACCGGGCGGCGAAGCGTTCGCCTTCGGTCGCGATGGTCTTCAGCACCAGCTCGCGCTGCGGTGCGCGCATCAGCCGCTTGGCCTCGCGCACGGCACCGGGCGGCAGCGCATTGAAGCGCTCGGCCATGCGGCGCGCGTGGTTCACCACCTCCGCGGCCGGCAACACCGCGTTGGCGATGCCGCAATCGACCGCCTGCTCGGGGGTGAACGGATCTCCCAGCAGCAGCCTTTCGGCCGCGCGCCGCGCGCCCATCAACTGCGGCACCAGCAGGCTGGAGCCGAACTCCGGCACCAGCCCCAGGCTGGTGAAGGGCATGGCCAGCCGCGCCTCGTCGGACACGAAGACGAAGTCGCAGTGCAGCAGCATCGTGGTGCCGATGCCGATGGCCGCGCCGGTGACGGCGGCCACCACCGGCTTGTCGCACTCGATCAAGGCGCGCATGAAGCCGAACACGGGCGAATCCGCCGCCTCGCTGCCTTGGCCCGGCGGCCTGGACATGAAGTCCTCGATATCGTTGCCGGACGTGAAGATGCCAGGCTGCCCCGTGATCAGCACGGCGCGCACTGCAGCGTCCAGGGCGGCGGCGTTCAGGCCGTCGGCCAGGGCCTGGTACATCGCGACGGTGAGCGCGTTCTTCTTCTCCGGCCGCGCGATCTCCAGCGTCGCGACGCCGTTCAGTACGCCAGTGCGGATCGTCATCGTCACACCCGCTCGAAGATGCCGGCCGCGCCCTGCCCCATGCCCACGCACATGGTGACCATGCCGTAGCGCAGCTTGTGGCGGCGCAGCGCATGGATCGTGGTCGCGGCCCGGATGGCGCCGGTGGCGCCCAGCGGGTGGCCGAGCGCGATGGCGCCGCCCATCGGGTTGACCTTGGCCGGGTCGAGCTTGAGCGTGTCCAGCACCGCCAGCGACTGCGCGGCAAAGGCCTCGTTGAGCTCGATCCAGTCCAGCGCGTCCTGCTTCAGCCCGGCATAGGTCAGTGCGGCCGGGATGGCCTCGATCGGGCCGATGCCCATGATGTGCGGCGGCACGCCGCGCGCGGCAAAGCTGACAAAGCGCGCGAGCGGCTTCAGGTCGAAGGTCTTGACCGCCTTTTCGCTGGCCAGGATCAGCGCCCCGGCGCCGTCGCTGGTCTGGCTGCTGTTGCCGGCGGTGACGCTGCCCTTGGCCGCGAACACCGGGCGCAGCCGCGCCAGGCCTTCGAGCGTGGTGTCCGGACGCGGGCCTTCGTCGATGGCGACCTGGCGCGTCTTGACGACCGTGTCGTCGCCGGCCAGGTTGGGCGTGCGCGAGGTCACGTCCACCGGCGTCATCTCGTCGCCGAATTCACCGTCGGCGATCGCCTTCAGCGCGCGCTGGTGCGACTGCAGCGCAAAGCCGTCCTGCGCCTCGCGCGTGACCTTCCACTGCGCGGCCACCTTCTCGGCCGTCATGCCCATGCCGTACGCGATGCCGATGTTCTCGTCGCGTGCAAACACCTCGGGGTTGAACGACGGCTTGTTGCCGGTCATCGGCACCAGGCTCATGCTCTCGGCGCCACCGGCGATCATGACGTCGGCCTGGCCGGTGCGGATGCGGTCGGCGGCCATCTGGATCGCCGTCAGGCCCGATGCGCAGAAGCGGTTCACGGTGGCGCCGCCCACCGAGTGCGGCAGGCCGGCCAGCAGCATCGCCACGCGCGCCATGTTCATGCCCTGCTCGCCTTCCGGGAAGCTGCAGCCGATGATCGCGTCCTCGATCGCCTTCGGGTCCAGGCTGGGCACCTGCGCCAGCGCGCCCCGGACGGCGGCGACCAGCAGGTCGTCGGGCCGGGTGTTCCTGAAGTAGCCGCGCCCGGACCTGCCGATCGGGGTGCGGGTGGCGGCGACGATGTAGGCGTCTTGCAAGGTGTTCATGTCGTCGTCTCCAATCAGTTGCGGACGGGCTTGCCGGTCTGCAGCATGCCCATGATGCGTTCCTGCGTCTTCGGGTGCTCCAGCAGCGCGCAGAAGTGCCTGCGCTCCAGCGCCATCAGGTAGTCCTCGGTGACGAGCGACCCGGCATCGACGTCACCGCCGCAGACCACGTCGGCGATGCAGGAGGCCAGATGGAAGTCGTGCGCACTGGCAAGACCGCCGTCCCGCAGGTTGACCAGCTGCCCCATGATCGTCGCCTTGGCGTTGCGTCCGGCGACCGGGAACAGCGCCTTGTGCGGCGGCCGGTGCCCGCTGTCGAACAGGGCCCGGGCCTGGGCCGTGGCGACAAACAGCAGTTCGTCCTTGTGCGGGACGATGACGTCGCTCCAGAGCAGGTAGCCCATCTGCCGCGCCTCCAGCGCGCTGGTGGCGACCTTGGCCATGGCGGCACTGGTGAAGCCGTCGATCAGGAACGGCAGCAGGTCGGCCCTGGGGTTGCCCGGGAACGCCGCCTGCGCCTGTTCGGCGGCGCGGCGCGCGATGGCGGCCAGGCCGCCACCGCCGGGGATCAGGCCCACGCCAACTTCGACCAGGCCGACGTAGCTTTCCATGTGCGCCACACGGCGCGCACAGTGGGTCGCCAGCTCGCAGCCACCGCCCAGCGCCAGCCCGCGCATCGCGGCGACGACTGGCACCTGCGCGTAGCGCAAGCGCAGCATCATGTCCTGCAGCTTCTTCTCCTCCGGCGCGATGCCCTTGGCACCCAGCTTCATGAACACCGGCATCAGGGATTCGAGGTTGGCGCCCGCCGAGAACACCTCGTCAGGAGACCAGATCACGAGCCCCTTGTAGCGGTCCTCGGCGATCTCGATGGCCTTCAGCAAACCGTCGGTGACGGTGGGGCTGATCAGGTGCAGCTTGGCGGTGATGCTGGCGATCAGGACCTCGCCGTCCAGCGTCCAGGCCCGCAGTTCCTCGTTGCGGAAGACCTCGGTGCCGCTGGCCAGCGGGTCGGCGGCGGCGCCGCCGAACACGGCCTCGGGGAACGGCTGACGCTGATAGACCTCGAGCGCGCTGCCCGGCACGTAGCGCCCCTGGGCGGCGCTCCACGAGCCCTCGGGCGTGTGCACGCCGTCGCGGCCGTCGAACACCCAGGCCGGCAAGGGTTCCTTGCACAGCGCCTTGCCCGCCTCGATGTCCTCGCTCACCCACTGGGCCACCTGCTTCCAGCCGGCAGCCTGCCAGAGCTCGAACGGCCCCTGCTTCATGCCGAAGCCCCATCGCATGGCGAAGTCGATGTCGCGCGCCGACTCGGCAATGTCCTCCAGGTGCACGGCCGCGTAGTGGAAGCCGTCGCGCAGGATGGCCCAGAGGAACTGGGCCTGCGGGTTGCTCGATTCGCGCAGCAGCTTCAGCCTCTCGGCCGCGGGCTTCTTCAGCATGCGGTCGACGATGGGCTCGGCCTTGGCCCCCGCCGGCACGTAGTCGGCGGATGCGGGATCCAGGCGCAGGATGTCGCGGCCGCTCTTCCTGAAGAAGCCGGCGCCGGTCTTCTGGCCCAGCGCACCCTTGGCGATCAGTTGCGCCAGCACCGGCGGCGTGGCGTAGCTGTCGAAGAAGGGGTCGGCACCCAGGTTGTCCTGCATGGTCTTGATGACGTGCACCAGGGTGTCCAGGCCCACCACGTCGGCGGTGCGGAAGGTGCCGCTGCTGGCACGGCCCAGCTTCTTGCCGGTCAGGTCGTCGACGAGGTCGACGCTCAGTCCGAAGGCGTCGGCTTCCTTCATGACGGCCAGCATGCCGGCCACGCCGACCCGGTTGGCGACGAAGTTGGGCGTGTCCTTGGCTCGCACGACGCCCTTGCCCAGGGCGCTGGTGACGAAGGTCTCCAGCTGGTCCAGGATCTGCGGCTGCGTCGTCGGCGTCGGGATCAGCTCCACCAGCGACATGTAGCGCGGCGGGTTGAAGAAGTGGATGCCACAGAAGCGCGGGCGGATGCTTTCGGGCAGCGCCTCGCTGAGCTTGGTGATCGACAGGCCCGAGGTGTTGCTGGCCACGATGGCGTGCGGCGCGAGCACCGGCGCGATCTTCTGGTACAGGTCCAGCTTCCAGTCCATGCGCTCGGCGATCGCCTCGATCACGAGGTCGCAGTCCTTGAGCCTGTCCAGGTGCTCCTCGTAGTTGGCCGCCTCGATGCGCGTGGCATCGGCCGCCAGGCCGAGCGGCGCAGGCTTGAGCTTGCCGAGGTTGGCGACGGCACGCGTGACGATGCCGTTCTTCGGGCCGTCCTTGGCCGGCAGGTCGAACAGGATCACCGGCACCTTGACGTTGACGAGATGCGCGGCAATCTGCGCACCCATCACGCCGGCGCCGAGCACGGCCACTTTGCGAATCGGGAATCGGGTCATCGGGCTTCTCCGGGAACGAGGGGGGACCGCGTCACTCGACGCGGATCCAGGTCTGGGTGCGGCCCAGCAGCGCAAAGCCGATGAAGCCGCGCACCTCCAGCTTGGCGCCGCCATCGATCGGCTTGATCCTGACGCTGTAGACCTTGCCGTTGTTGGGGTCGAGGATGTCGCCACCCTCCCAAAGTGCCTTGTCGTCGGCAGCAGCCTTGACGTTGCGCACGATCACCATGCCCAGCACCGGCTGGTCCTTGCGGGCATCGGTGCACTTGTCGCACTTGGATTCCTGCTTGGCCGGATCGAGCAGCTTCTCGATCTTGCCGCTCAGCACCCCCCCCATCTCGGTGATGCGCACGTAGGACTTCTCCTTCTGCGTCTCGTCGTCGATCGTCTTCCACAGCCCGACCGGCGAAGCCTGGGCGAAGGCGCTGCCGGAAAGGGCGAGCAACAGGGCGGCGAGCAAGTGTTTCATCGGTGTGTCTCCAGGTGTCAGAACAAGGCTTCGTCCATGGCCATCAGCGGGGCCACGCCGCTGCGGGCGCTGCGGATCAGGCCGGCCGTCTCCGGCAGCAGCTTGGCGAAGTAGAACCGTGCGGTGGCCAGCTTGGCGGTGTAGAACGGGTCACCGCCATTCTGCTTGGCAAGTGCCACCTTCGCCATGCGGGCCCAGAAATAGGCGTAGACAAGATGGCCGCAGATGCGCAGGTAGTCCACCGCCGCGCCGCCCACCTCGTCGGCATTGCCCATGGCCTTCATGCCGAGCTCGGTGGTCAGCTTGGTCAGCTTGTCGCCCAGGTCGGCCAACGGGTTGACGAATTCCTGCATGGCCTCGTCGGTGCCTTCGTCCTCGACGAAGTCGGCGACGATGCGGCCGAACTTCTTCAGCCGCGCACCGTTGTCGCCGAGCACCTTGCGGCCCAGCAGGTCCAGCGCCTGGATCGTGTTCGTGCCCTCGTAGATCATGTTGATGCGGGCGTCACGCACGAACTGCTCCATGCCCCATTCCTTGATGTAGCCGTGGCCGCCGAAGACCTGCAGGCAGTGCGAAGTGGCAATCCAGCCGTTGTCGGTCATGAAGGCCTTGACGATCGGCGTCAGCAGCGCCACCAGCTCGCCTGCCTCCCGGCGCTGTTCCTCGCTCTCGGCGCAGAGCTCCTGGTCGATCAGCAACGCGGTGTAGATGGCCATCGCGCGCCCACCTTCGGCGTACGCGCGCGCGGTCAGCAGCATCTTGCGCACGTCCGGGTGCACGATGATGTTGTCGGCCGGCTGGTCGGGGTGCTTGGGGCCGGACAGGCTGCGCATCTGGGTGCGGTCCTTGGCGTAGGCGGCAGCGTTCTGGTAGGCGACCTCGGTCAGGCCCAGGCTCTGGTTGCCCACCCCCAGGCGGGCTGCGTTCATCATCACGAACATGGCCGGCAGGCCCCGGTGCGGCTCGCCCACCAGGGTGCCGATGGCGCCGTCCAGGTTCATCTGGCAGGTGGCATTGCCGTGGATGCCCATCTTGTGCTCCAGCGCGCCGCAGGTGATGGCGTTGCGCTCGCCGATGCCACCGTCGGCGTTGAGGCGGAACTTAGGTACCACGAACAGCGAGATGCCCTTGCTGCCCGGCGGCGCGTCGGGCAGTCGGGCCAGAACCAGGTGGATGATGTTCTCGGCCAGGTCGTGCTCGCCGGCCGAGATGAAGATCTTCTGGCCGCTGAGCTTGTAGCTGCCATCGGGCTGGGGTTCGGCCTTGGTGCGCAGCAGGCCGAGGTCGGTCCCGCAGTGCGGCTCGGTCAGGCACATGGTGCCCGTCCAGCGGCCGCTCGTCAGGTTCGGCAGGTAGGTGGCCTGCTGCTCGGGCGTGCCGTGCTGATGCAGGCACTCGTAGGCTCCGTGCGACAACCCGGGGTACATCGTCCAGGCCTGGTTGGCCGAGTTCAGCATTTCGTACAGGCACTGGTTGAGCACCAGCGGCAGACCCTGGCCGCCGTATTCCGGCGCGCAACTCAGGCTCGGCCAGCCCCCTTCCACGTAGGCGGCGTAGGCTTCCTTGAAGCCGCTGGGCGCCTTGACCTCATGCGTTTGGGGGTCGAGCGTGCAGCCTTGGGCGTCGCCCGCGATGTTGAGCGGGAAGACCACCTGCGACGCGAACTTGCCGGCTTCCTCGAGCACCGCGTTCAAGGTGTCGGCGTCGATGTCACGGTGCGGCGGCAAGGCCTTGAGCCGGTCGGCCACGTCCAGCAGTTCGTGCATCACGAACTGCATGTCGCGCAGCGGCGGGGTGTATTGGGCCATGCAAAAGACTCCTGGGAACTCTGGTTTCAGGGGGCCGACAGGCCACGCGAGGGGGCGACACAGTTCGAGATCACGCGCTCGAAGCCCGTCCGTGCGCGATCCAGCACGCCCGGCTGGCGAAGGAACCGGGCATCGTGGTGCAGCGCCAGGATCAGGCCGTGGATCTCGAACAGCATCTGGCGAGGGTCGGTGTCGGCGCGCAAGTGGCCCGCTTGGATCGCCATCACGATCGAGCGTTCCAGCGCTGCGTGCCAATCGCGAACCATCGACGCCAGCGCGTCGCGCACCGGGCCGGGCCGGTCGTCGAACTCCACTGCACCGCTGATGTAGATGCAGCCCGAGTCGAGTTCCATCGACACGCGCCGGACCCAGCGTTCGAACAGCGCGCGCAGTCGCGGCAGGCCGCGCGCCTCCTTCATCGAGGGGAAGAAGACCTCATCCTCGAAGCGTGCGTGGTACTCGCGGATGACGGAGATCTGCAGTTCCTCGCGCGAGCCGAAGTGCGCGAACACGCCCGACTTGCTCATGCCCATGACTTCGGCCAGGGCGCCGATCGACAGGCCCTCGAGCCCCATGTGCGATGCCAGGCCGAGCGCGGCGTCCAGGATCGCAGCACGCGTCTGCTGACCCTTTTGCAGGCTGCGCGCGCCGGTTCGGGGGGCGGAGGTCTCAGGAACGGTCAAGCCAGCGGCTCCGGGGAAAAAAGAACGACCGTTCCATTTTGCACGGCGCGGCAATTCCGTGGGCGCAATCCGGGGCGGAAATTTAGGCGCCGCCGTCTAGAGTGGGGCGTAAAGCGCAGGCCGCCGGCCGCCGGCGCCGGCTGTCATTGACACAGCCGATTGAGTCGCCGCGCGGGATTGTTTAATCTATAGAGATGTTGGACGTGTTGCAACTCGACGTCTCCGGCCGCCCGCAGGCGTGGATCAGCGCGCGCGAAGCGGCCGTGCTGTACGCCTGCGACGGCGTGGCGTGGACCCTGGGCGACACCTTCCAGGTGCTGCGGGGCGGCATCCAGCGCGCCTCGGGCCTGCAATCCCGCATCGAGCTGCACCCGATCGTGGCTGTGCGCGGCACGGTGCCGTCGCGAGCCTGGCGTCAGACGCCTGCGCTGTCCAACACCAAGCTGTTCGTGCGCGACCGGCAGGTCTGCGCCTACTGCGGGGGCAAGTTCTCGTTCGAGGAGCTGACGCGCGAGCACATCGTGCCGGTGTCGCGCGGGGGGCAGGACAGCTGGATGAACTGCATCACCGCCTGTCGCGGCTGCAACGGCCGCAAGGGCAGCCGCCTGCCGGAGGAAGCCCGCATGAGCCTGCTGTACCTGCCGTATGTGCCCAGCCTGCACGAGGACATGATCCTGCGTGGGCGCCGCATCCTGGCCGACCAGATGGAGTTCCTGCTGGCTTCGGTGCCGCGCAGCAGTCGGCTGCACGGCTAGCGTGGCACGCGCCACACTTCTTTACGTCTCGGCCACGACCGGCATGCCGCGGGCGATGTCCAATCAGATCCGGAGGATCTCGACATGAAGCGACCGCTGTTTGCTCTGGCACTGGCCGCCGGCCTGGCCGCCTGTTCCACCACCAACCCCGACGTCGTCAGCCGCAATGACGCGCAGCGCATGTCCACCGTGCTGGACGCCACCGTGCTGTCGGTCCGTCCGGTCGTCGTCGAGGGTTCGCAGTCGGGCATCGGCGCGGCGGCCGGCGGTGTCGTCGGTGGCGTGGCCGGGTCGACCGTGGGCGGTCGCAACGAGTCGATCGTCGTCGGCGTGCTGGGCGCGGTGCTGGGCGGCGTCGTCGGCAACGCGATCGAGCGCACGGGCACGCAGGAACAGGCGCTGGAGATCATGCTGCAGCTCAGGAACGGCGAGCGCAGGTCGGTCGTGCAGGCGAAGGGGACGGAAGACTTCGCCCCCGGGGACGCCGTGGTCCTGGTGTCCACTGGCGGCAAGGTGCGCGTGACGAAGGCGCCGGTGGCCACGCCCAGCAGTTGAGTACAACCGGACCAGGGCGCGCAGCCATTCAGGCGGCGCGGCGCAGGGCCGGGGCGGCGAGCACGCCGCCAAAGAGATCCTTCGGGTCGTCCAGGTCCGGCAACAGGTCGACCTGACGCCGCAGGTCGGGGTGCTCGATCAGCAATTGCTGCAGCAGGCGCAGCGCCGAAAAGTCCTCCAGCGCAAAACCGACCGAGTCGAACACGGTCAGGTCGCTGTCGTCGCGCCGCCCCGCCGCCCGGCCGAGCACGATGTCGGCAAACTCGGTCACCTCGAAGTCCGCCGGCATCTGCTGGATTTCGCCCTCGATGCGCGTCTGCGGGGCGTACTCGACCACGACGAGCGCGTCGGGCCGCCGCAGGATGTCGGCGTGCAGTTCGGTCTTGCCCGGGCAGTCGCCACCGACGGCGTTCAGGTGCATGCCGGGCACCACCATGCCCGGCGTGATCACCACGGCGCGACGCTTGTCGGCGGTGACGGTGGTCACGATATCCGCCCCGTGCACCGCCGCGGCCACCGAGCCCGCACGCGTGAGCTTCAGGCCAGCGGTCTCCGGGTAGCCGCGCAGGTTGTGCACCAGCTTGGCGGTGGCCAGCGGGTCGACGTCGAACAGCCGCAGTTCCTGCACGCCCAGCAGCCGCTGAAAGGCAATCGCCTGGAATTCGCTCTGCGCCCCATTGCCGACCAGGGCCATGACCGGGCTGACCGGGCGGGCCAGCCACCGGGCGGCCAGCGCCGACATCGCCGCCGTGCGCAGCGCGGTCGTCACGGTCAACTCCGACAGCAGCAGGGGGTAGCCGGTGTGCACGTCGGCCAGCACGCCGAAGGCGGTCACCGTCAGCAGGCCTGCGGCGGTGTTCTTCGGGTGGCCGTTCACGTACTTGAAGGCGTAGTGCTCGCCATCCGAGGCCGGCATCAATTCGATCACGCCGGCGTCCGAGTGGCTGGCCACGCGCGCCGTCTTGTCGAACTCGCCCCAGCGCCGGAAGTCGGCTTCCAGGGTCTCGCAAAGCCGCTCGATGAACCGCCCCACGCCCACGCGCCGCACCAACTGCTGGACACCCTGCATTCCGATGTAATCAACCACTTCGCTTCTCTCGACGATTCGACAGCATTGATTTTCCGTCGTGACTTGGCTAACTTGAAGAAGCGAACCTGATCGCATTTGATACTCCACTGTCTAAAATGACAGATATACATGGCGGATTGATCACATGGACGACACGGACCGAGAACTGCTCGCCCTGCTGCGACAGAACGCCCGCGCGACGGTGGCGTCCCTGGCCAAGTCGCTCAGGGTGGCGCGTGGCACGGTGCAGAACCGGATCGCCCGCATGCAGGCCGACGGCACCATCGTCGGCTACACCGTGCGCGTCAGACCGCAGGTGGAGGCGCACCGTATCGCCGCGCTGATGACGATCGCCGTCGAGGGCAACCGGGGCGACGCCGTGCTGCGCTCGCTGCGCGGTGACCCGGCAGTGCAGACCCTGCACACCACCAACGGCCGCTGGGACATCGTGGCCGAACTGCGCTCCGACAGCCTGGAGGCCTTCGACCGCGTGCTCGGGCGCATTCGCCAGATCGACGGCATCGCGCAGACGGAAACGAGCCTGCTGCTTTCCACCCACAAGCTCTGAGTCGGGCGAGCGACCGCACCGCAGACGGTCAAGACGCATGGCCGCGCGACCCGTGAACCGGGCCTGCTCGGCCGGGACTGCGACCTCGACGTCAGCCGGGCCTGACGCGGGCAGCGTCACCCGCTCGGGGCACGCTGCTGCACACCCTGCGCGTCAGCCGGGCTCGGCCATGCGTCCCACGGCGCCGATCCAGCGGCCGAAGGCCGCCATCTGGTCGCCAACGAACTTGCGCGTCGTCTCGTCGGTGCAGCGGCCCTGGGCATCGAACTTGGCGACCGCGCCGCCGATGAAGATCTCGGGCTTGACCAGCAACATGGCATTCAGGAACAGCATGACCTTGCGCAGGTCGTACTGCACGCGCGCGCCGCCCAGCGGGCCCGGGCTGGCGCTGAGGATCGCTACCGGCTTGCCGGCCAGAGGCTGGTCGTTGCCGCGGCTGATCCAGTCGATCAGATTCTTCAGCCCGCCCGGGATGGAGAAGTTGTACTCCGGCGTCGCGATCAGCACGCCGTCGGCACGTGCAATGCGCTCCCGCAGCGCCGCCACCGCGGTCGGCAGGCCGTTGGCGGCCAGGTCGTCTGCGTCCAGCACCGGCACCGCACGCCATTCCACGATCTCCAGCGTCATGGCGGGCGCCATCAGCTCGCCAGCGAGCGTCAGCGCCATGCGGTTGTAGGACCCGTGGCGCAGGCTGCCGCACAGGCCGACGATATCGAGCGTCTTCATGATTGAGTTTTCTCCCCGCTGACAGGCCGCGACTCCGGCCTCACGACCGATTGGGCCGGAAGTCGAAGGCCAGCACGCGGCACGGGACATTGCCGCACGTGCTAGGAAACGCCGCAGCG
>Ga0316188_10000904_pt1 | contig 13761 bp, 13 predicted proteins | sample Phiworburrow1_MG_FD_204933 | JGI IMG/M metagenome (GOLD analysis project Ga0316188, IMG submission 204933) | Coastal sediment microbial communities from Maine, United States - Phippsburg worm burrow 1 | ecosystem: Environmental > Aquatic > Marine > Coastal > Sediment | place: USA: Maine...
CCGTGCATCACCGGGCAGGCGAGGATCTTGTAGGGGATGTTGGCAAACGGCCCGGAATCGTGCGGCGCGTTGGACGTCATCGTCTGCCGGTGCAGCTGGCCCCAGCCGAGCACCTGGCGATGCGTGCGCGTCAGGATCTCCGCGCCAGCGCGCGCCGGCGTGTCGGCTGCCGTGCGGCAGACGGCGATGTTCTTGTCGGGAATCAGGAGTGCGCCGACGGCGCAGCCGAGATGGTCGACGCAACCCTGGACCAGCTTCGCGAAGTCATCCGTCGAATTGCCGCCCTCCGGCTCCTCGTGCGCCGCGCCGAGCAGCAGCTCGAGGTCGCGATCACGCACCACGAGGCTGCGCTGCAGGTTGCCGATATTGGACTGCGACGCGAGCTCGCGCTCGAGGCACTGCAGCGCCGGACGCAGCAGTCCCTGCACCAGCGTGAAGGGGCGGGGTTCGCGGTTCGACTCGCGGCTCACCATGCCGACGCAGCCGAGCAGCGCGCCGGCCCCGTCGCGCAGCAGGAACAGGTAGGCGACCTGCTCGCCCGGCAACGGCTCGGCGAAGCCTGCGCCCAGCGCGCCGGGCTCCGCGAGTTCCGCGGCCTGCGCGTGCTGCTGCAGGGCCTGCAGTTCTATGTCGTCATTGTCTTCGCTGGCCCAGAGCGCTACGCCATTGCCGTCGTAGACGACGATGGAATGCGCGCGTGGCAACAGCATCTTGAGCAGTTGCCCGTAGGGGTCGAGCGATGTGCCGTTCAGCGACGCCGGGGCGTCGGCGAGTATTTCTGCGGTTGAAGACATCGGTCCCGGCCCATCCCCTGGGCGACGAATTTGATCTGGAATGGAATGATCCAGAAAAAGGGGGGGACCAAACCGTGATGCAGGGCCTATTTCCGGGTGAGCCAGGTCTGCGGGTCGACCGGCGTCTTGCCGCGACGGACCTCGAAGTACAGGGCCGGCTGGCTGTGGCCGCCTGAGTCGCCCACGGACCCGATGACGTCACCGGCCGCGACGGTCTCACCGACTTTGCGAAACAGCTCTTCGTTGTGGCCATAGAGGCTCATGTAGCTGCCGCCATGATCGATGACCAGCATCAGCCCCATGCCCGGCAGCCAGTCGCCGTACACGACGCGCCCGGCGTAGGGTGCGCGCACCCGGGCGCCGCGCTCCGTCCCGATCAGCATGCCCTGCCAACGCATCGAGCCCCCCGCACGGGGCTGACCGAACCTGGCGAGGACCGTACCGTCCTGGACCGGCCACGGCAGCTTGCCGCGCAGGGGCTCGAACGGCGCCTGCTTCGCCACGGTGCCCGACGAACCGCCCTTGCGCACCGGTTGCGCCTGCCGCGAGCGTTCGATGGCTTTGCGCAACTCGCTGATCAGCCGCTCGAGTGACGCCGCCTGGGACTGCAGCTGTTTCAGCTCGCCACCCTGGGCCTTGATCTGCCGGTCGATCGTGCTCACGGCCTGCGCGCGCTGCGCCTGCGACGACTTGAGGTCGGCCACCCGCCGCTCGCGCTGCTGCTCGAGTGTCTCGAGCCGGGTCTTCTCGGCCACGATCTTGTCGCGGACCAGCGCCAGTTGCGCGAGCTGCTCCTGGATACCGCTGATGCGCCCCGCCCGGGCCCGACCGAAGTAGCCGTAGTACGCCAACATGCGCCCAAAGTTTGACGGATCTTCTTGATTTAAAAGAAGTTTTAGCTGCTCTTCACGACCGTTCACGTAGGCCGTCCGCAGTTCGCCGGCCAGCTCGGCGCGCTCCCCATCCAGCTCCTGTTCACGGCGCGTCTGCTCCGCCTCGAGTTCGCGCACGCGCGCTTCGGCCGCCAGTCGCTGCGCCCGGATTTCGTCGAGCTCCTTGCGGGCCGACTGGACGCCGAGCTCGGCCTCGCGCAGCTGCACGGACAACTTGTCCCGCTTCTGCACGTCCTGGTTGACGGACTTGCGGACCTTGTCGATCCGCTGGTTGAGCTTGCGCAGCTCAGCCTCTTTCTGCGCCGGCGTCTGCTTCGCGGCTGCCGGGACCGGTCCCGGTGCCAGGACCAGCAGCGTTGTCGCCAACCCGGCCAGGACCCGCCCGAACCGGGCGCGAGCCGACCGCATCGGCGGGTGGACCCGCGGCGCAGCAGTCGGTGTGGTGGACAAAAATGCAGGCATCGGACGGTGTTTGCGGCGGTTTACGGAGACGTCGGGGGCGGCAAATCCAGGCAAGTCTAGCCTGTCAGCGGGGACTGCTATAATTCGCGCCCCTTTTTGCCGGTCTCCCTGATGGATCGTCTCCTCGAATATGCCGCCCGCCATCCCCTGCTGGTTGGCGGCACGGTGGTCCTCGCGCTGGCCCTTGCAGCGTACGAATTCAGCCGCGCCCGCTCGGGTGGGCAGGCCGTCGGACCCACCGAAGCCGTGCGCCTGATGAACCAGGGCGCGCTGCTGGTCGACGTACGCACGCAGGCCGAGTTCGACTCCGGCCACATCCTGGATGCCCGGCACGTGCCGCAGGACCAGGTCGCCCAGGCCGCGGAGTCGCTCAAGCGCTTCAAGGACAAGGTCGTGATCATGTGCTGCGAAAGCGGCGCGCGCTCGAGCGCGGCAGCCCGGGTGCTGCAGGCGCAGGGATTCTCGCAGGTGGTCAACCTCCGTGGCGGCGTGCAGGCCTGGCGCGCAGAGAACCTGCCCCTCATCAAGGCGGGCGGCAAGACCAGGCAGGATGGAACCAAGGCATGAACGATACCGCTCATCCTGAAATCACGATGTATTCGACCGGCTGGTGTCCGTACTGCGACCGCGCGCGTGGTCTGCTCCAGCGCAAGGACGTCACGTTCAGCGAGATCAAGGTCGACGAAGACGTCGCGAGCCGCGACCTGATGCTGAAGCGCACCGGTGGCCGTCGCACCGTACCCCAGATCTTTATCGGCGACCGCCACGTCGGCGGCTTCGACGAACTGTATGCCCTCGACAAGGCCGGCGAGCTCGACAAGCTGCTCGGCCGCGCCTGATCCACGTAGTTAGAAGGAATATTCCGCGATGACCGACCAGAACGCCCAGACGCCCGCCGTCGACCCCAACGCCCCGGTGGTGACGCCGCAGGTCGTCTACCTCAAGGACTGCTCGTTCGAATCCCCGAACGGCCCATTCGTCGGCGGCTTCGAAGGTCAGCCCGCGGTGAACCTGAATATATCGACGCGGGCGACGCCCATTGCACAGGACCTGCACGAAGTCGTCGTGCAGGTGCACCTCGAAGCGAAGGCCGGCGACAAGGTGGTCTGGCTGCTCGAACTGCAGCAAGCCGGCGCGTTCCTGGTCAAGAACCTGGTCGCAACCGACGTCGCGCAGGTTCTCTCGATCATGGCGCCGAACTACCTGCTGTCTTACGCACGTTCGACCGTCTCGGAACTGGTGACGAAGGGCGGTTTTCCGCCGTTCCTGCTGCCGCTGGTGACATTCGAAGCCCTGCACGCCCGCGCCGCGCAGCAGGCGGCTGAACAGCAGCCGGGCGCCACCTCGGTCAACTGAGAGCGCGCCTGGGTCGCCGCGTGACGATCTCGAACGATGCGGCGGTCGACGCCGTGGCACGCCCGGCAGTGGCCGTGCTCGGCGCCGGTTCCTGGGGCACCGCGCTCGCCGTGCACCTGGCGCGCACCGGGCACCCGACCGTGCTCTGGGGTCGCGATGCCGCGCGGATGGCCGCATTCGCGACCGCGCGCTGCAACACGCGCTATCTGCCGATGGCGCCATTTCCCGAGTCGCTCGTCGTCGAGTCCGATCTCGCGCATGCGGTTGGGGCGGCGCAGGAACTGCTGATCGCCGTGCCGAGCCACGGCTTCCGTGAATGCCTCGAGCACGTTGCGCCGCTGCTGCGCAACGGCATGCGCGTCTCGTGGGCAACCAAGGGCTTCGAACTCGACTCGGGCAAGTTGCCGCACCAGGTGGCGAACGAGGTCCTTGGCATGGCGGTGCCGAAGGCCGTGTTGTCCGGGCCCACCTTCGCGCGTGAGGTAGGGCTGGGCCTGCCCACGGCCATGACGGTCGCGTCACGCGACCAGGACTACGCGCTCGCGCTGGCACGCGCGCTCTCCGGCCAGAATTTCCGCGCCTACGCTTCGACCGACGTCGTCGGTGTCGAAGTCGGCGGCGCGACGAAGAACGTGCTGGCGATCGGCGCCGGCATTTCCGACGGCCTCGGCTTCGGCGCCAACACGCGCGTCGCGCTCATCACGCGCGGCCTCGCTGAAATGATGCGGCTCGGGGTCGCGCTCGGCGCGGAAAAGGACACGTTCATGGGCCTCGCCGGACTCGGTGACCTCGTGCTCACCTGCACCGACGACCAGTCGCGCAACCGGCGCTTCGGGCTCGCGCTCGCTGCAGGCCAATCAGCTGAGCAGGCGCAACGTGAAATCGGCCAGGTGGTCGAAGGCGTGCTTGCAGCCCGCGCCGTCCGCAGCGTCGCGAACAATCACCAGGTCGAGATGCCGATCGCGGAACAGATCTGCCGCGTGATCTACGAGGGACTCCCGCCCCGCGAGGCCGTGGCCGCCCTCATGGGGCGCGCCGTGAGATCCGAAGCGGAGTGAGCGCCGGGCGTGGCCTGCCGCGTTGCACGGCAAGGCGATGCGGGCCACCCCGCGCCGAGTTCCTCAGCGCCAACCCAGCTGGCGCCAGGCTTCATAGACGACGACTGCGACCGAATTTGACAGGTTCAGGCTCCGGGCGCCCTCGCGCATCGGGATTCGCAACCTCCGTTCGACCGGGCAGAGCGCGAGCACGGGTGCCGGCAGGCCGCGCGTTTCAGGCCCGAACACGAGCACGTCACCCGCGGCGAAGCGCACCGTGTCGTAGCTGGCCTCGCCTTTGGTGGTCAGCGCGAACCAGCGCGGGGCGGCGCCATCCGGACTCGCTGCTGCCAACGCCAGCAGGCAAGCCGCAAAGTCGTCGTGGACACGCACAGCGGCGAGTTCGTGGTAGTCGAGGCCGGCTCGCTGCACCGATCGCGCGTCGAGCCGGAACCCCAGCGGGCGCACGAGGTGCAGGCAGGCACCCGTGTTGGCGCACAGCCGGATGACGTTGCCGGTGTTGGGTGGAATCTCGGGCTCGAACAGGATGACGTGCACTGGCATAGAATGAGCTGGGGCATGCGGGACGGGCCCGCGGTCCGGCAGCGACAGGGGGATTCTCGCATGGTGCGCGTCAAGCAACTGCTCGAAGCGAAGGGGCACGAGATCTGGTCGGTGGATGCCGACGTGCCCGTGCTCGGAGCGATCCAGATCATGGCCGACAAGCACGTCGGCGCGCTGCCCGTGATGCGCGACGGCGAACTCGTAGGCGTGCTGTCCGAGCGCGACTATGCGCGAAAAGTGGTCCTGCTCCGCCGCTCCTCGGCCGAGACCCCGGTGTGGCAGATCATGAGTTCCCCGGTGGTGACCGTGACGCCGGACGCGGCCGTGCGCGAATGCATGCAGCTCATGACCGAGAAGCGTATCCGTCACCTGCCGGTCGTGGAGAACGGCCGCATGGTCGGTATGATCTCGATTGGTGACCTCGTGCGCGCAGTGATCGAGGAGCAGGACCAGACGATCGAGCACCTCGAGCGCTTCATTGCCGGCTGACGTGGCTTACAATTCGCGCATGTCCGCCGCCCCGGCCCAGTCGCTCGCCGTCGATTTCTGCGGTCTCCGCCTCGCTTCGCCCATCGTCCTGCTGTCCGGGTGCGTCGGTTTCGGCGAGGAGTACACGCGGGTCGAGGGGTTCTCGAACCGCGACGCCGGCGCGATCGTGCTGAAGGGCACGACGCGCGAGCCGCGGCTCGGCAATCCGCCGCATCGCGTCTACGAGACGCCGATGGGAATGCTGAATGCCATCGGCCTGCAGAACCCTGGCGTCGATTACGTCATTGAACGAATCCTGCCCATTCTCGACTTCACCGAGACGGCGTTCTTCGCCAACGTCTGCGGGTCGACCATCGAGGACTACGTCGAGGTGACGCGCCGTTTCGACGATTCAGCCGTAGACGCGATCGAACTCAACATCTCCTGCCCCAACATCAAGGAAGGCGGCGTGCAGTTCGGCAATTCGCCGGACATGTCAGCCCGCGTGGTCGAGGCGTGCCGGCGCGTGACGACGAAGCCGCTCATCACGAAGCTGTCGCCCAACCAGACCGACATCAAGGAAAACGCGCGGCGCTGCATCGAGTCGGGCAGCGATGCGCTCGCGGTCATCAACACCGTGATGGGCATGGCCATCGACGTCAAGACGCGCAAGCCGGTCATCGGCAACATCCAGGGCGGGCTTTCCGGGCCGGCGATCAAGCCGATCGCGCTGCTGAAGGTGATGCAGGTCGCCGAGGTCGCGCGCCCGCACAACGTTCCGATCATCGGCCAGGGCGGCATCTGCAGCGTGGACGACGCCCTCGAGTTCATCATCGCCGGCGCCACGACGGTCGGCGTCGGCACGTCGCTGTTCTACGAGCCGCACTCGTGCAAGCGCATCAACGAGGGTATCGCGGCGTATCTCGCGGCGAACGGGATGGCGTCGGTCGGCGAATTGATCGGCAGTCTCGACGCACCGAAAAGAACCGTCCAGGCCTGCGCCTGCTGATCAGGTTTCGCGCCGCACTCGCTTCCGCGAACTAGACGTCGTCCATTCCGAGCTCCCTGAGCTTGCGCGTCAGCGTATTGCGGCCCCAGCCGAGCAGCTTCGCTGCCTCCTGCCTGCCGCCGCGGGTCGCCTTGAGCGCTTCACGCAGCAGCGTGCGCTCGAACTCCGGCATCGCGTCATCGAGCAACGGCGCGCCACCACTCGCGAGGCGCCCTTGCGCCCAGCTTGCCAGTGCCACTGACCACTCGGTGCCGCTTGCCGGCGGCACGGAGCCAGCGCCCCCGAGATCGGCAGGGATGTCACTCGCCTTGATCTCGCGCCCCGCGGCCAGCACCGTGAGGCGACGACACGCGTTGACGAGCTGCCGCACGTTGCCGGGCCAGTTGAAAGCCGTCAGTGCACGCGCCGCATCCTCGGACAGCACTTTGGGCGCGACGCCGAGTTCGATCGCGGCAACGTCGAGGTAGTGCTGCAGCAGTTCGGGGATGTCCTCGCGCCGGTTGCGCAGCGGCGGCACTTCGATGCGGATGACGTTCAAGCGATGCAGCAGGTCTTCGCGGAAGAGGTTTTCCTTTACCCGCGATTCGAGGTCCTGGTGCGTGGCAGCGATGACGCGGACGTCCACCTTCACGGGCAACTGGCCGCCGACGCGGTAGAACTCGCCTTCCGCCAGCACGCGCAACAGGCGCGTCTGCAACTGCGGCGACATGTCGCCGATCTCGTCGAGAAACAGCGTGCCGCTGTCCGCCTGCTCGAAGCGGCCGCGGCGCAGCTCGGTTGCTCCGGTAAACGCGCCCTTCTCGTGGCCGAACAATTCCGATTCCAGCAGGTCTGCCGTGAACGCCGACGTGTTGAGCGCGATGAACGGCCTGGTGGCGCGCGGACTGTGACGATGGAGCGCGCGTGCCACCAGTTCCTTGCCCGTGCCCGATTCGCCGGTGATCAACACCGTCATGCTCGAGCGCGAAAGGCGGCCGATCGCGCGGAACATCTCCTGCATGGCCGGCGCGTGCCCCAGCATCTCCGGAATGCGGCGCGACTCGGACGCCGACTCGACGGCCTGCTGCTGCGTGGCTGCGCGCCGCACCAGCTCGACCGCCTGGTCGATGTCGAATGGCTTCGGCAGGTATTCGAACGCACCGCCCTGGTAGGCCGCAACGGCGCTGTCGAGATCGGAGTGCGCGGTCATCACGATCACCGGCAGCCGCGGTCGCCGCGTGCGCACATCGTCCAGCAGCTCGAGCCCGCTGCGGCCGGGCATGCGGATGTCGGTGACCAGCACGTCGGGCTCGCCGCGGCGCAGGGCGGCCATCGCGCTGTCGGCATCCTCGAACGCGATCGGCGACATGCCCGCCTGTCGCAGTGCGCGCTCGAGCACCCAGCGGATCGAGGCATCGTCATCGACGATCCAGACTTCAAGTGCCGGCGGTTGGTTCATTGGCGTCGAAAGGCAGCAGGATCGTGAAGACAGTGCGACCCGGGCGACTGTCGAATTCGATGAGGCCGTCGTGACGGCCGATCAGGTCTTGCGCGACGGCAAGGCCGAGACCGGTGCCGGTCTTGCGCCCCGTGACGAGTGGATAGAACACGGTGTCCTTGAGTTCGACCGGCACGCCGGGGCCGTCGTCCTCCACCTGCAGGCCGACGACGACACGGTAACGGCGGCTGCCGATGCTGGCATTGGTCAGTGCGCGCGTACGCAGCACGATGCGGCCGTGCTCGCCGACGGCCTGGATTGCGTTGCGTCCCAGGTTGAGCAGCGCCTGGATGATCTGGTTCCGGTCGAGGCGCAGGCGCGGCAGGCTCGGATCGTAATCGCGTTCGATCTGCACGCCGGTCGGCGCCTCGGCTGCGAGCAGGTGCCCGACGTGCTGCACGATCTCGTGGATGTTGACCGGTTCCTTGCGCGGTGGCTGCCCGGGTCCGAGCAATGCGTCGACCAGGGCCGCGAGCCGATCGGCCTCGGCGATGATGACCGCGGTGTATTCATGCAGTGCCGGCTCCTTGAGCTGGCGCTCGAGCAGCTGCGCCGCGCCGCGCAAGCCACCGAGCGGATTCTTGATCTCGTGCGCGAGCTGGCGAACCATCGCGCGGCTGCCACCGAGTTGCGTGAGCAGCGCATTCTCGCGCGTGATGCGCTGGTGATGCGTAGTGTCGGCAAGCTCGACCAGCACGCCGCCGCCGCGGCCTGGCGGATCGAACGGCGTCACGGTGACGTCGAGCACGCGCGGCGCGGCGCCAGGGCCGGCCTCGAACGGGATCTCGCGGCGCGAGTACTGCGCGGCAGCCGCGCGGGCGCGGCTCACGACGCCTTCGAGTTCGATGTTGGACTTGAGCAGGTCGCGCATGGCGCGACCCATGACCTGGTTGCGGCTGACCCCGAACAGGTCTTCGGCGGGTTCGTTCAGGTGCACGACCGCGCCGTCGCCATCGAGCCAGACGATGGAGGTCGCCATGCCGTCGAGCATTGCGGCGAGTTCGGCCGGGGTGGTTCTTGCGACCGCGCGGGGTTCGGCGGCCACGTCACGCCCTCCCTGCAGGGCGCGACGCCGGTGCGAGCGGAAGCTTCAGCCGCCCCTGGGCGTTGGTTTCGGCTTGAGCGACGGCCCGACGTTGCGCGGATTGTTCATGGTCGTCTGCTTCATGTGAAAGACGAGCGGCTCGCTGCGGATCAATTCCTTGCCGTCCCGGTTGACGACGACGCTCGTGACCGAATGCACGCCGCGTTCCACATCGGTCAGCGCGTGCTCCGTCAAGTTCTCGCCCGGCAGCAACTTGCCATCGAGATAGGTGAGCAGCCGGTCCGTGGGGCCCAGGGCAGGCTCCAGGCGCAAGCGGACGTCGACGACCGAGTCGGGTTCGAAGAAGTTGGCGCCGTTCTCCGGCGACCAGATCTCGAGCCTTTGGTAGGCGACCTCGGTCGCAGCAGATTGTGCCGCCGGCCTGGCTGCCGCGGCTGTCGTGGCCGGTTGCGTCGCCGTCGTGGTCGAGGGCGAGCCGTTCAATATGATCTTGCGCGCGCCGGGCTGGGGATAGTCCGAGTAGTGCGTGACGCCTTGCGCGTCCTTCCACGCGTAGACCTCGCGGCGAGTCTGGGCCTGGCTCGTCAGGGCGAGCAGGCATCCGAGCAGCAGTAGCCAGGTTTTCATGGTCCAGAAGCATAGCGACTTGCGATTCCGCTGACAAAGCGACGCCCGCGATCCGCGAAGTGCGTCATGGACGGGCGATCGCGCCGGGCGGCCTGAGGAGCCCGCCCGGCGCGATCAGGCATGACCAGCCCGCGTCAGACGCTGTAGTACAGCTCGAGCTCGACCGGGTGCGTCGCCATGCGCAGCCGCGTCACTTCCTGCATCTTCAGGCTGATGTAGGCATCGATGACGTCGTCCGTGAACACGCCGCCTTCCTTGAGGAACCCGCGGTCCTTGTCGAGGGCTTCGAGCGCCATGTCGAGCGAATGGCAGACGGTCGGAATGTCCTTCGCTTCCTCGGGCTCGAGGTCGTAAAGGTCCTTGTCCGACGGGTCGCCCGGGTGAATCTTGTTCTTCACGCCGTCGAGACCGGCCATGAGCATCGCTGCAAAGCACAGGTACGGGTTCGCCGTGCTGTCCGGGAAGCGCACTTCGATGCGGCGACCCTTCGGATTGATGACGTGCGGGATACGGATCGACGCCGAGCGATTGCGCGCGGAGTACGCGAGCATGACCGGGGCTTCGAAACCCGGTACCAGGCGCTTGTAGCTGTTGGTGCTGGCGTTCGCGATCGCGTTCAGCGCCTTGGCATGCTTGATGATGCCGCCGATGTAGTAGATCGCGATTTCAGACAGGCCGCCGTACTTGTCGCCGGCAAAGATGTTCTTGCCATCCTTCGCCAGGGACTGGTTCACGTGCATGCCGTTGCCGTTGTCACCCACGAGCGGCTTCGGCATGAAGGTGGCCGTCTTGCCGTACGCCGCTGCCACGTTGTGGACGGCGTACTTCAGGATCTGCACTTCGTCGGCCTTCTTTACCAGCGTGTTGGCCGAGACGTTGATCTCGGCCTGGCCGCCGGTTGCCACTTCGGCGTGGTGCACCTCGACCTTGAGCCCAAGCTGCTCCATCGCACCGCACATGGCGGTGCGCAGGTCCTGGTAGGTGTCGACCGGCGGAACGGGGAAGTAGCCGCCCTTCACGGTCGGACGGTGGCCCAGGTTGCCGCCGTCGAGCTGCGCGCCCGAGTTCCACGCGCCCTGCGCAGAATCGACTTCGTAGAAGCAGCCGTTGATCGAGCTGCCATGGCGCACGTTGTCGAAGATGAAGAATTCGTTCTCGGGGCCCCACAACGAGGTATCGGCGATGCCGGTCGACTTCAGGTACGCCTCGGCACGCTTCGCCAGCGACCGCGGGTCGCGCTCATAGCCCTGCATCGTCGACGGCTCGACGATGTCGCAGCGCAGGTTGAGCGTCGGCTCTTCGAAGAACGGATCGACGATGGCGGTGGTCGCATCCGGCATGAGGATCATGTCCGACTCCTGGATGCCCTTCCAGCCGGCGATCGACGAGCCGTCGAAGCCCTTGCCGTCCTCGAAGAAGGCGTCGTCGACCATGCGCGACGGCACGGTCACGTGCTGTTCCTTGCCCTTCGTGTCGGTGAAGCGCAGGTCAACGTACTTGATTCCCTTTTCCTCGATCAGCTTGAGGACGTCAGCGCCGGTGCTCATGGGGTCTCCTGATGAATTCGTGCAGCGAATGAGATGCTCAGGGTCGCTCGCCGCGACGGCCCTTGAGAGATTGTCTGTGAGCGCAATCGGAATGCACCAATTATGCCATCGCACGAAAAACGCGCAACCAGGGGTTGCGATTGCCCGCCATGTTCGATTGCGTCCAGCGCGGAGCACCATATTGGTGCATATGAGCGTTTTGATGCCCTGTGTTGGTGCACATAGGGTTCATCGCTCCTGCACGGCTCCGATGTGGCGAACGGGCCCGACAGCAATCCCCGGAGCGGCGCACCAGCTATCCCCACCTCACGGAAAACCGCGACGCCGTGCTAGAGTTCGTCTCGATTCGGGGGGGTGCGGAAATACACGCGACGACTGCCAGGAAGGGGCGGTTGGAGACGTGCGTCGATAAAAACGACCCGCGCCAATGCGGGGGAGGTCCCTTGATGAAGATTCGCGCCCCGGATCGCCGCAACCTGGCGATCGCACTCGCTTTCGGCGTCGTGACGGCACTCGCCGGTTGCGGCTCGAAGGAGGAGCCCGCAGCCACGACGACGGCTGTCGCGCCACCGGCCGCGGCACCCGACGCCGCACCCGCCGCTGCGCCCGCACCAATTACCGCTGCCGACGTCGCCAACGCCACGTGGACGGCGGAAGCGCTCGAAGAGCTGCTTGCGCCGATTGCGCTGTATCCCGATCCAGTGCTGTCGCAGGTGCTGATCGCCTCGACCAATCCGCAGGAAGTGCTCGACGCCGGCAACTGGCTCATCGCGAACGAGAGCCTCAAGGGCAAGGCGCTCGACGACGGCGCCGCACAGGTCGGGTTCACCCCGCCGATCCGGGCGCTGGTTCAGTTTCCGGAAACGATCGACATGATGTGCATGGAACTCGGCTGGACCACCGAGCTCGGCCAGGCGTTCGTCGCTGACCAGGCTGGCGTGCTCGACGCCGTGCAGCGCCTGCGCAAGCAGGCCATGGACGTCGGCAACCTGCAGTCGTCCGAGGCCATGAAGGTCGAGACCGAGGTGCAGGAAGGCAAGGAAGTCGTCGTGCTGAGTCCGCCGAAGCCGGACGTGGTCTACGTGCCGCAGTACGACCCGCAAGCCGTGTATGCGCCGGCACCGGCGGCTGCGGCCGCAGCGCCGGTCGCAACCACCACGACCACGGAAAAGACCGGTCACAGCACCGGCGCGATGGTCACGACAGGCCTGCTCGCGTTCGGTGCCGGCATCCTCGTCAACGAAATCTTCGATGACGACGACCGTCACAACGGCTACTACTACCCGAACTACGGCTATGGCGGCATGCCCTATTACCCGCCGTATCCGTACCGGCCTTCGTACGGCGGCGGCCACTACCCGAGCAACGGCTACAACCGTCCGCCGAATTACAACAGCGGCTTCCAGAACAGCGGCAACATCTACATCAACACCGGCGGTGGCAACAACCGTCCGGGCAGTAGCAACAACTACTGGAACAACTACGACAACAAGCCGCGCCAGGGTGGCAACAACGGCTATAACAAGCCGCGCAAGGCGAACAGCCCGATAACCCAGGCCAAGCCGAACCGATCGGACCTGAACGACCTCAGCAAGCGCCAGCCGCGGCCCATGCCGCAAGACGTGAAGCGCCCTTCGCCCAACGCAACGGCCAGCAACTGGAAGGGCCAGCAGAGCTACGCGGGCAAGGACCAGCGACCCGCCTCGGCGAAGAGCCCGCAGGAGCGGATCAATTCCGCGACGCCCGGCTATTCGAAACCAGCGTCCAACGCGCGTCCGGCGACTGCCCAGAACAGGACTCCGCCGAAGGTGCAGGGTTCGTACGCGGGCAAGGACAAGGCCAATCGTCCGTCCACGGGCTCGATGCCGGGCACGCGTGACATGCCGAAGCCGGCGCAGAAGCCCGCCACTCGCGACAAGCCGAAGCCCGCGCAGAAGCCGGTGCCGAGCGGAGATCGCGGCTACGGTGGCGGCAGCGCGCAACGTCCGGCCGCCAAGCCGATGCCGGCGAACCGTCCGTCACCCAGCGCACAGCCCCGCCCCAGCAAACCCACGGCAGTATCCGGTGCGAACCGGGGCGGCGGCGGTGCCAACGCTGCCAGCCAGCGCGGCAAGCAGAGCATGCCGCAGGGTGCCCGCAGCAAGGGCGGTGGCGGTGGCGGCAAGAAGAAAGCGCGCTGAGCGAGGAGCATGAACATGAAGAACACAGAACGTAAGATCGTTCGCGCGCGCTCGGCCGTATCGCTGCTGGCGCTCGCGTTGCTGACTGTCGGCTGCGCCGGCAAGAAAGACGAGGCTGCAGGCTTTGCGACGCCGGAAGCAGCGGTTAATGCGCTCGTCGCGGCCCTCGAGCAGGACGACACCGCTGCAATCGCGAAGCTGCTCGGGCCCGGTACCGAGGAATTGTTGTCGTCGGGCGACCCCGTCGCCGACAAGACCGACCGTGCCGACTTCCTCGCGCAGTACCAGGCGAAGCACTCGCT
>Ga0316188_10000908_pt1 | contig 13736 bp, 12 predicted proteins | sample Phiworburrow1_MG_FD_204933 | JGI IMG/M metagenome (GOLD analysis project Ga0316188, IMG submission 204933) | Coastal sediment microbial communities from Maine, United States - Phippsburg worm burrow 1 | ecosystem: Environmental > Aquatic > Marine > Coastal > Sediment | place: USA: Maine...
TGGATTGATAATAAATGAGAATTGATGTTCCTTTGCAACTTGCTCAATTGCCTTGCCTACTTTGCTGTAAACCGGTTTCATTAATTCTTCCTGCTTGGTTTGCAAAGAGGTTTGAGCATCTTGTTCAAACTTTTGAATGTTCTCTTGAAGCTGAGTAAGTTCTGTCTCTTTGTCTGCGCGAACGGCATCAATCATTGTTGAGGCACCGGATTGATAGGCTTTAAGCTTAGTTTCATATTCCTTATACTTAGCTTGAAGTTGAGACTGAAGTTGCTCTCCATGAGTTTTTAGTTCAGAATCTATTTGTTTGAATTCAGGCATCTGACTAAAGATGTAATTCCAATCTGCATAGCCGATTTTTTGCGGAGTAGATTTGGCGTCGCCGGCTGTTTGGGCGCAAGCACCAATGTAAGTCATAATAAAAAGTGAGATAATAAGGTTTTTCATTTTTTTTAATTTAATTATTTAATTTATCGTTGGGGTCCCCAAGCCCTAGTTCTTCTAACACAAAATCCGTATAGTCATGTTTGGGGTCAGTATAAATCATTACCAATTCGGCGGATTTATCAAAAATGATAGCCAAACGATTTTGCTTAGCCACCTTTTCTGTTGCTTCATATATTCTATCCTGCAAAGGAGTAATTAATTCTTGTTTTTTCAAAAAAAACAGACCTTCAAAACCAAAAACTTTTCTTTGATATTCTTTCATCTCTTGTTTTTTCTGTTCTATGACCTTTAATTTTTCTTCTTTCAGTTCTTCAGTTAATAGCACCTCTTCTGCTTTATACGATAAATACAAAGAGTCGACCTTGTTTGCCATTTGCTCAATTTCAGTTTTCCAAGAATTAGAAAGTTCTTCTATTTGAGATTGGGCTTTTGCATATTCAGGCATTTTGCTAAGAATAAACTCAGTATTTATGTATCCAAACTTTTGTGCGTGTGCAAAGTTAAGACAAAAAAAGAATAATATGGTATAAAAAGTTAATTTCATTCATCGAATTTGTTGCCCGATGGTAAAATGAAACTGGGATCCACTTCTGATATTTGTATTTGGTAAAGTATCGAAGCCGTAGGCCCAATTTAGTCCTATCAGACCAAATGCAGGCATAAAAATTCTTGCACCAAGTCCGGCAGACCTGTAGTTGTTAAAGGGGTTAAATTCTTTAATATCATTCCAATTGTTGCCGGCCTCGCCAAAGAGGAAGGCATAAATTGTTGCAGTTTGTCCTAGTGTTACCGGATACCTTAATTCCATCACAAATTTGTCGTAAGCGATACCGCCTTCAATGGTAGAGGCATTTGCTGCGCCATATTTGTCATATAGAGGTGGAGTAATTTTATTATCACCATATCCGCGAAGACTAATGATTTCTTGCCCTAAGACAAAAGTATTGAACCCACCGGAAAGACCGGACCCGCCCATAAAAAATCGTTCAAAGGGTCCAACCGGCAATTTCTTGTTGTAAGTTCCTATAAATCCTAAGTGAGCGCGGGTTTCCAAAACCAAGCTACGACCTTCAGGCTTGGAGCTACCCAATATTTTGAGATAAAATTTAGCATCAAACATCCACTTGTGAAGTTCGAGCCATTTGAATCGTTCATTTATGTCGGTGGTATAAGCTTGGTCTCTAAATAGAGAGTATGGAGGTGATAGAGAGACACTAAGAACTATAGACGATCCGGTGGTAGGGTACATTTGGTTGTCAATGCTATTTCTTGCCAAGGTAGTATTTAACATTATGCTGTTGGTGCGTCCGATGGGCGGTAAAGAGGTGGGGCCATAGAGATAATTTCGGTAAGAATAAAGCGTATAGCCAATGGAATTTGTGAGGGTAAAATAATTATCAGGCCATTCTAGTCTTCGACCTAAAGATATGTTGACACCAATTTGTTTTAGAGTTTGGTCGCTGGTAAATTGATACTGACTGTTGGGTCTTCGGGAAACGGAATAGTTCAAATTCACACTAAATGAATTTGGTTTTTTGCCACCAAGCCAAGGTTCAGTAAAAGACATATTATAACTTTGGAATGATTTGCCGTTGGCTTGCACTTGTAATGAAAGTCTCTGACCGTCGCCTACAGGCAGGGGTCTCCATTTTTTGAAATTAGTTATATTTCGTGCCGAGAAGTTATTGAACGTTAAACCCACAGTACCTACAAACCCATAGTAGCCACCCCAACCACCGGATAACTGTACCTGATCATTAGATTGTTCTTCCAACACCCATTCAATATCTACGGTTCCCTTCTCTTGATTGGGTCTAACGTCGGGTTGAATTTTTTGGGGGTTGAAGTAGCCCAATGAAGAAAGCATTTGAGAAGTTCTAATGATATCGGATCTTCTAAACTTTTGTCCGGGAACGGTACTAAGTTCCCGTCTAATAACATGGTCGCTAGTGCGGTCGTTTCCACTAATAATAACTTTATCAAGTGTTGCCTGTTCGCCTTCAAAAATCCTCATTTCCACGTCTATTGAATCTCCGACAACGGCAACCTCAATAGGGTGAACACTAAAAAACAAATATCCATCGTCTTGATATAGACCGGTGATGTCGGCACCTTTAGGGTTGAAGGTAGTTTTCTTCTCTAACAATTCAGTGTCGTAGACATCACCTTTTTTTATATCCAAAATTTTGTTTAAGGTAGCATCTGTGTGAATATAATTACCCGTCCAAATTATATTTCTAAAATAATATTTTTTTCCTTCGAATATTTTAAAATTGATATTGATACTTTTGGAAGAATGACGGGAGATAGAGTCTTTCAAGATTTCTGCATCGCGATAGCCTTGAGTATTCATGTAGGTAATGACTTTTTTCTTGTCTTCCTCATACTCGGACTTAATAAACTTAGAACTATTGAAGAAATTAAGTTTGACGCTTTCATTCACAAATGATTTTAACTGTCGCCACGTAACATGATGGCTGGAGTCCAGAGCGGTCTTGTATTTCAGTGGCGAAGTTGTCAGTAAAGCTGAAATTATCTTTCGGTGGACTGAAAAACGGGCATTTTCATGTGTCTTTTTCATTTTCTTTTTCAACTTAGTATCGGTCAAGTCAGTATTTCCATCAAAATTTATATCGTTGATTTTAACTTTAGTTTTTATATCCACTTCAATACGAAGTTTTACACCCCCACGCAGGACAGTATCAGTCTCTTCAAAAATTTTAACTTCCGTATTTAAAAATCCTTTTTTGTTAAAATATTTTTTTACTGCCAATTCGGTATTTTTCAAGGTAGCATCGTTGACAATTTTTCCTTTAACAATTTTTAGTTCTTCTTTCAAAGAACTTTGACGACCTTTTGAGATACCTGTGAAGTAATATTCGGAAAGGCGTGGTCGCTCGGTTAATTCTATATTAAGATAAACAGTTTGGCCTTCAACTCTATCAGCGGAAATTTTGACGTCGCCAACTAGGCCATGTTTCCATAATTTTTTTATTGCTAGCGAAATTTGTTCGCCGGGGATTTTGATTTTGTCGCCAACACGCAAATTGGTCAAAGAAATCATTGCATTTTTGTCAAGCACTTTGAGTCCGACAACATCGATACCGCCGATAATATATTCATTAGGACTGGCATAGTTCAACAGACTTTGACTCAAAGTGGCGGGTTTTTGTGTTTGCGATTCACCATGTTGCCTAAATTGAGCCATAGTTGAAAAGCAAGATATTGTAAGTAAAAAAACAGCAGTAAATTTCATTCAGATGTTTGATTCTATTATTTTTCCAAATCGTCTTTCACGACCTTGATAAGTAAGTATAGCTTGGTAAAGTTCTTGCTTAGTAAAGTCAGGCCATAGGCTTGGGGTGATATATAATTCGGTGTAAGCCATTTGCCACAGCAGAAAATTACTAACTCTCAAGTCTCCGCCCGTTCTTATTAACAGCTCCGGGTCGGGAATGGTTGCAGTTTCAAGGTAATTACAAAACATTTCTTCTTCGATGTCTTCAATATTGATTTCGCCATTTTTGGCCAATACGGAAATTTTCTTTGTTGCTTCCAAAATATCCCATCTACCGCTATAGTTTAAGGCAAGTAAAACGGTGATGCCCGTATTGTTTTTGGTAATTTCTATGGCATTTTGCAATTTTATTCTACAATCAGAAGGCAAATCGGAAAGATTACCTAAGGTCAACAATCGAACCTGATTTTCTATTAGTCGGTTAATTTCCTTATCGATGGTGTTTGACAATAATTTCATAAGACCATCTACCTCTTCTTTCGGTCGTCCCCAATTTTCTTTACTGAAAGCGTAAAGAGTAAGGTACTTTATTCCAAGTTCGGCACATCCTTCGGTAGCGTTGGTTACAGCCCTTATGGCATACTTATGACCAAACAAGCGCGCCATACCCTGTTGTTTTGCCCACCTTCCATTGCCATCCATTATAATGGCAATGTGACTTGGCAACTTGGTTTTGTCTATATCGTTCTTATTAATTTCCAAAGAACTGCAAAATTAACTTAATTCTTAGATTTGCACACTATTAATCTTGGATAATGATATTATCGGTAGTTAAAAATTTAAGTACATTATCGAAGATTTTAAAAACCTATTATTAACTTTCCATAATTAAACAACCACCTCATATATAATAGTGGCTTCAATTTTTGACAATTCTATAGAGTTTTTAAAGGGGGTAGGACCTCAGCGGGCGGCGTTGTTTCAAAAGGAATTAAAAATTTTTACTTACGCCGACCTACTACAACACTATCCCTTTCGATATGAAGATAGAACTAAGTTCTATACTATCAAAGAGCTATCCGCAGACTCGGCCTATGTTCAGATAGTGGGAAAAATAGTGCATACAGAAATCTTGGGTAGCAGGTTTAAGAAAAGATTAGTAGCAAAATTTTCGGATGGTAAGGGAAGTATTGACCTAATTTGGTTTCAAGGGATTCAGTGGATTTTGCCCAATTTAAGACTGGATGTTGAATATATTGTTTTTGGCAAACCTAACCTCTTCGGGAAAAAGCTCAATATAGCCCATCCTGAAATTGAACCTTTGGCTTCATTTCAAGAAAAAGGAGTAAGTCTTCAGCCTATATATCCGTTAAGCGAAAAATTGCGTGCGCGGAGTATGGATTCAAAATATATTTCAAAAATCCAAAGAGTACTATTGAATGTTGTGCTTCCCTACGTTGTCGAAAATTTACCCAATCCGATAATTGAGAAATTAAAATTTTTAGGAAAGAGAGAGGCAATCAGCGAAATTCATTTTCCTACCGACAAAAATAAGTTAGAATTAGCACAAAGACGATTGAAATGGGAGGAATTGTTTTATCTGCAACTCCGTTTGCTGAAATTGAAATTGGTTAGAACTCAAAAATTTGAAGGTCAGCTTTTTGATGATACCACCTTGTTGAAAGAATTTTATAGTAACCATCTGCCCTTTACATTGACTAAGGCTCAAAAGAGGGTAATCAGAGAAATTTATTTAGACATGAAGTCGGGAAAACAAATGAACCGACTCTTACAAGGCGATGTTGGTAGCGGAAAAACAATTGTAGCCTTTATTACTATGTTGTTGGCCATTGGTGGCGGGAGGCAAGGGGCTTTGTTAGCACCAACTGTCGTGTTGGCACAACAGCATTTTCATAATCTTAAGAAACATGCCGATGCAATGGGGATATCAATAAGATTGCTTACCGGCACGACTAAAAAATCGGTAAGACTGAAGCTTTTTGATGAACTTCAGGCAGGAGAGATAGACATATTGGTGGGCACCCATTCGCTATTGACTGATGAGGTCAAGTTTAAGCAGTTGGGACTTGCCGTAATTGACGAACAACACCGATTTGGGGTAGCACAGCGGTCGGTTTTGTGGAAAAAGAATGATACTACCCTTCCCCATATTCTGGTTATGACAGCGACACCTATACCCCGTACTCTAGCCATGACACTTTACGGCGACCTCGACATTTCTACTATTGATGAATTGCCCAAGGGAAGAAAATCTATAATTACAAAACATCAATTTGATTCTAACAGACTGATAATAAACGGTTTTATTAAGTCTCAAATAGAATTGGGACGACAGGTTTATGTAGTATATCCCCTTATTGAGGAGTCAGAAAAACTAGATCTCAAGCAAGTTGTAGATGGTTATGAAAGCTTGTCGCGCGCTTTTTCCGAGTATGCAATCGGAATATTGCATGGTAAGATGAACCAAAAGGCTAAAGATTATGAAATGGCCAGATTTGTAAAAGGAGAAACCAAAATTATGGTTGCCACAACGGTAATTGAAGTAGGGGTAGATGTTCCTAATGCTTCGGTGATGATAGTCGAGAGCGCGGAGCGGTTCGGGCTTTCGCAACTGCATCAGCTCAGAGGGCGCGTTGGACGTAGTAGTGAACAATCGTATTGTATTTTAATTAGCGACTATAAACTTAGTGCCGAAGCAAGGGCAAGAATTAAAACAATGGTAGAAACCACCGATGGGTTTGAAATCGCTGAAATGGATTTGAAACTTCGTGGTCCTGGCAACCTCTTGGGAACTCAACAGAGCGGTCTGATGGATTTGATGATTGCCGACCTTGCCGTTGACGGCAAAATTCTGCAACATGCACGACAAACGGCTATTGAAATGTTGGAAAAAGATCCGGAACTTGTTCTTCCCGAGAACCTGCCAATAAAAAAGCACATTGAATCGTTACGCAAATCGGTGGGAAACTGGGGTAGGATAAGTTAGGTCAGTGAAATGGATTTTATGATTTAGGTGAGCTTAGTTTGCCGAAGTAGGACGTGAGCATAAGGTGGTAATGACAGTTGTACTTTTGTTATATTGTGAAAAAATTTGAGAACGACAGAATATGGTCGGAATGAATTTTAAACAGGAAAAACGCATTAAGAAATATATTGCGAAACATTTTGCGAATGGCAAATTGATTAGGGGAAACTGAAAGCACCATTAAAATCACTAAAAAAAATTATGATTAATTTAAAACCAAAATAAACATTATGCACAGTTTTTTTATGGAGTTAATAGCAAATGTGGTCAGTGGACTAATTTTTGCTTTTATATTGTTTTTGTTTAAAGAGTATTTGTTTCCTATGATGCAAATTACAGGTGAGTGGGAAACAACATTGGTGATAGCAAAAACTTTATTTGCTCCTTATCAGGATGTAGATTTTCAATATAAAGTCCACCTTTTACAAAATGGCAATAGAATTCGTGGCTCCGGCGAGAGAATAAAAGATTTAAAACGCGATGGAACTGAAACCGTTTATGAGCCTGGTCAAAGGATAAAAATTAAAATTGAAGGTTATTATGAAAAAAAGTATTTAAGGAAAAGCAAAGTATTTTTTAACGTAATCGAATTGGGAAATGAGAGAGAAATCCGATTAACTTTTTTTATGGAAGTGAAGAATAGTAAATTCTTAAAAGGCACTTTTACTACAACCGCATCGGACTCTAGTGGAACAATTGAAATGAGAAAAAAGTGATAATAATGTTGAACCATATTAAACGGAAATGCTTGTTAATACCCTGCTATGCCTCATAGCCATGATTTTGTCCACTGTTTAAGAAGCAGTAGCTTGGTGATACTTTTGTTATATTGTGAAAAAATTTGAGAAAAAGTGATTATGGACGGAATGAGCCTTACACCCGAACAAGAAAAATTAAACGCTTTAAGAAATATACTGCCTGAAGCATTTTGCGAAGGCAAAATAGATTGGGAAAAACTGAAAGCTACTTTGGGCGGGGATATTAACTTTTCGAACGAACGCTATGTATTAAACTGGGCCGGAAAAAGCGATGCTTTTAAAATATTGCAAACTCCAACTTATAAGACATTGATTCCGGCCAAAGATGAAAGTGTAAACTTTGACGAAACCAATAACATTTTTATTGAAGGCGAAAACTTAGAAGTGCTGAAAGTGCTTCAAAAAAGCTACTTCGGAAAAGTAAAAATGATATACATAGACCCACCTTATAATACAGGCAACGACTCTTTTATTTATCCCGATATGTTTTCAGAGAGCAAAGCCGATTATGAAAAACGAGTTGGCGACAAAGACGAAGAAGGCTATATGACCAAATCCTCATTAAAATCCCCCTCCCTTGGAGGGGTGTCGCAGGCGGGGTGGTCAAAGAACAGCAAAGAAAACGGTCAATACCATAGCAATTGGCTTAATATGATGATGCCACGCCTCTATTTAGCTAAAAATTTATTGCGACAAGATGGGGTAATTTTTGTTTCTTTTGATGATAATGAGGTGCATAATTTAAGGCTGTTAATGAATGAAATTTTTGGGGAGGAGAATTTTTTAGGTTGCTTACCAACAATTATGAATTTAAAGGGAAATAATGATCAATTTGGATTTTCTGGTACTCACGAATACACCTTAGTTTTTCTTAAAGATTACAATTTGGGTAGAATTGGTGAGTTTAAATTAGATGAAATTGAAATTGAAAAATGGGAAGAGGATGAATATGGTTTATATAAGCAAGGAGCAAACTTAAAATCAACAGGAGTAAATGCACCAAGAGAAAAAAGACCAAATTTGTATTTTCCAATCTATGTAAATGGCAATGTGTTTAGTTTGGAAAATAAAGATGGGTTTGAAGAAATATTTCCAACAACAAACAAACAAGAAATGTCTTGGAGATGGAGCAAAACTAAATTTCAAAAAGAATTTTTCAATGTTATTATTTCAAAAAATGGGAATGAGTATTCAATTTATAAAAAACAAAGACCTGAAATAAACGACTTGCCATCAAAAAAGCCAAAAAGTATTTTTTATAAACCTAGTTATAGTAGTGGTAATGGTACACAAGAACTTAAGAACATATTTAACGAAAGATATTTTAGTAACCCTAAACCTATCAATTTAGTTAAAGATTTTATTGAAATCGGAACACACCCAAACGACCTTATTTTAGACTTCTTCTCAGGCAGTGGTACTACCGCCCACTCTGTAATGGAATTAAACAAAGAAGATGGAGGCAATAGAAAATATATTTGTGTTCAACTACCCGAACTATGCGAAGAAAAAAGCGAAGCCTTTAAAGCGGGTTACAAAACCATAGCCGAAATAAGCAAGGAAAGAATTCGCAGGGCAGGAAAGAAAATCAATGATGAAATAAGATTGATAATTGATGATTTAAGAATGAAGATTAAAAAGTTGCAATCTGAACTACCTACCGAAGAAAACCAATCCGAAATCACAAGCCTGCAATCACAAATCAACAATCTACAATCCCAAGATTTAGGTTTCAAAGTTTTAAAGTTGGAAGACAGCAATTTTAAACAATGGCAACAAATAGAGGGTAATGATGCCCAAGCATTAGCCGAGCAAATGAAATTGTTTGTTGACCCTGTTTCAGAATCTGCAACGATCGAAAATATGGTGTATGAACTACTATTAAAAAGCGGTAAAGACCTCAACTCTAAAATATTCCCCTCCGGAGGAGGGGAATTTGGCTACTTGCTTTTATGTGATTAATGACAACGAATTAATTTTGCTTTTGGAAGAAGCGACGCAAGAAATAATTGATAAAGTTATTGCTACAAAGCCAACAAAAGTTATTGCATTGGACAAACTTTTTAAAGGCAACGACCAGTTAAAAACCAATACCGTACTGCAAATGAAAGATGCGGGGATTGAATTTAAAACGATATAACAAATGAAAGGAATAATAGATACCTCGAGTGTGACCTATCGCCAAATAATGGGCAATGGCATAAAATATGAAATTCCTAAATTTCAAAGAGATTACACTTGGGAAACCGAACATTGGGACGATTTGTGGCAAGATATACTTCAGTTACTTTCAGAAGAAGAAACAGAACATTATATGGGTTATTTAGTACTTCAAACCATTGATAACAAAAACTACCAAGTTATTGATGGTCAACAGCGATTGACAACTATTAGTATTATCATATTGGCTGTTCTGAAAAGTTTAGAAGATTTAGTAAAAAATGATGTTGAAAAAGAGAATAACCAAAAGAGAAAAGAGGCATTGCACGATAGCTATATCGGTACTATTGACCCTGTTACTCTAATTACAAACAATAAATTAAAGTTAAATAGAAATAGCGATGATTACTATCGTAGTTATATTGTTTTGCTCAAAGACCTTCCAATAAGAAATACAAATGCCTCGCAAAAACACATGCGAGAGTGTTTTAACTGGTACTATGATAGAATAAAAAGGAAATTTAAAACAGGAGTTGAATTAGCTACTTTTATAGATAAAATTGTAGATAAATTGTTTTTTACAGTGATTAAAGTAAGTGACCAACTCAATGCCTTTAAAGTTTTTGAAACTTTGAATGCAAGAGGAGTTCAGTTGTCGTCCTCTGATTTATTAAAAAATTATTTATTTTCCATAATAGATGAAACAAATCCACATGAAAATGAGATAGAAGAGTTAGAAAAATTGTGGAGTGGAATCATAGGAAAATTAGGCACTTTAAAATTTGAAGATTATTTACGTTATTATTGGAATAGTTCACACAAAACAGTAAGTAAAAAGAATTTATTTAAAACCGTTAAAAATGAGATAAAATCTAAAGAACAAGCTTTTGCATTATTAAGAGATTTGTTGGAAACAGTAGATTTGTACATAGCTATTTCTGAGCCCAATGATGATTTTTGGAATGAATTTAAAGAGGTTAAAGAATCGCTTACAGAGCTCAAGATGTTTCAAATCAAACAAACCAATTCATTGTTGATTTCTGCTTATAAAAATTTAGATAAGGAAGAGTTTATTAAATTGTTAAAAGCCACTGTAATTATTTCATTTAGGTATAACATAATTGGTGGGCTCAATCCAAATGAACAAGAAGAAGCATACAATAGCTTGGCGTTGAAAATTAACAAAGACAAAATATTTGCAACAAAGGATTTAGAAAGAATCTATGTAAACGATGATAATTTTGTGTCGGACTTCAGTGCGAAGCAATTTAAAAACACAACTTGAAACCATAGAATAATTAGATACATTTATTCTAAAATTGAGTTGTATAAATATCAAAATGTAATACCATGGGATAGTGATTATTATACGATAGAACATATTTTACCTGAAAGTGCAGATGAAAATTGGGGAGAATTTAGTGATGAAGAGATAAATCGTTCAGTTTACAGATTAGCAAATTTAACATTGCTAGAAAAAAAATTAAACAAGGAAGCCGGGATGCGACCTTATGCAGAAAAAGTCGAATTGTTTAATCAATCCATAAGTAAACTTACCCAAGTGATTTCAGAGCATTATGACATTTGGAATGAAGATAATATTTCGGCAAGGCAAAAACAATTAGCCAAAGAAGCTAAGTCTATTTGGAGATTGGATATTTTATAATAAAAAGATTGAACTATGCCAATACATAGAATAAACATCAAAAATTTCAAGGCTATTAGAGACTTAGGAGCTATCTATATCAAACCAATCAATATTTTAATTGGGCTAATGGGGTTGGTAAAAGTAATTTCATTTTTTAAAATGCTCAATAGTATATCTAAAAAGCGGTTGAGTTTTTACGTTGCGGAAAATGGTTATGAAAACAGTTTGTTATATTTTGGAAGGAAAAAATCAACATTGTGAAATTAACTTTTGAATCCAATCTCAATTACCAACAGGAAGCCATAAAATCCATAACGGGCATATTTGAAGGGCAACCTTTGGAAGATTCCATTTTGGAATTTAATCTTAAAGAAGAAGGTACTTTGAATTTAATAAATGGCGTTTGTAACAACCTTATTTTATCAGAAGAACAAATTCTCACAAATCTGCAAAGCATTCAAGCCAACAACGAAATAAATGTTTCGGATAAGTTGGATGGTATGCACTTTTCAGTAGAAATGGAAACTGGCACAGGAAAAACCTATGTGTATCTGCGTTCTATTTACGAATTGAATAAATTATACGGTTTTAAAAAGTTTGTTATTGTAGTTCCTTCGGTGGCTATCCGTGAAGGCGTTTTAAATGACCCTATTTGAAGACCAAGAATTGGAGCTGTATCTCAACGATTTTTCGTATAAAGTTTCTGATACTTCAAAGACTATTTATGAAGAATTTATACCTTTGAATTCAGGTGTAGAAAGTGAGTTTGCCAATGATTGCGAAACAAGCAGTCAAATAAAATTCTATTTCAAATTGCCGAATTGGTTTAAAATCAACACACCTATTGGACATTACAACCCCGATTGGACTTTAGTTTTTGAAGACGATAATAAAATTTATTTTGTGGCAGAAACCAAAGATACAGGAACCACGCAAGTTGATTTACAAAAATTGAGGCGAGAGGAGCAAATGAAAATCAAATGTGGGGCAGCTCATTTTAAGGAGTTTGAGGACTTGAAATATAAGGTGGTAAGCAAAGTCGGACAATTAATTGAGTAAGGGCAGAGGCTTATCATATAACGTGAAGCAGTGTCTTGAGAAATCCCTTGGAAAAGATTAGATAAATGAACTCTTTTTTTAAAAAATATTTACTAATTTTCAGAAATTAGAAATTGATATGACAACGATTCTTACCGACATTCCTGAATATTTAAAGGGTTACATAAAACCCGTTAAAGATTTAGATTTAATTACTGCCCTGCGTACTTCGGGTGAACAAATTTTAAAATTGGTAAACGGTATTCCGACAGAAAAATTTTCCTACCGTTATGCCGAGAATAAATGGACTACCGCCGAGGTGTTGTGTCACCTTATTGATTCGGAGCGAGTGTTTACTTATCGGGCTTTGACGTTTGCCCGTAGCGATAAAACTAAATTAATGCCCTTTAATGAGAATGAATATGCCATTGAATCCAATTGCGCAAGAAGAAAAACTGAGGACATAATTTTAGAAATGAGAAACCTCAGAGCTTCGACTATAGATTTGTTCAACAGTTTTAGTTCTGAAATGTTGAAAAGAAAAGGTGTGGTTGGTAACGTTGAAATATCGGTCAGCACTTTGGGTTACGTTATCGTGGGTCACCAACTGCACCACTCTAATATTATTAAAGAACGGTACCTCAACCACTAAAAATTAATGAAAACATTACTTATCATCATTTATAGTTTAATTACGACAATTAGTTCTATTGCCCAAAACATTGATTCATTATCAATAAAAGTTGGGCAAATGCTGTTGGTGGGTTTTCCCGGCCCTGACGTAGACGCGAAATTGCTTGAAGAAATCAAAGAAGGTAAAATAGGCTCTATCATTTTATTTGAGAAAAACGTTCCAAAAACAACGTCCGCTTTTGCGCCATTGAAAAAAATTATTTGGACATACCAAAAGGCAAGTCCTATTCCTCTATTCGTTTGCATAGACCAAGAGGGGGGCAAGGTAAATAGGCTTAAAGACAAGTATGGATTTACAAGAACGATATCGGCACAGGACATGGGTAAAGATCCAACCTTAGATTCTGTTACCTTTTATTCTGAAGCCACTGCCACCACCCTGGCCGGTTTGGGAATTAATGTAAATTTTGCTCCTGTGGTTGACCTTGGGATAAACAAAAATAACCCCGTAATCTATAAGGCAGGCCGAGCGTTTTCGGCAGACCCCGATTCGGTGGCTCTTTTTGCCGAAGCCTACATAAAACCGCATCATCATTTTGGAATCATTACCGTGCTCAAGCATTTTCCGGGTCACGGTAGCTCTGAGGCAGACTCACATTTGGGTGTAGCCGACGTTTCCAAAACATGGACTGACAAAGAACTATTGCCATATAAAAAGTTGTTTAAAATAGGCTGTGTGGATGCTGTTATGAGTGCTCATATTGTCAA
>Ga0316188_10000909_pt1 | contig 13726 bp, 12 predicted proteins | sample Phiworburrow1_MG_FD_204933 | JGI IMG/M metagenome (GOLD analysis project Ga0316188, IMG submission 204933) | Coastal sediment microbial communities from Maine, United States - Phippsburg worm burrow 1 | ecosystem: Environmental > Aquatic > Marine > Coastal > Sediment | place: USA: Maine...
CGGTGGTCGCCGTATCATTAGCCTCCTGCGGCAGGTACGACAGGCCCAGGCGCGCGCGGCGGTGGATCGGCAGCCCCTGCACGGGCGCGCCGTCGATGAGGATCGTGCCGGCGTCGGCGCGCACCAGCCCGACCACGAGATAGAAGGTGGTCGTCTTGCCGGCGCCGTTGGGGCCGAGCAAGCCCACCACCTCGCCCGCGTTCACGGCCAGGCGGACGTCCTTGACCACCTTGCGCGTGCCATAGATCTTCATCAGCCCGTCGGCCTGCAGCCGACTGGGCGTCGCCGGCAGGGTCGCCATCAGCGCGACGCCCCGGACGCGGGCGCTTCCTGCGTGCGCGGAGCCAGCACGGCGCGCACCCTGCCGCCCGGGGTGCCGGCGGCGGTGGCGCTGCCTTCCACGCTGAAGAGTTCGGCACGGTCGTCCCAGGTGATCAGGGCGCCCGTGATCTCATCGGAGGGCGCGCCGTCGCGCAAGCGCCGAACCGAACCATTGCCGATCAGGCGCAGCGTGCCGGACTGGCTGTCGTACTCGATGCGGTCGGCGCTGCCTTCGACCCATTCGCCCGCCACGTCGCGCCGTTGCCGATAGCTCGCCGGGCTGCCGGTGGCGATCGCGGAACGGGCGCCACCGGGCAACTCTCGCACCTCCACGCGGTCGGCCTCGATGCGCAGCGTGCCCTGCTGGATCTGGACCTTGCCGTTGAACACCACGACCTGCCGCTGCAAGTCCAGCGAGCCAGGGCGTTCCGCCTCGACGATGATGGGTTGCAGACTGTCCCCCTTGAGCGCCCACGCTGGCGCCTGCGCGCACAGGGCGGTCAGGGCAAAAGCCAGAGGTCGAGAGAAGGCAAGAGGCATTGGCGCGGCATGAAACTTGCAGACATTCTAGCCACAAGCATCGCCGCGCAAGCAGATATGCATGCAGATCGGCGGGGAAGACGTGAACCGTTTCGCACCGACAGTCCCAGGTCGGGCTTGGCCCGGTGGCCGGGTCAACCGCCCTTGCTGACCTGCTGGATCAGGTAGTCGACCACCGACAGCGCCTGTTCGTTGCTGCCGGCCAGGCTGCCGGAAGTGTAGAAGCGACCCTGCACCCCCATGGCGGGCACGCCGTCGATCTTGTACGCGTCACTCAGCTGGCGCGCCCGATTGGCCTGCATGTTGACGGAAAAAGAGTTCATCGCAGCGGCAAACTTCTCAGCGTCGACGCCGTTGGCGGCTGCGAAGTCGATGTACGCCTTCTCGGTCATCAGGCGCTGGCGCTGCACGTGGATGGCGGCAAAGGTGCGCGCATGCATGGTTTCCAGCACGCCCATCTCCTGGAACGCGAAGAAGGCTTTCTGCGCCACCTGGTGGCGCGCGGTGAAGCCCACCGGGACCTGGCGGAACGACACCTGCGGGGGCAGCTTCCTGGCCCAGGCGCTGACGGCGGGCTCGAACGCATAGCAGTGCGGGCACTCGTACCAGAAGAACTCGACGACATCCACCTTCTTGTCCGGCGACGGCAGGCTCACCGGGGCCGGCTGCGACAGCCGCACGTAGTTGCGGCCTTCGACCGGCGCCTGCGCCCAGGCCGGGCCGGCGATCAGGCCACCGAGGCCGGCGGCCACGGTGACAGAGAAGTCGCGTCGTTTCATGTCCATCCTTTGTCTGTTCAGGGGCGCTGCACGCGCACGAGCTGCCCTTCGATACCTTCGCCCTTCAGGCGTTGCTGCATTTCGTCGGCCTCGGCCCTTTGGTCGAAGGGGCCCACGCGCACACGATAGACCGTGCGCCCCGCCTGCTCTCGTTCGCTGACCTTCGCCGTCAGCCCCTGCATCGCCAGCCGGGCCCGCTGCGCCTCGGCGTCGGCCACGCGCGTGAAGGCGCCCACCTGCACGAGATAGGTAAACGCCTCGGGTCCGGGCGCGGTGGACACGGCCGATCCGGCCGGGGCCGGCGCCGGGGCCGTGACCGGTGCGCCGGAGAGGATCGCCGCCGGCTCGCGCCCGTCCGTCCCGGCCGGCTGCGCGGTGGCCGGCGGCGCTGGCACATTTGGCGCCAGCGGCGTGTTCGGGTTCCAGTTCTTGTTGCGCTCGGCCTCGGCCTGGTCCTGCTCGGCCGAACGCTGCGGCACGTTGTTGATGAAGGGCACGGGCACCTTCGAGATGTACAAGGCCACGCCGAGTGCCAGCGCCAGCCCCAGCAGCAGGCCGGCCAGCAGACCGAGCGCGAAACCGCCCCTTTCGAACTTCATGCGCCTGCCTCCGCCAACGGTTCAAGGTCTCGCACCATGGCCTGCGGCGCGCTCACCCCGAGCACCGCCAGCCCGCTTTGCAGCACCTGCCGCGTCGCCGTCAGCAAGGCCATGCGGTGCGTGGCGAGCTCAACGTCGTCGACCAGGAAACGCTCGGCCGCGTACCAGCTGTGGAAGCCCGCGGCCAGGTCGCGCAGGTAGAAGGCCACGTCGTGCGGCGCATGGTCGGCGGCGGCCTTGCCGAGCATCTCCGGAAAGTCGGCCAGTTTGAGCATGAGTGCCAGCTCGGACGGCGCCACCAGACGCGAAGGCGTCACGCGCGCCAGGCCGGCCGGGTCGCCCTTCCACTGGGCCAGCACCGAGCAGATGCGTGCATGCGCGTACTGCACGTAGAAGACCGGATTCTCGTCGCTGGCCTTCAGCGCCAGATCGATGTCGAAAACGAATTCGGTGTCGCTCTTGCGGTTGCTGAGGAAGAAGCGCACGGCGTCGCGGCTGGTCCAGTCGATCAGGTCGCGCAGCGTGACGTAGCTGCCGGCCCGCTTGGACAGCTTGACCTCCTGCCCGCCCTTCATCACCGTGACCATCTTGTGGAGCACGTAGTCGGGCCAGCCCGGCGGGATGCCGACGCCGGCCGCCTGCAAGCCGGCGCGCACGCGGGTGACCGTGCCGTGGTGGTCGCCGCCCTGCACGTTGATGACCTTGCCGTAGCCGCGCTCCCACTTGTCGATGTGGTAGGCGACGTCGGGCACAAAGTAGGTGTAGTTGCCGTCGGACTTGCGCATCACGCGGTCCTTGTCGTCACCGTAGTCGGTGCTGCGCAGCCACAGCGCGCCCTCGTGCTCGTAGGTCTTGCCGGCCGCCATCAACCGCTGCACGGCGGCCTCGACGCGGCCGCTGTCGTACAGGCCGGACTCGAGGAAGTAGTGGTCGAAGCGCACACCGAAGGCCTGCAGGTCCAGATCCTGCTCGTGGCGCAGCCAGGCGACCGCGAACTGGCGGATCGAGTCCAGGTCGTCGGTGTCGCCGCTGGCGGTGAAGCTGCGGTCGTCGGCCTGCACCGTCTGGCCTGCGGCGAACCCCTGCGCGATGTCGGCGATGTATTCGCCGTTGTAGGCCGCCTCCGGCCAGTCGGCGTCGCCCGGCTTCAGTCCCTTCAGGCGCGCCTGCACCGAGATCGCCAGGTTGGCGATCTGGACGCCGGCATCGTTGTAATAGAACTCGCGCGTCACCTGCCAGCCCTGGCTCTCGTACAGACGCGACAGGCTGTCGCCCAGCGCGGCCTGGCGGCCGTGGCCCACGTGCAGGGGCCCGGTCGGGTTGGCGGAAACGAATTCCACCATGGCGCGCCGACCGTTGGGCGGCTGCCAGCCAAAGCGCCCACCGGCGCCCAGCACCTCGGCCACCACCGCCTGCTTGGCGGGCGCGCTCAGGCGCAGGTTGATGAATCCGGGGCCGGCGATGTCCAGGGCCTCGACCCACTTCTCGACCGCCGGCTGGCGGTGCAACTCGGTCACCAGCGCCTGCGCCAGCTCGCGCGGGTTCTTCTTCAGCGGCCGGGCCAGTTGCATGGCCGCGGTGATGGCCAGATCGCCGTGCGAGGCCTGCTTCGGACTTTCGAACGCCGGCGTCGGCGCGGCGCCCGGCGCCAGCGTAGACAACGCCGTGCCCAGGGCCTGCAGCAGTTCCTGCTTGGCTTGGATCATTGCGCGAATTCTACGGTCCGGGCAGGGACTGGCAGGCGGGCGGGCCGGTGCAGCGGACTGGGCGGCGTTTGCCCGCCTGTTCGGCGCATCGGCAGGCGGCGCGCGCGGCACCATGGGTACCGCGCCATGTCCGTCGCCCTGCCCGCCTCCGTCCTCGCCACCGAGCTGCCAGAGCAGATCGGCAAGTACCGCGTGCGTGCCAAGCTCGGCGAAGGGGCGACGAGCGAGGTGTTCCTCGCGCGCGACGAGTTCCGCGGCCAGGACGTGGCCATCAAGCGCGTGCGCGGCGGATTTGCGGCCGACTCCCGCGACGGCCACTTCCAGGAGCGCTTCTTTGCGGCCGAGGCGGCACTGGTGGGCCGCTTGCAGCACCCGAACGTGGTGCAGATCCTGGACGCGGTGGACGACCCCGCTGGCGCCTACCTGGTGATGGAGTACGTGCCCGGGCAGACCCTGCGTCGCTGCTGCCGCGCCGACGCACTGCTGGCGCTGGACCAGGTGGTGGAGATCGGCTTCAAGCTCGCGATGGCGCTGGGCTACGTGTTCCGCCAGGGCCTGATCCACCGCGACGTCAAGCCGGCCAACATCCTGGCGCTGACCGACGCCGACCAGATCGTGGACGTCAAGATCACCGATTTCGGCAGCGTCTTCGCGATGAACTCCGAGCGCACGCAGGTCTACCGCGTGGGTTCACTGGCCTACATGTCGCCCGAGCAGCTCAACGGCGACACCCTGGACTGCCGGGCCGACATCTACTCGCTGTCGGCGGTGCTGTACCACCTGATCAGCGGCCGCCCGCCGTTCGACGCCACCCAGCAGGCGGCGATCATGCATCAGATCTACAACGCCGAGCCGCCGCCGCTGCAGGGCCTGCGCGAGGGCGTGTCAGCGGCGCTCGAAGCCCTCGTCCTGCGCGGCCTGTCCAAGCGACGCGAGGACCGGCACACCGACTGGGCCGAGTTCTCGCAGGCCCTTTCGGCACTGGTGGCGAACCGGGACGTGCCGCGCGGGCCGTTGCAGGGCGTGCTCGACTCGGAGCGCTTCAACCTGCTGCGCAGCCTGGACTTCTTCAAGGGCTTCGGCGACGTCGAGCTGTGGGAGGTGGTGCACCGCGCCAAGTGGCGCCGCCTGCCGTTCGGCACCGCGATCTACAAGAAGGGCCAGGAAGGCAACACCTTCCACATCGTCGCCCAGGGCGAAGTGGAGGTGTACCGGGACGGGCAGCGCGTGGCCCAGCTCGGCGTCGGCACGTCAGTCGGCGAGATGGCCTACCTCGCGCCCAGCCCCGACCTGCGCCGCCACAGCGCCGACATCCTGGTGACCGAGCCGGCGACGACGGTGTCCTTCACCCCGCAGGCGATGGAAGGCCTGAGCCCGAACACGCGGCATCTGTTCGACGCCGCCTTCATCGGCGTGCTGGTGCGGCGGCTGCACGCCGCGCACGAGCAACTGGCGCACCCGCGTCGCATTCTGTAGCGCGGCCACCGCCGCAGCCGTCGGGCTGCCGGTCGGCCCCGGTCACGAAGCGCCGGTCCAGTAGGCGGCGTCGCCATAGCTGTGCTTGAGGAAGTCGATCCACAGCCGCACGCGCAACGGCTGGTGCTTGGCGTGCGTGAACACGGCGTAGATGCCGTTCGGCGGCGCGGCGTAGTCGACCAGCACCGCTTGCAACTGACCCGACGCGACCTCGCGCTCCACTTCCCAGGTGCTGCGCCAGGCGATGCCCAGGCCGGCCATGCACCAGTCGTGCAGCACCTGTCCGTCGCTGCAGTCCAGCCGGCCAGACGGCCTCAGATGCGTCAGGGCGCCGTCGACCTGGAACGCCCAGCCGCGGGTCTGGCTGGCATCGGACGACAGCGTCAGGCATTGGTGGCGCATCAGGTCACCGGGCGAAGCCGGCACGCCGGCGCGCCGCAGGTATTCGGGGGTCGCCACGCACAGGCGGCGGTTGTCGGCCAGGCGCACGCTGACGAGGCTGGAGTCCGGCAGGTCACCCACCCGGACCGCGCAATCGAAGCCCTCGTTGACGATATCCACCACGCGGTCGCTGAGGTTCAGCGACAGGCTGACGTCGGCGTGCTGGGCTATGAACCGAGGCACCAGCGGCGCCACGTGCCGGCGCCCGAAACCCGCGGGGGCGGTGATGCGTAAGTGACCGCTCGCTTTTACACCGCCCGCACTGACACTGGCTTCGGCGCTGGCCAGGTCGCCCAGCACGCGCTGGCAGTCTTCCAGGAACGCGCTGCCCTCGTGGGTCAGCGTGATGCGGCGCGTGGTGCGCACCAGCAGTTTCACGCCCAGCCGGGACTCCAGCCCGTCGATGCGACGTCCGATGACCGCCGGCGCGACGCCTTCGGCATGTGCCGCCGCGGTCAGGCTACCCTTGGTGGCCACTGCCGCAAAGGACTCGATCTGCTTGAGCCTGTCCATCGCGCCAGATTATTTGCTAAAAACGCAAAGATCAATCCGGATAACTGACATTAATAGCGATGGAGAGGTGGAATAGAGTGTCAGCTGGAGGTGCACGCCATGACGCAGGAGCCCAAGGCCGTGCTGTTCGACGCCTACGGCACGCTGTTCGACGTCTACAGCGTGGCCATGCTGGCCGAGCAGTTGTTCCCCGGCCATGGCCAGGCGATCGCGCAGATCTGGCGCGACAAGCAGATCGAATACACGCGGCTGAGTTCGATGAGCGGCGGTCAGGGCCAGCACTACCGGCCGTTCTGGGACCTGACCCGCGCCGGCCTGCGCTACGCGCTGCTGCAGCGCAAGCTCGTGCCTGATGCTGCCGCCGTCGAGCGGCTGATGAACCAGTACCACCACTTGAGCGCGTTTCCGGAGAACCGCGAGGTGCTGCAGGCGCTGAAGGCCCGCGGGCTGCGCGCCGGCATCCTGTCCAATGGCGATCCGCAGATGTTGGCGGTGGCGGTCAAGAGCGCCGGCTTGGCCGACCTGGTGGACCCGGTGCTCAGCGTGCACGGCGTGCGCCGCTTCAAGACCGACCCGGCCACCTACGCGCTGGGCCCGCAGGCCCTGGGCCTGCCGGCCAAGGACATCCTGTTCGTCTCCAGCAACTGCTGGGACGCCATCGGCGCCACCTGGTACGGCTACACCACGCTGTGGGTGAACCGGGCCGGCGCCCCCCTCGAGCAACTCGACACCGAGCCCACGCGCATCGGCAGCAGCCTGCGAGACGTGCTCGGTTTTTTCCACATCTGAATCAGCCTCGCCACCATGACCCCACGCACAGCCGCCCACCGCCTCCAGGTAGCCACCGTCCTGCACCGCTTCATCGACGAGCAGGTGCTGCCGGGCACCGGAATCGACAGCGCAAGCTTCTGGAAGGGCTTCGACGAAATCGCCCACGACCTGGGCCCCAAAAACGCCGCGCTGCTGCGCGAGCGCGACCGCCTGCAGCTTGAGTTGGACGCCTGGCACAAGGCCAACCCGGGCCCGATCGGTGACATGCCCGCTTACCGGGCTTTCCTCAAGCGCATCGGATACCTGGTCGAGCCCACGGGCCCGGTGCAGTGCGACACCGTCCATGTCGACGACGAGCTCGCCACCCTGGCCGGGCCGCAGCTCGTGGTTCCCATTCTCAACGCCCGCTATGCCCTGAACGCGGCCAACGCGCGCTGGGGCTCGCTGTACGACGCGCTGTACGGCACCGACGTGATCAGCGAGGCCGACGGCGCCGAGAAAGGCACCCGCTACAACCCGGTTCGCGGCGCCAAGGTGATCGAATACGCCCGCTGCGTCCTGGACCGCATCGCGCCGCTGGCCAAGGGCTCGCACATCCACAGCACGCTGTACTTCGTGCGCAAGGGCAGGCTCTGCGTTCGCCTGAAAGACGGGTCGACCACCGCGCTGGCCCAGGCTGCGAAGTTCGCTGGCTACCAGGGCAGCCCGGACGCGCCGTCGTCGATCCTGCTGCGCAACAACGGCCTGCACGTGGACGTCCTGATCGACCGCGGCACCCGCATCGGCAAGACCGACCCGGCCGGCGTCAGCGACCTGCTGGTCGAGGCGGCACTGACGACGATCCTCGATCTCGAGGATTCGGTGGCTGCCGTGGATGCCGAGGACAAGGTCCTGGGTTACGAGAACTGGCTGGGCATCCTCAAGGGCACCCTGACCGAACAGGTCGACAAGGGTGGCAAGCGCTTCACCCGCCGGCTCAGCGCCGATCGCGTCTATCTGCGCCCGGCCGGCGGCAGGCTCACGCTGCCGGGCCGTGCGTTGCTGTTCGTGCGCAACGTGGGCCATCTGATGACCAACCCGGCCATTCTCTATGGCGACGGCAGCGAGATCCACGAAGGCATCATGGACGCCGTCGTCACGGTCGCGATCGCGCTTCACGACCTGAAGCCGGCAAGAGGTCAGACGCTGCGCAACTCGCGCAAGGGTTCGATCTACATCGTCAAGCCCAAGATGCACGGGCCGGCCGAGGTGGCGTTCGCGACCGAACTCTTCGGCCGCGTGGAAGCCCTGCTGGGGCTGAAGGAAAACACCGTCAAGCTCGGCATCATGGACGAGGAACGGCGCACCAGCGTGAACCTGGCGGCCTGCATCGAGGCCGCCAAGAGTCGCGTGGCCTTCATCAACACCGGCTTCCTCGACCGCACCGGCGACGAGATCCACACGGCCATGCACGCCGGGCCGATGGTGCGCAAGCCGCGGATGAAGATCGCCAACTGGCTGCGCGCCTACGAGTTCAACAACGTGCAGATCGGCCTGGCCTGCGGGCTGCGCGGCCGCGCCCAGATCGGCAAGGGCATGTGGGCCATGCCGGACCTGATGGCCGACATGATGAAGGAGAAGATCGCGCATCCGCAGGCCGGCGCCAACACCGCCTGGGTGCCGAGCCCGACCGCCGCGACCTTGCACGCGCTGCACTACCACCAGGTCGACGTCGCCAGGCTGCAAAGGAGCATGGACGCGTTCGCGCATGGCAGCAACGCCAGGCTGCTGGAAGAGAAGCTGCTGGACGCGATCCTGCAGGTCCCCGTGGCGCTGGTGCCATTCTGGACGCCGGCCGAAGTGCAGCAGGAACTGGACAACAACGTCCAGGGCATCCTGGGCTATGTGGTGCGCTGGATCGACCAGGGCGTGGGCTGCTCCAAGGTGCCCGACATCCAGAACGTCGGCCTGATGGAAGACCGCGCCACGCTGCGCATCAGCAGCCAGCACATCGCCAACTGGCTGCTGCACGGCGTGACCACGCCGCAACAGGTGAAGGCCACGTTCAAGCGCATGGCAGGTGTCGTGGACCACCAGAACTCGGGCGATCCGGCCTACACGCCGATGGTCGGCAATTTCGCCGGCGCAGCCTACCGGGCGGCGTGCGATCTGGTCTTCAAGGGCCTGGAGCAACCGAACGGCTACACCGAGCCGCTGCTGCACGCCTGGCGCCGGAAGGTCAAGGCCAGAGCCTGACCCCCGTGCGATCCGCCGATCAGGGCGCGGCCCGGCTCGCCCGACGCGCGAGCCGCCGCCAGCGCAGCCAGTTGACGCGCGCCCACCAGACCCACGTCACCAGCAGGTAGGCGCCCACCCCGGCGACGACGGCAAAGATGCCCAGGCCCACGGCCAGCGGCTTGCCGACGCCGACGACCCGCTCGCGCAGGGTCTGCCACCAGGGCCCCGGTGGCGCCGGCCGTGCCACGCGCGGCGGTGCGCCGGTCTCGCCCAGCACCAGCCCGCCGACTTTCCAGGCGGCAAAGTAGACCGGCCCGAAGGTGACCGGGTTGGTCACCAGCGTGCTGGCGATCGCGCACGGCAGATTGGCCCGCAGCAGCACGGCCGCGGCGGCCGACAGCGGAATCTGGGCGATCGGTACGAGCAGGCCGAAGAACAGGCCCAGCGCCACGCCCATCGCGATGCCGCGCCGGCTCAGGTGCCAAAGTCGCGGGTGGTGCAGCGCAGGCCCGAACCAGCGCAGCCAGCGATGGGCGCGCACGGCATCGGCGGACGGCAACAGGCTGCGCAGGCGGTCTTGCATGGGCAATGCGGGAACAGGGTCTCACAGCATGCCACCAAAGACATGCGCGCGACGCCGACGGCAACAACCGCCTCCCCCGGCGCCGTGATCAGTGCGCGCGGCGGCGCTCGTGCTCGGTTTCGCAGGCCACGCAGCGCAGGGCCCAGGGCTCGGCCTTCAGGCGATCGTACGGAATGTCGGTGCCGCAATCGGTGCACACGCCGTAGGTATCCCGCTGCAGGCGCAGCAGCGCCGCGCCAACGGCATCGATCTCGCGGCGCTCATGCTCGCTGAGCACACTGGCGATCTCGCGTTCGGGCAGGCGCTGCGGGGCGTCGTCGGCGTCCTGGCGTGCGACTTCGGTCGCGCGCTCGACCCGACTCTGCCCATGCTGATGTTCGGCCAACTGCCGGCTGAGCACTTCGCGGCGCTGCTCGAGCTCGGCCTGCAACAGCGCGCGCTGGCCTGAGGTCAGTGGGGTGCTCATGTCATCTCCTGTCCAATTCTGTTTCCATGCTGCGCCGGCAAGCCCGCCGCGGCCTTGAGGTCGGTCAATTGCAAGTATGCGGCTCCTAGAATCCGTTCGCATGGACAAGTTCAATGCGGTGTGCGACGTGCTGGTGGTGGGGGGCGGCCCCGCCGGCAGCGCCTGCGCGCAGCTGCTGGCGCGCTCCGGGCTGGACGTCGCCCTGGTCGACCAGCATGCCTTCCCGCGTGACAAGACATGTGGCGACGGCCTGATACCGGACGCGCTGGCCGCGCTGAAGCGCCTGGGCGTGTACGACGAGGTGATGGCGGTGGCGCAGCCGGTGCGGCATGTGAGCTGCTTTGCGCCACGCGGCGGCCGCGTCGACGTGCCGGGCACGATGTGCGTGCTGCCGCGACGCGAGCTCGACCACATCGTGTACCGCGCCGCGCTGGCGGCCGGCGCGCGCGCGCTGCCCACGGCGCGCTTCGAGGCACCGCTGACCGACGGCGACCGCGTCGTCGGCGCACGGCTGTCGAGCCACGGCGAGACGCTGGCGGTACAGGCCCGTTGGGTGGTGCTGGCCACCGGTGCCGCGCCACAGGCCATGCTGGCGGCCGGCCTGTGCCAGCGGCGCAACCCCAGCGGCGTGGCCCTGCGCGGCTACATCCACCACGAAGGCCTGCGCGAGCGCATCGACACCCTGCAGATCGTCTGGCACCGCCGCCTCGCGGGCGGCTACGGCTGGATCTTCCCGCTGCCTGGCGACCGCTACAACATCGGCGCCGGCCTGACCGGCAGCTACGCTCACCGTTCGCAGAACCTGCGCGAACTGTTCGCAGCCTTCTGCGACGTGCACCCGGATGCGCGCGCCCTGACGGACGGCGGGCAGTGGGTGGGCAAGCTCGAAGGCGCGCCGCTGCGCTGCTCGCTGGAGGGCGCGCGCTGGTCGCGCCCCGGGCTGCTGGCCACCGGCGAGACCGTCGGCAGCACCTATGCCTTCACCGGCGAGGGCATCGGCAAGGCGATGCAGACCGGGCTGATCGCCGCCGAGGCCATCGTCGCCGAGCGCGACGACGACCGTGCACGCGCGCGCTACGAAGAGGCGCTGCGCGCGCTGAAACCGCGCTTCGATCTCTACGCCAAGGCCGAGCACGTCAACCGCCACCCTTGGCTGACCGACCTCGTGATCTGGCGCGCCCGCAAGAGCCCGCGCATTCTGCGTCGCATGAGCGGCGTGCTCGAGGAGACGCAGAACCCCGGCCGCCTGTTGAGCTGGCGCGGCGTGACCAAGCTGCTGTTCGAGTAGGGTGACGCCATGTGCCAACTGCTGGGCATGAATGCCAACACCCCAACGGACGTGATGTTCAGCTTCGCGGGCCTGGCCACGCGCGCCGACGAGCACAAGGACGGCTTCGGCATCGCCTTCTTCGAAGGCAAGGGCCTGCGCCTGTTCGTCGACCCGGAGAGCGCGCGCGACTCGCCGGTGGCGGCGATGGTCAAGGACTACCCGATCAAGAGCGGCAACGTCATCGCCCACATCCGCAAGGCCACCTATGGCGACGTCGCGCTGCAGAACTGCCACCCCTTCGTGCGCGAGCTCTGGGGCCGCTACTGGGTGTTTGCACACAACGGCGATCTGCACGACTACGCGCCGCCGCTGCACGGCCAGTTCCGCCCGGTCGGCGATACCGACAGCGAGCGCGCCTTCTGCTGGCTGATGCAGGAACTGGCCAAGGCCCATGCCGGCGTGCCCACGGTGCAGGAGCTGAGCGCCACGCTGCGCGAGCTGATGCCGGTGCCGGCCGGCCACGGCACCTTCAACATGCTGCTGTGCAACGGCCAGGCGGTGTGGGCCCATGCGTCGACCCGGCTGCACTGGATCGTGCGCCAGCACCCCTTCGGGGCCGCCACGCTCGCCGACGAGGACCTGAGCGTGGACTTCGGCGCCCTGACCACGCCGGCCGACCGCGTGGCGGTGATCGCCACCGAGCCGCTGACGGCAGGCGAAGTCTGGACCGCGATGCGCCCGGGCGAGTTGCAGGTCTTCGTCGACGGGGCGCCCCTGCCGCCGTCCACGGCCCCTTCACGGGCCTGAGCCGCCGATGCCCGCGCGTCGCCGCGCCAACCCGCGGGCGGACGCGACATGGGCCCGTGCCGCGCACCGCAGCGCGGGACAGGGCCGGCCCTGCGAGCGGGCGCAGAATAGCGTGTTGCCTGTCACTGTCGAGCACGATGCCCGCCATTCCCGTTCCCCGCTTCGACCAGTTCTACCGCTACGACGAACTGACCCGCCTGCTCCAGGACTACGCCGCTTCCATGCCCACGCTGGTGCAGCTCGGCAGCCTGGGCAAGAGCTTCGACGGCCGCGACATCTGGCTGTTGACGCTGACCAACATCGCCACCGGCCCGGACACCGACAAGCCGGCCTTCTGGGTCGATGGCAACATCCACGCCGCCGAGCTGACCGCCAGCACGGCCTGCCTGTACTGGCTGCACAAGCTCGCCACCGGCTACGGGCAGGACCGCGAGATCACGCAGTTGCTGGACACGCGGGTGGTCTACCTGTGTCCGCGCATCAACCCCGACGGGGCCGAGCTGGCGCTGGCCGACAGGCCGCGGCACATCCGCAGCTCGACGCGGCCCTATCCCTTCGACGAGGACCCGGTGGAGGGCCTGACCGTCGAGGACATCGACGGCGACGGTCGCGTGCTGTCCATGCGCATCCCCGACCCGCACGGCACCTACAAGAAGCACGCCGGCGAGCCGCGGCTGATGGTCCCGCGCGCGCCGGGCGAGTTCGGCGGCGAGTACTACCGGCTGGTCCCGGAAGGCACGCTGACCAACTGGGACGGGCTGAAGATCACCGCCAACCGCGACAAGGAAGGGCTGGACCTGAACCGCAACTTCCCCGCCTACTGGCGCCAGGAGTTCGAACAGCTCGGCGCCGGGCCCTATCCGGTCAGTGAACCCGAGGTGCGGGCGGTGGTGGACTTCATGGCGAAGCACCCGAACATCGGCGCCGCGGTCGGCTTCCACACCCACAGCGGCGTCATCCTGCGGCCGATGGGCACGCAGAGCGACGACGACATGACGCCCGAGGACCTGTGGATCTACAAGCGCCTGTCCGACCTGGGCGCCAAGCTGACCGGCTACCCGGCGATCAGCGTCTTCCACGAGTTCAAGTACCACCCGAAGGAGGTCATCACCGGCACCCAGGACTGGATCTACGAGCACCTGGGCGCGCTGTACTGGACGGTGGAAATCTGGTCCCCGAACAAGGAGGCCGGCATCACCGACTACCAGTGGATCGAGTGGTATCGCGACCATCCGGT
>Ga0316188_10000910_pt1 | contig 13711 bp, 15 predicted proteins | sample Phiworburrow1_MG_FD_204933 | JGI IMG/M metagenome (GOLD analysis project Ga0316188, IMG submission 204933) | Coastal sediment microbial communities from Maine, United States - Phippsburg worm burrow 1 | ecosystem: Environmental > Aquatic > Marine > Coastal > Sediment | place: USA: Maine...
ATCCATGACTATCACGTTTATTGGCGCTTTATTTGCAAAGCAGGATTTCGATTGGCAGGTTTTATCTGCACAGGAGGGCAACTCCCCATGATGGCAAGTCTGGGCTTTCTCGAAGTGATGGTACTCATGGCATTATCGGTCACAATACTGACGCCGATCGTTATGCTCATTTTATGGTTTAAAGACTGCATACGGAAAGAATTATGGTGAAGGAAAAGACACTGCAAAAGCTCAAGCAGCGTATTGAGCCGGATAATTGGACCGATGGGATTGAAATGCCATTGGAGTTGATGGGCGCCACCCATGAGGACCCGGCGATATTGGCCGATCTGGCCTATCGATCGATCATCTCTGCCAAGCAGTTTGACCGGGGACAGATCACACAACTGTGTCGACTGGCGGCAAAGTTTGAGACCTCGCCACATTTGAGTCAGTTTCCACTGACCGGCAAGATACTGATCAGTGCCTTTTACGAGCCTAGCACCCGCACTCGCCTCTCTTTTGAGAGCGTCTGGCATCGACTCGGTGGTGACATCATTTCGATTACGGATCCGTCTACCACGGGTATCGCCAAGGGTGAATCCTACAAGGATGTTGCCGAGATGATGAACCATTATGGTGATATTGTGGTACTGCGTGATTCTAACGAGGAGGCGATCTATCAAATGATGGAATCGCTGCGTATCCCGATCGTCAACGCAGGCAATGGCATCGATGAGCACCCGACCCAGGCCCTGGCAGATATGTATGCCATCTTCAAATGGAAGCCTGAGTTAATCACCGGTGATGTCGCGGAGAAGAATAAGATCACCATCGGTGTGATTGGTGTGCCCGGACGGATGCGCACCGTGCGTAGCCTGCTCACCATGTTGTCGCTGTTCTCCGATGGTATCAAGGAGGTTATCGTCGTCTCCAATGATAAGGAAATTTATTCAGAAGGCCAGCGTGAACAACTGGAGAAAAACGGTTTGAAATTACGTGAGTCAAAACAACTCAATCCGGTATTACCGGAAATGGATGTGGTCTACATCAATGCCATTGCCTGGGTCGGTGACAGCTACGAAAAGCTCGGTGAAGACTATCACTTAAACAAGTCATCGAAACTCAAGCCGGATTCGATCATTCTGCATCCACTGGCACGTGGTGACGAACTGGCGGTAGAGCTGGATGAGACGCCACATAACTGGTATTTCGCTCAGGCACGTGGGGCGGTGTACATGCGTAAAGCGTTACTCAGCACCATCATGCGTTTTTAAAATTCATTCACAACTCAGGGTTATTCGTATTTTATGTGTGGTATCGCAGGTATATTTCATAGTCACAAAGACAAACATATAGAACCGCAGTTATTGGTCAACATGGCGGCGATTCAATACCATCGTGGTCCGGATGGCTTCGGCTACAAAGTCATCGACGATGCGGCTATTGGTTTTAGCCACGCACGCCTGTCAATTATCGATCTCGATGAACATCGCGCCCGGCAGCCGTTTATCTCGAAAGACGGCAATTTATTGTTGGCGCACAATGGCGAGTTTTATGACTACAAGCGTATCCGCGCTGAGTTAAACCTGGCGGGTGAGCGATTTAGTACTAAGAGTGATTCTGAGCTGGTTTTGCATTTGTACCCGAGCCTGGGGCTGGAGGATATGTTACCGCATTTGCGGGGAGAATTTGCCTTCGGTCTCTACGACAAACAACAGGATAGGCTGATGCTGGTACGTGATCGCTTCGGCATCAAACCGCTGTACTGGACGCAATGCAACGGCCAAATCGTGTTTGGCTCCGAACTCAAGGTGTTGTTTGCGCATCCTGATGTTCCTCGACGTTTTAATGCCAAAGGTGTCTATCACCAGCTTATGCAAACTATGGTGCCCGGCACTACGGCGTTTGATGGAATCCAGCAGATTAAGCCTGGCCATGCACTGATCATTGAGCGTCACCATGGCGAGTTTAAAATTCGTGATATCAAGTATTGGGATATGGATTTTCCAACCTTGGAAGAGCGCCAGAAAAATGATACCAAGGCCGAAAAATATTATATCGATGGCGTAAAACATCACCTGCTCAAGGCCGTGCAATTGCGCCTGGAGGCCGATGTCCCGGTGGCCTGTTATTTATCAGGGGGCATTGATTCCTGTTCGACCCTGGGTATGGCCTCGGCCAGTCAACAATCGCCAGTGAAGGCATTTACGATTGGTTTTGATGATAAGGATTATGATGAAACACCCATCGCGCGTGAAATGGCGCAATCCGTCGGTGCCGATCAGGATGTGATGATGCTGAAGGCCGATCACCTGTATGACAATTTCGAGGAGACCATCTGGCATACCGAGCGCACTATTTACAACACTTTAGGTGTCGCCAAGTTGTTAATGAGTCGCCATGTTAACAAGGCGAATTATAAAGTGGTCGTTACCGGTGAAGGATCCGATGAGTTGTTTGCAGGTTATCCCGCGTTTCGGCGTGATATGTTTTTACACGGTATGGATACACTCAGTCCCGCAGAGAGGGTTGAATGGGAGGCCATCCTCGCGGAGGCCAATCAGCTTTTCAAAGGCGCGATGCTCGCAGAGGATGAAGTCAGCGATCCGGCACTCGATGCCTTGGTTGGTTTTACCCCATCCTGTCTACAACCCTGGTTGGCAACTGCGGCACATGTGCCCGCACTATTACACCCAGAATTGCGCAAAGAATTAAAAGATTATCAACCCGGCCAGGCGATTGCGCAGGCATTAGATGCCGATATGCTCGCATCGCGTCATCCGTTGGATAAGGCGCAATATGTCTGGATCAAGACCATGTTGGAGGGACAGATCCTGACCTGGGGTGGTGATCGCGTGGATATGGCAAATTCCATGGAAGCGCGCCCGCCTTTTCTGGATCACCACCTTGCCGAGTTTGCTACGCGCATTCCACCGACGCTGCGCATAAAAGGTCGAACCGAAAAATATGTCTTACGTGAAGCCATGAAAGGGATCTTGCCCAAGGTGCTCTATGAACGGGAAAAGTTTGCCTTCATGGCACCACCGGCGCACACGGACCCGAAGAAATGGCGCGCCATGAAAGTGCTCGCGGATAAGTATCTCAGTGCCGAGGCCATTGAACGTGCCGGTATTCTGGATCTACAGGGTGTGCAGGCTTTATTTACTTTGCACGAGTCAGAAGATACGCCGGTAGCCACTCAGGTGAAGTTTGATGCGATCATTAATCATCTGATCGGGGTGCAGATCCTACACCAGCAATTTATCGCTACGGATGTACCTCAACAAGCTGCCGAGAAAGCGGTGGCCTTGAAGTGGGCGGCCTGATGTCTTCATTTACACATCGAGAGTTCCGATAACTGGCATGAGTTGTTCATGGTTAAGGCAAAGTCATCGGGGTAACGAATAAGTTACTATATTCTGACATACTAATTATTAAGCGTTTTGATAGACATATAGCAGTTTATAAAAATTCACACACTCCCTACCAATAATGTGTTAAATTTTCGCCATCAGCCTGGAAGATGCTAAATTCATTTAATCTCATAAAAATAAAACAAAGCTAACCACAACAAGGTTGATTTATCGAAACCGTTCACCCAGCTGGGACGAAACGGAGATAATTAATGGAGGTAACGCTAGTGACTCGTCTAATTTCCTTATTCCTGTTGCCATTAGTACTGTCAATCAATGGTGCGCAGGCAGCGACCCAAAATCTCGATATGGTTTGGGCAGGTTGTGGTATCACCAAAAAGGCCTTCATGGCCGAATTGGCCAAAGCCTACGAGAAGAAAACCGGCATCAAGGTCAATTTGCAGGGCGGTGGAGCCACCAAAGGCATTCGCAATGCGGCTAATGGCAGTATCGATATCGGCGGGGCGTGCCGTCCCATTATTGAGAACGACCCTGAAGAGCGCACGGCCTATCAGGTACCGGTCGCCTGGGATGCCCTGGTCGTGATTGTGCACCCGAAAAACCCGGTGAAGTCTATTACGGTTCGTCAGCTACAGAAAATTTACCTGGGTGAAATCAAGAATTGGAAAGAGCTTGGTGGCTGGGATCGGCCGATCGAGCTGTATGTCCGTCGTGGTAAGATTTCCGGCGTGGGTCGAACCCTAAGAGAATTGGTGTTCGCCAATTTTCAGCAGGAGTTTCCCGGCGCCAAGCATGTCATGAAATCTTCCGGTCCTCTGGAAAAAGGGGTGGAGGACAATGTTTTGGGTATCGGCACCACCGGCATCAGTAGCGCACAACGTCGCAAGGTGAAAATGCTGGAACTCAATAACAAGGAGCCCTCCTATGAAAACATCAAGAATGGCTCCTATGTGCTCTACCGGCCCCTCTATCTGGTGACCAAAGGGCATAATTCGGCCGATGACAAAGTTAAGGATTTCATTACCTTTGCCCTGTCACGGGAGGGTCGTGAAGTGATTCGCAAGGCCGGTTCTGTGCCTTATTCCGACGCCATGGGACTGGTCATGAAGCAGATTGAGCAATATGACGTCGCAACCGAGAAGGGGCTGTTTGCTACCACGGCGGTCATCAAATAGCCCAGCAGCTTGTTTGCTAAAAACCAAGGGCGCCATGTGCGCCCTTTTTTGATCTACGGCGGCTACCCTAAAGACTTTATATATTGTGAAGTTTTCACGCCAGAGCGCGACTTGATTGTGATATACTTTTAACCAGCCAGTATAAATATCATATAAATCAAATAGATATAGGGGTGTGGTAATGAGTTCAGATGTCATCGCGTTTCCGGTCGCACAGACCAGGAAGCAGAAACAGGATCAGATCGATGCGGTACTCAGCGATGATCCAAATTATAAGTTTATCCACGATTTGCTGACAGCCATGGCCGATATCGGCCTGCCTTTGGAAGGGACACCCTCAGCCAAAGCGCGTGAGATCTACGCGAAATACCAGCGCGAGAATACCTTTGATAAATGGGCAAGGGAACTGGAGTCGGAAAAGCTCGAGGAATAAGCTCGTCGCATTTTACTAAGAAAATAACCCTGTTCAGATTTGCACAGGGTTTTTTGGGTCTTACAACGTTGATCAATAAATTACCTAGTAAATACATTAGGTTACGAGCAATCGCACAGAGATCTGCACGCTTCTAGCACCATCCTGCTTCTACATAATTTCTAAAAATTGTGTGGATATCGGTCAAGAACTCCCCCAATCCGTCGATAATGTCTCTTAATAACCGTATTGTTCATCGTAGTTTAAGGAGAGCAACAATGAATTTTCCCAAATCACTGCTGACCGGCCTGCTAATCGCCGCGTTGGCCAGCCCGGCTGCAGCACTATCCGATAATAAGTCCATCATGTGGGCAGGCTGTGGCATCACCAAGAAGGCCTTTATGAGCGAGCTTGCCAAGGCCTATGAGAAAAAAACCGGCATCAAAGTCAACCTGGCCGGTGGTGGGGCCACCAAGGGCATCCGTGATGCCGCCAAGGGCGAAATCGATATCGGCGGGGCCTGCCGGGCCGTGATTGAAAATCACCCGGAAGAGCGCAGCGCTTATCAAATTCCCGTTGCCTGGGATGCGTTAGTGGTGATGGTGCATCCCGATAACCCGGTAACGACTATCACTTCCAGCCAGTTAAAGGATGTCTATCTTGGGAAGATCACGAATTGGAAAGATCTAGGCGGCGCAAATGTACCACTGAATTTATATGTCCGTCAGGGCAAATTGTCCGGTGTGGGTCGGGCGCTACGCGAGTTGGTGTTTGCCAACTATGATCAGGAATTTACCAAAACGGCAAATTTCATGAAATCCTCAGGGCCGGTGGAAGCCGCCGTGGAAAAGGACTTGTATGGAATTGCCGTCACGGGTATCAGTAGTGCGAAGCGCCGCAAGGCAAAGTTATTGCAGTTAAATGGTAAAGAACCCAGTTACGAAAACATCAAAAGCGGCTCTTATGTGCTGTACCGGCCTTTGTATCTTGTGACCAAGGGGCATAATTCCGCTGATCAACGGGTCAAGGATTTTGTCACATTTGCGCTGAGTAAAGAGGGACGAGATATTATCCGCAAGGCAGGGACTGTCCCCTATGCAGATGCAATCGGTCTGGTGATGAAGCAGCTTGAACAATATGATGTGGCAACGGAAAAGGGTTTATACACAACGGCCACGGTTAAGAAATAACAACAATCCGATAATGAAAAAGGGCCTGTTCACAGGCCCTTTTTTTTGGCATTTACATTAATCAGTACTCCCTAAACTGACCTTGTTTGTTCTGAGCGCAAGCTCAGGTCTTTCTTATCTTCTTTATTCACCTGCGTACGCCTTGTGTGATGTTTCGACATGCCTTGTTCAGGAAGCATATTAACCTTACAATATGTAGCCGTTTTAGCAAAAATTCGTAAGGGAATAAGGCTCAGCAGAAAATCTCGGGGTATAGGGTATAAATTAAATGTATGGGGGCTTAACGCATACATTCTAGACGGGTAGCTCATTTAGGGATACTCTATGCCACCAAAATAATTAATAGGGTTTCCGTTGGCGGCGACCCGATGTCACTACTAATCTGAGGATAACTAAATGTTCGCGACCAATCCCTTTACCGAGCTTTCGGCATTAATACCGCCTAACGTAATGCAGTGGTATCTCATCGTAATGGCCATCCTGGTCGCCGGTGGAACGATTCTTGATATGATGCATAAGAAAAGTGCGAAATACTTTTTTCAAGATGCAGAAAAAGCAAAGAAAAATGCCAAGCGCACTGTGGGTGCGGGTGAAAAAGCAGGTCTCGCCGTTGCCACACTGGCCAACGAAGTTTTAACTTCTGGCGAATTCTGCAATACGAAGCGTCGACTTTCTCATCTTATGACGATGTATGGTTTCGTTACCTTCGTTGTGACGACCCTCATCATGATATTTGGTCTTTCAGATACAGCGCTGGTAGCACAACTCTGGCATCTCGGCGCAATCTTGCTGTGTGTAGGCGGTTACTGGTTCTGGTTCTTTATTCGTGTTGACGTCGCTGCGGAAGGGACCAAGTGGTATCACCTGGTCAAAGCCGACATCTTCATCGTTTCTTTGTTCACCACAGCGACCTTCGCCTTAATCTGGTCTTATCTGCAGGCTAATGGCGGCAAAGTTGGTGACATGGGTCTAACTACTTTATTCTTTGCCCTGTTCCTCATTTCAAACACCACGCTGTTTGCCAGCGTATTCTGGTCCAAGTTTGCACACATGTTCTTCAAGCCGGCTGCAGCCCTGCAAAAGCGTATTGCCAAGGCAGATGGTTCTAATCTGAACCTGCCTGCTGAATACGATCTGTCAGATCCTGCCGTGCATGCAAGATTCCCTGATGTCCCAATGTACATGGGTAAGAACCCACCTAACATGGGTAAAGGCATCAGACGTGAGCCAGCAAACCATTACTAAGCATTAACCGAATAACAATTATTTAAGAGAGAGAATATTATGCCTACTTTTGTATATATGACTCGATGTGATGGTTGTGGACAGTGCGTTGATATCTGCCCATCAGACATCATGCACATCGATAAAGGTCTTCGCCGTGCTTACAACATCGAACCTAACATGTGCTGGGAATGTTATTCCTGTGTGAAAGCTTGCCCGCATCACGCCATTGACGTACGAGGTTATGCTGATTTCGCCCCATTGGGTCACTCAGTGCGCGTACATCGTGATGAAGAGAAAGGCACCATCGCATGGCGCATCAAGTTCCGCAACGGCAAAAAAGACATGGACCTGCTGGCGCCCATTACAACCAAACCTTGGGGCACAGGATTTCCTAAGTTATCTGAACAACCTGCACCAAGCAAAGAGATGGTGAACAGCGAACTGTTATTTAACGAGCCTAAGTATGTCCGCATGGATGAAGGTGGTTTACATACCCTGGAATCAAATGGCTTGGAACTTAAAGAAGGGGTTTACTACTAATGGGCTACAAGACAATTATTGAAGACAATATCGATATCCTCGTTGCAGGTGCGGGCCTTGGTGGTACCGGTGCTGCGTTCGAAGCGAGATATTGGGGCAAGGACAAAAAAATTGTCATTGCAGAAAAAGCAAACATCGACCGTTCTGGTGCAGTAGCCCAGGGTCTGTACGCGATCAACTGCTACATGGGTACCCGTTTCGGAGAGAACAACCCGGAAGATCACGTACGTTATGCACGTATCGACCTGATGGGCATGGTGCGTGAGGATCTTGCTTTTGATATGGCACGTCACGTTGACTCGGCAGTACACCAGTTTGAAGACTGGGGTCTGCCTATCATGCGTAACGAGAAGACCGGCGCTTATCTGCGTGAAGGTCGTTGGCAGATCATGATTCACGGTGAATCATACAAGCCAATCGTTGCTGAAGCCGCCAAGAAGTCTGCAGACAAGGTATTCAACCGTGTCTGTGTGACTCATCTGCTGATGGACGAATCCAAGGAAAACCGCGTTGCCGGTGCAGTTGGTTTCAACGTTCGTACTGGTAACTACCATGTATTCAAGTCCAAGACGGTTATCTGTGGTGCCGGTGGTGCTTCTAACATCTTTAAGCCACGTTCAGTGGGTGAAGGTGCAGGTCGTGTTTGGTACGCGCCATGGTCATCGGGTTCTGCATACGGTCTTATGATCGAGGCAGGCGCGAAGATGACACAAATGGAAAACCGTATCGTGCTGGCTCGCTTCAAGGATGGTTACGGTCCCGTTGGTGCTTACTTTCTGCATTTAAAGACGTATACCCAGAACGCCTACGGCGAAGAATATGAGTCCAAGTGGTTCCCGGATCTGCAGAAGCTGGTAGGTAAGGAATATCTGGACCCGGAAGCGTCTCACCGCACTCACCGTCCGATTCCGACCTGTTTGCGTAACCACGCAATCATCCATGAAGTGAACGCCGGTCGCGGCCCGATTCACATGGTCACCATGGAAGCCTTCCAGGATCCACATCTTGAAGAGATCGGCTGGCACAACTTCCTGGGTATGACCGTTGGTCAGGCCGTATTGTGGGCCGCTACTGACGTCGATCCGAAGTACGAAAACCCGGAACTGACTACTTCTGAGCCTTATGTAATGGGTTCACACGCAACGGGTTGTGGTGCCTGGGTTTCAGGACCGGAAGACCTGTCTCCGCCAGAATATTTCTGGGGTTACAACCGTATGACGACTGTTGAAGGTCTGTTCGGTTGCGGTGACGCGGCGGGTGGTACACCGCATGCGTTCTCATCAGGCTCTTTCACTGAAGGTCGTCTGGCTGCCAAGGCTGCCTGTAAGTACATCGACGATGGCAAGGCTGAAGGCATCCGTGTGTCTGAAGCTCAGATCCAACGCCGTAAGGAACAGATCTACAAGCCATTGGAAACTTACACTGTGGGTCGTAACGAAATTGTTGCAGGTTCTGTTAACCCTAACTACATCAACCCACGTCAGGGTCTGGATCGTCTACAGAAACTGATGGATGAGTACTGTGGTGGTTTCGGTGTGAACTACATGACCAACGACAAGCTGCTGAGCATCGGTCTCAAGAAGATGGCTATTCTGGGCGAAGACCTGGAGAAAGTTGCTGCTTCAGACATCCATGAACTGTTACGTGCATGGGAACTGAAACATCGCTTCCTGACTTCGGAAGCTGTATTCCAGCATACCTTGTTCCGTAAGGAGACACGTTGGCCGGGTTACTACTACCGTGGTGATGCCATGAAACTGGACGATGAGAACTGGCACGTACTGACAGTATCTCGTCGTGATCCGAAGACAGGCGAGTACACGATGGAAAAGGCGCCGCTTTACCACCTTGTAGGTGAAATCGAGGACAAAGACCTGGCTAAACTGAAAGCAGAAGGTCACCACTAAGCAAATACAGGCTTGGTTTTTACAAGCCTGGAAATATTTTTGCGATAAAAAAGGACTGACATGTATCGTGTTGGTCCTTTTTTTATCTATTCAGCGAATAGTCAAGCTTCGATATAAATAAACATATGAAACACCGTGTATGTGAGATATTTTTATGAACATTCTTGAAAAAACAGATGAAGAGATTTTAGAACTGGCGCACCCGATGTGGGCGGATCTTGTCAAGTACTCTAATGAAGGAAACTACGGTGCGTTCACGCGAAAGTTTTCCAGTACATTGATGAAGGGCGCCAATGAAGTAGAAATGGGCAAGCAGTTTGCGAGAAGTGAACTCGCGAAAAATCTGTCGGAAGATTACAGCTATCTTGGCATGATACGTCGTGGTGAACATGTCACCGTATTGTATAAAGTGATTAACAAAAAAGATAACGGTGAATGGCTGGGCAGACTGGTGCTGGGTTATGAAAAGGACAAGGTAAGAATTTTTGGTTGTACGCTGTTTTGATCTGACTGGATTGGGATACGACCAGATAGAGCAGGCTTAGCAATACAGGATTTATTAGGTATGTCAGATACAATTGAAGACGAAAAATTCGTCGAACTGAATTACAAGGTCATCGATACCAAAACCGGTGATGTCCTTGTTACTGTTGATTACCCCTTGGGCTACGTTCATGGTGTGAATGATGTAATGTCTGAAGAGGTGACAAAGGAACTGTATGGCAAAAAAGTGGGTGATATCATCGAAGTACCCGTAGACACAACAATGTTATATGGTGAGCGAGACGAATCGCTGGTGTTTACCGATCGCATTGAAAATGTCCCCGAGGAATACCGCGAAATTGGTATGACCATCACCATGGAAAATGATAAAGGTGAAATGAAAAGTTTCATCGTGACCCGATTTGATGACAAGACTTTAACTGTCGATGGAAACAACCCACTTTGCGGCAGAGAAGTCACTTTCGTGTTGGAAGTTTTGTCTATACGTGAAGCCACCGATGAAGAAATCGACCTTGGCGGCGCGGTTGGTGCGAATCCTGACTTGAATGAAATACTCGAACGGGCAGAATGAAATACTCAAAGAATTACATTTTATATCCCGTAAACAGGGCCTTAGAGCGTGCAATCGCTGACTCGCTAGGCATGTTGAGTGCAGAATTGGTCGAGTCCGCCAGCCCGGATAGCAGTGTGACTGTTGCGGATATTTTTCTTAACACGCGAGGTAACTATGAACAGCGCAGTTTCAGTTCCAATATTCTGGAACCTTTGCGTGAGGCGCTTGAGGCATCACTGACAGTTGAATTTCGCGAACAGGAGCCATCAGCCTGGGCTGAGAACCAAAATCGTCTTGGAAATATTCTTGCGGCGCTGGGGCAGCAGCACAGAGATACTGAATTGTATGAAAAGGCCATTCAGTGTTTTCATAATGCACTAGAAGAGTATAACCAGGAAAAGACACCATCAGAATGGGCCGCGACCCAATATAACCTGGGTACAGCATGCCAGGCACTTGGCAGACAGGAAGAAGATACAAAGCAGTTAAAATTCGCAGTGGACGCTTATACCAATGCCTTGCTGGTTTTCTCTCGAGTTGATACACCCGAGGAATGGATGTATACCATGCATCAACTTGGTGCTACTTTCCATGCGCAGGGAAAACTTCTCAAAGGTAACCGTACTTTGCAGAAGTCTGTCGTTGCGTACAAGAATGCACTGGCACTACTCGATGCAGATAATTACGCATTAGAATTAACCGCGACACATAATAACCGTGGAGCCGTTTTGCATCATCTCGGTGAGTCGGAAGAAAACCCGGAGCGTCTGATCGAGGCCATTAAATCGTATGAAAAGGCACTCACGGTTTGCATGGAGCAGCAGTTACCCTTCCACCTGGCGGTCATCATTCGCGTGAATAAGGCGACAGCACAAAATGTCCTGGCAGCATTAACAAACGATAGCGTGCTCGCAGAAGAAGTTGCTGATGAATTTGAATTAATTATGATGTGTTTTCCGCATGCTTTACAGCCGCTATGTGTAAAACATTGTGAGGCGCAATTAAATCAGGCACAGAAGCTGACAGGCGCTTCAGCTGCTTAATAACAAGTGCGAATTAGACGCGTTCAGAAAGTTTATAGTCGATATTAATAAATGCGCCAATCTCAGCACAAAACTTGATCACGCGCGAGCCAAAACCGACATCTGGGGTCGTTTCATCCTTATCAATAGACAAGGTTAACACGACACCGATTCTTGGGGATAAGTTTTGGCTTTTGCAGATTTCGATAATTTTGTCCTTGGCGGGTTCAATTATTTTAAGAATTTCATCATCAATGAGCTTGTAAATATCCAGCTCCTGAGCGTCTGAAGTTATTGTTTCTGTAGATAATTCCCATGAGCTAATAACAGGTTTATCCAGACTGCCGCGCGTACCCGCATCGTTCACTGACGTGGGCTCCAGGCCAAGGACTCTTGTGACATCATTGGGATCGAAGTGATAACCAGAGAGCCCAAAGTAGGCTCGTGCTTTATTCGCTGCCAAAATAGATACCTCGTTAATGGATAGTCGATACGATGCCGGATTATAACCTACAGGATGATTTGAAGTGGCTTAGGTGATAGCCGTGGATGCCGTAGTAGGGCCAGTTTTATAAGATATAAGAATACCTGATAAAAAAAATGTTATAGAAGTACCCTGTTAAGTTTATGCTGCAAAACAGGTAATGGTGGTAAAATCCACGCACAGTTTTGAGCTGCAATTTCGTGTAGTAGTAGTCAGATTGCCTCTGAATTATTTGGCAAACAAAGCAAGTTAGATGAAGGGTATTGAAGTTTGGCGTCTGAAGAAAAACCAGAAAAAAAGCGAGACCCCAATAACCCCTGCCTGTTTTGCACTGATCCACGTGGGGTAATATTGCAGAACGAGCTTGCTTACAGCGCACGCGATAGCTACGCGGTGAGCCCGGGTCATACCCTGGTCGTCCCGAAACGCCATGTCGCCAGCTTTTTCGACCTGACACCCGAAGAGATCAACGCCTGTATGGTGCTGATAACTGAGGAGAAGAAGTTACTGGACGAGGAATTTAGGCCTGATGGCTACAATATCGGCGTAAACGTGGGTCCGGCCGCCGGGCAGAGTATTTACCATGTCCATATTCACATCATTCCCCGTTATCAGGGGGATGTCGAGAATCCCCAGGGGGGCGTGCGGCATGTACTTCCAAAGAATGCACATTACACGCGCTAGAGAGTATAATACGTCCCCATACTAACCCATTGAGGAGCACTGATAATGAGTGATAAGCCAGTATTTACGAGACCTAAGATTCCCGAAGGCAAAACAGAATATGTGACAACGACCCAGAAAGAGATTACACCTGGACAGTTCTTCGTTGGCTATGACACCACCTGGAAATCTTTCCACAAAGAAGTACCGTACAGCACTCCAAAGAAGCCCTAAGGTTATCAGCCGCGTAGACCTGAACGGTTAGCGTGGCTATTCTTCATCCAAGTGGTGAAAATAGACAAATAAAAAAGGCGTGCAAAGCACGCCTTTTACATTTTCTAGAAAAGAAAAGTTATAGACTTTGGTAGTAATTGATTAATATTTGTGCAACTTCTGGGCGCGAGAATTCCTTCGGTGGTGCAATCCCGTTCCCCAGCATCTCACGCACTTTCGTGCCCGATAACAACACAAAGTCTTCTTTCTGGTGATCCGGCGCCTCGTTCATCATCACGACCTTGTTGAGTTTCTTTGACCAGGCAGTGTGGTCGGCACGGAAGATCTCAATCGCCATGGCGCCCTTAGGCACTTCGTCGTCGAAAATAGTCTGGGCATCGAAGGCACCGTAGTAGTCGCCCACACCGGCGTGGTCACGGCCAATAATAAAGTGGGTGGCACCCA
>Ga0316188_10000911_pt1 | contig 13706 bp, 10 predicted proteins | sample Phiworburrow1_MG_FD_204933 | JGI IMG/M metagenome (GOLD analysis project Ga0316188, IMG submission 204933) | Coastal sediment microbial communities from Maine, United States - Phippsburg worm burrow 1 | ecosystem: Environmental > Aquatic > Marine > Coastal > Sediment | place: USA: Maine...
TCGAGTTTGCCCCGACGAAGGAATTTGTACAGCGAAAGCAGGCGCGCCGACTCAAGCTTATCGATCTTGTGATAGTCGACCGGTGTTTTTCCCGATCAGCGTCCAGCGCTCTGGTGCTTGCCGTCGTGTCGGAGTTGCTGCTGCTGGTCATGCCGCTCTATTTACAGACCGTCATCGACCAGGTCCTCACGCGCGGCGACGACCTGCTGCTACATACGCTCGCGCTTGGCTTCGTGGTGATCGCTGTTTTTCAGCTCGTCGCAAGCGTTCTGCGACAACTGACGTTTCAATTTCTGTCGCAAGTTACGGTATTCAGCCTTGCGTCGCGGGTACTAAGGCACCTGCTACGTCTGCCGGTATCCTGGTTTCGTGCAAGGCGCACTGGCGACATTCAGCAGCGCCTGCGTTCACTGGCGGGGATCCAGGCATTCATGACCGAATCGTTGCCTGCCCTGGTGCTTGATTGCGTATTCCTTCTTATCGTTGTGGTTCTGATGGTCGTCTATTCGCCTGCGCTCGCGCTCGTTGTAGGTGCTGCAGGCGGCGCGTACCTGTTGTGGCGAATGCTGATATTTCCGGCGATGCTGGAACAGACGAGCAAAGTTGTGCGCGCAGATGCCGCGGCCCAATCGCACTTGCTTGAGTCTTTGCGCAGCATTCACTCGATCAAGATGTGCGCAGGTGAGTCATGCCGAACCACCGACTGGCAGAATCTCTTTGTGCGTCGTATCAACACGCAGATACGGGCAGGCAACCTGGCTGTTGCGGACGGCGCCGTGCACCAGGCGCTGTTCCAGGGGCTGCACATTGGGATGATATTTCTGCTCGCACAGCGGGTGCAGCGCGGCGAGATGTCGGTCGGCACGCTTTCCGCGTTCGTCGCCTATGCCGCTATGTTCGTGACGCGGGCAGGCGGCATCATCAACCGCATTTTCGAGTATCGGCTCCTGCAGGTGCCGCTGGATCGTCTGGCAGACATCGTGTTCAACGAGGTTGAAGCGCCCGGGGGCGAGCCGGAGGATCGGTCCAGGCTCACAGGGAATGTAATGGCGCGCCAGCTAAGCTTTGCGCACCCGGGCTCGGATGCACCATTACTGAGCGAGGTGTCGGTCAACATTGCGCGTGGCGAGCTGATTGCCATTTGCGGCGCCTCGGGCAGTGGCAAGAGTACATTGCTGCGTTTGTTTGCCGGGATCGAGCAAGCTTCGTCCGGCGAACTCTGTTACGACGGCAGGCCTGCCAGGAAATGGTCGCCAGTATCTGTGCGACGCAGCATTGCCACCGTCTTTCATGACGATGCCCTGATGTCAGGCTCCATCGCTGAGAATATCGCGCTCTTTGACCCGGCACGCAGCGACAAGCGCATACGCAAGATGGCTCGTCTTGCAGCCGTCGACAATGCGATCGAAGCGCTGCCGATGGGTTACGAAACGCCGATCGGCGACCTTGGGTCGGCGCTATCGACCGGGCAGACGCAGCGCATACTGTTTGCCCGCGCGCTGTATCGTCGTCCCACCCTGCTCTTGCTGGACGAGTTTACGAGTGGTCTCGACGCCGACACGGAGAGCCTTGTGCTGCGATCGCTTGTGCGTCTCCCGGCCACGCGCATTGTCGTTACCCACAGCCCGGCCGTGTTACGGGCTGCAGATCGAGTCTTCGAGCTCCGCGCCGGCAAGCTGGCGTTGCGCTGAAGTTCCAGCGTCAGTCGCGATAGGCCGGCGGCTTCTCCGTCTGCATATAGCGATCACGCAACAGGGTCTGGCGGCTAACCATCGGTACAGCGTCACCATTGATAAACACGGCGTCCGGGTAGTTCGTCAGCTCGAGCGGGTCGCCAGGCCAGATCACGACATCGGCGGCTTTGCCGGCCTCAAGACTGCCCGTCGTTGCCGCCATTCCAAAGATCTCGGCGGGCGTGAGCGTAATCGCACGCAGCGCCGCATCCCAGTCGAGACCAAAGGCAACGGCATTGCCGGCCGACTGCGTCATGTTGCGGGCGTTGTGCGTCTGGGCATCCGCGTCCGCGATGGCGACTTTGACGCCTGCATTGATGAGGATAGACGCTGTCCCCAGCCGCGCGTTGATGCGATCGAAGTTGTCGGGCAGGTTGGCTGTCGGACCAACGATGACTGGAATCCGCGCTGCCGCAAGCTCGCTGGCGAGCATCCAGGCTTCCGATCCACCGATGATAATGGCGCTGACGCCGTATTCGTTGACCAGGCCAATCAGCACTTCGATATCACTGGCCCGGTCGATGCTCACAATCAGCGGCGTGTTGCCGTTGATGACGCCCTGCAGCGCATCGAGGTCCGCCATGCTGTGCATGTAGGTGCGGCGCATACCGCGCTCAAAGTCACTCTTGTTTTCGCGATAATCGAGTGCTTCATCCAGTGAATTGCGCAGCGTCAGCCACGCACCCGTGCGTGTTCCGCCAGAGAGCGACGCACCACCTTCACCGAGCACGACAACCATCGCCGCGGCCCGCTGATCCAGAAAATCACCATCGCCGAGATTCACGATGGCGGCGAGGCCGGCGAGGATGTGTCCTTTGCCGGTCTCGTCCGGATATCCGGGCGCTGGAGCAACGACTGCACGTGTCACACCCTCAATGCGGTTGATCGCAATGAGCGTCGAACGTGGATTGTAGGCATCCGCAATATCGAAACTGGCGGTGAATTGCTCGCCTCGTTGTGAGTAGTCGAGCGGCCCTGCGGAGTAGCCAACCTCAACGAGGCCGAGCTGGCCAAACGGTGAGAACAGTCCTGGCGTAACGACCTTGCCGCTCGCGTCTATCGTCTCGGCGTCGGCCGGCACTTCGATATCGGCACCGACCGCGGCAATACGTCCGTCAACAATCAGGACCGTGCCGTTTTCAATCGTGCCCTGCGGTCCAACGGTATGGACCTTGCCGCCGACAATGGCGGTTGTGGCGGCGGAGGCCGGCAGCGCCAGTGCGAGCAGGGCGAGTCCGGCAATAAGGCGGCTCATTGTGCACCTCCAGCGGCAGCTGCAGTGCCGAGTGTGAAATCAGTAACCGGGTTGACGGCATCGTTGCCGCGTTCGAAAGCGAGTGCGCCATCTATATAGACGCGTTCGGCCCTGGTGTAGACGCTGAACGGGTTGCCATCCCAGACCACAACGTCAGCCATCTTGCCGACCTCCAGCGTACCCGTCTGGTCCGCAATGCCGAGTGACTTGGCGGCGTTGGCGGTGATCCAGCGAATGGCACTCTCCGGGGGTATGTCCATGCCCACGCGCGCCGCAGCGCCCAGGACTTTCGCGGTCTCCTGGTTAAGGCGTTGAATGCCCATTTCCGAGTCTGAATGAATGATCGCGCAGGCTCCCGCCTTGTCGACGATGGCCGCGTTCTCACGAATGCCGTCGAAGGCTTCCATCTTGAAGCCCCACCAGTCGGCCCACATTGCGGAGCAGGTATCCGCTTCTGCCAGCAGGTCGGCGATCTTGTAGGACTCGACGGCGTGGTGGAAGGTGCCAACCTTGTAGCCAAACTCTTTCGCAATATCGAGCATGACCGACATCTCGTCAGCGCGGTAACAGTGGTTGTGCACGATAATCTCGCCTTCGAGCACACCCATCAGTGTTTCGAGCTGCAGGTCGCGTTTGGGCTTCTCGCCCTGTCCCCCCTCGGCAGCCTTGATTTTGTCGCGATACTCGGCTGCGTCGATCCATGCCGCGCGGTAACCCGCCACGTTACCCATGCGCGTTGCTGGGGCCTGGCCACGACTGCCATAAACGCGCTTCGGATTCTCGCCGCAGGCCATCTTGAGGCCATACGGCGCGCCCGGGAATTTCATGTCCATGACATTGCGGCCCGGGACGTTCTTGAGCGTCACGCCGCGACCGCCGATCAGGTTGGCGGAGCCCGGCAGGATCTGCATAGCCGTTACGCCGCCGGCGAGTGCGGTCGTGAAGCCGGGGTCATTGGGCCAGACGCTGTGTTCTGCCCAAACCTCGGCGGTGACGGGCGCCGTCGCCTCGTTGCCATCGGAGTGAGATTGCGTTCCGGGCGAGGCATACACGCCGAGATGCGAGTGCACGTCGATGACGCCCGGGGTTACCCACTTGCCCTCGGCATCGACAACGCCAGCACCGGCAGCGCTCAGGCCCGTACCGATTTCGGCGATCTTTCCGTCGACCAGCAACAGGTCGGCGTTGTCGAGACGTTCACCCGTCCCGGTCAGTATCGTGGCGCCCGTGATAAGCGTGGTTTGGGCCGCAAGGCCCACATAGCGGCTCTCGAACGGTGCCGAGCCCTTGGGGCCGTTGTCATCGGCCGACTTGTCGCAGCCCGCGGCCAACAGGACGAAAGTCGCTAGTGCGACGGATGCTATTTTCACTGGAATCCCCCCGGATCAGGTATCGGTTTTTCGGCAAGCATAGCAAGAACGGCTATGATGTGGCGCTATGAGCAGGGTCTTACTCGTATTGATGGCATCCCTTGCGCTGGCAGCTTGCAGCCAGGGGGTCGAAGTCCGTCAACCTGAAATGCAGCGTCATACGCTGCAGCATGACGGGATCATGCGCGAATATTTTGTATTCCTGCCAAGCAATTACGATGGGCAACAGGCACTTCCCGCTGCTATTTTCCTGCACGGCTATGGCGGTACTGCCACGGGTACCGAGGCGGAAGTCACTCAGGGCCTGAACCAGTACGCCGAGGAATACGGCTACGTCATGGTGTATCCGCAGGGCACCTGGTTCATGTCGAGTGCAGATGGCGGTGAACCCTGGGAAGTGACTTCCTGGAATCACATCTCGGACGGCTTCGATACCGGGCCAGACGGGCCCATCTGTACTCCGGATCGCGACCAGGTGCCATGCCCGCCGGAGTGCGGCAACTGTGGCAAATGCGGCTGGAGTTCTTGCTACGACGATGTCGGTTTCCTGCGAGAACTGGTTGCTGAAATCAGGAGCAACTGGAAGGTGGATGCCGGGCGCCTGCACATCACCGGATTCAGCAACGGCGCCATGATGGCTCATCGCATTGCATGCGAGGCCTCCGAGCTGTTTGCGTCGGTTGCACTGGTCGGGGGACGCCTCGAGCGGGGCTTCGAGTGCACGCCAACCAGGCGCCTGCCGTTATTGCAGATTAACGGCGGTGCAGATGAATCGGTTCCCGCGGACGGTCGCGTCAGCTCGGGCGGCTGGTTTTTTGCGAGCACGACGTCAGTCACGCGTCACTGGAATGAAGGACGGTCGTGTGGCGTGGAGCTTGAAGACTGGTCATCGCCTGTCATTGCGGGCGAGAATGTGCAGTGCACGGTTGCCTGTCGGGCTACCGGCGAGCCTGCCATCGACTGTTTGTGGCCGGAAGGTAATCATCGCTGGCCAGGCACGGCAGACTTTCGCGGTAGCAACGGCTATTGTGTGACCGAACGTCAGGCGGCCAGCATGCCGGACCAGACGATCTGCATTGCGCCGGAAGAAAACACCGATTTCTGGGGATCTCGACTACTGTTCCAGTTTTTCAGCGCCCACCAGGGAGAAGAACAATGAGAATCTCGACGGCCGTGACGTGGCCGCCCATGGACGCCGAGAACGCGGTCGGTGCGAAATGTCTCGTCAAAGCGGAGGCGCTCTAGTTGGATATAGGCGCCCTCGACAGCCTGCGGATCGTGCTCGACCCGGTTGGGCAGGCCGGTGTCGCGCTGGCGCTGGTCCTGGTCATGTTCAGCGTTGCACTGGGGCTGCGGGTAGATGACTTCGCATTTCTGCGTGACAAGCCCCTGTTGTTCGCGGGCGGCGTGATATCGCAGGTCGTGATCCTGCCGCTTGTGACATTTCTGCTCATCCTGGTGTTGCGGCCGGCGGCGTCGATTGCGCTTGGCATGATTGTCGTTGCGTGTTGCCCGGGCGGTGCTGTTTCGAATTTACTGACGTACCTGTCGCGCGGCAATGTTGCCGTGTCCGTGGCGCTGACGGCGACATCGAGCCTGCTGGCGGCCATTTTGACGCCGACGTCTATTTTGTTCTGGTCGCAGGCCTATGAACCGACGGCCACGCTACTGCGAACCCTCGACGTCAATCCACTGATCTTTATCGGGCAGACAACATTGCTGCTGGCCGTACCGCTGGTGCTCGGCATGATGTTAGCGGCCAGGGCGCCGGATGTTGCTGCGCGCATTAAACAACGCACGACCGTGTTGGGCGTATCGGTCCTTGTAGGCGTCATCATTTACGGCATCGTCTATTTCTTTCCTGTCCTGTTCCCGGCGCTGCCATTGCTTGGCGGGGTCGTCGTCCTGCATAACGCACTGGCATTCGCGACGGGTGCCCTGGCCGGGCGGGCGTTATCGCGCTTGTCTGCGACGCGGCGGGCGCTGACTTTCGAGATTGGCATTCAGAATTCGGGCCTGGCCCTCGTCATTTTGTTGAGCCAGTTGAGAGGATTGGGCGGCGCGGCGGCGGTAGCCGCCGTCTGGGGGGTATGGCACCTTATCGCAGGCGGCTTGCTGGCTGCGTTCTTCAGACAGCTGGGTGTTGTTCGAGGCGAACCCGGCTACGTCAGATCAGACTAGGCACCTGATTTCAGAATGCCCGGATGTTACCGTAGCGCCTGCCAATGTCGCTGACCAGCAAGGAAACCCGCTTGAGTATTGATGACCCTCAAATCAACCACGACGAATTTCGTCGCGCACTGGGTTGTTTCGCAACGGGCGTCGCCGTTGTCACCGCAGTTGATACCAACGGCGACTGGGCTGGCATGACGGTCAGTAGCTTTAATTCAGTGTCCATGGATCCGCCACTCGTGCTCTGGAGCATCGCCAACAACTCAGCCAATTACGAAACGTTCATGCGTGCGGAGTACTTCGCGGTCAATGTACTTACGATCGGACAACAGGAGCTGTCATCGCGTTTCGCCAGCAGACGCACCGATAAGTTTGATGGCCTCGACTGCCGTGAAGGCCTGCACGGGGCGCCAATACTCCCGGAGTATGCCGCGTGTTTCGAGTGTCGCACTGAGGTGCGCCACGATGGCGGCGATCATAAGATCATCATCGGTCGTGTGCTTCGCCTTGAAGATCGCGACGAAGACCCGCTGATTTTCTACCGTGGGCATTTTCATAGAAAGGGTGAGCCGAACTCGGGCGGCACAGACTGATCGGCTAGTCGGCGCGGGTCTTCCACATCTTGCGGCCCAGTGAGATGACCAGGTCGATGAGTGATCCGGAGACAAAGGCCTGGAACAGCGCGAAGCTCCTGCTCTCGGCCAGTTCGACCACAGGCGCGGCGGAATAAAAGGCAGATCCGGTCGCCGCAATGATAATGACAAACGCCGCAATAGCCGATGCTCGACCGATCGTCGGTCGAAACGTCCACCAGATCGCCATGCCGACCGGCAGGCGATGCAAAATGACCGCCGCGGGCAGGTGCTCGCCATGGCCGGGAATCAGCGCGATACCATCGATGATGGCGTGCAATGCAAGGGCCATTGCGGCCAGCAAGGTCATGGCGACGTGGGTCGTTCCAGTAGCCACGTGAAGGACCCGCTGCATGATCAGCGGGAACGCGATCCCGGCTGCCAGGAAAGCAATGGCCAGCAGGCCGCCTGTCTCGACAGACTCAGGAATAATATGTACACCAATAATCCAGGCCACGGCGATGATGATGAAGGCATCCAGACCATGCCTGACTGCACGATTTTTTCGACCGAGGGCATAGATGAACGGCCCCAGCAGGAGCGCGAATGTGCTGAGCAGGAAATTCATGTTAAGAATAGTCTCATGATTCGGTCCGGACTGGCGCTTCTGATTTTGCTGTTTGCGGCACCATCGGCTGTGCTCGCGCACCAGGGGCAACCGTGGTGGTGTCGTTAGGCCTGTGAGAATCCGCCCCGTCACAATTGCAGCTCTTGCAATAACGATCTCAACGACGGTATGGCTCGTAGCCAGGTGGGATTATCAGCCGCGAGGCTGGTCGGAAGAGGGTATCGCGGTTCTGGAGTCCCTCTGGCTGGAGGCGCTTCCGGACCTGCCACCGGATCCCACCAATGCCGTCGCGGATGATCCACGCGCTGTGGAGTTCGGTCGGCGCCTGTTCTTTGATACGCGCTTTAGCGCCAACGGCGCGATTTCCTGTGCGACCTGTCACCAGCCCGAGCGACACTTTACCGATGGTCTGCCGAAGGGCGTTGCGATAGGCGTGTCGAAACGTAATACGCCCAGCATCGTTGGCACCGCCTACAGCCCCTGGTTCGACCGGGATGGGCGCCGCGATAGTCAGTGGTCGCAGGCCCTGTCGCATCTCGAGGATCCCAATGAGCACGCCGTCAACCGGCTCACGGCCATCGCGATCGTTGTCGAAGACAAGGACTACTGGCGCATGTACAAGGCGCTGTTTGGCGAAGCGTCGAGTGTCGACACGATGTTCTCGAACATCGGCAAGGCGATTGCAGCTTTTGAGCGCACGATTCTGCCGACGCCATCACGTTTCGATCGTTATGTGGCAGCCGTGGTTGCCGGCGACGAAACGCAGCAAGCCGCTTTGTTTACCGATGAAGAGGTTCGCGGCCTGCGCTTATTCATCGGTGAAGCCCATTGCACGCAGTGTCATAACGGTCCGCTGCTCACCAACAACGAGTTTCACAATACAGGCCTGGCTAATTTCGAGGGTGAAGTGCCTGACAAGGGTCGCGTTGCCGGCATTCGCACGCCCTCACTACGCAATCTCGGCAATACGGCGCCCTACGGCCATCAGGGTCAGGTCGCCACGTTGGCGGACATGCTGGCGCACTATAATGAGGCGCCGGATGCAATGATCGGTCATAACGAGACCACACCACTCGGCCTTAGCAAGCGTGAACTGGCATACCTGGAGGCATTCCTGAGAACGCTGGCTGCACCGTCCAGCTATAGCGATCGCTGAGGGCCTAGTTCGCGAGCATGTAAAACTGCCAGAGGTCCTTCTGACTCATGCGCATGAAGGGCTTCAGGGCCAGCAGTCCCGTTGTTCCGATACTTGACTCCAGGAACTTCAGTTCTTCCAGCTTGGCCTTCGTTTCTTCACCGGCCTTATCCATGAAACCCTGTTCGCGCATCATGAGCAGACCCTTCGCCCGGATCGAGAGCTCTGTGTGCAGTCGCAGGTAGCAGAGCAGGTCGACCACGATGGGTCCCTCGAATTTCTGTTTCAATGAGTACAGGTACATGCCGACATTGGACGTCGAAAACTCACCGGAGTTAATCAGCTGAAGCAACTCGGTGTCCGCATCGAAACCCATCCCCAGCCAATCTGAAACCGATCGTTCGCTTTGCTGGAAAACGACCGTCAGCAGCACGGGCAGGGATGCCAGGATGATCAATGTGTTGATGATTGGCGCGAAGAAGAAATGGTTGTAGACAGAGTGAGCAATCGCGGCGACGAGGAATCCCGGCAACAGGAGGATGCGGCCCTTCGTCGGGTGCTGGCCCATCAACGTATGCGACACGATCGCGAAGATTGCCGTTGCGCCACCATGCATGATGGCGGTGCCAAAGCCACGAACGATCCATGTGCCGAGCAGCATGCCGGGCGCTACCTGCAGGTAATACAGGTTCTCAAAGATGGCGAATCCGGCGCCGACCGCAAAGCCGAAGATCGCCGCATCCACAAGAAATCCCACCCGGTTGTTGCGAATCAATACAATGATGATGATCGCTTTCAGGGATTCCTCGATAAACGGGGCAACATATCGGGTCAGCGATACGAATTCGATATCGAGCAGCCCTGCGGCACCTGTGTTTAGCGGGTAGCTGAGGACGCCGGCGAAGCAGCCGAGCCCGATTGCAGAGAGAACCCACCGGATCGGAACAAGCTTGTAGCTGTCCAGGTAAATGAGTGCTGCCAGGAAACAGCATACGGGCAGCAGGCCAAGCAGGGCATGGATTACATAGCTTCCCGTCACAATATCTTCAGCGACAACATGAACTCCTCATCATCGGGAATTATGCTGTTACCGAAGCCTTTCGCATAGCCCGCCGACAGCGTCATATCCAGGCGCGACAGGATAGTGAAGCGAAAGTCGACCTGAAAACCCGCGCTCTGTACTTCCTGGCGGATGGCGGTGTTGTCGAGGTTTGTTGTCAGAGCATTCACGAAAACGGCCGGCCGTGCCCAGCTCAGGTAGAAGCCTGGAGTTCCGACTCGCGTGAATCGTACAGGGGGCAGGTTCCATTCGAGCATTGCGCGGTGGAAATTGCGACCGGGTACCGCATTGATCTCAAAGCCCGGCATCGCAATGGCGTCGCGGTAACGCTTGACTGAGCTGCGATCCACGTAGTTGTTGCCGAAGCCGCCGAAATAGAAATTCGCAAAGACGTCCGTCGCCTCACCAAACGCTCCGCCGGCCGAGTTACGTAGCCAGATGGACGAGTGTTTCCAGGGCAGGGCAAACCCGAAGTCGAAGCCGGCCACCAATTTCGGGATCGTGTCCGAGTCGACGTAGTTGATGCTGCTTCCCAGGTTCCACTTGTAGCCCTTCTCGTCATCAACGGCACCGAGCGAAGCTTTCACATCGGAGTATTCGAGGCTTGCCTCGAACGCTGACAACGTATCAAAGTCCGCCGGGATATTCTGGTAGCGCGGCAGGCTGTCCATGTCCGTGAAATGGCTCAAATTCATGGCCAGGTCGAGCCGCCGCGGGCTGTCCGAGATCAGCGCCCTGTCGAACTCGACCGAGAACTGGTTACCCTTGCGGCTGCGTTTGGTCGGACCGAAGAGGTCATAGAAGTCAGCGTTGTTTCGTTTTGCCGAGAACGTCCACGCGCCGGAAATTGGGCTCGAGCTGATGACATTGTGGCGATAGACGATGCTGAAGTTGGCGCGCTCGTCGGAGGGCAGGTCGCTGTCGGTTGAGTAGCCTGCACCGATACTCAGTGTATCCAGACGCAATTTGTCGGAGAAGTTTGCCTTGAGACCTACAGAGACCGAATCCTTATAGCCGAGCAGCACAGGGTACATTGATTCTGTGCCGAGATTTTCGATCGCCGAGTAGCTGCCGCGGGAGACAATGCGCTCCTCGGCATCGATGTCGTCAGGAGAGCCGGCACGCCAGGTTTCGAGCACCGGATGCTTCGCAATCGTCCGCGCCCCGAGGTAGACGATCGGGCTCACGTCGTCGAGTGGCTCGGCGGATATTCGAGCGGGTATGAATCCCTGCCCCGTGTAGCTGAAAACAATCAGGTTGTCGTTGTCGATCGGGATCGGGCGGAAGAAGCCGGTCTCGGTATTGCTGACCGCTTCGAGCGCGCCCGTTTGATACTCGAAGCGAAAAATGTTCGATACGCCTGTGTAGTAACTGCTGCCGAACAGATAACGACCATCGGGCGAGAACACAAAGCTTTCCGGAATCGTATCGCCGAATACGTACTCGGCAACAGGTTCCAGCCTGTCGTTCAGCAACGTCTCAATGTCGTGGACCTGCAGAGCGTGTTTTCCCTGGAGGTCGCCAAACGAACCCGACAGTTTTGTCCCGTCGGGTGATATATCGAGATCGTAGGCAATACCGCCGTAGGGCAGGGTCTTGACGAGATTCCACTCCGTATACGGATGCGGGATGCGCACAATCGATGCGTAACCATTCAGGTGACGCACGCCCCACAGTGAACGGTCCTGTTGATTGAAGACAATCTCGCCGATACGTGCATCGCGCTGCAGCATGCTGGCTTTGCCTGTCTTGCGATCCAGCTGCATCAGATCACGATAGGCGTAGTTGTCGGTCGTATAAAAGATGGTGTCCGAGTCTTTGTCGAAGGCCACGGAGGCGACGCGGTAGACCATTGGTCCCTTGACGTCCTCAAGGCGTCGAAGATTGCCGTTCCCGAGTGAAAGTTCGCCGATATTTGCGGTCACGCCTGGCTCACGGAAGCCGGCAATCAGGCTGTTGGTGCTGGCGTCATAATAGGCGCGCGAGATCGAGCCCACGGCCTCGGGTGTGAGGGTTTCGTAAGGGGTCGTCGCGAACTCTCGGATGCGCGCGAGATTTTCTTCCTGGTACTTGTGTTCGAAAGTGATCCAGTCCTGCCAGGCGTCATTGAGGCGCTTGCCGAAAACACGATTGAACTCCTCTTCATAGGAGCGGTGACTGCCCTCGGTGCGTCGTGCCCACTCGACAACTTTCTCGGGAGAATGCTCGTAGGCAAGCCAGGTGATAAAGCGCGCGCCGTAGAGGTACGCATTGGCACCGACCTGGAAGTCAACTTTGACGCCCTCGGCCACGAGACCGAGCGGGTCATAAAAGTGAGCATCATCACGAACCATGGCGCGGAAGACCATCTCGTCGTAGGCGCCCTGGGCACGCCCGTGACCACCTGCCATCCACGTCTCGAGAAATACGGCCATGCCTTCCAGGAACCAGCGAGGGCTGGTTTTGCGCGGAGCTGTAAGGTACTGGTAAAGAATCGTCTCGGGATGTTCGGGGACGGCCAGAACTTTTCCGCGGAAAAAACGCCGAGCCCTGAGGTCGGCTGGTGCTGCCTGGTCGGTATTACTGATATGCACCAGTTCATGGTTCATGATCGTATACATTCGTTCGGTTACGGCCGACGTTTCGAATGTCAGGGGAATGGGTGCAATATCGACAACGACAGAGCTTGCCGGGACGGACGTTGCTCCAGCATTGCCGTAGTCCGCAAAGTCGGTAAGCAGGATCGTGATTTTTTCGTCGGGCGTATAACCGAGAATGCTTTCCTGGCGCTCGATCGAATTGTGAAATGTCTGGATGACTCGCGGGACGAGATAGGTCTCAGTTGGATCGAAGTACAGCAGCCTGAGCTTGTCCGTTTCGACGGAACTGAGTTGCTGCCCAAACGCGTTGGCACCGACCAGGACGGCCAGTGCCATGGTGACTAAATATCGGGCGCCTGCGTTTCGCATGTTCTCTCCCTTTATTTCCCCAAACGTACTGAGGACGCGAACCAGGTCGCGTCCTCAGGTCTTGCTCCCCTTGTTCGCCTGAGCGTGAGGCCGGGGATAAGGGCCTACCGCTCGCTCAGGTTGTCTCTCAGAGCGTCAGAACGCAGGGCTTCCATGAAGCCACGATTTGAAAAGGCCAGTCGCAAATTGTCGGCGGCCAGTGCATCGCGGAAGGCGTTGCTGGCCATCGCGTCGCGGAACGAAGCGCTGGCGAAGGCGTCGCGCAGTGCATCACTGGAGAGTGCATCGCGGAAGGCGTTGCTGGCCATTGCGTCGCGGAACGAAGCGCTGGCAAAGGCTTCGCGCAGTGCGTCGCTGGTCAGTGCATCGCGGAGAGCGTCACTCGAGAGCGCGTTGCGCAGGTTGTCGCTGGCCAGTGCATCGGCAAATGACTGGCTGGTAAGGGCATTGCGCAGGTTGTCGCTGGCCAGTGCATCGCGGAACGAGGCGCTGCTCAATGCATCGGCGAACGCGTTGCTGCGCATTGCGTCGGCCCATGCCGCGCTGCTGAATGCGTCGCGATAGTTTTCGCTGCGCAGTGCGTCCGCGAACGATTGGCTCATCATTGCCTCGCGCAGGCTGTCGCTACGCAGCGCATCGCGGAATGCCTTGTCGGACATCGCATCACGGAAGGAGGCGTTTGCGAAGGCATCCTGCATCGAACGGCTGGTGAAGGCCTCGCGCAGCGCGTCGCTATTCAGTGCGTCCTGGAATGAGGCGCTGGCAAAGGCGTCGCGCATCGAGGCATTCGAAAATGCTTCGCGAAGGCGCTCGCTGGACAGTGCGTCGCGGAA
>Ga0316188_10000912_pt1 | contig 13679 bp, 8 predicted proteins | sample Phiworburrow1_MG_FD_204933 | JGI IMG/M metagenome (GOLD analysis project Ga0316188, IMG submission 204933) | Coastal sediment microbial communities from Maine, United States - Phippsburg worm burrow 1 | ecosystem: Environmental > Aquatic > Marine > Coastal > Sediment | place: USA: Maine...
CGGTAATCCTCCTCTATGAATTCAACCTTGCCGTCCAGTCCTTCGCGACTGGCCTGTTCACGGGCATACGAAATCTGTTCCCGGGAAATGTTGTAGGCGCGCACCCTGACGCCATAGTGGCGCGCCATGTGACGGGCCAGGGATCCCCAGCCGCAGCCTGCCTCGATCACCGTTTCGCCTGGCTGCAAACGCAGCTTGCGACACACATGATCCATCTTGGCCCTCTGGGCCTCTTCAAGACTTGCCCCGGGGGTGGGGAAATAGGCGCAGGTGTAGACCAGGTTCTGATCCAGCCAAAGCCGATAGAAATCGTTGCCGATATCGTAATGGTGGTGAATATTGCGGCGTGCATGCGTCAGCGGATCACGCTCGCCCAGCGGTAACTTCAGTTTCAACCTGTCCCAGAGCCGCCGCTGGGCGCCGCGTTGCTCCATGGGGCAAACATATTCGATCAGCTTGACCAGGTCTCCTTCGACCTCAAGATCGCCACTGCTGTAGCCTTCACCAAAATACAGGTCGGGTCGGAACAGCAGTCGCGGCAGGATGCTACGCTGGCGTATCCACAATCGGGCCACTGGTTCGTCGTGCCCCGCCCCGATGACCTCGCCGTTCCAGAGCACGAACTCAATGGGCGGTTTGCCCAGCAGGTCAAGCACACGTTTCAAGGCACCGCGCTCCAACGCGGAAACATTGCCTCCGGACAAGCTGCCTGCGCCAGCAGCGCCAACGTGACTCATTGCATCCATGATGCCGCCTCCGTGCTACGCCTTCAGTGCCACCTTACTCTATCACAGATAATGACCTTCCTACGGTCCTCGCAAGGCCGTGACCGGACACTCCGGAATTGTTCTTAAAAACCTGGAACGGCCTGGGCATTCTGCGTATAACAATTCGGCTTCGCGTCTTGCTCGAACCGTCAAACCACGCAGCGCTCGCGAAGGGGGCCACGGAAAGACCCGGGGAGCTTCTGCTTTGCTCTGGACAAAGTAGATTTCTGGCGAAAAGATTGAATGCAGGGCGCCAGTCGCGCGCAGGGTGCACTCTGTGCACCGTTTGGAATGCTGCGTAAAACGCACCCTGCGGCGAAGATTGGCAACACAGAAGCTGGAGTTTCTAGCCGCCTGTTCGCTCAAGCTCGTAGGGTGCACTCTGTGCACCGTTTAGAATGCTGCGTAAAACGCACCCTTCGGCGAAGATTGGCAACACAGAAGCTGGAGTTTCTAGCCGCCTGTTCGCTCAAGCTCAAGCAGTGTCTGGACCACTTGCTCCGCCAGCACCTCCGGTGTCTGGCCTGCTCCATCCAGCACCAGCTCCGGATTCTCCGGCGGCTGGTACTCCGAACCTATACCGGTAAAGTTTGGCAATTCTCCCGCCCGGGCCTTCTTGTACAGCCCCTTGGGATCGCGTTGCTCGCACACCTCCAGCGGCGTGTTCACGTACACCTCGAGAAATTCTCCCTCATCCATCAGTTCCCTGGCCATCCGCCGTTCGCTGCGGAACGGTGAGATGAAGGACACCAGCACGATCATGCCGGCATCCAGGAACAACTTGGATACTTCACCCACGCGCCGTATGTTCTCCACCCGGTCAGTATCGGTGAAACCCAGGTCCTTGTTCAGGCCATGGCGAACATTATCGCCGTCCAGCAGGTAGGTATGCTTGCCCATGGACAACAAGCGTTTCTCCACCAGGTTGGCTACCGTGGACTTGCCTGATCCTGACAGACCGGTGAACCACAGCACCCGCGGTATCTGCCCCATGTGCGCGGCGCGACCCCGCTTGTCCACATCCAGCGCCTGCCAGTGGATATTGGTGGCCCGACGCAGGGCAAATTCAATCATGCCCGCCGCCACCGTGGCGTGGGAAAACCGGTCCACCAGGATAAAGCCACCGGTCGCGCGGTTATCCTTGTACGGATCGAAGGACACCGGCTTGCTCAGGGACAGGTTGCACACGCCTACCTCGTTCAGCTCCAGGGTCTTGCCGGGTTCGTGCTCAAAGGTATTGATGTTGATCTTGTATTTCAGGTCACTGACCTGGGCCGGGACACTGCAACTGCCGATCTTCAGCAGGTAACTGCGCCCAGGCAGCAGGTGATCCTCGTGCATCCAGACCAGTTTGGCCTCGAACTGATCCGCATAATCCGGTCGCGCCAGGGGCGCCGCCAGCACTTCGCCACGACTGATATCGATTTCGTCCTCTAGCGTGAGGGTCACGGCCTGGCCGGCTACGGCTATATCCAGGTCACCATCCATGGTGACGATGGCCTTCACGCGGCCTGTCCTGCCCGAGGAGGGCACTGCAATGTCATCCCCGGGTCGCACTCGGCCGGAAACGATGGTGCCGGAGAACCCCCGGAAATCCAGGTTGGGTCGATTCACCCACTGCACCGGCAGTCGGAATGGCTTCTCGATTTCCGACTTGAAGACCTCGACCGTCTCGAGGTGATCCATCAGGGTCGGCCCACTGTACCAGGGCGTGTTGGCGCTGGGTTCAATGATGTTGTCGCCCTTCAGTGCCGACAGGGGAATGCTGGTTATGTCCTCAAAGCCGAGCTGGCTGGCGAAGGCTTCATACTGTTCCCGAATGGAATGAAATGTGCTGGCTGCATAAGCAACCAGGTCCATCTTGTTTACCGCCAGCACGACCTTGCGGATGCCGACCAGCGACACCAGGAAACTGTGGCGGCGGGTCTGGGTGAGTATGCCCTTACGGGCATCAACCAGGATGACCGCCAGCTCGGCGGTGGACGCACCGGTCACCATGTTGCGTGTGTACTGCTCGTGCCCCGGTGTATCCGCGACAATGAACTTGCGCTTGTCGGTGGAGAAATAACGGTAGGCGACATCGATGGTGATACCCTGCTCCCGTTCAGCCTGCAGGCCGTCCAGCAATAGCGCGTAATCGATATTATCACCCTGGGTACCCACTCTCTTGCTGTCCGCTGCCAGCGTGGCCAATTGATCATCAAAGATCAGCTTCGAGTCCCACAGCAGACGACCTATCAGACTGCTCTTGCCATCGTCGACGCTGCCACAGGTAATGAACCGCAGCATGCCCTTGTGCTCCTGGGCCTTGAGATAAGCCAGGATATCGTCACTGATGAGTTCTGACTGTCCGCTCATCGCTGGGCCTTTATCTCGCCTGCGTTCCAGGATTTTCCGTACCGCTGCATCTTTGTGTCCATATCAAAAATAGCCTTCCTGCTTCTTCTTTTCCATGGATCCGCTGGAGTCGTGATCGATCATGCGCCCTTCTCGTTCCGAGGTACGGGTGAGCAACATTTCCTGGATAACTTCCGGCAGCGTTGAGGCCGTGGATTCCACCGCGGCTGTCAGTGGGTAACATCCCAGGGTCCGAAAACGCACCGACTTCATCTGGGGTTTCTCACCCGCCTCCAGCGGCATACGCTCATCGTCCACCATGATCCACTGGCCACCGCGCTTCACCACCGGGCGCTCCTTCGCGAAGTACAGGGGAACAAGGGGAATTTTCTCCAGGTAGATGTATTGCCAGACATCCAGCTCGGTCCAGTTGGAAATCGGGAAGGCACGAATACTCTCGCCGGGCTTGATGGCCGAGTTATAAATATTCCAAAGCTCCGGCCGTTGGCTTTTCGGATCCCAGCGATGCTGCGCGGTGCGGAATGAAAAAATACGTTCCTTGGCGCGTGACGCCTCTTCATCCCGACGCGCGCCTCCGAAGGCTGCATCAAATTTGTATTTGGACAGGGCCTGCTTGAGGCTCTCGGTTTTCATCACGTGGGTGTACAGGGCCGATCCATGGGTAAACGGGTTGACGCCCTGCTCCCGCCCTTCCTCGTTGGTATGCACCAGCAGTTTCATCCCGCTTTCCGCAGCCATGCGGTCCCTGAATTCGATCATCTCCCTGAATTTCCAGGTGGTGTCCACGTGCATCAGCGGGAACGGCGGCGCCGACGGATAAAAAGCCTTGCGCGCCAGGTGCAACATGACCGACGAATCCTTACCAATGGAATACAGCATCACCGGGTTGTGAAACTCGGCCACCACCTCCCGCAGGATGTGTATGCTCTCCGCCTCCAGCTGGCGAAGATGGGTCAAATTCGGCTGCATTAACGATTCCTTCCCGGATCTCGTTTGAATAGTCCAGTCATGTTGGCCTTTTGGTGTCCCTGGTGCACTTGGTGTCTTGCGACACTTGCAGGAAATCGCAAGGGGTGTTTCTCCACGGCCCTGAATTATATACACATATTGCGGCCATGACCCGAGTTATGGGGACAGTAACCCTAACTCTGTCGGCATGTGTGATACGCGCTAGTCAGGCTTTTTTGCAGGCACAGAATAACGCCAGCAGTACAGGTAATACGTGGCCTGGGTCAGGATCACGGCCAGCATCACGAGCCCCCGGGCAGCGTGTCCCTGCGGAAGGAACACCTGGGACAGCCCACCGGCCTCCAGCCAGGCCGCCACCTCGGGTGAGAGCCAGCCTATCCACAGCAGACACAGCGTCACCACCATCAGGATATAAGGGAGAATATAGCGCCGGTAAGCGGCCATGACGGCCATGCCCCCGGCCAGTGCGTACAGCAGCACCCAGATGGACTGGCCGGGACTGAACATGGTCCAGATCGCCAACACAAACAGAAATGATGCTAAAGCAAAGTTAATCGGCTTGTTCATCGCCACCCCCGTAATCCATCAAATCCTGTCAGTGTCCGACCCTTCTGGTCGAATGACCCCGAAACAATACCCGTCAACCAGGGATATAGGAAGGCCTCTCCACCTTTACGGGGAAGAGGCCTCCTCGCACACACCTGTGTCAGATCAACTGTTCACAAGTGCATTGCGGCACTCACGCCTGCTTGCGGCCGAATGCTGCTCCGACCAGCGTCAACGCCAACAACAACAAGAGCGTGGGATCAAACCCTGCGCCCGGGTTGCTGACGCAGCCACCGCTGCTGCTGCTTGGGCGGTCCGTGACCGAGAAGCTGATGGCGGCAGAATCATTGGCCGGCACCGGATCCTTGGTATCACTGACCAGACTCAGGCTGCTGGACTTGGCCCCAGCGGACATGGCACCCAGCACCACTGTGAAGCTGGTGCTGTCGCCCGAGGCCAGGGTATCCCGCTCACACGTCAGGGTCCCTGCTGCCGCCGAACACCCGGTCCCGGATATGAAGTTCACACCCGAGGGGATGCTGCCCGTGATGACCACGTTCTGGGCCGCCAACGGACCGGCATTGGTCGCCGTCAGGGTAATCGTCACGTTCTCGCCTGTGCGCAGCGAGTTGTGACTGGCGCTGCCCGACAGCGCCAGGTCGGCAATGGCAATCGAGGTCACTGCCGTACTGACCGCGTTATTAGCGGCATCCAGCTCGAACTGATCTTCCTGGACCTCGCCGTTGATGACCAGGTCACCCGCCATCATCGGCTCCAGTACGACCACGACGTTAATGCTGCCCGCACCGGCTCCCAGACCGGCGAAGGTGCAGCTCACATCACCGCCACCGATGTTGCAAACGCCGCCATCAGGCGTGGCCGAGATCGCGTTCACACCTGCCGGCAGGAGAATGCCGAAATGCATGTGTGAAGCATAATCCTCGCCATTATTCACGATGGTGTAGGTGATACTGACCGGGTTCGTGGCATCCACTTCCGCAGCCGAGGCGACTGCGCTCACTGCCACATCGCTAATACCCATCACACCGACTTTCGGCGAGGCAAGGTTATTGCCCGGCACCATGTCTGTCGTCACTGTCTGGATATTTACCGGCAGGTCATAGGTGACTGGCAAACCGGTGTATATCGTCTGCCCGTTGGAAGCAATGTCCAGCCATACATCAGCTGTGCCGCCTATGGGCATATCACCTATATCACAACTCACTGCCCCTGCGCCGTTATCGTCACAAGCGCTGATTACACCACCTGCCAGGGCCCACTCTGCCTGCACCAGATCCAGGTCATTGGGAATATTCGCCTGGAATCGCACTTGTTCGGCGATGGTGTTGGCAAAGTCGTTGTGTACCTGCACTGCCAACCTGAACTGCTCGCCCTTGCGTACCTGGGCAGGCACGGTGGCGTTGTTGATGTGCAGGTCGGCACGCGGGATGAACAGCTCGAAAGCACCGATGTCGCACAGGAACGTCTGGTTAAGGTCCCCGTCATCGGAGCGCAGAATTCCGCGCTGGTCATTGTTGGGGCACAGACTGTTACTGCCGGCATCCACCGCCGCGCTGCCGGTTCCGTCCATTGCCGGTGGCAATGGCAGGGCATGCGTCTCGGTAAAGCCGCCATTAAAGGCCAGGTCGCCTATCAGCGGGTTCACCCCGACCAGGTCATCCTGGCCAAGACTGCAACTGCTCGCATTCTCCAGATTACCGCCGCGTGTGACAAACACACCCGCCGGGCAAATTGCGGTGCCGGTGCAGCCGCAGTTCTGGTCGCGCAACTCAGCTTCCGCGCCACCCATCTGGTTACCGGTAATCAAGGTATTGCCCAGAATAAAGCTACCGCTGCCAAAGGAGTTCAAACCCCCTCCACCACCGGCGGCATCCGTGGTCGCAAGATTATTCGCCACTGTCACATTGACCAGGTTCATCTGGCCGTTGGTGGTGATACCACCGCCCACGTCAGAAGCAAGATTGCCGCTGATTGTGGTATTGGTAATGCTGGTGGTGATCAAGGCACGACTTGCTATGGCGCCGCCGCCAATGGCGGTATTGCCGTTAATGGCACTGTCGCGGATAGTGGTGGAGTGGAACCCGGTATCGAAGATACCGCCACCGTTTTCACCGTGATTGCCGGTCCCCGTAAGGGCCACCAGTCCCGCGTCTTCAATGCCAAGATTGCTCGTCGTCGCCGGATCAAAGATCCTGCCTATACTCGTATCCTCGATAAGAGAATCGACATCCAGGTAGATACCACCGCCATTGGCCTCGCTCAAGTTGGAGGCAATGATGGACTGGCTCAGAGTCAAGGGAGCGGCCACGTACAGACCACCGGCATCGGATTCAGATGAATTGCCGGCAATCAGCAGGCGGGTGAATACCACCGCCTCGATGCCACCCGTCTCTTCTTCCTCGCCACCGACGGGCGGACCTCCGCTACCGCCTTCATCGCCACCGGAGATGCAGGTATTACCAATGCCGGCACCCGGGCCTATGGCGATACCGCCACCGAAGCGTTTCAGCACCCAGTCACCCTCACTCGGTGGTGGCGGTGGTCCTTCCACCGGCTCCTCAACCGGCGGATTTCCGCAATCAATGTGCTCGATCAAATCGGTTACTACCGAGCCGCCGGTAACGGCCAGATCGGAAATACTGACCATGGCCACCGTTGCGCCGGCAGGCGCCTGCAGATGAAAAATGCGATCCGCCGTTGCCGCCGGATCCCAGCCAATGACGGTCAGGCCGGGGCCCGCACCCTGTATGGCCAGGTCTTCAAGGATATCCAGGTCACCCACTGAGGCATTCGGTGTTCCACCCAGCTCATAGGGATCGGCCCCCGCACTCTCTAACCAGATCTCATCCGGTCCATCGCCGGAAAGGCTCAACAGGATCGGATTGGTCGGGTCGTTAATGCCCGTAAGGTCAATGACATCGGCACCGGCCAGGGCATTGGCCTGCATCACGGCGGCGCGCAAGGTGCAGCCACCGCCTTCTACAGCACACAGACCATCCTCCAGATTGTTATCAATTGCGTCAGCCGTACTGTCCACGACAAAGGTCGCAGACAATGCAGACGGTGACGCTCCCACTCCTAAGAGTACTGCCAGAACGGCCGCCAACGCGGTACTGATGCTCCGGCCAAGTTTTGCAGTTCCTACTGCCATGATTGACCTCCTTTCCCGCAAGATCCCCTTACGGAATAATTTGCACCGGATTGGCCATGACAACCGCCGGTGCATATTCCCAGCTAACAAAATCCATTTTCTGTCCGACCACGCGGAGAGTCGGCACATCGGGGCCGCCCTTCGCCCACCCGTTTCGGATTGGTCTGTGCAAGCTTCCGTTTCCCTCCTTCACTCGCATTTCGTGCTCTCCAGGTGCTTCCGCCACGATCCGCGTATACCCGCCGCCGCCAATGCCAACAGCAGCAGCAAGGGCAACATCGGGTCGGTGGCGGAGCGCGTGTTCATGACACAACCGCCACCACTGCTTTCGGTGGTGGGGTCGGTCATAACGTTTATTGACAGCAACTGGTCGTTGTCTGCCTGCACCGGGTCATCGGTAGCGCCACTGACCGCGAACATGACACTGTGGGAGCCGGCATCAGTCGCCTTGGCGGAGAAGCTGTAACTTCTCGATTCACCCAGGTGCAGGACCGCCAATGTGCAACTCATGGTCTTGCCGCTCACCGGGCAATCCGGCACGCCTGCCATTTCCATGCCCGCCGGCAAGGTGGCCGTAGCCACCACCCCATAGGCCACTTGTGGGCCACGATTCATCACGTTCATATCCAGCTTGACCGTGGCGCCCCTGGCGACCCGGGTGTCCTTCACAGAACCGCTGATCATCACATCGGCGCGAGGCGGGATCGGGTTCGCCATTGAGAATATCGCGTTACTACCTACAGCCGATTTCTCGCTCCAGATCGAGGCGATGGAGTTGCCGTCCGGGGAGATACGCATCTGCGTCTCCGACCGTGCGTTGTTGCCGCGACCCGGTACAGCTGTTTTCTCCGCGAATGTGACGCCCTTGTCGGTGGACTTCGTGTAGTAGATCTCGTAGTCAACCGCTCCGCCTATGTGCTCGTAAACGTTCTTGGCCGTACCCCAGGCCGCCACCAGCGTGGACTTGGCCTGACAATCGGATGGGTCGGTTGGATTGGCGGGATCGGTGCAGCCTGGCCCATTGCCGGGCATACCCATCAAGCGCGGCTCACGCACGTCTATACCCACATCGCTCACCTGGGATAGATTGATCGGCGCGCGCCAGTCACCCGTTACATCGTCGTAACTGCGGACCCAGAAATTGTAATTCGCCAGGTTGGTGGCCTGGGCCACCACCGAGTCGTTGGTCCAGGTCCATCCAAGGTGCAGGTCATCACCACGAAGCACCGCTCGATGCGCCCTGGCGCTTTCGAAGAAGTTGGCGCCAGTGGTATCGGCAAGATTCGACCGGTTGGCGTTGGGCGTGTCGCTGCTGATATTCAATCCGGGCCGATTCTGCAAGACCAGGGCCTGCGGGTAATCCGACGTCTCGCACGCCGGGTCCACGGCGGGTAGCAGTTGGCCAAACCCCAGGCCGCTAACCGCTGTATCGGTCTGGGATGCATAACCCATGCGCAGCATGATGTCGGCTGGTCCGCCCTGGGAAATGGTTCCCTGGCGCCAGAAAATCGCCATGCGCAGGCCATTGGCCTTGCCGACGCCGGTTTGGGTTACCACTCGCACACGGCGAGAGGTTTCCATTGGATCACTGATCAGGCAACCGGCCGGATTGGCAGCCTGCGGCTGATTCCAGGTGAACGTATGCATGCGGATGAACTTGCCTTCATCCTCGCCCTGGCCGCCCTTGGATTCCTCGTAGGCCACCACGGCAATACGCTTACCGCTACGCGCACTGTCATCCACCAGGTTGAAATTGGCGCGGGAAGCGCCGGCTATACCGGCTTCCAGATCCGCGGCCTGAACCTCCACGCCTTGCGTGTCACGCACCAGGTCGCGCTCGCCCCCACCTGACACGGTGGCGGTCGCATTGTCCGTCAGGCGCAGCGGGGCGTGCCAGATTCCCAACCCGTCATTGGGGTCGGCATCTGCCCAGGCCGGGTCGGCATAGGCATACCAGATATCCGTTCCATTGCTGGTGTTGGCGCCGGAGGCCCCATCACCAGGGCCGTCCGCCTCGCCCAGGGCCAAGCCCAGGGGGTCTTCCTGCCAGACTATGCCCCAGTGTCCTGAACCCAGCCCGCGGTGCACATCTTGCTTTGCGTCGCGAATTGCATTGCTCAGTTGTATCGCCGGGGCCCAGGAGATACCGCCATTGGCCGACCAGGCAGCCCACAGACACTTGAACGGCACTTCGCGGTCATGCCGCTCCTGGTAGGTCACACTACGCTGTAGCGTCGCCTGCATACCTTGCGCCACCGGATCGCCATCCGGGCAATAGGCATCCAGCCAGGTGACCACCGCACGGTTGCCGGCGTTGAACACATTGGCCTTCTCCGAATCACCCATATAGGGCTTGCGCGTGGTATCCGCATCCAGATCCCCATCCCAGTCCGCGTCCATGCTACTGAGAAGGGCGGTATTGGACAGGTTGACCGGAGCAGTCCAGTTCTCGGCCAGCGAACAGTCTGTGGTCTTGCTCTCGCAATAACGCGCAAACACATCCCGGGCCGGACGCAGCTCGTCACCCTTGGTGTCGTAGACATAACGCGAGGGATCATTCTCCACCGCGTCGTTGTAAACCGCTATCAGTCTGCCGCTGGACATACCCATCAACTTGGGCTTTGCGGCCATTTGATAGTCAGGGGTTTGGCTGGATATCTCAATCGGATTTGAAAAATCCAGGACGAATGGAACCATGGCCATAAGCAATAATGCGCTGGCCACCACAAAGGAAAGCAGGAAGGTTCTTGATCTCATGGAAGCGTCTCCTTGCGTTATTCCCATGGCCGGTAACCCGACCCCGGTCACGTGCAAGAAGCACCTGTTGACTGCTGGCGAACGCCAATGTCTGACTTTTGACGGCTGACGTTCCCTATCAGCCTGGTGGTCCCCACGGGACCGTTATCACGAGCGCATACACCCACGCCCATACTCATCTCGTGCGCGGCAGGCGGGACGACGAAGATCAAGGAATTTGATTTCAGGAAGGGCCCTAGGGGGCTGCGAATAACCTGTCAGTCAGATTGACCAACGTCCAGGCATCTTTGCCCCGACCCGCGGCTCCAGCACCTCGATCCCCTTGTGCCAGCCTCGCAATCGTTAGACTTATTAGAACTCTCTTAAGGATAAAAATCGATTCGGATTAGTGCCTAGAATGCACGATGCAATATCGGGGATTGTCCCGCGCTATTTCGGCTCACGAAGCATTTACCGACAAAACCCGACCCAGAAAGAAGGATCCGTTCCAGATTGCATGCATCATGATCGGGTAAAGAATGGATCGGGAACGGTCGCGAAAGTAACCGAAAGCCAGGGATGGTGCCAGCACGGCCAGCGCCCAGGCGGGTGCCTGGTGCAGCAGATGCACGCACACGAAGGCCAGGGAGGCGATCAGATTGGCGCCGCTGATACGCAGCCACTCATGCCGTGACCAGCAGCCCCAGCGCCACAGACTGCCCTGCAGGGCACCCCGGAACAGCAGTTCCTCAAGTATCGGGTAATAGACCATTACCGACAGCCAGAACCACGGCCCGGCGTATGGCGCGGCCACCATTCCATCACCCGATAACCACCCGATCCAGAGACCAGCCAAACAGCCCACGCCCAGCAGCCACAGCAGCCAGCCCTCGAACAAACCCTGGCGCGGCCTGACCACACCCAGGGTAGACAAAAATTCCCGCAAGCCGCTGCTATCCATCGATCTTACTCATGAGCCACCATGATACTCCCCCACCAAGTCATGGGGACAGCAACCCTATCTCATGGGGACAGCAACCCTAACCCTGGGGGTTAGGGTTGCTGTCCCCACAACTGTTGCTCTCGCTAACTCCAACCCCGGCAGTTAGGGTTGCTGTCCCCATAGCGTTTGTCCACACAACTTCCACTCTCCGGTATGCTCCATACATGAAAAAAATAGTCATACACAAACCCGGCAGTTACGGGCGCTTGAAAATCGAGACCCATCCCGACCCGCGCCCGGGGCCCGGGGAAGTATTGATCGACGTCAGCGCCATCGGTGTGAATTACGCCGACTGCATCATTCGCATGGGTCTGTACGCCTCGGCCAAGGAACTCAAGGGCTATCCCATCACGCCGGGTTTTGAAGCTGCCGGCAAGGTCGTCGAAGTAGGTACCGGCGTGACCGACTTTGCCCCCGGCCAATCGGTGATGGCGCTGACCCTGTTTGACGGATACTCCAGCAAGCTGGTCTTACCGGCGGAGCGCGTATTTGCGATTCCCGAGGGCATCAGCGAATCCCAGGCTGCCGGATTCCCGACCGTGTTTCTCACGGCCTGGTTCGCCCTGTGCGAGCAGGCCCGTCCCGGCGCGGGCGACGCAGTGCTCATCCATTCGGCCGCGGGCGGCGTGGGCAGTGCCCTGGTTCAGTTAGGCGCCATGCGGGGCTGTCGAGTAGTGGGCGTGGTGGGTGCCACGCACAAGGTCGAGGTTGCCATACAGGCGGGCGCCACCGTAGTGATCGACAAGTCCAGTCAGGATTTATGGCGCGATGCGGAAGCGGCCGCTCCAACCGGCTACCAGGCCATCTTTGACGCCAATGGCGTCTCTACGCTCGGACAAAGCTACGAACACCTGGCGCCGATGGGCAGGCTGGTCATTTACGGTTTCCACAGCATGCTGCCGCGCACCGGCGGCAAACCTAACTGGCTGAAACTGGCCGCCGACTGGCTGCGTACGCCGCGCTTCAATCCGCTGCGCATGACCGCGGAAAATCGCAGTGTCATGGCCTGCAACCTGAGCTTCCTCGGCGAGAATGCCGACTACCTCAGGCAAGGCATGCTGGAGCTGCTGCAGTGGCTGGCGGAAGGGAAAATTCGCCCGGCGCCGGTGACCGAATACGCGTTCGAGGATGTTGCCTCGGCACACAGGGATATCGAGTCTGCACAAACCACTGGCAAGCTGGTGCTCAGGGTCTTGTAGGGTGCACTCTGTGTACCGTTTGGTTCGGTGCGTAAAACGCACCCTACTCGCTGGCAAGCTGGTGCTCAGGGTCTTGTAGGGTGCACTCTGTGTACCGTTTGGTCCGGTGCGTAAAACGCACCCTACTCGCTGGCAAGCTGGTGCTCAGGGTCTTGTAGGGTGCACTCTGTGCACCGTTTGGTCCGGTGCGTGAAACGCACCCTACTCGCTGGCAAGCTGGTGCTCAGGGTCTTGTAGGGTGCACTCTGTGTACTGTTTGGTTCGGTGCGTGAAACGCACCCTACGCGCACAAGGTGGTCCGGTGCGTGAAACGCACCCTACTCGCTGGCAAGCTGGTGCTCAGGGTCTTGTAGGGTGCACTCTGTGCACCGTTTGGTCCGGTGCGTGAAACGCACCCTGCGTGCTCGATCAATACTATGCCGTATCCCCAAAACGAAACGGGTTGTGTGCCGGGTTTCGCAGAGTCTTGTAGGGTGCACTCTGTGCACCATGCAGCTTGGTGCGTAAAACGCACCCTGCTTGCCAAGAGTTGGGCAATTGGGGTTACTGTCCCCATAACCAAAAAGGCCCCGGTAAAAACCGGGGCCTTTCATGTATTCCTATTACTCGTCGGCAACAGGCAGACTTCGTGATTACTCCTCGGTGGCCGTCATCGTCTGCACTGCGGGCATGTCGCGCACGTAGCCGCCCTCGCCATCCGCTTTGAGTTCGCCCATCGGACCTTCCATCTTCTGCACCCTCGCGCCGGACTTACCCACCTGGACAGGAATTGCGACGACCCGGCTCTGCACCTGGCCATCGACCTGTACCGAGGCGAACACGGTGATGGTATGCAAGCCTTCCATGGACGGCACGAAAGTCACCACCTGGCGCACTGCCATGGGGCGGTCCATGCCACCCACTCGCTCCGCCCGGCTTCGGCGAGTCTC
>Ga0316188_10000913_pt1 | contig 13676 bp, 12 predicted proteins | sample Phiworburrow1_MG_FD_204933 | JGI IMG/M metagenome (GOLD analysis project Ga0316188, IMG submission 204933) | Coastal sediment microbial communities from Maine, United States - Phippsburg worm burrow 1 | ecosystem: Environmental > Aquatic > Marine > Coastal > Sediment | place: USA: Maine...
TTTTTAATTTAGAAGTAAAATAGGTATCCGGTTTCGTAATAGACCCACTTACTTTATGCCCATGAACCCCACACGCTATCAACAAATCGCACATTATTTCAGCTTCAATGTTTGAGAAAAAATAGCTTTTACTATCTTCTTGATTCACCTCTTGTTTCATTTAAAGTTAAAATCATTTTTTATTTAATGTTCTGAAATATATTAATTTAGAAAATCCTAGCAAGTTTGTTTAGTTTTTAGGTAAAACAAAACTTCTGAGTAAAAAAGTTATTAACAAATTTTGTTGTGTATAAAAAATTATACATTGTTAATTAAGTTATTGTTCATAGAATTATGTTTGCCCTACAATATTACCACTAGAAATATTCCAAATGGAAAAATCCCCACTATCATCAATTCAACGCAAATTTAAAGGAAATAAGCCCATTTTATCAGATAATTATAGTGGACTTGGCAAACTACCACCCCAAGAAATTGAATTGGAGCAAACGGTATTAGGGGGACTCATGTTAGAAAAAAATGCACTGACCTCTGTTATTGAGTTTTTACGCCCAGAACATTTTTATACTCCACAGCATCAAGATATTTTTCAGGCCATCATGGATTTGTTTCATTCCTCTCAACCGGTAGATTTGAGAACGGTGGTGGCGCAACTGCGTAAAAATGGAAAACTCGAATTTGTCAGTGGAACAGTCTACATAGCCGAACTCACCTCTAAAGTGAGTTCAACCTCAAATATTGAATATCACTCTCGATTGATTATTGAGAAGGCTATTAAGCGTCAGCTAATAGATATTGCAAGTCAAATGCAACAAGAGGCTTATGAAGACACTACCGACGTTTTTGAACTCCTAGACAAAACAGAGCAATCAATTTTTTCCATCGCCGACTCTAACTTGAGGAAAAACTATGATTCTATGAAATCGCTTATGTCTAAGGCGGTAAAAGAGCTTCAAGATATAAAAAATCACAAAGATGGTCTGACCGGAGTTCCCAGTGGTTTTTCTAAATTAGATAGATTGTTGGGAGGTTGGCAAAAATCTGACTTGATAATAATAGCTGCCAGACCTAGTATGGGAAAAACGGCCTTTGTCATTTCCGCACTCCGAAACGCTGCCGTTGACCACAATCAGGCAGTAGCAATTTTTTCGCTTGAAATGTCTTCAATGCAGTTAGTGAATAGACTTATTTCTGCCGAATCAGAGCTTGAATTAGAGCAAATGAGGCGTGGCCATTTGAAGGATTATCAGTGGCAACAAATGGTAACCAAGACCGACCGACTGGCAACGGCACCGATTTTTATTGATGACACACCTGCTCTTTCAACTTTAGAATTACGCGCCAAATGCAGAAGGTTGAAGCAGGAACATAACATTCAATTGGTAGTCGTAGATTATTTGCAACTAATGAGGGGAGATAATCAAGGAAAACAAGGTAACCGTGAGCAGGAGATTGCCTCTATTTCAAGAACATTAAAAAATATTGCTAAGGAGTTAAATATCCCTGTTGTTGCACTTTCTCAATTGAGTAGGTCAGTAGAGATCAGAGGTGGGAATAAAAGACCCCAGCTATCGGACTTACGCGAGTCAGGTTCAATAGAACAGGATGCGGATATCGTTATGTTTTTGTATCGACCTGAATATTACCGTATTACCGAGACAGAAACAGGTGTCCCAACTAATGGTTTGGCTGAATTAATCATTGCAAAAAATAGAAATGGCTCTACGGAAACTGTTGTAATTAAATTTATTTCTAGATTTGCTAAATTTACCGATGAAATTGAATTTTCTTCCGATTCAGTCTTTGGTGCGGTCACAAGAACTAGCAAAATGAATGAAGATAATTCTGATAATGAGGTTGGTGATGATGATTTAAATTCCGGTGTTCTGCCTTTTTAAATACCGTAATTATTTTAAATTACAATTATGAAAGCAATAGTACTTACACGTCAAGGAGTTATTGAATGGTTGGAAATAGACAAACCGCAGTTAGTTGCCGGCAAAGTTTTATTGAAAATGAAAGCTGTTGCACTAAATAGGCGGGACGAATGGATAATGCAAGGGAAGTATCCTAATATCAGATATGGTGCTGTTTTAGGATCTGACGGGTCGGGAGTTGTTGAATCCGTAGGGGAGGGTGTCAGCAAATCTTGGATCGGCAAGGAAGTGGTTGTTAATCCTAATGTAAATTGGGGTAATAATCCTGAGATTCAATCTAAAAATTATTCAATACTCGGAATGCCTGAAAATGGCACCTTTGCTGAATACTGTTTGTTTGACATTGATAGAATACAACCTAAGCCTGCGCATCTGGATATTTTGCAAGCAGCCTCTTTGCCTTTGGGCGGTCTGACAAGTTATAGGGCTTTGTTTCGATATGGTGGTGTATTTAAGGGGCAAAATGTTCTAATATCTGGATTTGGCGGGGGAGTTGCTCAATTTGCTTTTTTGTTTTCTAAGGCTGTTGGTGCCAACGTTTATGTTACTTCCGGAAACGACGAAAAACTAGCCAGAGCTCTAAAAATTGGAGCCATCGGAGCTTTCAACTATAAGAGTGATTCAATATACAAAGAATTATGGAAAACCAAAGGCGGTTTTGATTTAGTTATTGATAGTGCCGGCGGAGACCAAATCAACAGTTTCATTAAAATACTTAAACCCAAAGGCAAAATTGTATTTTATGGTGCCACCAATGGTTTGCCCTCAACAATAGACCTATATCGAATGTTTTGGAATCAATTGTCGTTACAAGGAAGTACTATGGGCAACGATGAAGAGTTTACAGAAATGTTGTCTTTTGTCTCTAAGCATAAAATAGTGCCTATTATAGGTTCAATTAGACCATTTTCAAATCTTTTAGAGTCACTAAATGATTTTGTAAAACCAAATAAGATAGGAAAAATCGTATTCAAAATATAAACTAAACTTTTAGGGTTAGCGATACCCAAAATTATTCCACTTTGTATTTCAAAATAACTTAACCTTTGAAATTATTTCGGGTGTAACTGAAAAAAACTTCTTGTGAATATTGAAAGGCTTATGACCATTAAGTTCCTTTTTTTCATAGCTACCATTCATTTTCATATTGTAGGAATTGGTATTATCCATGAGGTTGTACTTCAAAATATTCATTGCTTGTTGTCGCAAGATATCCTCTTCTAAGTGAACCAAAGATTCTAGTCGCCGATCAAAACTTCTGACCATGGCATCTGCACTTCCGATATAAACTTTAGGATTTCCTTGATTATGAAAATAATATATTCTTGAGTGCTCTAAAAATTCTCCAATAATAGAAATTACTTCAATGGTTTCACTTAGTTTTTTCTTCCCGGGTCTTAAGCAACACATTCCTCTTACGATAAGTTTTATTGGCACCCCGGCCTGACTAGCTTCGTACAAAGTGTCAATAAATTCTTTGTCTTGCACAGAATTGACTTTAATAACTATTCCGGAGGTCAATCCTTGTTTTGCATTTTCTGCTTCTGCTCGGATAAGGGCACAAAGTTGGTTGCGCATTTCATTGGGTGCAGTAATCAAATTTCTATAATGCTTAGGGTTTGAATGTCCGGTAATAACATTAAAAAACTCAGAAACATCGCTTGAATATGTTTCTTTACTAGTGAGTAAACTTATATCGGTATATTGTTCAGCGGTAACCTCGTTATAATTTCCACTTGAAAAGTGTGAATATCTAAAAACAACATCTCCCGGCTCACGACGAACTATCAGTAAGAGTTTTGTATGGGTTTTAAAGGCACCATATCCATATATCACAAAGCATCCGGCTTTTTGCAATCTTTTTGCTTCTTTCAAATTATTTTCTTCATCAAAACGCGCCTTGACTTCAAATAAAACAGAGACGTGCTTTCCATTTTCTGCCGCTTTCAGAAGGGCATCGCTTACTCTAGATTTTTTAGCTAAACGATAGATTGTAATTTTAATTGACAAAACAAAAGGGTCGTCAGCAGCCTTTTCTAACAATTCCACCACCGGTTCAATCGAATTGTAGGGATGGTGCAAAAGTATATCTCGACTTTTTAAAACCTCGAACAAATCCTTTTGACCATATTCGGGGAAAGTGAGAGGTAAAACGTGAGGAGTAGGTTTTTTCCGCTGATCTTTAAATTCTCTATGAAAAGCAATTTGGTTCATTCCGGTAAAGTCAATCAGGCTATCTTTCGGAACCATAATTATATTTTGATCATCCAAATCCCATTGAATTTTCAAAAGCCGTATTATATTTTCATTGGCACCTTCGACCAAGTCCATTCTAACAACTCTTCCCGACCGCCTTGTTTTTATTTTTCTTTTCAATTCCTCAAGGAAATTGGACTCAATATCATCACTTTCATCCAAGGTAAAATCTCCGTTTCGGTTTATTCTAAAAAGTGATACACTTTGGATATTTACATTACGAAATAAGTGTTGGACGTTATTAATAACAATGTCTTCTAAAGGGACAAACTCAAATGCAATATCAGAATGAGGGATTTCAAAAAACCTGCTTAAGTTGGTAGGAATTTGAATGAAACAAATTTTTGCATGTTCCGGATTAGTAGCATAAGTGACCACCCCCAACAACAAGCTATTGTTTTTCAGCGTTGGAAAAGTGTGGTAGCTGTCATACACCATCGGTGTCAGCATTGGGTAAATTATACTTTGAAAATACTGATCTACACGGGTTTTGTTTTCAACTGAAAGAGACTCATAGGAACTAATATTGAAGCCATTTTGTTGAAATTGAGGCTTTAAAAAATTGACATAGTAACTATGCTGTTCGGTAATAAATCTGTTCAATTCTTTTAACAATAAAAGACGAAATGGGGTTTCTCTTAAACCGCAATAATCGAACCGTGGTTTTCCGAAATCTAAATAGTTGTATAAATTACCCAGCCTAATCGTACAAAATTCGTCCAGATTAGAGGAAGTAATGGAGAGGAATTTTAATCGCTCAAAAATATTTAAGCTAGTATCGCGAACCTGGTCAAGAACTCTATCGTTAAATTTTATCCAGCTTAAATCCCTACTAATGTAATTGCTTTCAGAAATCTGTTTCTTGACAGAAGGAGGTATGGAGTTTTTTCCGCCGGTAACCTTCATTTAGCTATAATGTGAAAATAGTTAATGTCAAATATCAATTTTTGCATATTTAGCATTTTTCTCAATAAATTCTCTTCTCGGTGCTACTTCATCACCCATCAACATTGAAAACAGATGGTCAGCTTCAGCGGCCGAATCAATTGAAACTTGCTTTAAGGTTCGGGTATCCGGGTCCATGGTAGTAGTCCAAAGTTGCTCCGGATTCATTTCACCTAGACCTTTATAGCGTTGCACGCTTATGCTGTCTATTTTACCATCGCTTGCTAACTCTTTAGTTACAAGAGCGCGGTCGTCCTCAGTCCAACAATATTTCTCTTCTTTTCCACGTTTCAACAAATACAGTGGTGGAAGAGCAATATAAATGTATCCTTGCTCTATCAAACTTTTCATATATCTGAAAAAGAAAGTCAGAATCAAGGTTCTAATATGGCTTCCGTCAATGTCGGCGTCGGTCATTATTATTACTTTATGATATCTAAGCTTAGATATATTCAGTTCTTTATCATCTTCAGGAGTTCCAAAACTTACTCCCAAGGCGGTAATCATGTTTTTTATTTCCTCATTGTCATAAATTCTATGCTCTTGTGCCTTTTCTACGTTTAGAATTTTCCCGCGCAGAGGCAGAATAGCTTGAAAATGTCTATTTCGACCTTGTTTAGCAGATCCACCCGCAGAGTCGCCCTCAACTAGGTAAATCTCTGATTCACTAGGATCTGTGCTGGCGCAGTCAGCTAGTTTCCCGGGCAATCCGGTTCCACTCAACACATTCTTTCGCTGAACCATTTCCCTCGCTTTTCTGGCAGCATGTCTAGCTTGAGCAGCGAGAATTACCTTATTAATGATGGCTTTAGCTTTTTTGGGATTCTCTTCTAAGAAGATTTGCAATACTTCCCCTACAGCCTGATCAACAGCACCTCTAACATCATTGTTGCCTAGCTTAGTTTTGGTTTGACCTTCAAACTGTGGTTCGGCTACCTTAACAGAAATAACCGCAGTAAGTCCCTCGCGAAAATCGTCACCGGCAATGGCGATTTTTAGTTTGTCCAGCATTCCGGATTTGTCTGCGTATGATTTAAGTGTACGGGTTAGTGCACTTCTAAAACCAGCCACATGAGTACCACCTTCATGAGTATTTATATTATTTACATAAGAGATTAAGTTCTCGGTATAAGAGGTATTGTAGCTCATTGCCACCTGAACAGGGGTGTCAGTCTTGTTACTTTCTATATAAATGGGTTCAGGGAAAAGTTTGTCTCTAGTGGCATCCATGTATTGCACAAATTCACTAAGTCCGCCCACAGATAGAAAAGTATCGCTTCGTTGGTCACCACTTTCATCAACTTCTCGAAAGTCGGTCAATTGAATTTTTATCCCTGAATTTAGGAAAGACAGTTCTCTCAGTCGGGTGGAAATGATATTATAGCTATATTCCAATAATTGAAATATGTCCTTGTCAGGTTTAAAACGTATTGTAGTTCCGGTAAGTTCAGAATCTCCTACTACTTTTACAGGATACTGCGGGACTCCACGTTTATAGGCTTGCTGAAAGATTTTCCCATCACGATAAATAGTTGCAGTTAGTTGTTCTGATAATGCGTTTACACAAGATACCCCAACACCATGGAGACCACCTGAAACCTTATAAGTGTCTTTATCGAATTTTCCGCCGGCATGTAAAACGGTCATTACTACCTCTAAAGCAGATTTTTTTTCGTTTACGTGCATATCTGTAGGAATTCCTCTGCCATTATCTTTAACGGTGATGGAATTGTCTTCATGTATTGTTACATAAATCTCGTTACAGTAGCCACCTAGTGCCTCGTCAATAGAGTTATCGACGACTTCCCACACTAAATGGTGCAGACCTTTTTGGTTTAAATCACCGATATACATGGCCGGACGCTTTCTAACGGCTTCCAGACCCTCTAAAACGGTAATGTTTACAGCTGAATAATTATTAGCCGATACAGGTTTTGTTTCGCTCATTTTTAATTTTCTAAAGTGCAAAAGTAACTCTTTTTTTGCATAAATGCTTGATTTTTTATAACTATTCTCCTACGAACTTTTTTTGATTAAATTCATATTTATTCAAAACAACACTATGGCATAGGGAGGTGACCGCAGGATGGGTGTGACGTATTATTTATGAAAGTAGTATTAATTGTATTGGTTCATGGTTTTATCGATACCAATTGTGCAAAACGAAAAGATAATATCACATGCCTTGTCTAAGCTGGGAGTAATGGCCTCCAATTCAGTCGTCTCAAACCGACTAAGTAAAAATTCCACTTGCATTCCTTTTCCAAAATTATTTCCAATTCCAAACCTTAGTCGTGGATAGAGGGGAGAGTTTAAACATTCTTCAATATTTTTCAATCCATTGTGTCCTGCATGGCTCCCATTATTTCGAAGTCTTAAACATCCAAAAGGCAGAGCAAAGTCATCAACTATTACTAGCAGGTTTTCTCTCAAAATTTTCAATTCTTGAAGCCAATAACTAATAGCCTTTCCACTTAAATTCATGTAAGTATTGGGCTTAATAAGGTGAATTTGGCGACCTTTATACTTTAGCATTGCCGTGTCAGAATAGCGAGCCGTGTTAAAGGTAATATTATTTTTGTCAGCTAGTCTGTCAAGGGTAAGAAATCCAACATTGTGCCTAGTTAATTCATACTCAGGACCAATATTTCCTAAGCCTGCAATTAGATATTTCATATTAGACTCTTTTATTCACCAAAAAAATTGAAGAATAGTATGTTTTGACATTTCCCTAATACCCCATCTCAACGGTTAAATGATGAGTCAAGAAAAAACGACTATTTTTTTTCCTCTTCTGGAGCGTCGCTTTCAGTAGCTTCGGTCTCTGCTACTTTCTCAGATGCTGCATCTTCTGCTAGTTTGGTTGCTTCTTCGGCTAACAATTTGGCAGAACGAGGTACTTCAACTACAGCTACGGAAGCTAGCTCTGGATCAGCAAATTTTAAATTTCCAATTTTCAAGTCTTTAACTTTTATTGCATGGTGAAAGTCCAAATTAGAAACATCAATATCTAAATGGTCGGGCATTTCATCTGAAAAGGCTATTACCTTCAATGAAGTTCTCTTTCTAACAAGAGTACCCCCCTTTTCAACTCCGGGACAATGTCCCACTAGTCTCGTTGGTATATTCATTTTTATTCTACGTCCTTCTATAATCCTCAGAAAATCAGCATGTAATACAACTTCACTTACGGGATGAAATTGAATTTCCTGAAGAATAGCCATAAATTCTTCTCCTTCAATATTAAGTGAAACAAAATGGGCTTCATTAGTATATACAATTTCGTTAAATAAAATAAGGGGGGCATAAAAGTGAATTTGTTCTCCGCCACCATAAAGTACGCATGGAACATTTCCTTGTTGGCGAATATTTTTTGCCACACTTTTTCCTATATTTTCTCTTTTATATCCTATTATCTCGACGGTTTTCATTATTATTTGGGTTTAATTACAATTTTAAATATAGTGAGCTAATCGACTCACAATCATGAATTTTTCTTATGGCTTTGGCTAATAAGTTAGATACTGAAAGTACTTTTATCTTTTTAATGCTTTTGGTCAACGGTATAGTGTCCGAAACTACAAGTTCAACTAATGCCGAATCATTTATATTTTCATAGGCATCCCCGCTCAGAACCGGATGTGTACATACAGCCCTGACAGATTTTGCGCCTTTTTCATTCAATAACAGAGCTGCTTTACAAATAGTACTTCCTGTATCTAACAAATCATCAATAAGAATAACATCTTTACCTTCAACCTCTCCAATTAACCTCATAGACTCGATTTTATTGGCCTCTTTTCTATACTTGTCGCACACTGCCAAATCGGCATTAAAGTATTTGGCGAAATTTCTAGCCCTTTTAATGCCTCCTACATCCGGAGAAGCAAACATAATATTTTCCTCTAATCCAAGCGATTTCAAATATGGCACGAAAATATAAGAACTAAATAAATGGTCAACGGGTATATCAAAAAAACCTTGAATTTGATTGGCGTGCAAATCGCAAGTGATAATTCGATCGGCTCCGGCGGCCGAGATTAGGTTAGCAATAAGCTTGGCAGCAATGGACACACGCGGTTTATCTTTTCTATCTTGGCGAGCGTATCCGAAATAGGGGATAATAACATTTACATTTTCTGCACTAGCTCTTTTGGCAGCATCAATCAAAAGCAATAATTCCATGAAATTCTCAGCAGGCGGGAAGGTTGATTGTATAATAAATACATCGTGACCTCGCACCGATTCAGAAATAAATGGAGCCATTTCGCCATCACTGAATAGCTGAAAATCAATTTCACCCAATGATTCGCCGTAGGCTTGGGCAATTTTTTCTGCCAAAAACATCGTAGCACGACCCGAAAATAACTTTACTGCCATTTGTAATAAGAGTAGTTTGCAATAATTACTTGTTGCCCGACTAGGGCTCGAACCTAGACTTTCTTGAATCAAAATCAAGCGTGTTGCCAGTTACACCATCGGGCAGGATTACTCAATTAAGAACTAACTTAAAAGGTTAGAACTTTTTTTGGTGTGCAAAGGTATGATTATTTTGTGAAAGATAAACAGTTGATTATGGTAAAAAGAACAACTAATTTTAATTTTTGACTACTCTCATCTTAAAACATCAAAAAAACAAAACTTTAAGGAATAGCGAAATCCAAATTTATTACCATATCACAATCCATCCTATATTTACAGAAAACAATGATTTAGTTAGTCTTTTTGATATTATTTTGTTTCCTTTTGAAAAAATTTATTCCCTAATTTCTAAATATTATGCTTGAATTACTAAATAGAAAGAAAATCCTGACAATTTTATTATTGATTATTGTGTTAGTAACATCAGTTGTTACTGCCATAGATGGCGGAGACTTCGATGTTTACTTAGATGCAGCGAAGAAATTGAGTGAGAATTTGAACATATATAGCCCACCGTTTGTGCGAGGACTTCAATATTATTACAGTCCTTTTTTTGCCTGGATATTAATGCCGTTTTCCAAACACATTTTCATTACAGAACTTTTTTGGTCATTGCTATCCTATGCTTTGTTATACAGAACTTTTATTCTGTTTTTGGGATACTTTGATACGGTCTCTCTATCTAGAAAAGAATATATTCTTTGGATATTATTGATTGCTCTATTATCCTTTCAATTTATCATGTATAATGTTGCAATGATTCAGGTCACAATTTTTTTGTTGTGGGCTATTTTTGAGTCTTTGAATCAAGTTTTCAAAGGAAAATATATTTTGGGCGGGTTTATTTTAGGCTTGGCAATTAATATTAAACTGATGCCGGTTCTTCTACTTCCTTTTCTGTTCTATAGAGGTTATTTCAAGGCACTTTCGGTGGCTATTTTAACATTTGCATTGCTTTTATATTTGCCTGCAATCGGTCTTGGAATTGGCTTTAATTCTTTTTTACTCTCGGAATGGTGGGCTATAATTAATCCAAGCAACAAAGAACATGTTATTGAAGCAGGAATTGGGACTCATAGTATCGTTTCTCTACTTCCGGTTTATCTTACAGAAACTATCGGCGAAATGAACTATAAACGAAACGTACTAAATTTAGATTTTCAGGCAGTCGAATTGATTGTTAATATATCCCGTTTATTTATTTTAGCGTTATCATTAATTTACCTCAGAACTTTACCTTTTAAAAAGGAGACCAATAAATTAAAATTGTTGTGGGAAATTTCATTTTTTGCTATCACAATCCCTTTGTTATTCCCTCATCAGCAGAAATATGCTTTTATTATGGCTATTCCAATGATTAGTTATTTGGTATATTTTTTCATTGTTACATTTAAGTTTAAGAAGACAAAGGGATATAAAGTCGCATTTTACACATTTGTGATTTCTATGATAATATACTCGCCGTTGTATGGTAGCGACATCATTGGCTCCTTTCTGTTCCGATTAACCCAGCATTATAGATTTCTAAGTTTTTCGTCCCTCTTGGTTATTCCAATTTCAATTTATTGCAGTCCCAAAAGAATCTTTAAAATTAAAGAAAAACAGAATAATAAGTAGTTCCTATTTTACTCAAACAATATGTTTTTATCATGAACCATGATATTAAAATCCAATACTAGATATTACTTTTGTTGTTCAGAATCGTCTTTATATTTTTCTTTTAATGTCTCCATTGAATGAAAATGAATAGTATTTATAAATGCTAAAATTATACCTACTCCAACAACTACATAGACGATTGTGAATATTTTTCCGATATTTGTAATAGGATAAAAATCGCCGAAACCAATGGTAGTCAGAGTAATGAAGGAAAAATAGAAAGAATCGAGCCAAGACCAACCTTCAACGTAATGGTAAACTATCGTTCCTATCATCAAGATGATTAGAGCAAATGATAAAAGATCTCTATATTCCTTATCCTTTAAAAAGGTTTTTATTGGGTCATATATCATCATTCAGTAATAAAAATTTTAATTCCTAATTTTATTAGAGTTGCACAAAATAAATTCTTGCTAAACTATACATAAAGAATAAATCGAAACACACATTCACAATATCATTTTGTTTACCAAGTTATAACAGAACATTCAAAAATCAAATTCTCAATGATTAAGTAGTGCTATATTGCATTAATGTAGCACTGGAAATTTGCATCTCCCCAATTGTGATAATTATTTAGGAATATTCCAGTGGCTTAAATGGCAAAAATGAAAAAACTTAAAAAGTAATTCAATATTCGGCAGTTATCCTTTATAGTTGTAAAAATAGACAAAAAATTCTTAACTTACAATTTTGGCAATATTATTTAGCAATACCTTCTCACGCACAATCAATTATTGTGTCAGGGTTATATCATAAGTTGAACATGTTATAAATTTCAAAAGTCAAAAGCATTGGAAACTCAAAACTTGTCTTTCACAGATCTAATATTTAGTTCTTTAAAAATAAATTCATACTCTTCAAACCTATGCTCCCTTATAGGCCTAACGTAAGGGTCTGTATTGAAATACAGCAATAAGCAAGGGGAAATGTCTTTGTATTTGTCAACGTACTCATAGCTTGTCAACTCCCTATTAACTATCCTTTGCTTAATTCTGTTATGATATGGATACATTGATTAAATTTAAAAACATTTTTTGTATTTTTGAAATTCTTATAAACATATAAAAATTTAAGAATTACCTCATAATAATCTTTGAAAGTATATATTGTATTCTAAATAAACGAAAGTTATTCAAAAATGGCAACACTAAAAACCCAACCCAATGATGCAAATGTGGCTGAATTTATAAACCGAGTTGAGCCGGATACTAAAAGAAAAGATTCTATAATTATTTGTGACCTAATGGAAAAAATAACCGGTTGCAAGCCGGTCATGTGGGGCACTTCAATAATCGGTTTCGGCGATTATAACTATAAATCTTCTTCCGGAAGGGAAGGGGATTGGTTTCTTACCGGATTTAGCCCAAGAAAACAAAATTTGACCCTTTATTTAATGGGTGATTTGAAAAATTATGAAAGCACTCTAAAGAATCTAGGTAAATTCAAAAAAAGTGTAGGATGTCTATACTTAAAGAAATTGGAAGACATTAACATCGAGGTATTGGAAAAATTAATTACCCAAGCAGTTACAGCTCTCAAAACCAAAAACTCCTAGCTTTAGGCTATTAACAAAAATAACCCAAGCACTAAGTTTCAAAAGCAAGGCTTATTCAATAAGCAATTAACAATCAAATGCTTTATCCAATAAATAGTGTTTTTGAACTACTATTTCTTAAGTAAATCTCTGATTTCAGTGAGCAATACTTCTTCTTTGCTTGGAGCAGGAGTGGCTTCCGGAGTTTTGGCTTCTTCTTTGCTTAATTTGTCTTTCATGTTGTTGTAAACCTTCACAACCATAAAAATAGCGAAAGATACAATCAAGAAAGTAATTATTGTATTGATAAATTCTCCATAATTGATTGCAACTTCACTTATCGCAGCAGTACTTCCGTCTGCGGCGGCCGGTATCGCCTCTTGGATAATGTATTTCATTTTACTAAAATCAATACCTCCGAGTAATTTTCCGATTGGGGGCATCAATATATCATTGACAAGCGATTTGACAATAGCTCCAAAATAGGTAGCCATTATGAGACCTACAGCCATTTCCATTACATTTCCACGGCTTATAAACTTCTTAAATTCATTCATAGTTTAAATGGTTTTAGTTTTTAGTGGTTTTATATCCCGACAAATATCAAAATATAAATTGGTATTTCATACTTTTTTTATTTGTAATAAGCGATTTTTAAAATAAACGTATAATTTTTTCTTTAACATAAATAGCTGCAACTGTTGGTGAGGGAGGGTTTAATGTATAAGAAGAACTAATAAAAATTATATTTTGATTATTTTAAAAGTTTAATAATAGCAGTATAACAATCAGATAATTAGAATATTATGCAATGGAATAATGATATTTTTTCGAAAATTAAAATATTAGCATTTTTAAATGTTGCAAATTTTATATAAAAAATTCACTATTGTTATGCCAAAAATTGCCTTATTTTAATC
>Ga0316188_10000914_pt1 | contig 13673 bp, 8 predicted proteins | sample Phiworburrow1_MG_FD_204933 | JGI IMG/M metagenome (GOLD analysis project Ga0316188, IMG submission 204933) | Coastal sediment microbial communities from Maine, United States - Phippsburg worm burrow 1 | ecosystem: Environmental > Aquatic > Marine > Coastal > Sediment | place: USA: Maine...
GAATTTAATATGAATGAGGTGAAAATGGAAGCATTTAACGCGAGAATTGGGGAGAGCGATTTTAATGCAAGTGGACAATTGCGTGATTTTATACCTTATGTTTTGCTGGATAAAGAGATTTTTGGCGAATTAAATCTCCGGTCTAACTTCATGAATATTGACGAACTTATGAACCTGATGCTGGAAGATAGTACAGTGTCGACCACTGATACAACAGTCCAAGCGGCTCCGGAAAACATTAGTCAAAGTAGTGACTCTATTGTTCCTTTACTTCCAAAAAACATCCATTTTAAATTTAAAGCAGATATCAATAAACTTAAGTATGATGCATACGAGTTAGAAGCGTTTAAGGGAGATCTGGAGTTAGAGAATGGAATTTTGAATTTACGTTCAAGTTCAGCTAAAATTTCAGGTAGTGATATTACGATGAGTGGTAAGTTTGATGAGAGCATACCGGCTAAACCACTGGCCGATTTTGATTTTTCAATTAGCGGAATGAATATAAAAACCATAGGCGAAATGAGTCCTTTAGTACTTAAATATGCCCCTATGTGTAAGTATACAAGCGGGACTTTCTCCGGGAAAATAAGATTAAGGACTTCTTTGGATACGCAATGGAATCCTATTTATTCTACGCTTTATAGCAAAGGAAATATTAAAACCAAAAATGTAAAAATTGAAGGATTTAAACCTTTGGAAGATCTGGCTTCCATTACTAAGACTCAAGACCTTCTGCATCAAGAATTTGAGAATATGGATATAGAGTTCGAGATCATCGATGGAAAGGGATATATAAAACCATTTGAATTCAAGATAGATCAGCTAAAAGGGACTTCTTATGGAACGATCGACCTGGAGCAAAATATTGATTTTGATGTAAATATGGCCGTGCCTACAGCGATGTTAGGTTCCGCTGCAAATCAATTGATGGGGCAACTGGCCGGTACATTAAGCGGATTAGGGGTAGAATCCCAAATTCCTGAGAAAATTCAAATGGATATTAAAATTACGGGCACGGTTGAAAAACCGATTATTAAACCAAATTTTTCAGGCTCTGCCACTACAGCTGTGAAAGAAGTGATCAAACAGCAAATTCAGGAAGAGATCGAAAAAGCAAAAGAAGAAGTGATTGACAGAGCTTCGGAAGAAGCTGAGAAGATTATGGCAGATGCTCGTAAACAAGCCGATCAATTGCTTAAAGATGCTCAAAAAAATGTGGATACTTTGAAAAAGGAAGGTTATGCACAAGCCGATAAATTAGTGACCGATGCTAAGAATCCTCTCGAAAAGATAGCAGCCAAGGCAGCAGCTGCTGAAATGAAGAAGCAGGTGGATAAACAGGCAGAAAATTTAATGAATGAAGCAAGGAAAAAAGCGGATAAAATATTGCAGGATGCTCAAAATCAAGCGGACAGACTTAAAAATTAGTATTCTTTTTCTTGCCTTTGTTTTTTTTACCTCCATTCAATTTTTTGGACAGGAAGAGTGCGAGGAGGATTTGAATTCAAAAACCATCAAACTTCTTGAAAAAGGAAAATCGAAGAATAATTCACGACAGGAGCGAATAGATTATTTAGAGGAGGCTATTGAAATCGATGAGAATTGTTTAGAATGCAATTTTTTAATTGGGATCGATTATTTTAAAAAAGCTAAATCAGGTATCGGATCCTATAATTCTTCTGAAGAAAGTTTTAAAAGAGTGATCGAAATTTGCCCTTATTACCATTCTGATCCCTATTATTATTTAGGGATTATCTATTACGGAAGAAAAAATGAAGAACTGGCATTAAAGTACTTTAAAGAATACCTCTCTTTTCCTACCGATGATCCTGCAAAGTTTTCAAAAGATCAGGAAAAAAACTACGAAGACGTCAAAGAGGTGGTGAAGGATCTCGAATTTAACATCTCTTTTTATGGAAATCCGGTCGCTTTTAATCCTGTAAAGGTGAATAAAATATCTACCGGTGCTGATGAGTATCTGCCTACTTTATCTCCGGATAATGAAATTATTTTTATCACTCGTAAGAGTATGAAAAAAGCGAAAGGGGATCTTTTTGCTCGGGAAATTGAAGAATTGACATGGGCCCGAAGAATCGATAGTCAATCTGATTTTGATGAGGGTTATGCCCTGGAGGCTCCATTTAATTTAGGGGATAATTACGGGGGTGTTTCTCTATCTATCAATAATAAAGAGATGTTTGTTACGGTATGTAAACCGCGAACCGACGGCTATAATAACTGCGATATTTTTGTGAGTCATTTTGAAAAGACCTTTGATGACAAAAGTTTAAATTGGGATTGGGGTTGGACCGAGCTTGAAAATCTGGGACCTAATATCAATACGCCCGATGGATGGGAAGCACAACCATCTATTTCGGGAGATGGAATGACACTCTATTTTGCAAGCGCAAGAGAAAGTAGTCTGGAACACAGCATCGATCTTTATTATAGTGAGCGGAATCCTGATCATAGTTGGGCTGAGGCGAAACCGATCGGAGGCAATATTAATACAACAGGAAATGAGAAATCACCTTTTATCCATTCTGATTCAAAAACCCTTTATTTTTCGAGCGACGGAAGAAAAGGCGCCGGTGCATATGATATTTATTATACACGATTTCAAAAAGACAGCACCTGGTCCGAACCGGCCAATATCGGCTACCCAATAAATTCTGATAAAGATGAGCATGGACTGATCGTTAGTACCGATGGGATAAGTGCCTATTATGCGAGCAATCAGATTCAAGGTCATGGGGGTTATGATATCTATCAATTCGAATTGCCGGCCGAGGCAAAACCGGAAGCGATTGTTTTATTAAAAGGCGAAGTAGATCGAAGCGAGAGTGAATATTTGGAGGATATAAAGGTAAGCGTTAAAAATGTCCAGACCCAGAAGATCACTGAAGTTAAATTAGATAAAGACGATGGTAAATTTACGGTAGTGATGAATGTGGAAGACAATGATTTTATTGTTGAAATAGAGAAGGAAGGGGCTCCATTTGAGGCACATGTATTTACAAAAGAGGATGCTTTTGAAACGATCTCAGAAATTGAATATAAAGCAGTTGAGCTCACTATAAATGAGGAATACGTCATCAACGACATTCATTATAAAAGCAATTCGGCCAATTTCGATAAGGCATCAGGAATTATGTTAACAGCATTTGCAGAATACCTTAAAAAAAACCCAAGTATAAAAGTTATTATACAAGGACATACCGATAATATTGGTGATGAATTGGCTAACTACGCACTTTCGGCGGATCGTGCTTTTACTGTAAAACAGTTTTTAGAAAGTAAAGGAGTTGCTGAAAAACGGATCGATTTTAAAGGACTTGGCGAAACTGAACCTGTTGCATCTAATGATACTGAGCAGGGGAGAGCAATGAATCGAAGAACCACTTTTAAGGTGGTTGCGAAATAAAGTCATAAGCCTCTGTTTGATGTAATATTTAATTGATATAATAATTCAAAAAACAAAAGTTGTATCACAAAGTTGCGCAGTGGTCTCGCAGAGTTTCACAAAGATCTTTTGTTTTAAAACGCGTATCGCTCAGCACTCAGGGCGACATTCCATTTTATCTTCATGCCCAGATAGAATTCATCACCCAACACCCAGCATCCATCGTCCCACCCATTTCACATTTCAAAAATTGATAGTATCTTTCGCTCATTATTAATAACAGAGCCATTTAGAATGAAAAAAATTATCTACATCAGTTTTTTAAGTATAGGATTGATCTCCTGTCAGGGGAATATGTCAAATGAAAATGTGAGTGAAGAAGTGATTGAAGAACCTGCAGTAAGTTATGCGGTTTTTGGTGAAGAGATCACAGCCGAAGGAATTGTCTCTTACGAAGAGTTTAAAAGCAAGCTTGAAGCAAGTGATACGGTGAAAGTAAAATTAGCCGGAAATATTGATAAAACCTGCACTGTAAAAGGCTGTTGGATGAAGGTAAAAGTAGCAGAGAACGAAGAGCCAATGCACATCACCTTTAAGGACTATGGTTTTTTTGTTCCTAAAGAAGGAATGGAAAATAAAGCGACTGTTTTTGAAGGAATTGCTTATATGGACACCATTTCGGTGGATATGCTTCGCCATTATGCAGAAGATGAAGGTCTGGGTCTGGAAGAGATCGAAGCGATCAAAGAACCGGAAATTACCGTAACATTTGAAGCTTCCGGAGTTTTAATCGCCAAGTAAGAAGTATTCGAAAATCTATTGAGGGTTCTGTTTATGCAGAACCCTTTTCTTTATATTTAAGGCGGATTTACTTTTAAAATCCTCAATATAGAACCGATGTTTTGAGTTTACTGGACTTCATATTAATGTTGCTTTATTTTGTATTAGCTGTTTCGATCGGGCTAATCATCAGAAGGCGCTATATATTAAATCCCTTATACAAAAAGTTTTTCATGCCGGGTTTATTGGTCAAGCTCCTGGGCGGGATCAGTTTCGGGCTGGTACATACCTATTACTTCACCTACGGAGGGGATACGAAGACTTACTTTCATGATATGAGTATTATAACCGATTACTTTTATCAGGACCCCTACGCAACCTTATCTTATCTTTTTGGAAAGTATTCTTATTTGAATAATGAAATCGCCCAGTTCACATATTTTAATATTGGCACAAAAGAATTTTTCTTAGTCCGTTTTGCTTCTTTTATCAATATCCTGGGACTTAATTCATATTGGTCGACCACCATTTTATTTGCTTCATTTTCTTTTGTCGGAACATGGCAGTTGTTTTTAGTTTTTGCCAGAAAGTATCCAGCCATCTGGAAGCAAATGGCCTGGGCAGCACTGTTTTTGCCCTCTCTGGTTTTCTGGGGTTCGGGAATTATGAAAGATACTTTAGGAGTAGGTTTTTTGGGTGTTTTCCTCTTCGCAGTTCATCATATTTATGAAAGAGGGAGGTTAAGTCTTTGGTATTTATTGCTTATTGCACTGAGCACCTACGTCATTTTTTCGGTTAGAGCTTATATCATTTTCGGTCTTGTTCCTGCAATGTTTATTTGGATCTCTTTAGGCTTTAATCAACGAATAAAAAATGGTCTGATCAAGATGATCTTTATGCCTTTTATGCTGATTGTAATGGTCATTTCAATAGGGGCTTCTTTTAGTTATTTGGGAAAATACAATTCTCAATTCTCGATCGATAATGTAATTGGAACAGCATGGTCGTATCAGCACTGGCACTACGTAGAAGGGGAAAACACCAGTGAAGAACATGGTCGGGGGTCGAGTTATACATTGGGGGAGTACGATCCTACTCCAATAGGAGTTTTAAAAATGTTTTTCCCGGCAGTTAATGCAGCTTTATACCGACCTTATTTCTGGGAGGTTAAAAACCCGGCAATGGCGATTCTAGCATTAGAATCATTTGCCTTTTTTATGATGACCCTCTACATTATTTTTAAAGTAGGGCCCTTTGTTTTGATCCGCGCTGCGAGTAAAGACTCATTTCTATTGATGAGTTTGGTCTTTTCTGTCTTTTTCTCCTTTGCGGTTGGTTTTTCTACCTACAATTTTGGAGCATTAGCGAGGTATAAAATTCCGGCACTTCCTTTTTACGCCCTATCATTACTTGTGCTTAATTATTATGCGAATTATTATCGCGATTTACGTAAAAAAGGAAAGGCTTCCCGAGATATTAGGGAAGCCATCCAAAAGGCTAGAGCAGTAAATGTTTAGCTTGCGTTGCGCAATGAATTATTTTAGGTTTTCTCTTAGTTTTTTCTCAACAAAATAGCTGCTTATTAAAGCTAATCCTCCAAAAAGCAAGATCATTGATGGATAGGCTTGTTCTTCATCCATGATACTTTTTGCAGCCATACTGCCTACAATAATACCAAGGGCGATTCCCACCATTAAAAAACCCACTTTGATCACCCAATATTTTAAGGGAGAAGGATTCCCATTATTAGAATGCAATTGACTTAGATCAATGCCTTTTTCGATCATTGAAAGACGTTCTTTATTTCGGGTCATTAGATATACGTAAACGATTCCGAAAATTGAAATGAAAAGGACGATAGGGATTAATATTTCTGACATGGCTTTAAATTTTTATAGTTCACTTAATAAGACGCCTCCTTTTTTGATGAGGTTACAAAAAGAGAAAAGTATTTAGTAATTAGTGGCTAGTAGCTAGTACTTAGTAGCTAGTAGCTAGTACTTAGTAGCTAGTAAATAGGGACGTTAATCTGCCCTTCGATACTTCGGCAAGCTCAGTACTCAGGGTGACATGCTATTTTAACTTCGAGCTTCGAGCTTCGAGCTACTTCTAATACTCCGCGTTGCCCGGGGTTCTTGGAAAAGGAATCACATCTCTGATATTTCCCATTCCGCTTACGAACATCATTAAACGTTCAAAACCAAGTCCGAAACCACTGTGAACACAGGTGCCGAATTTTCTCGTTTCTAAATACCACCAGATATGTTCTTGGGGAATATTGAATTCCTCACATTTTTTCACGAGTACATCATAGCGCTCTTCCCGTTGTGAACCTCCAACGATCTCACCTATACCAGGAAAAAGAACATCCATAGCTGCCACTGTTTTTCCATCTTCATTGCTTCTCATATAAAAAGCCTTAAATGAAGCAGGGTAGGCGGTGATAATAACAGGACATTTAAAATGCTGTTCAACTAAATATCGCTCATGTTCCGATTGAAGATCTTTACCCCATTCGACCGGAAACTTGAATTTATTCTTTTTATAATGCTTTGACCCTTTTAAGATATCGATCGCTTCGGTATAAGTGATTCTTTGAAAAGTATTATTTACCACAAACTCTAATCGTTCGATCAAATTTAATTCCGGTCTATCTTGTTGAGGTTTACTTTTATTTTCATCCAGTTCGCGTTGATTTAGAAAAGCAACATCATCTGAATTATTTTCCAAAGCATATTTGCATAAGTATTGTAAAAATTCTTCTGCAAGATCCATATTATCATAAATATCGGCGAATGCCACTTCCGGTTCTATCATCCAGAATTCGGCGAGATGCCTAGAAGTATTGGAGTTTTCAGCACGGAAAGTAGGTCCGAATGTGTATACTTTGCTTAAAGCTAAAGCAGCGAGTTCCGCTTCTAACTGACCCGATACCGTTAGATTGGTTTCTTTTCCGAAAAAATCTTTAGAATAATCGATCTTTTTATTTTCATCTAAGGGGATCTTTTCAAAATTGAAATTACTCACATGAAACATTTCACCTGCACCTTCTGCATCCGAACCGGTGATGATCGGAGTGTGGATATTAAAGTAATTGCGATCATTAAAAAATTTATGAATCGCAAAAGTCATAGCATGACGCAATCTGAAAACCGATCCGAAAGTATTGGTTCGAAAACGTAAATGTGCTTTCTCTCTTAAAAATTCTAAACTATGCTTCTTTGGTTGAAGTGGATATTCATCTGCGTCTGCATCTCCTAAAATAACAACCTCACTGGCATTTACTTCTACACTCTGTCCTTTTCCCTGAGAAGCTACAAGTTTACCGGTCACTTTTACCGCCGCCCCTGTATTCAATCTCTTAAGAATAGCATCATCAGTGTTTTCAAAATCGATAACAGCCTGAATGCTATGTACGGTCGACCCATCACTAATAGCTAAAAAGCGATTACTTCGAAAAGTTCTAACCCATCCCTTAATCTCAACATTTTGTCCGGAAGCCTCTGTTGCTAATAATTCTTTTATGTTCATGCTATTTGATTTGAATGTGCAAAAAAACGACTTTTTACACTTATTACCATTCATTTATCAAACTAATCGTTTTATAGAATAATTTGACCTTTGGAAACAAAATAAACAAAAATCGTTTCCCATCTTAAAAAGAGTTGTAGTTTTGTGCTCCTAAAAATTGAACACCTTGGAAATTGAGAAAAAAAAAGGAATTATTGCCAGGACTTTGGACCTCTTTTCAAAAAGAGGAATAAGGAGTTGTACCATGGGTGAGATATGTACTTTTCAGCGTATATCAAAGAAAACCCTGTACAAATACTTCAAGGACAAAGATGATCTGGTTACGTCATGTATGTCGTTCGAATTGCAAAGAACCGAAAAGGAAGTTAAAGACATAATGTCGAAAGGCTTAAATGCGATCGATGAGAGTTTCGAAATTTCCCGCTTTGTGATCGATAATGTAGCCGATCTTCATCCGGCCATGTTTTTCGAATTAGAGAATTATTATCCCGAAGCATTTAAATTATATGAAGAACACCAGAATAAATCCATAAGATCATCGATTTACGATAATCTTGAAAAGGGAATAAAAGAAGGATACTATCGAGCTGATTTGAATATTGATATTGTTGTAAGTATCTACCTTACGATCTTATACAATCTTCTTTCCGCTAAAATGATAAATACTAAAAGTTATTCTTTCAGGGAGATCTACCGCGAATTATTCATCTACCATACACACGGAATATCAAGTTCGAAAGGGCTGGAATACTTACAAACAAAACTCAAATCGAATGAACAATAAAAATGGAATTATTTCTCTGATGCTATTAATTTGGGGAATTTCTTCTTCCGGTGCAATAGCACAGAATGTAACTGCTTTCTCCTTACTTGAGGCACAAGCCTATGCGGTTGATAGTAGTTATAAAGCAAGAGTAGCATTATATAAAGTGGAAGAGTCTGAATATCAGGTTAAAGAGACTATGTCGATGGGTTTTCCTCAGTTAAATGCAGTTGTTGATTATAGTTACAACATCGCCCTCCCGGTCCAATTGATTCCTGCTGAATTCATTGGAGGTAATCCCGGTGAATTTACTGAGATCCAGTTTGGAACCAAAAACAGCATGATGGCCGGTGCAACACTTAGCCAGTTGATATTTGACGGTACTTATATCGTAGGATTAAAGGGAGCGAAAATATACAATGAACTGGTAGCTCAACAAAAAGGAGCTACTGATTTTCAGGTTAAAAAGACTACTGCTGATGCTTATTATTATGCTGTTGTTTCTGTTGAAAATCACAGAATGCTGATGGATAATTTAGCAGAATTGGAAAAGCAATTGTTTGAAACTACAAAATTTTATGAAAATGGATTGATAGAGGAGCAAAATGTAGATCAGTTAAAGCTGAATGTTGGAAAAGTTCAGATCGAAGTGGATAACGCCTCCAGACAAATGATCATTGCGCAAAATATGCTCAAGTTTCAAATGGGATTTCCCCTTTCTGATTCCATTGTATTAAGTGATAATATCCAGGTATTAATTGATAACGCAACAACTGAAATTGCCGGAAGGTACGTTTTTGATGTAAGTACAAATATTCAATATAAAGTAGCTAATACCTGGGTTGATGTGCGCGAAATGCAGGTAAAACTCGAGAAAGCTAAATACCTGCCATCATTGAATGCTAAACTTAATGTGCAAGGGAATTCATATGAGGAAAATCTCGATTACTTTAGTAATGGAGCTGTCTGGTATGGTTCATCTTTTTTAGGGGTAAGTATGCAAATTCCGATTTTTAGTGGTTTGGCCAGACATAGTTCTGTACAAAAAGCTAAAGTTAATTCCTTAATCACAATAGTTCAAAAAGAAGAACTTGAAGCCAGTCTGCAGTTACAATTAGCAACTGCAAACGCGAATTTTAATCAAGCCTTAGCGGCTTTCAATATTTCAAAAGAGAATGTGGAGTTTGGGAAGAAAATACGTGACCGTACTTATATAAAGTATCAAGAAGGAATGGCCACTAGCTTTGAACTTACCCAATCTGAATCTCAACTCATAAATAATCAGTTCAATTTGGTTGCTGCAGCACTTAATTTATTTGAAGCAAAAACGCAGATTGACGAAATATTAAATAACTAATAACGAAACAAACATCATCATGAATAAATTAATATTTACCCTGTTGGCCGCCACTCTTCTTATTGCTTGCGATGCAAATAAAGAGGGTAATCTAGAGGAATTGCTTGCTAAAAGAAATGAGTTAACCGCCGAGCTAAAAGCCTTAAACCTTCAGATCCAGGAAATGGATACAAGTCGTTTTATTGAATCCTCGTATGTAAGCGTCGATTCTTTACATCTTGGAAAATTTGAACACTACTTCGAAGTACAAGGAATTGTTGAAGCTAAAAATAGTGTGATGATCATGTCCGAAATTCCGGCAGTGATTAAAAAAATACATGTTAGCGAAGGGAATAAAGTTTCAAAAGGAACTCTTTTGGTTAGTCTTGATAACAAAACGATATCAGGACAAATTGAAGAGCTTAAAACACAATTGAAATTAGCGACCTTTATTTTTGAAAAGCAATCGAATCTTAGAAAAGAAAATATCGGATCCGAGCTTGAATATGAGACTGCTTTGTCAAATAAAAACGCTTTAGAAGATGCTTTGAGCACAGCTGAAACGCAAATGGAGAAGACAATGATAAGGGCTCCATTTGATGGAATAGTTGATGATATATTCCCAAACGAAGGTGAAATTGCAGGTCCTCAATTCAAACTCATTCGCTTTGTTTCTTTAGGTGATGTGGATATTAAAGTGGATGTTCCGGAATCTTATCTGAATAGAATTAAAAATGGAGATGAGGTGGAAGTTCAGTTTCCTGACCTTGGAATTAGTCATATCTCTACCATCACACAACGGGGAAATTATATTGAACCTCTTAACAGAACATTTAAGATCACGGTTAATCTTCCAAAAGATGAATATTTACTTCCAAACTTAATTGGAGTGGTAAGGATTAGAGATTTTGTAATTGAAGACGCATTATTGATCAATCAGGAAAATATTATGCAAGATGCGGTGGGTAACAATTTCGTTTATAAAATTGAAAAAATCGACGGACAATCAATCGCTCGTAAAGTTTTTGTGGAGAAAGGGATGACTTATAAGAACCTTACTTATATTAAAAGCGGACTTACGATCGACGATATCGTTGTTTCTAAAGGATCTCGTGGAATAATAGATGGTGAAACGGTTCATTACGAACTATAATAAGCGTATTAATGACTGATATAACATCAAAACTAAAGGACTTTAAGTTATCGACCTGGTCCATTAAGAATAATAAGACTGTCTATCTGATTATCGCAATTATTATGATTGCAGGATATTCATCTTATGTTTCCATGCCACGGGAAAGCTTTCCTGAAATCGAAATACCTACCATTTTTGTAGGAACTGCTTATCCCGGTTCATCAGCGAAAGTTGTGGAAGATAAAATAACACGGATCCTTGAAAAAGAGATCAATACGATAAAAGGGATTGAAAAATTAAGTTCTACCTCCGTATTGGGTTATTCTACTATTGTTGTTGAATTCGATTTTTCTGTAACTGCGACCGAAGCCTTGCGAAAGGTAAAAGACAAGGTGGATATTGCTCAATCTAAAACGGAATTTCCTAAAGACTTACCCGTTCCTCCTAATATTTTTGAAATATCGCCTTCTGAATTCCCTGTTCTAAACGTAAATCTTTCAGGCGATTTCAATAGGGAAGACCTTAGAGATTATGCCGAGTATCTGAAAGATGAGATAAAGAAATTTCCGGAGATCGACCGGGTCGAATTACGTGGAGTGCAAGATAAAGAGGTAAAGGTTGAAATTGATAAATTAAAAGCAGAAAGCAGAGGTATTAGCTTTTATGATGTTGAAAAAGCCATTGCGGAAGAGAACTTCACCATGTCGGGTGGGGAATTGCTTATTGACAGCTACCGTCGAACCATTCGGATCGATGGTGAATTCAAAGATTATAATGAGATTGAGAACCTTATTATAAAAAATCAGGATCTGAACATTGTTTATTTAAGAGATGTCGCAACAGTTACTTTCGAAGAGAAAGAAGCGACAAGTTATGCCAGAGAATTTAAGGATCCGGTTGTGATGCTTGATGTAATTAAGAAGCAGGGGCAAAATGTAATTAATGCCTCAGATAAAATAAATGAATTGATCGCAGCTTCAAAAAAGGATGTTTTTCCGAGTAATCTGGAGATTACTATTACGAATGACCAAAGTGAACAAATTCGTGAAACGGTAAGTAACCTCGAAAATTCGATCATTTTCGGGATCATTCTGGTGGTTTTGGTACTATTATTCTTCCTTGGACTGCGAAATGCGCTCTTTGTTGGAATCGCGATTCCTCTCTCGATGTTCATGTCCTTTTCTATTTTAAGTGCGATCGGATATACCCTAAACACCATGGTGTTATTCTCTTTGGTACTCGCCTTAGGGATGCTGGTGGATAATGGAATTGTGGTTGTTGAAAATGTGTATCGTTTAATGGACGAAGGAATGTCGAGGAAACAAGCCGCAATTTATGGGGTAGGTGAGATTGCGATGCCGATCATCGCTTCAACTGCCACCACATTAGCTGCCTTTCTTCCATTGGCAATATGGCCCGGTATTATGGGAGAGTTTATGAAATTCCTTCCAATTACACTTATCGTAGTATTATCCTCCTCGCTATTTGTCGCACTGGTTGTAAATTCAACCCTTACTTCCGTTTTAATGAAAGTGGAGGAAAAAATGCCTAATAAAAAGCTTGGGCTCTATATTTCTGTTCCGCTAATGATCTTCGGAACGATTTTGATCTTTTTAGATCATATTTTATTCGGAATGACGCTCTTGAGTTCAGGAGCGATCTATTTTATCTATGTCTTTTTGCTCTTCGATTTTGCTCAGTATTTTCAAAGGAAGTTATTGCCAATATTGGAAAACATTTATGAAAGCACATTGCGCTTTGCTTTGAGAGGAAAAAAACCCCATATATTCTTTGTCGGTTCCTTTGTGATGTTGTTTGCAGCATTCGGACTTTTGAAAGTATTTACGCCTAAAGTGGTTTTCTTTCCGATAAATGAACCTGCTTATATCAATGTTTTTATCCAAACACCAATAGGATCTGATATTGAAGTAACTAATAAAATAACGAATGAGGTAGATGATTATATCTCGGACTATGTCACTAAGTATAACGATACTTTATGGGTAAATGACATCCCTGTGATCGATAATTTTATGGTGAAATCGATCATTGCTCAGGTTGGTGAAGGTACATCTGATCCTCAGGAAGGGCCTTCTATGGCTGCAACTCCTAATAAGGCAAGGATCACCGTTTCATTTTATGAGACCCAATATAGAAGAGGAGTGAATACCACCGATCTGATGGCTGATATTCGGGAATTATTAATGGATAAGTTTTCGGCAGATATCCAAATTACGGTCGATAAAAATCCTAACGGTCCCCCAATGGAGCCTCCGATCAATATTGAATTAGTTGGTAAAGATAAAAGCTATGCAGATGTGATCATCGAAGCCGAAAAAGTAAAGTATTTTATTAGTGAACTCAATGTAAAAGGAGTTGATAAATTAAAGCTGAATATCGAAACCGGAAAACCTGAGTTACCTATCATTATCGATAGAGAAAAGGCACGAATGCTGAATTTATCGACACAGCAGATCGCAATGGCGGTTCGGACTGCCCTCTTTGGAAAAGAAGTGGCAAAGTATAAAGAAGGGATAGATGATTACGAGATCAATATTCGTTATGCCGATAAATACCGCTATAACTTAGATGAGTTATTGAATCAAAAGATCTTTTATCGGGATCAAAATAGCGGAAAGATGCATGATATTCCGATCTCCTCTGTGATAAAAGAAGTGACTCCGGTTTCTACCTATAGTGCGGTAAAACGACTGGATGAGATTCC
>Ga0316188_10000916_pt1 | contig 13670 bp, 14 predicted proteins | sample Phiworburrow1_MG_FD_204933 | JGI IMG/M metagenome (GOLD analysis project Ga0316188, IMG submission 204933) | Coastal sediment microbial communities from Maine, United States - Phippsburg worm burrow 1 | ecosystem: Environmental > Aquatic > Marine > Coastal > Sediment | place: USA: Maine...
GGCTGGTGGATGGCCGCGGTGTTGATGGACACCTTGTCCGCACCCGCGTTGAGCATGATCCTGATATCCTCGACCGTGCGAATGCCACCGCCGACAGTGAGCGGAATGAACACCTCGGCGGCCATGCGCTCGACGGTCCTCACGGTCGTCTCCCGCCCCTCGTGGCTGGCGGTGATATCCAGGAAGGTTATCTCGTCGGCGCCCTCTTCGTTGTAGCGCCTGGCGACCTCGACGGGGTCGCCAGCGTCGCGGATGTCGACAAACCTGACGCCCTTGACCACCCGGCCCTTGTCGACGTCCAGGCACGGAATGATGCGCTTAGCCAAGCCCATGATCGCCCCTTTACGTCTCTAGACTGTCACACCAGGCCTGGGCTGCGCGCACATCCAGCGTGCCCTCGTAGATCGCCCTGCCGGTGATGGCGCCGAGGATGCCCTCGCCGGCCACCGCCGCCAGCGCCTTGATATCCGCCATATCGGTGATGCCGCCGGAGGCGATCACCGGGATGGTGGACGCCTGCGCCATGGCTACCGTGGCTTCGACGTTGACTCCCTGCATCATGCCGTCACGGCTGATATCGGTGTAGACGATGGCGGACACGCCGTCGTCCTCGAAGCGCCGCGCCAGCTCCGTGGCCTTGATCTCGCTGACCTTGGCCCAGCCCTCGGTCGCCACCAGACCATCCCTCGCGTCCAGGCCGACGATGACGCGGCCAGGAAACTCACGGCAGGCCTGCGCCACGAAAGTGGGCTGCTCCACGGCGCTGGTGCCCAGGATCAGATAGCTCACACCCGCCGCCAGATAGTGTTCAATGGTCTGCAGCGACCGAATGCCGCCGCCGATCTGTATGGGCAGCTGCGGATAGCTGCGGGCGATTGCCGCCACCACCTCGCCGTTGACCGGCTCGCCGGCAAAAGCACCGTTGAGATCGACCAGGTGCAAGCGCCGGCAACCGGCCTCGACCCACACGCCGGCCATGGCCACGGGGTCATCGGAGAATACCGTGGAGTCCTCCATGCGGCCCTGGCGCAAGCGCACGCACTGCCCGTCTTTGAGGTCTATCGCGGGAATAATCAGCATAGTGTCCGTCTCTAGTGGGGGGCGATCAGGCGCAGACCGGGCTGCCGTCCCAGTTTACGAAGTTGCGCAGGAGCTGCAGGCCGGCGGTATGGCTCTTCTCCGGGTGGAACTGCACGGCGAAGATATTGCCGCTGGCCATGGCCGCGGCGAACTCGACGCCATAGCGGGCGGTCGCCGCGACCTGGGCGGGGTCGCTGGCCGCGACGTAATAGCTGTGCACAAAGTAGAAGCGGCTGCCCTGGGCGATGCCCTGCCACAGCGGGTGCGGTTTGAACTGCACCTCGTTCCAGCCCATATGGGGCACCTTCAGGCGCGCGCCGTCGGCATCGCGCAGCGCGTCGCCGAAATAGCGGACCCGCCCCGGCAGCAGCCCCAGGCACTCGACGCCGCCATTCTCCTCGCTGTAGTCCATCAGCGCCTGCAGGCCCACGCAGATACCCAGCAGCGGCTGGCCGGCCGCGACCACATCGCGCACCAACGCATCCACGCCCAGGCGACGCATCTCTCCGACGCAGTCGCGAATGGCGCCGACACCCGGCAACACCACGCGATCGGCACTGGCGATGCGCTCCGACTCGTGCGTTATGCGGACGTCCAGCCCGGGAGCCACATGTTCGAGCGCCTTGGCGACGGAGTGCAGATTGCCCATGCCGTAGTCGATGACGGCCACCGAAGCGCGCCGACCCATCACAGCGTGCCCTTGGTGCTGGGCATTGCCCCGCCCATGCGCTCGTCGCGGGTGAGCGCCATGCGCAGGGCCCGACCGAAAGCCTTGAACAGCGTCTCGGCCTGATGGTGCGCGTTGCTGCCCCTGAGATTGTCCAGATGCAAGGTGACGCCGCAGTGGTTGACGAAGCCGTGAAAGAACTCGGAAAACAGATCGACGTCGAAGCTGCCGATGCGCGCGCGGGTGAACGCGCAATTCATCACCAGACCCGGCCTGCCGGAGAAGTCGATAACCGCGCGCGAGAGGGCTTCGTCGAGCGGGACATAGGCGTGGCCGTAACGATAGATGCCGCGCTTGTCGCCCACTGCGGCAGCCATAGCCTGCCCCAGCGTGATGCCGATATCCTCGACGGTGTGATGGTCGTCGATGTGGAGATCGCCCTCGGCCTTCACCGCCAGATCGATCAGGCCGTGGCGCGCCACCTGGTCGAGCATGTGATCCAGAAACGGCACCCCCGTGTCGAACGAGGACGAACCGTTGCCGTCGATGTTCAATTCGACCTCGATGCGGGTTTCCAGGGTATCCCTGCGAACCCTGGCGGTACGATCTGCCATGGGCAGCCTCCATTCGCTGGCGCAAAGGCGCCAATTATAGGGGATCCAGGTTCGGATAACATCTGACATCCAAGTCAGGCTGGCTTACTATAGGCGCCTTTCAGCGGCACTGTGCAGGAGTCGGATCGATGGGTAAATGGTTCAAATGGCTGGCGCTCGCCGTACTCGGCGTGGTGGCACTGGTGGGCATCGCTGTGGGCATTCTGCTGGCCGTGATCGATGAGGGCACCATCAAGCAGCAGCTGGCCAGCGTGGTCAAGGAGAATACCGGCGGCGAGCTGACGATCGACGGCGGCCTGGGCGTCTCCATCTTCCCGCAGCTGGGCTTGTCGGTGGAGCGGCTGCAGTTCACTCCACCCGACGAAAAGAGCCCCCTGGCCGCCATCGGCACCCTGCGCCTGGGCGTCGATTTTCTGCCGCTGCTGCGCGGGCAGATCAACGTGGGCGACATCACCCTCAGCGGCCTGAGCCTGAACCTGATCAAGCACAAGGATGGCACCGGCAACTGGGAGAAGATCAAAAAGACCGGCGCCGCGCCTGCCGAGACGCCCGCTGAGGCCCCCACCGGCCCCGGGGGCGACGCCGAGCCGATGACGCTGGCGATCTCCACGCTGTCGATCGCAGACACCCAGGTGAGCTATCTGGACCAGGGCACCGGCGCGAGCTATCAGCTGGCCGACTTTCACCTCGACAGCCGCGACATCAACCTGCAGGGGGGCAGCTTTCCGGCAGACCTGGGCTTCACTGTCAACAGCAGCGCGCCGAGGCTGCAGATCGTCGTCAACATGGACACCACGCTCAGCGGCGATCTGGCCGCCGAGAAGTTTCAGCTGAACGACACCCGCGCGACCATCGAGGCCCGCGGCGAACCGACCAACGACAAGCCGATCGCCGCCACCGTCAGAACCAACGCCGAGCTCGACCTGCGGGCCGACACCGCGCGGCTGGACGGCATCGCGCTGGAGCTGGCCGACCTCAAGGTCGCCGGTGCGCTCGCCCTGACCCAGCTCACGAACAACCCCCAGGCCAAGGGCAGCCTCAAGAGCGAGCCGTTCAATCTGCGCAAGCTGCTGGAGCTGTTACCGGCCGACGCGCCGCAGTTCAGCAAGGACAGCGCGCTCGCCCACGCCCGCTTTGCGGCCGATCTGCTCTACACCGGCACCAGCGCCAAGCTCTCCAACGTCGACGTCGAACTCGACGGCAGCCGCATCAAGGGCAGCGCCGGCATCAGCAATATGGCCAAGCAGGCGCTATTCGCCGATTTCGATATCGACCGCTTCAACCTGGACGACTATGCGCTGGCCACGGACGGCGCGGCGGGCGCGCCAGCCGGCGGCGCCAAGCCCAAGGCTGGCGGCGCCGCCGCCGACAGCGCGCCGCTGCTGCCGGTCGACACCATCAAGGGGCTCAACCTGAAAGCATCGCTCAACATCGGCCAGCTGATCGCTGGCGGGGCCGAGCTGACCCAGGTGGTGCTCCAGACCAGCGCCAGCGGCGGACAGCTGAATGTCTCGCGGCTCGGGGCCAAGCTCTATGGCGGCAGCACGGAGTTCAACGCGGCGATCGACGTGCGGCCGAAGCAACCCGACTGGAAGTTCAAGGGTCAGATCAAGGGCGTGCAGATCGCTCCGCTGCTCAAAGCGACCAGCGAGGTGGACTGGCTGCAGGGCACCTTCAACTTCGACGGCCAGCTGGCGACCCGCGGCAACGACATGCCCGCGTTCAAGAAGAACCTGACCGGCCCCGCACAATTTGCCGTCACCAACGGCGTGGTGCGCGAGATGAACCTCGAGAAGATGGTGTGCCAGGCCATCGCCACCATCAACCGCAAGACCCTGAGCAAGAGCTGGGGCAACGATACCCAGCTGAAGAACATCCAGGGCAACCTGGCCTTCGGCAACGGCAGCATGGAGAACAAGAGCTTCACCGCCGGCCTGAGCAACACCGACCTCAAGGGCAGTGGCGGCGTCAACCTGATGAACAACTCGGTGGACTACCGCCTGGGCATCCGCATCATCGGCGAGATGCGCGAGGTGGACCCCGCGTGCGAAGTCAACAAGCGCTACCGCGACGTCTACTGGCCCCTGCGCTGCAAGGGCTCGCTCGACGGGGAGCCCTCCAAGCTGTGCGGCATCGACGAGAGCGGCCTCAACGACATCGCGCAGAAGATGGCCGAAGAAGAGCTGCGCGGCCGCGCCACGGAAGCGGCCGAGGACGCCCTCAAGCGCCTGTTCAAGCGATGAAACCGGCGCAGCTCCAGCAGGCCGTGCTGCGCTGGTTCGACCAGCACGGCCGCAAGGACCTGCCCTGGCAGCTCGAGCCGACGCCCTACCGCGTGTGGGTGTCTGAGATCATGCTGCAGCAGACCCAGGTGCGCACCGTGATCCCATTCTACCAGCGCTTCATGGAGCGGCTGCCGACGGTGGACGCACTCGCCGCCGCCAGCGGAGACGAGGTGCTGCACCTGTGGACGGGGCTGGGCTATTACTCCCGCGCACGCAACCTGCACCGCACCGCGGCCATCATCGCCAACGAGCATGGCGGCCGCTTTCCCGACGATATCGGGACGCTGGCGGGCCTGCCGGGCATCGGGCGCTCGACGGCCGGCGCCATCGTCGCCATCGCCCACCAGCGCCCCGCCCCGATTCTGGACGGCAACGTCAAGCGCGTGCTGGCGCGCCTTCACGCCGTAGCAGGCTGGCCCGGCGAGAGCCGGGTGGCCGGGGCGCTGTGGGCGCTGGCGGAGCAGTATGTGCCCGGCGAGCGTGCGCGCGACTACACACAGGCCATGATGGACCTGGGCGCCACGGTCTGCACCCGGGCCAGGCCCGCCTGTGAGCGCTGCCCGCTGCAGCCGGCCTGCAGGGCCCACGCCAGCGGCGAGACCGCGCTCTACCCCGGCAGGAAAGCCGCCCGGCGCCTGCCCGTCAAGCGCACGCAAATGCTGCTCATCGAGAACCAGCGCGGCGAAGTCCTGCTCTGCAAGCGCCCGCCGACCGGCATCTGGGGTGGCCTGTGGGCCTTTCCCGAGCTGACCGAGGACGCAGCCGCGATCGATTTCTGCCGCGCGCAGCTGCGCGGTGACATCCTGCAGCAGACCACGTGGCCGGGCTTCCGCCACAGCTTCAGCCACTACCATCTGGATATTGATCCAGTGTATATTCGGATGACCGTCGAGGAAGCCGGCGTGCGGGACGCTGACGGGCGCCAGTGGTTTTCGACGCGAGCACCGCAGCCGATCGGCCTCTCGGCGCCCGCGGTAAAACTGCTGCGACAACTCGACGACCAGCGCGCAGGCCGGGCCTGCGCTGAGCATCAGCCCTCGCTCCCGGCATAACGCGCCGCGACGACGGTTCACCGCCATGCCAACACCACACCCAGCAGGAGGCCCGACGATGGCGCGCACCGTGATGTGCAAGAAATACCAACGCGAACTGGCGGGGCTCGACGCGCCGCCTTTTCCCGGCCCCGCGGGCCTGGAAATCTATGAGCACGTCTCCCGGGACGCCTGGTCAGAGTGGCTCAAGCTGCAGACCATGCTGATCAACGAGAAGCGCCTCAATGTCCGGGAAGCGCAGACCCGCGCCTATCTGAGCACACAACGCGACCGCTTCCTGAACAACGAAGCCCACGACCACGCCGACGGCTATGTGCCCCCCGCGGAGGCCGAATAGATTCGGCAAAATGCTATTGACTCCGCATAAGCCAAGCGCTTTAATTACACCCGCTTCAAACACCGGATCGTAGCCCTCTCGCACGAGACAGGCCTACTCCCGGACGTTCGCCCAGGTAGCTCAGTCGGTAGAGCAGGGGACTGAAAATCCCCGTGTCGGTGGTTCGATTCCGCCCCTGGGCACCAATCCCATCGAGCAGCCATAGCAAGCTTCGGCAGAGGCTGGATACCGGCGCTGATCGCAGCCTCGCATCGGGCACATCGCGGTGCCGGCACACCCGCCGGGCGCCACTGCCCCCGACACCATCGAGGCGTTCACGCTGCCGCACCAGTGCGGTCGACCCCTTCCTGGCGCGCTTGAGGTCAGGCCACCGGCCACTCGCAAGCATCGCAGACAGCGGCCTGGGCGCATCTTCGCCGCTAGACCCGTAGGTACAAAATCTGATTTGCGGATGATACCGTAAAGCAAGTAACCTTCCACGACTGACGGGCATCAACCTGGACGCCAGCTTCGACCACATCGAGCCGGCGCCAGAGGGCGCGATGCTGCCAGAGACGCGGTTCGCTATCTGCCCTGACCGAAGGGCGACGCCGCACGCTCTGGCGCTGCCCACCAACCGGAGAAGCCGCGCCGCTCTCGTACTCACATCACCGGTAACGACTCGATGACTGATACCCGCCCACCCTCGGGAAACGAGGCAAGCATACCCCCCTGCCAGTTGCTGATTGTCACCGGCAAAGGCGGCGTGGGGAAAACCGCGGTCGCCACGGCGCTGGCCGCGCAAAGCGCGCGCAATGGCAAAAAGACCTTGCTCACCATTTACGAGCGTGAAGACGTCGTGCATCCGCTGCTGGGAACCAAAGTCTCCTATGAGCTGCGGAAGTCGCGACCCAACCTGTGGGTCAGCCGCCTCGACAGTCGCCTGTCGATGAAGGAATACATCCACCGAACCGTTCCGCTGCACCTGCTTTACGACTGGATTATCGATGGCAAGGTGCTGACCCAGTTTACCGACGCCGCTCCCGGCTTTGACGAACTGATGTGCCTGGGCAAGCTTTACGACCTGTGCGAGGGCTCTGACGGCAAGGCCCATTTCGACACCATCATCTTCGACGCTCCCGCCACCGGGCATTGCGCCCTGATGCTCAGGACCCCCAAAGTTACCGCCGAGACCGTGCGCACGGGCCCCCTCTTTCAGAACGCGATGCGGGTGCACAACATCCTCGCCGACCACGAGCGCACCTGCGTACTGGTGGTGGCGCTGGCGGAGGAGATGGCGATACAGGAAGGGCTCGAACTGCAGGAGTACGTGCGCGAGACGCTGCAATTCAACACCGGGCCGATGATTGTCAACCGGCTGCGCCAACCGCGCTTCAGCGCCGGCGAAATCGAGCAACTGCAGCAGGCCGACACCAGCAACGAGGAGGTGCGCGTCATTATCGAGGAGGCCGCAGCGCACCATGCGCTCACCAGCCTGCAACGCGGCTACCTCGACAACCTGCGGACAAAGTCTTCCAGGGTGTTGGAAACCCCGCAGGTCATCCAGCCCACTTTCCAGACCGGCAACCTCATTAACGCCATGGCTGCCAGCCTGCGACCGGCCTTGCGCGAGGGCAAATAATCATGGATCTCAATATTCCCGAACTGGTCGCCCGCCAACAGATTCTGCTGTGCTGCGGCAGCGGCGGTGTCGGCAAGACCACGACGTCGGCCGCGCTGGCGCTGCTGGGCGCCAGCCAGGGCCGCTCCGTACTGGTCCTCACCATCGACCCGGCCAAGCGCCTGGCCCAGGCCATGGGCCTGGACAGTTTGAGCAATGAACCCCAGCCTATCGACATCTCCGCGCTGAGCGGCGTGGCGAACGGCGGCTCATTGCACGGCATGATGCTGGACACCAAGCGGACTTTCGACAATCTGGTCGAACGCTACGCGCCCAACGAGGATGTGCGCCAGGCGATCATCGACAACCATTATTATCAGCACATCTCCAGCTCTCTGGCGGGTTCCCGGGAGTTCATGGCCATGGAGCGTGTCTATGAGATCGCCGTCGACCACGATTACGATCTTATCGTGGTCGATACACCCCCGAGCCAGCACGCCCTTGACTTCATCGATGCGCCGCAACGCATGTTCGATTTATTCGAGGGGCGCTTCCTGCGGATACTGCTCAAGCCGGCCCAGGCGCTGGGCAAACGCAGCTTCGACATGTTCCGCCGCTCGTCAGAGCGATCGCTGCGCTTCATGGAGAGGCTGACCGGCTATGAGTTCCTCGCCGATCTGGCCGATTTTTTTCTGGCGTTCTCCGACATGTTCGAAGGCTTCAAGGAGCGCTCAGAGCGCGTGCGGGAGTTGCTTGGGCAGCCGAACAGCAGCTTCCTGCTGATTTGTGCGCCAGAGCCGGCCAGCCTGAATGAGGCCGAGCGGTTCTTTCAGCGCCTGAGCGGCGAAAACCTGCCAATAGCCGGCATGATCGTCAATAGAGTGCACGTTGCCAAAGCGCCAGACTCGCCCTCCCAGGCCACCACCGACGCTATCGCGCGCCTGGCCGCGCAGATTGACGGCGACGCGGGCAACGGCTCGCTGGGCGAGCGCCTGATGCTGACGAACAGGGAGCAGCACGAGCTGGCGCATGCCGATGCCGCATCGATCGAAAGCACTGAGGTCGCACGCAACGGCATTGCCATTCAACGGGTCCCGCTTTTCGAGCACGATCTTCACAGCCTCGAAGATATTCAGGCCTTTGCCGGCAAATTATGCGCCCAATAGCACGCGCGCACCGGCCAGCGCCGCCTGGAGGAGCCTCGCCGCCGATGACCATCATGGCACGAGCAGTTCCCGCGGTGGCGCTGGCAGGGCGAGGCACACATTGAACACCGCCCCGCGAGATCAGCAAATAAAACCTAACGCAACTACCGTTGTTGTATTATGATAAAGGGGTTTGTATTTGTTTGGTTATAGTATAGATTTTGCAAATAACGTCCGGATATAGCCTGAAAGCTGCAGGCGATAGAAAAGATGGCGGGGCAAACAGTGCTCGCCACTGGAAATTCACCGCTAGATGGTGATAACTTAAGAGTCATCCTCGAGCCCGCCTAGCATGGCAGGTTCAAGGAGGTCTCGCTATATCAACTTTTCCCATTAATCGAAGGGGATCCAAAATGAAAAAATCCATGTTCAAATTGCTGCCTGCAGTCGCTGTGGTCGTTTTTGCTTCCGGTTGTGCGACCAACTCTACTGTAGACTCCGTCAAGCTGCTGGCCGACTCCGCTCAGCAATCCGCCAACGAAGCCAAAGAAGCCGCTGCCGCCGCACAAGCGTCTGCAGCCAGCGCTCAGGCTACCGCTGACGACGCTCTGGCGGCTGCCAATCAGGCCAACATGACCGCCGAAGAAGCCAACGAGAAAGTCGATCGCGCATTCAAAAAGTCGATGGAGAAGTAAACTTCTCGTCGTCCGGCCCCCGCAAAGGGAGCCGGACACTTTTCATCGGGTTACGACAGGGTCGGCTGCCAGGTGGTTGCTGGCGCCAGTGCTCTTTGCTGAGCCGTAACGGGCAGGTACGTCGTCGCTTTCTGGGGCATTGTCGCGTTCAGTCCCCAACCTGAAACAAATCCCCCGCCCTCTCGCCAATATCAGCCGGTCAGATTTGCTGGCGCTCGCCCACCGCCAAGGGAATACCCTGTTCGGTTGCCCGGACCCGCCAGACTTCGCCCCAGTGAATAGCAACATCGGGGTTGCCCTTCCTGATGCGCGCCAGCGTATTGCTCAAAGACCTCGCACTCAGATCTGCCTTGCCGCCGGCACCATCGAGTGACGGGTGCACTTCCAGATACAGCACACCGTCCTTCCAGCCCGCCTTGTAGGGTTGATTGATGATCGTCACCGGGGTCCCCTTGGGAACGGCATTCGCCAGGCGCTCAATATCGGCCGGATACATGCGGATACAACCATGCGTCACCTGCATGCCGATGCCGTTTTCGCGATTGGTGCCGTGTATGTAATAACTCGGCAAGGTCAGTTTGATCACGTACTGACCCAGCGGGTTATCCGGCCCCGGCGGCACCACCGTAGGCAGCATATCGCCGCGCGCGGCATGCTCAGCGCGCACTGATTCCGGCGGATACCAGGCAGGGTTTTTCACCTTCGCCACCACCCGCGTCGTCCGCAGCGGGGTCTGCCAGTCGCCCCGGCCAACGCTCACCGCGTACACCTCCACGCTGCTCACCCTGCCATGCTTATCGCGGGGATAGTAGTAAAGACGCTTCTCGGCCACATTGACCACGATGCCCTGGCGGGGGGCATCGGGCAGCACATGCAGGCCGGGCAGCACGACTTCGGCGCCGTGCTCCGGCACCCAGGGGTCGATCCCGGGGTTCGCCGCGACCATGGCATCAAAACCGTGCTTGTTGGCACGGCTGACATCGACCAGCGTTTCGTGGCCACCGACCACTACCGAGCCAAGCTGCCCGACCACGGCGTCTCCCGGCGGGGGCAGCGCGAAGATGTTGGAAACCTCCTCACCACAGGCCAGCGCCGAAGACAGCGCGACGCACATCAGCATCGACAGCCGTTGGCGCTGCCGCCGGCTGGCAAAAGGGCATTTTATGAGCAACAGCGGGCAGGAAAACATCGGCGTCTTATCAATGCGAGAGGTGGTCAGGGCAGGATTTCTATCGGGGTGCCCACTTCAACAGCAGCCCATATTTCGTCCATTTCATCATTCGTCACCGCGATGCAGCCGTCGGTCCAGTTGAAGGCCTGCATCACGTAGGGCGAATACTCGGCCTCCTGCCGTTGACCGTGAATCATAATGGCGCCGCCGGGCTTGTAGCCGAACCTGCGCGCCAGCGCAGAATCCACGGTATTGGGATAGGAAATCCGAATCGACTTGTAATAATCGCTGTTCTCATTTTTGAAGTCGAGCACATAGCGGCCCTCCGGCGTGCGCTTGTCACCCTCCCTCATCTTGTGGCCCCTGGGCGCTTTACCCAGTGCGACCTTGTACTCCTTGAAGGGCCTGCCGTGATCGAGCAGGTAGAGTTTGCGCTCAGATTTCTTCACCAGCACAAAATCAGCCTTCGGCGCGGCCATCAGCAGCGGGCTCACCGCAACAGCAACGAAAAATATCCATGCTCTCATACTATCGAGTACTCTCTCGCTGGAACGCATGTTCTGGAGTCCACGCTAAACGCGTTCTGGTACGACCCTCACCGCTGATTTTATGATAGCTGAAATTGAATTTCATGGCGCCAAACCAGGCAGCACGAAGAACAGTGATCAGCACAACCGCTGGGACGTCGCCATGACGGAGGCCTGCAGCCGCCGCTACCGCAGATCACCGGCTCAGACACCCGGAGCGAGTACGGTCCACCAATCGAAGCGGGCCGGCGACAGTGCGTAAAAGGGCGGATTGACCAGCGAGTCGCGGGCGTTGTAGCACAGAGGCCGGCCGGCTGCATCGACCACCTGACCACCGACCGCCTCGAGGAGCGCCTGACCGGCCGCAGTATCCCATTCCGACGTCTCCCCGAAGCAGGCATAGCAGTGACCGGCTCCTTCCGCGATCCGACAGAACTTCCAGGCACTGCCACGCACTTCCACGATGAGGCCGGGAAAGCGCCGCCGGCAAACCGCTCGCAGGGCGCGCTGCCCCGGGTCCTGCAGACCCCGCCGGCTCGTCAACAATTTGAGCCAACCCCCGGACGTTGCGGGCCGCGACCGCAGCGGCACGCGGACATCGCGGCGCGCAGTGACCGCCCGGCAGTCGCGGCCGCCGACATACACGACGCCCAGCATGGGAATGGCGATGAGTCCAAGCACCGGCCGCCCCCCTTGAATCAGGGCGATATTAAAGCAGAAATGCGCCGAACCGGCGAGCAGCTCCCGGGTTCCATCCAGCGGGTCTATCAGCCAGTATTCCGACCACTGTCGCCGCGCCATCGCCGGCACCGCCTCCTCAGACAGGACGGGCACGCCAGGGCTCATGCTCTGCAGGCCCCGCTGCAGCATGTCATGGGCAATGCGGTCGACTTCCGTCACCGGACTGGCGTCACTCTTGTAGTCGGGGCGAAGTGGCCGGGACAGATGGCGCGAATAAGCCACCACCAGCATGTCGGACACCTCGCCGCTCAAGCGGATGAGTTCACCAACCAGGGCCCTCTCGCTGCAATGCACGCATCACGTCCGTTAACTATTGTTAATACGCGCAATTATGGTTGAGCGCGCCTTCGATTACTTTAGTATTTACCCGAATACACTCAAGCGATATCCCGATCCATGATTGACTGGTCTGACATAGAAACGGTGCTGCTCGACATGGACGGCACGCTCCTGGACCTCCACTTCGACAATTTTTTTTGGCTCACGCACCTGCCCGCGCGCTATGCTGAAATTCACGGTCGCGACGCGCTCGAGGCGGCCAGGCAACTGACCGAGCGCTTCGAGCAGGAGCGCGGCAGCCTCAAGTGGTACTGCCTGGACTACTGGAGCGAGCAGCTCGACCTGGACGTCGCCCTGCTGAAGCGGGAGGTTGCTCACCTGATTTCGTTGCGGCCCTATGCCCGAGAATTTCTCGAGTCACTCAGGGCCAACCAGAAAGAGTGCTGGCTGGTCACCAACGCCCATGCCGACAGCGTCCGCCTGAAGATGGAGTGCGTGGTCCTCGAACCGTGGCTGGACCGCATCATCATCTCACACGATCTGGGAGCGCCCAAGGAGAGTCCGGCGTTCTGGCAGCGCCTGCAGGCCGCGCACCCCTTCGACTCGGCCAGAGCGCTGTTCATTGACGACACCGAGACGGTGCTCACCGCCGCCGCGCACTTCGGCATCGGCCACTTGCTGACCCTGGCCCAACCGGACAGCAAGCAGGCCAGGCGCGACGGCCTCGTGTTCCCGCAATTTCACCATTTTGATGAAATCATGCCCCCGGCGCGGCGGCCCTCAAGCCCATGACAAGCAACAACCCTCAGATGGAGCGGGTCAGACTCGACAAGTGGCTGTGGGCCGCGCGCTTTTTCAAGACGCGCAGCCTGGCCAAGCAGGCCATCGAAGCCGGCAAAGTGCACTATGAGGGTGACCGCGTCAAAGTCAGCAAGGAGGTCTGCCTGGGCGCCACCCTGCAGATACGCCAGGGCTGGGACCAGAAGACCGTAGTAGTCACCGGCCTCTCTGATCGCCGCGGCCCGGCCAGCAGCGCTCAGGCGCTCTACCAGGAAACGCCTGAGAGCATCGCCGCCCGGGAGCGACTTCGCGAAGAGCGCTCCAGCGGTCCGGTGCCACCGGGCGGACGACCCCAGAAGCGGGATCGGCGCCTGATCCATCGGTTCAAAACCGAACATGCCGAGCGCTGACCGTGGCTGCAAGCTGCGCCCTGTCGCGCCGCGGCGAACCGACATCCGGCCATGCAGGCGGCGCGTGTGATCACCTTAGATTCCCCGCCGGTTTTTTGCCATAATGTCGCCCACCTTCAACCAGGGTACAACAACTCCCCAGAGAGCGAATGCCGCGGCTGGCAATACCCTGAGGCAACGTCGACAGGAAAACTTAAATGACCCAAGCGATCGAAGACAGCATTCACGTTTACCAGAATCTCAGCCACAGCCAACTTGTCGAACTCGCACTGCGCAGTGAGGAAGGC
>Ga0316188_10000917_pt1 | contig 13668 bp, 12 predicted proteins | sample Phiworburrow1_MG_FD_204933 | JGI IMG/M metagenome (GOLD analysis project Ga0316188, IMG submission 204933) | Coastal sediment microbial communities from Maine, United States - Phippsburg worm burrow 1 | ecosystem: Environmental > Aquatic > Marine > Coastal > Sediment | place: USA: Maine...
ACGGCGACGCGTCCCAGACCGTGAAGGCCCAGTTGCGGCTGCGCGAACTGATCGTCAATGGCGGCCTGGCGCCCGGCGAACGCCTGGCCGAGCTGGCGTTGGTGGACCGTCTGGGCGTGTCACGCACGCCGGTGCGTGCCGCGCTGCTCAAGCTGCAGGAAGAGGGGCTGCTGGAGCCGATCACCGGCGGCGGCTTTGCGGTGCGCGCATTCAGCGAGAGCGACGTCCGCGACGCGATCGAGGTGCGCGGCACGCTCGAGGGCCTGGCCGCGCGTCTGGCCGCCGAACGTGGCGTGTCGGCGACCTTGCTGGCGGAGGCCCAGCAGTGCCTGTCGGCCATCGACCACGTGCTGGTCGGGCCGCAGCTCAGCGACTCGGCCTTCAGCACCTACGCCGGCGAGAACGGGCGCTTCCACGCGCTGCTGGGCGAGATGTCCGGCAGCCCGGTCGTGCGCCGGCAGCTCGAGCGGGCCGCTGCGCAGCCTTTTGCGTCGCCGAACGGCTTCGTGATGGTGCGCGAGGCGGGTGCCCAGGCGCGCGACACGCTGGTCGTCGCACAGCACCAGCATCGCGCCGTGATGGAAGCCATCGCGCAGCGCGAGGGCACGCGCGCCGAGTCGCTGATGCGCGAGCACGCCCGGCTGGCGCACGGCAACCTGAGCCAGGCCCTGCAGAGCCGCCAGGCCATGGCCCGCGTGCCCGGCGGCGCGCTGATCCAACGCTACGCGTCACGCTAGAACGGAGGCCCCGGTGAGAACGGAAACCGAATGGCAGCACGGCCGCATCGAGGCCCTGCGCGACCTGAGCCCCACGGTGCGCGAGTTCTCGCTGCGACCGCTGGGCGGCACCGTGCCCTGGACCGTGGGCAGCCACCTGCGGGTGCAGCTGTCGATCGACGGTCGCGAGGCGTTGCGCTCGTATTCGCTCGTGGGCCTGCCGTCCGACAGCCGGGCCACGGGTGTCTACCGCATCGCCGTCAAACGCGTCAATCCCAGCCGCGGCGGTTCGCGCCACATGTGGCGCCTGGGCGTGGGCGCCGAGGTCATGCTCGCCGGGCCGGACAACCATTTTGTATTGCCGTTGCAGGCCCCGTTCACGCTGCTGGTGGCCGGCGGCATCGGCATCACGCCGATGCTGGGCATGGCGCTGACGCTGGCCGCGCGCGCGGCCCCGGTGCGCATGCTGTATGCCGCCCGCACGCCGACCGAGCTGATCTACGCCGAGCGTCTGCGGTCGGCACTTGGCGACCGCCTGGCCACTTTCACCGACAGCGAGGGGCAACGCATCGACCTGCAATCGGAGCTGGCCGCGCTGCCCCAGGACGCCCAGATGCTGGTGTGCGGGCCGGCGCCGCTGCTGCAGGCGGCGCAACAGGCGTGGACGCAGGCCGCCCGCCCGGCGGCGGCGCTGCGTTTCGAGACCTTCGGCTCCGGTGGCCTGAAGGGCGCCGAGCCGTTCTGGGTGCAGGTCGCCGGCCTGGGCGCCCGCCGCATCGAGGTGCCGGCCGACCGTTCGCTGCTGCAGGTACTGGCCGAACACGGCGTGGAGGCCATGGCCGACTGCGAGCGCGGCGAGTGCGGCCTGTGTGCGCTGGACGTGCTGTCGCTGGAAGGCGAGATCGATCACCGCGACGTGTTCCTGAGCCCGGAGCAGAAGGCGGCCAACCAGCGCCTGTGCGCCTGCGTGTCGCGCGTGCGCGGTGGCGGCGTGCGGGTGGACACCGGCTACCGCCGCGACCCGCTCTGACGCCGTACGTTCACCAACACCCCCTGGAGACGCCTGACATGACCCTACGCACCCAGCCCCCGTTCCGCGCCGACCACGTCGGCAGTTTTCTGCGGCCGAAGTACCTCCTTGACGCGAGGGAGCAGAAGGCGCGCGGCGAGATCACGGCCGAACAGCTGCGCCAGGTCGAGGACCGTGCCATTGCCGAGATCGTGGCGTTCCAGCAGGACGTGGGGCTGCAGAGCGTCACCGACGGCGAGTTCCGCCGCACCTACTTCCACATCGACTTCCTGGAGCAGCTGGGCGGGGTGAAGACCGAACTCCCGTTCACCGTCAAACGCGCCGACGGCACCGAGGAGCTGGCGCCGCCGGTGATCCGCGTGATCGACAAGGTGCGGCATGCGAAGAACATCCAGCTGGCCGACTTCCTGTACCTGAAGTCACAGGTGGCGGCGGGCCACACGCCCAAGGTCACGATCCCGTCGCCGACCATGCTGCACTTCCGCGGCGGCCGCGCCGGCATCAGCCGCGAGGCGTATCCGGAGCTGGACCCGGCCTTCTACGACGACGTGGCGCGCGCCTACGCCGACGAGCTGCAGTCGCTGGCCGACGCCGGCTGCACCTACGTGCAGATGGACGACACCAACCTGGCCTACCTGTGCGACGAGAAGATGCGCGAGGCCGCGCGCAGCCGCGGCGACGACCCGAACGAGCTGCCGCACCGCTACGCCGGGTTCATCAACAAGGTGGTGGCGCTCAAGCCCGCCGGCATGACGCTGGCCATGCACCTGTGCCGTGGCAACTTCAAGAGCACCTTTGCCGCCCAGGGCAACTACGAGCCGGTGGCCGAGGCGCTGCTGGGCGAGATGAACCTGGACGCCTATTTCATGGAGTACGACGACGACCGCTCGGGCGACTTCCGGCCGCTGCGCTACCTGCCCAAGGGCAAGATCGTGGTGCTCGGTCTGGTGACGACCAAGTTCGGCCAGATGGAGCGCAAGGACGACCTCAAGCGGCGCATCGACGAGGCGGCCAGGTACGCGCCGCTGGAGCAGTTGTGCCTGAGCCCGCAGTGCGGCTTCTCCAGCACCGTGCACGGCAACAACATCGCGGTCGAGGACCAGCGCAACAAGCTGCGCCTGGTGGTCGAGACGGCGGCCGAAGTCTGGGGCTGAGCGGGCACTTCGCGCAGCCTCGACAATGCGGGGATTCCACGACCCGGATTCCCCCTCGATGACCGTCCTGTTGCGCAAGCCCCGTGGCCAAGACACGCCGCTCCATCTCGTCACGGCGCAGGCACTGGCCACCCACCTGGCAGCGGCGCCGGCGGCCACGCGCCGCTGGTTGCAGGACACCCGTTTCGACGCCCGACCCCACAGCCACGCGCTGATTCCACGTGAAGACGGCGCACTGGCGGCGGTCTGGGCAGGTGTGGCTGGCGCCGACGACCCCTGGCTGCTGGCCGCGCTTCCTTTCGCGTTGCCACAAGGCACGTATGCCCTCGACCCGGCGGGTTTGACACCGGACGTCGAGGCCGCGGCGCTGTCATGGGCGCTGGGCGGCTACCGGTTTGACCGCTACAAGGCCGGCGCGCGGGCGCCAGCCACGCTCAGCCTGCCCGCCAGCCCGCAGGCCCGGCGCGCCCAGTCGGTGGCCAGCGCGGTGGCACTGGCACGCGACCTGGTCAACACGCCAGCCGAAGACCTGGGCCCGGCGGACCTTGCCGGCGCTGTGCGCGCGGTGGCCAAGGCGCATGGTGCCAAGGTGCGCGAGGTCGTGGGCGACGCGTTGCTGAAGAAGGGCTTCCCGACCATCCATGCCGTCGGCCGGGCGGCGGCGCAGGCACCGCGGCTGATCGAGCTGAACTGGGGCTCGCCCAAGCACCCGCTGCTGACGCTGGTCGGCAAGGGGGTGTGCTTCGACAGCGGCGGCCTGGACATCAAGTCCGCAGCGGGCATGCAGTTGATGAAGAAGGACATGGGCGGCGCCGCCAACGCGCTGGCACTGGCGTCGCTGGTGATGGCCCGCAAGCTGCCTGTGCGGCTGCAACTGCTCATCCCGGCCGTGGAGAACGCCATCTCAGGCAACGCCTTCCGCCCTGGCGACGTGATCCGCACGCGCGCCGGCCTGACGGTCGAGATCGGCAATACCGACGCCGAGGGCCGCTTGATCCTGTGCGACGCGCTGGCCTACGGTGCAGAGCACAAGCCTGCACTGATGATCGACATGGCCACCCTGACCGGGGCCGCGCGCACGGCGCTGGGCCCGCAGTTGCCGGCCCTGTTCAGCCGCGACCTGGCCCAGGCGAGGGAACTGGTGGACCTGGGGCTGGCGCTGCAGGACCCGCTGTGGCACATGCCACTGTGGGCGCCGTACCATGCCGACATCGAAGGCCAGGTCAGCGACATCGTCAATTCCGGGCGCTCCGGCATGGCCGGGGCCGTGACCGCGGCGCTGTTCCTGCAGGACTTCGTGCCGGCCGGGCTGCCGTGGCTGCACATCGATCTCTATGCCTGGAACAGCGTGCAGCGCCCCGGGCGCCCGGTCGGCGGCGAGGCGCAGACCGTGCGCACGCTGCTGCAGTACCTGACGCAACGCTTCGGCGCGTAGCATCGCCGCTGCACCAGAGAGCCGCCATGCCAGAACCGCTCGTCCTCACCGAAACACGCGGCGCCGTGCGCGTGGTCACGCTCAATCGCCCGGCGTCGCTGAACAGCTTCACCGGCGCCATGCATGCTCAGTTGCTGCCCGCGCTGGAAGCCGCCGCGGCCGACAGTGCCGTGCGCGCCGTGGTCATCACCGGCACGGGGCGCGGGTTCTGTGCCGGACAGGACCTGAACGATCCCGACATGGCCAGCGCCGACGACGGCCCGCCCGACGTAGGCGCCGTCGTCGAGGCCCGCTACCGCCCGCTGGCCCTGCGCGTGCGCTCGATGCCGGTGCCTGTGATCGCCGCCGTCAACGGGGTGGCCGCGGGCGCCGGCGCCAACCTGGCTCTGTGCTGCGACTTCGTGTTGGCGGCACGCAGCGCGAGCTTCATCCAGGCCTTCAGCAAGATCGGCCTGGTGCCCGACTGCGGCGGCACCTGGCTGCTGCCGCGCCTGGTCGGCCGCGCACGTGCGCTGGGCCTGGCGATGACGGGCGACAAGCTGCCGGCGGACGAGGCCGAGCGCATCGGGCTGATCTGGCGCTGCGTCGACGACGGTGTGCTCATGGAGCAGGCGCTTGCGCTGGCGGACAAGCTGTGCGCGCTGCCGTCGCGTGCGCTGGCCGAAACCCGGCTGGCACTGGACGACGCCGCGCTGCTGGGCTTTGCCGACGCGCTGGCGCTGGAAGCCCAGGCGCAGGACCGACTGGGGCGTGCGCACGACTTCGCCGAGGGCGTGGCAGCCTTCCGGGCCAAGCGTGTGCCGACCTTCCGCGACCGTTGAACCCTCTCTTGCAGGAGCCACTTCCTTGACCCGAAAATTCCCGATGCGGCCCCTGGCCGCGCTCGCCCTGTGTGCCGGGCTGGCATGGCCGGCGACGGCGGCCTGGGCTCAGGCCGCTGCAGCGGCGTCGGCGGCATCGGCGCCGGCCAACGCCGTGCGCGCGGAACTCGTGCCGCCCCTGCAGGCGGCGCAGAAGGCGCTGGCCGCCAAGCAGTACGACGAGGCGCAGCGCCAGCTGCAGCTGACCGACGCGGTGGCCGACAAGTCGGCCTACGAGCGCTACGTGATCGGCCGCATGCGGGCGGGGGCCCGCGCCGGCCTGAACGATGCACCGGGTCTGGTGCAGGCGATCGAGGACACGCTGGCGACCGGTCTGGGCGAACCGGCGCTGCGGCTGGACCTGATGAACCAGGCGGCCAACGCGGCCTACGTCATGAAAGACTATGCGGCCACGGTCCGCTGGTCACACCAGTACCTGGAGGCCGGCGGCGACCAGCTCGAAGCCCGGTTGAGGCTGGCACAGTCGCTCTACTTGCTGGAACAGCACGCCGAGGCCGCCAAGGTGCTCGACGACCTGGCGCAGCGCCAGGCGCAGGCGGGCCAGCAGCCCGGCGAGCCGCAGCTGCGGCTGCAGGCCAGCAACTATGTCAAGTTGAAGGACGACGCCGGCTACCTGCGGGTGGTGGAGCAACTGGCTGCCAAGACCGCCTAACCCGACTACTGCCGAGCTGCTGGCGCGCGTGTCGCAACAGCCTGCCTTTGACGAGCGGCTGCGCATCGACGTGCTGCGGCTCGGCATGGCCCGCAAGGCCTGGTCGGACGCCGCTTTTCACGTCGAACTGGCAGACCGCGCACTGGCGATGGGCTTTGCGGCCGAGGCCGAGCACGCGCTGCTGGCCTCCAAGGCCGCCGGCGTGCAGGGGCAGGGCGCCGTGGCGGCAGAGCGCGATGCGCTGCTGGAGCGCGCCAGCAAGCAAGCGCAGATCGACCGGCGCGACACCAGTGCGACGACCCCGGCGGCGCAGGCCTCGAAGTCGGGGCAGGCCCTGTTCAACGCCGGCTACAACGACTACACCGATGGCCGCTCGGCGCAGGGCTTGGCGCTGATGGAGCAGGCGCTGGCCAAGGGGCTGGCGCGCCAGGCGGACGACGCCAAGCTGCGGCTCGGTGCCGCCTATGCGGCGACGGGCGATACCGCCAAGGCCAGGCAGTGGCTGGCACCGCTGGCCGCGGCCGGCCACGGCGACGGCCTGAGCGACATCGCACGGCTGTGGCTGCTGGGCCCAGGCAGCTGAGCCGCGCGGTCGGCATCGCCCGCCACCGGTAAACCGCATGGACTTGCCCACGTTTCAGGAAGCCGGCAGCGAAGTGCTGACCGACGGCGTGGCCAGCTGGCTGATGTCACAGGCGCTGAGCGAGGCCAGCTTGACGGACATCTTCGAGGGCTGCTGCACGCGCATGCTGGGCGCCGGCATCCCGCTGGTGCGCGGCCTGATCGCCTTCCGGATGCTGCACCCCCTGTTCGGGTCGGTCTCACTGGTCTGGCGCCGCGGCCACGGCGTGGACGCGACGGAACACCTGCACAGCGTGGCCTTCAGCAGCGAGCAGTGGCTGCAATCTCCCATGCACTACCTGCTCAGCACGGGCACCGACTCGCTGAGGCGTCGCCTGACCGGCGACGACGTGCTGCTCGATTTTCCGGTGCTGGCCGAACTGCAGGCGCTGGGTGTCACCGACTACCTGGGGTTGGCGACTTCCTTCGGCAAGCCGTGGGGCCCGGAGGCCTCTCCGGACGGTGTCGTCACCAGCTGGGCCACCGAGCGCGCCAGCGGCTTCAACGACTGGGACATCAGCCAGCTGCAGCGGCTCACCCGCCGCCTGGCCGTGGCGTGCAAGGTGCAGATCAAGGACCAGATCGCGCAAAACGTGGTCGACACCTACCTTGGGCCCGACGCCGGGCGCCGGGTGTTGTCGGGGCAGATCCGGCGACGGCACGCACATCCACGCCGTCGTCTGGTACTCCGACATGCGGGACTCGACGCCGCTGGCCGAGGCCCTCGGGCCGGACCGTTTCCTGGCCCTGATCAACAGCTACTTCGAGTGCACCGCAGGCGCGGTGCTGGCTGCGGGGGGCCAGGTGCTGCGCTTCATCGGCGACGCGGTGCTGGCGATCTTCCCGGTCGACGCCTACCGTGCGGCGACGCAGGCCGGCTCACCGCCCGAGCGTGGTGCCTGCCAGGCCGCGCTCGGCGCGGCGCGCGACGCCGAGCAGCGCATCGACGCGCTGAACGCCCAGCGCGGCGCCCAGGGCCTGACGGCCATCGACTTCGGCCTGGGGCTGCACTTGGGAGAGGTCATCTACGGCAACATCGGCGTGCCCGAGCGGCTGGAGTTCTCGGTCATCGGCTCGACGGCGAACCAGGTTGCGCGCATCGAGACCCTCAGCAAGGTGGTCGGGCGCCGGGTGCTGGCCAGCGCCGAGTTTGCCGCCCATGCACCCGGGCAGTGGGATGCGCTGGGCGTGCACACGCTGCGCGGCGTGGGCGCGCCGGTAGAAGTGTTTGCATTGCGCTGACCGCTTCCCTTGGCGCTCCTTGGGCAGCGTGGGCGGGCCGTGCGCAAGCGGCGCTACCGAACCGTGTAGCCCCGTCCTTCCATGCAGGCCATCGTTGCACGGTGAAAGACGCTGGCATCGGCCATGGCACTCGGCTGGGTCGTGGCCCAGCGGTTGCACCCTTGCCGGTCTGCCTCGATCTGTGCCGGGCTCTGGCCGTCGCGTGGATAGAAGATGGGGGCTGGCGCCGCCGGTTCGACGGCGACCGGCACAGGCTGCTGCTGGACGTAGTAGGTGGGAGGCAGCGGCTCGGCCACGACGTAGCCTGGATACCAAGGCCTGTAGCCGTAGCCCCAGCCGCCGTAGCCCCAGCCGCCCAGCCCGATGCCGATGCTGACGCCGCCCCAGCCCCGGCCAGGAGACCAGTGTCCATGGCCGCCGCCATGGCCGCCGCCATGTCCACCGCCGTGGCCACCCCCATGACCACCCCGCGCCAGGCCCGGAGCCGTCGCAGCAGCCAGAGACAGCGCAAGCAACAGGACGGTCACCTTGCGGCCCAGTCTGTTCATGATCGGCCCTCCTCGTGGTCGCGACGCCCGTGCGCAGCAGATTGCAGGCGCGTCCCACCCACGCTGCATCTCACCGCCCCCTTGCTGGGACGAGGGGAAACCGCCACAAGCTGCGCATACCCTGCACTCATGTATGCCATCTTAGATAAGATGGCGCGTCGTGGCTTGATCTGGAGACAAGCGAGCTTGTAAAGCAGCGTGCCGTTCGTCTCGGCGCGGTTCGCTACCGCGGGCCGGGTTTTCGACCAGGATGCGACGCCGGCGGATGGGCCAGGCGTCGGAGAGGGCGGGCCGCTGGGGTGGATTCACCCGCACCGCCACCTGAAAGCGACGCCGTCAGCGCGGCGCCGACGACCTCGCTCGTCTCGGCCTCCAGCAACTCTTGCAGCGACTCCTTGAGCAGCCGCGTGAACAAGTCCCTTGCTGACCCAGCAGGGCTTCAAGGGAGACGACAGAGGATTTGGTCTTCGCAGTGGCGGTCATGGCAGTACGCCCCTCCACGGGCGGGTTGGTCTAGGCAATCAACCTCTTGCCATGACCGCCAACCGCTGACAAGCGGTTCTGCGCACAAGTCAGCACACTCCCTACCAGGGACGCGATGCCCACTCATCAACCCGGGGGCACCTTGCCGTCGATGGCTCGGATGATCGGTGAGAAGCCACCTCAGGATCAACTGGCCAGAGAGGACCATGAATCCTGTCGCGATGGCGGAGGGAGCGGGATTCGAACCCGCGGTGGGCTATGAACCCACACACGCTTTCCAGGCGTGCGACTTAAACCGCTCATCCATCCCTCCGCGGCGGGCCCGAGTTTACTCGACCCCTTCTCCGCCGACAGAGTGCAGCGCGTGCTCGCGCAGCCACTCCAGCAGCACGTAGTCCAGCGCCTTGTGGTGCGTGCTCTCCAGCACCACGGGTGGCGCGCAGCCCGCCTCGTAGGCTTCCTTCCAGCGCAGCGCGCACACGCACCAGCGGTCGCCCGGCTGCAAGCCGCGGAAACGGTGCTCCGGGCGCGGCGTGATGAGGTCGTTGCCGCGCTCCATCTGGTAGTTCAGGAAGGCCACCGTCATCTTCGCGCACACGACATGGCTGCCGGCGTCGTGGGCGTCAGTGCGGCAGCAACCGTCGCGTTGCCAGCCGGTCAGCGGGTCGTAAGAGCAGGGTTGCAGCGGACCGCCCAGGACGTTGTGTGCCAGCGTCATGCCGGTCTCCCGCTTGCACTGGACAGGTTCACGGACGTGCGCCCGGCGTTGCTGGCGGCTTGCCCTTGATCAGCGCCATCGCAGTGCCGATCAGCGCCGACACCTCGGTCATGTTGCCGGGCACGATCATGGTGTTGTTCTTCTGTGCCAGTTGGCCGTAGGCCTCGACCGCCTTTTCCGCCACCTTCAGCTGCACCGCCTGCTCGCCGCCGGGCTCCTGGATGGCGGCGGCCACTTGGCGGATGGCGCTGGCGGTGGCCTCGGCGACGGCCACGATGGCGGCGGCCTGGCCCTGGGCGGTGTTGATCTCGGCCTGCTTCTCGCCCTCGGAGCGGGCAATGAAGGCCTCGCGCTCGCCGGTGGCGATGTTGATCTGCTCCTGGCGCCGGCCTTCGGACGCCGCAATCAGCGCGCGCTTCTCGCGCTCGGCCGTGATCTGGGCCTGCATCGCGTGCAGGATGGCCGCCGGCGGCGTGAGGTCCTTGATCTCGTAGCGCAGCACCTTCACGCCCCAGGTCAGCGCCGCTTCGTCCAGCGCGCTGACCACGGACGCGTTGATCATGTCGCGTTCCTCGAAGGTCTTGTCCAGTTCCATCTTGCCGACCACGCTGCGCAGCGTGGTCTGCGCCAACTGCGTGATCGCGATGAGGTAGTCGCTGCTGCCGTAGCTGGCGCGCATGGGGTCGGTGACCTGGAAGTACAGGATGCCGTCCACCTGCAACTGGGTGTTGTCCTTGGTGATGCAGACCTGGCTGGGCACGTCCAGCGGGACTTCCTTCAGCGAATGCCGGTACGCCACGCGCTCGACGAAGGGGATCAGGAACTTCAGCCCCGGGGTCAACGTGCGGTCGTACTTGCCCAGGCGTTCGATCACCCAGGCCTGCTGCTGCGGCACGATCTTGAACGTGCGGATGACGAAGATGACCGCGATGACGAGGAGGATGAGGGCGATTTCCATGGGGGACCTTGAAGTGGATTGATGGGTCAGGACGGGCTGGCCGGCGTCACCGACAGCTGGCTGCCGTGCACGGAGACGATGCGGTGCAGGCCCGGCGCCGGCGCGCCCGGGCCGACGAAGCGCACCGACCAGGCGGCGCCGCGGTACGGCACGCGTGCCGAGCCGTCGGCCCCCCAGGCGTCGACCTGCAAGGTCTGTCCGATGTCCAGCAGCACGTCGGCGTTCGACTCGGCCGGCGCCGATCGCGGCGAACTCGCGCGCTTGAAGTGCCACGCCGCCGTGGCACCGCCGCCGGTCAAGGCCGCCACCACGATCTGCGTCGTCAGGCCGGCGCCGGCATGCGCCGACAGGGCCCCGGCCACCGCACCCAGCGACAGCATCAGCAGGTAGAAGGTGCCGGACGCCAGTTCCACGGCGACAAGCAGGCCGGCAATCACCCACCACAGCGTGGCGGCAGAGACATCCATCGTTGCCTCCAGGGCTCAGTTCGATGCCGATCAGTGTAGCGACCCGCGTCGGCGCCGCTCGCCCCTACACTGCGCGCCTTGTTGCCGACACGTCAGGCGAGGACGACCATGCAGCGGTTTCACTTCCCGATCGTCATCATCGACGAAGACTTCAGGTCCGAGAACACCTCCGGCCTGAGCATCCGTGCCCTGGCCGACGCCATCGAGAAGGAGGGGTTCGAGGTCCTCGGCGCCACCAGTTATGGCGACCTGAGCCAGTTCGCCCAGCAGCAAAGCCGTGCCAGCGCGTTCATCCTGTCGATCGACGACGAGGAGTTCAAAGGCGGCCCGGACCTGGACCCGGTGGTGCTGAACCTGCGCAAGTTCATCGAGGAGATCCGGTTCAAGAACGCCGACATCCCGATCTACATCTACGGCGAGACACGCACTTCAGAGCACATCCCGAACGACGTGCTGCGCGAGCTGCACGGTTTCATCCACATGTTCGAGGACACGCCGGAGTTCGTCGCGCGCCACATCATCCGGGAAGCCAAGAGCTACCTCGACGGCCTGGCGCCGCCGTTCTTCAAGGCGCTGATGGAGTACGCGCAGGACGGGTCCTACAGTTGGCATTGCCCCGGCCACAGCGGGGGCGTGGCCTTTCTGAAGAGCCCGGTGGGTCAGATGTTTCACCAGTTCTTCGGCGAGAACATGCTGCGCGCCGACGTCTGCAACGCGGTCGAGGAACTGGGCCAGTTGCTGGACCACACCGGTCCGGTGGCGGCCAGCGAGCGCAACGCGGCCCGCATCTTCAACGCCGACCACTGCTTCTTCGTCACCAACGGCACCAGCACCAGCAACAAGATGGTCTGGCACCACACGGTGGCCCCCGACGACGTGGTGGTGGTCGATCGCAACTGCCACAAGAGCATCCTGCACAGCATCATCATGACCGGCGCCGTGCCGGTCTTCCTGACGCCCACGCGCAACCACTACGGCATCATCGGCCCGATCGCGGACGGCGAGTTCTCGCCCGAGACCATCCGCCGCAAGATCGCCGCCAACCCCTTGCTGGCCGGGGTGGACCCGAAGAAGGTCAAGCCGCGCATCCTGACGCTGACGCAGAGCACCTACGACGGCGTGCTCTACAACACCGAGACCATCAAGGCCCGGCTGGACGGCTACGTCGACACGCTGCACTTCGACGAGGCCTGGCTGCCGCACGCGGCGTTCCACAAGTTCTACGGCGCCTTTCACGCCATGGGCAAGAACCGTCCGCGCCCCAAGCAGGCGATGGTCTACGCCACGCAGAGCACGCACAAGCTGCTGGCCGGGCTGAGCCAGGCGTCGCAGGTGCTGGTGCAGGACTCGCAGAGCGTCAAGCTGGACCGGCACCTGTTCAACGAGGCCTACCTGATGCACACCAGCACGTCGCCGCAGTACGCGATCATCGCGTCGTGCGACGTCGCTGCGGCCATGATGGAGCCGCCCGGCGGGACCGCGCTGGTCGAGGAAAGCCTGAAGGAAGCGATGGACTTTCGCCGCGCCATGCGCAAGGTGGAAAAGGACTTCGCCGACGACTGGTGGTTCAAGGTCTGGGGGCCGGACAAGCTGGCGCCCGAAGGGGTGGGCACGCAGGCCGACTGGGTGCTCGGCGCGAAGGCCAAGTGGCACGGATTTGGCACCCTGGCCAGCGGCTTCAACATGCTGGACCCGATCAAGTGCACCATCATCACGCCCGGGCTGGACGTGAACGGGCGCTTCGCCAAGACCGGCATCCCGGCCAGCATCCTGACCAAGTTCCTCGCCGAGCACGGCGTGGTGGTCGAGAAGACCGGCCTGTACTCGCTGTTCATCATGTTCACGATCGGCATCACCAAGGGCCGCTGGAACACCATGCTGACGGCGCTGCAGCAGTTCAAGGACGACTACGACCGGAACAACCCGCTGTGGCGCATCCTGCCGGAGTTCTGCGCCAAGCACCCGGTCTACGAGCGCATGGGCCTGCGCGACCTGTGCCAGGCCATCCACGCCCAGTACGCCAAGGGCGACATCGCGCGGCTGGTGACCGACATGTACCTGTCGGACCTGCACCCGGCCATGAAGCCCAGCGACGCCTACGCCAAGATCGCGCATCGGCAGACCGAGCGGGTGGAGATCGACGCGCTGGAAGGCCGGATCACGACCGCGCTGCTGACGCCCTACCCGCCGGGCATCCCGTTGCTGATCCCGGGCGAGCGCTTCAACCGCAAGATCGTGCGCTACCTGCAGTTCACGCGCGAATTCAACGCCGCCTTCCCGGGCTTTGCCACCGACGTGCACGGGTTGGTGGAAGAGGAGCTTCCCGGCGGCGCGCGCCGCTACGGGGTCGACTGTGTGCGGGACTGATCAGCTGTCGGCCAGCCCGGCCGTGACCTGGCTGAAGCCGCCGTCCACATAGGTGATCTCGGCGGTGACGCCGGCGGCCAGGTCCGACAGCAGGAAGGCAGCCACATTGCCGACGTCGTCGATGGTGACGTTCCGGCCCAGGGGCGACTGCGTGGCCACCACGTCCAGGATGCGGCCGAAGCCTTTGATGCCGGCAGCGGCCAGGGTCTTGATCGGGCCCGCCGAGATGCCGTTCACGCGGACCTGCTTGGGCCCCAGGCTGGCCGCCAGGTAGCGCACGCTGGCCTCCAGCGACGCCTTGGCCAACCCCATGGTGTTGTAGTTGGGTACCACTCGGTCGGCGCCCAGGTAACTCAGCGTCAGCAGCGCAGCGCCGGGGCGAAGCCGCGGCGCAGC
>Ga0316188_10000918_pt1 | contig 13665 bp, 10 predicted proteins | sample Phiworburrow1_MG_FD_204933 | JGI IMG/M metagenome (GOLD analysis project Ga0316188, IMG submission 204933) | Coastal sediment microbial communities from Maine, United States - Phippsburg worm burrow 1 | ecosystem: Environmental > Aquatic > Marine > Coastal > Sediment | place: USA: Maine...
TGTCTTCGTTGCAAAGCAAATAATCACAAATTGTTATGATGAATTCACAAAAAAGCATTTCTCTAAAATTCTTAAGAAGTTAGATTTGAGTGATGAGGAATTTGTCAAAGATGCCATAGAGTTGATTCTAAAGTTGAATCCCAAACCCGGTGGAGAGTCAAATGTGGGCATGGTTAAGAATCAGTTTATCATTCCCGACTTTATTCTTCATAACAACAATGGAAAATTAGAACTGACCTTAAATTCACGCAACGCCCCCGAACTTAGGATTAGCCGAACATATTCCGAAATGCTTAGGGCTTATAGTAAGGGCAGTAAAAAAGATAAGAAATTAAAAGAGACTGTGTCTTTTGTAAAACATAAGCTGGATTCGGCACGATGGTTTATTGATGCTATCAAGCAAAGACAGCAAACTCTTTTACAAACTATGCAGGTCATTATCGATTTTCAGTTTGATTTTTTTATCAGTGGCGATGAAATGAAGTTGAAACCAATGATTCTCAAAGATATAGCCGACAGAATTAACATGGATATATCAACAGTAAGTCGTGTAGCAAGTAGTAAAAGTATTCAAACTGATTTTGGAATTTATTTATTAAAATATTTCTTTTCTGAAGGCATAGCTATGGATTCAGGTGAAGAGGTGAGTAGTAGGGAAGTCAAGAATGTTATTCAAGAGTTAATTCAAAATGAAGACAAGGAAAGCCCTTATTCCGATGATAAAATTGAAGAACTGTTGAACAAACGCGGTTATAACATCGCACGGCGAACGGTAGCCAAATATAGAGAGCAGTTGAATATTTCCGTTGCTAGACTTAGAAAAAAATTATAAATGAAAAAAGCAACTCAGATTTTTTTGTACATTTTCCACCCTCTACTTTTAACAACTTATTTAACCACTATTTTGTCATTGTACATACCCCAGTATCTGATGTTGCCATCATCGAGCGTAAGAACATTTATAGCTTTGATTTTTATTATGACATTTGTTTTCCCATTGTCGAACATACTGATTTTTAGGGCGTTTGACGTTAAAGGTAACTATCAATTGAAGAAGCGTCAGAATAAGATACTGATAATTGCGATGACTAATGCAATTTATCTGGTAATTAGTGTTCTGTTTATATTTAAGGTGCAAATAGGTTTTGGAAGAATTATTTCTATCGTTACATTACTAGGGTTATCCGCTACTGCTTTGTGGTTGCTGGCCGGCATATCATTTCAGGCGTTGATAACAGCTGGTTTTTTTGGAATTATTACTGCCGTAGAAGTCACATTTGAAGGGCTACAGTTATTGTGGCCAATAATTATTTTTGCCCTAATTTTAGGAGGAGTTCTTTCAGCTATCCTTTATCTAAACAAAAACTCTTTAAAACAGGCAGTATTAGGATCAATTATAGGCTATTCGATAGGTTTTTTAGGAATTATTATTTAGCGGTTCACAAAATTAGTATGCTAATCAATTGAATTATTGAGCCACAAACAGTATTTCAAGCCTCATCCTGCGACTTGATTCCAAACTGAATCTCCTTCGTCCTATTTGAATTGTTATACAAATTAAAATCCATTTATTGAGACACCTATAGTAAATGTACTCATTTCTGTTTTGGAAGGTCCTTTATTGGGCTCAAACAGTGGGCTTAAATTATAATAACCAACCAAAGAGAGTCCACTAATTCCGATTCGAGCTGAAATTCCGTAGCGAAAACGATTTAGCCCATGCGACTGATTGTCTTTTGATATTTTCCTTTCACCATCGCTATAAACAACTTTTGAAGAGGAGTCGAAGAGCACTCCTATTCGTCCTCCTATCGAAAAGTTAAAACTTCTTGCTATATCTTCCGGATCGGTATCAAATCTAAATTCAATAGGCATTTCGAAGTAATTCACAATTAATTGTGTTCTTTTAATTTTTCCCGGAAAAAGAGTACCCGCTTCCACAAGTGGGTAGGTTCCGTCGGGGTTGGATCTTGAAGCAAAAGTGAAATTGTTCGCCTGTTTGAAGCGTTCAAGACTTATTCCTATGCCGGGGTTAAAGCTGAATTTAGACTTAAATAATCGCACTTGGTATTGATAATAAATATTTAATGTCCTTGAGCCCCAAAATCCCTTTTTAATTTCATTCGGTTTGTTGCCTTTAAAGAAGTTGAAACCAAATTCAACCATGAAGGTGCCTGGAATCTCTAGGTTTATTTTTTTTGACTTTTTTGTAGGCACAGAACCATCTTGAGAATAAATTTGGAAACCGGATAATATTAGTGCAAGTAATATGGCTATTCTTGAAAACATAAGTTTGAGTTATTTGTGTGCAAAAATAGCTTTTTAATGCGAGGGTAAAAATCAATTTTTTGATTAGTAGATAATAGTTCTAAATTTGTGTGCGAATTTAAAATAATTCAACAGGGCCTGTAGCTTAACTGAATAAAGCATCTGACTACGGATCAGAAGACTCGGGGTTTGAATCCCTGCAGGCTCACTTTGAAATGTATAGTTAAATTTTAGATACAGTATTTCCAAAGTTGATTTGTCGGTTTGTATTATAAGCTATCCAATTTCACTAAAGCGATTTTAATATTTTGAATTAATATTGTAGCATCATAGCTTATGTATTTATCTGATAATCAACTAAATAAGACCATCAAGGCAATATTAATTTTTGTTCTTCTATTTTATTAAGGTCTAAATTTTAGAAAAATATGTTTTGCGAATTTTGCAAAACATGTTATAACTCATTATTTCTGTACTAAGTTTAAATTTATTAGGAATGTTAACAGTATTTGAATAGTATTCTGATTTGATGTTGAATACTATAGATTAAATAAATTATTTATTGTAATTTCCACAAATACTCGGGTCTCACAAAAAAAAATTGTTAATCCAAGCTGGGATAGATTAATGACAGATATTAAAGTTCAAAAATAGTCTCACTATTTGGGAAACTGAGGTCATCTCTTTGGGGAATTAAGTAATTGATAAATTGTCGGGTTGAAGAATACCATTACCATTCTTTAGAAGTAGAGTTCAAAAAAGGTAAACCCCATCAAACTTATCCAAGTAGCTGTTTACTATCCTGTGACCATTCCATTTGAATGATTTTAATCATTTCTTCATGTATTTTACCTGAGGCACAAATTTCCCTGCCAAAAAGAAAATTATCCTTTCCCTGAAAGTCGGTTACTACTCCTCCTGCCTGTTGCACTAGGAAGGCACCGGCCGCTACGTCCCATGAGTTAAGTTGATATTCAAAAAAACCTTCAAATCGCCCACATGCAACGTATGCGAGGTCGGTTGCGGCACTTCCCAACCTTCTAATTCCGTTTGAAACCTTCAAAAATTGATTAATGGTTCTGAAATAGGCCACATTTTTTTTTGACTCTTGGTATGGAAAGCCGGTGGCTAACAGACTTTCACCTAAGGATGAAATGGCTGAAACCCTGATTTCTTTATTATTGCAATATGCCGGACTGCCGGTGAAGCTATGAAACATTTCTTTTGCATTTATTTCAAACACAATGCCCAGCACAATTTTGTCGTTATAGGCCAAAGCAATGCTAATAGCGTAAATCGGAAGACCATGCACAAAATTTGTTGTGCCGTCCAGAGGGTCGATTATCCATACATAACCATTTTGGCTATCACTACGCATTCCTTCTTCGGCTATGAATCCGGACCCGGGAATAATTTTTTTTAGCACAGACACTAATTTTTTTTCAGCCATTTTATCTACGTAGGAAACCATATTGTTTAGGCCTGTTTTAAATTCGATTTTTGACCTGTCAAATGTTGATTGCTCTAAGTTGATATATTCTCCAACTTCTAAACATAAATCCATTACTTGGATTTCAATTGCCGAAAAATTAATCATCAGTTTGAAAATTATTAATTGTTATAGTTAAAGGCACCAAAATTAATGCCTATGTTTTTTTTACGACTTTTGAGGCGAAATTGAATGTTTAAAATTTCTTTTAACAAACTAAAAAAAATTTCATTATTTCCCATGAACCACGATAATGACTTCCCCTTTGATTTTGTGCTGACTAAAATACTCAATGACTTCGCAAAGCGGGGCTGTAATTGTTTCTTCATATATTTTGGTTAACTCGCGTGAAACCGAAATTTGCCTGGTCTCACCAAAATGTTCTTCCATTTGAGTAAGTGTTTTCAATAATCGATTTGGGGATTCATAAATTATTGTTGTCTTTTCTTCTTCCGCAATTTGCTTTAACAGAGTTTGTTTTCCCTTTTTATGTGGAAGAAATCCCTCAAAAACGAATCTGTCGCTCGGAAAGCCTGATTTTACCAATGCGGGTATAAGGGCTGTCGGTCCAGGCAAACATTCTATCTCTAGTTTAGCCGCAAGACAAGCACGCACAAGTAAGAATCCCGGGTCTGAAATTGAAGGGGTACCGGCATCTGTTATTAAAGCAAAATTTTCGCCTGCACTCATTCGCGAAATGATTTTATCTGTCTCTTTATGTTCATTAAATATATGGAAACTTTGCAACGAGGCTTTGATACCATAGTGCTTTAAAAGCAACCCCGACTTTCTTGTATCTTCAGCCAAAATTGTTCCTACGGTCCTCAATATTTCAAGCGCCCGCAATGTAATATCTCCACGATTTCCAATAGGGGTGGGGACGAGGATAAGGGAAGGTGATTTTTTCAAGACAATCTCACTAGTAATCGGTATTCAATTCCAAATGTTTCATTCGAATATCGCTGTTGGTATTTGAGTGCATTTTTAAACCGTAGTCGCCTGTAAATCAGAAAGATGCCAATTTAGTTCTTTTTATATAAGTTATTCAAACATACACAAGAATATCTTTCAAAATTCAATTTTGATTACAATAAAATACTATCTAAAAATTGAGGCAAACTATTTAAAGGATTAACAGCTTAAAAAAACTTAAATCGAAAGTCTTCAATTCCTGCGGCCTTTTTTAATTCCTCTGACATATTAAAAGAAGATCGGCTTTCTTGACTTTGAACAAGTTTACTCTTGATACTGGCAAGGTCTTCAGGTGGTGTACTGGTGGTTAGGTTATTTAATTCGATAACCACAACTCCGTTTTCACCAATAACCGGTTTTGATTGCTTACCCTTTTCGAGAGAAAAAACTTTTCCAACCACCGTTGGGTCATAACCTACGCCCGGCAAAGAATTATCTGACAATTTCAAATCAGTTTTTGAATTTATTGAAGCATCAGAGCTAAATAAGGCTTTCATTTCTTCAAGAGATACTTTGCCTTTTAATTTTTCGACGATATACTTCCCTTTTGCTTCATTCAAGACTATAGGCTTAATCTGGCTTTCAACTTTTTCAAAAGACTTTGGACCTTTTTTTGTTTCATCAGTCATAACTGCCACCACATAATTTTCATCTATGTTGAGAACCTCAGAAACTTTTCCTAGTTCTGCATCACGATATAACCATGATACAAGTTGACGTGCTTTATTTAATTTATTTACGCTTACTTCGTCAGGGCTTAAACCTTCAGCGTCTTCAACTTGCAAATTTTCTGCTTTAGCTTTTTCTTTAAATTTATCCACCCCTGAAAGGTTACTAGCAAATATGTCTGCTTTTCTATAAGCCTCATTAAGTGTCTCATCCGAAGCTGGAACAGTTCTTTCTATAGTTGCAACTAGGTATGAATTGTCGTTTTTCAAGCCGGTTACTTCAATTAAATGATAACCAAACTGAGTCTCAACCAAATTAGGCAACAAACCCAATTTTTTAGCATTAAATACGGCAGATTCAAATGGCTTCACCATCTGTCCTGATTTAAACCATCCTAGGTCGCCTCCTCTACTGGAGGTTCCGTCGGTACCAAACTCCCGCGCTTTATCTGAAAAGCTGGCTCCATTTTTAATATCATTTAATATTTTTTGTGCTTTCTTTTTGGCTATATTTTTCTCTGCATCTGTTTCATCGGTCCATTTTATCAGAATATGACTGGCTTTGGCACTAAAAATTGTGTCTTTATCAATTTCTAGTACTTTAAATAGTTTGTAGTTGCCGTTGTCAGATATTGGACCAACAATCGACCCTTTTTGAAGATTACCTAATTGACTAGACAATGCTTCCGGCAAGTTTGCTACATTATATTTTTTTATCGGCTCTTTCCCATCAGTGTTAGATAAGGTGAAGACCGAGTCACTCTCAGTAGTAGCAAAATCCTTTGCAATAGTCTCAAATTCAGTATGAAAAACTACTGAGTCTTCCTTAGAAGGGGTTATTGGGAAAGTTACGAAACTCAGGCTACGGGTACGTTCTGACTCATATTTCTGCTTATTGTTTTTGTAATACTTTCTATTGTCGTCATCGCTGGTTTTTACCAAAGAATCATTAATGGCAAAAAATGGAATATATAAATATTTACAGTCGGCAACATTGTTTTCCGCCTGAAAATCGAATTCTGCCTCTGCCTTAGTAGCATAAGCCGTTTTTGAAAATAGGTTTTCATATTTTAATCTCAGTCTTGAAGGGGTAAGTTCAGATTGAAATGCGTCCCAACGAATATATGCCTCAGAATTTTTGGGAGCGGTCTCTAGCGATTTTAAATATTGAATAAGTTTGTCGCGATCAAAATTCCCAAGTGAATCCACAAAATTTGATTTTATTCCCGGTTCAATATTTTTACCGTAAATCATATCTTGGAGTTCTTCAGCAGTAACTTTCAACCCTAATTTTTCATATTGTGAATTAAATAAATCGGTAGTCACAAGCTGGTCCCAAGTTTGATTTTGCAACGCTGATTTTTCATTTTCGCTAGGTTTGCGATTATTACTAAGGATGTAATTGCGTTCTTGTAGTTGCAAATTATAATTGAATTCATCGATTGAAATCGAACGACCATTAATGATTCCGATTTCTGACTGGTTATCACCAAAAATGGAATTTCTTCCGCTTCCTAAAAGGTCACTTCCTACAATAAACGCACCCATGGAGAGGGCTATTGCACCCACCACCCATTTTGTCATCTTAGTTCTTAACGTTCCAATTAATGCCATAATATTCTGTTATTAGATAATTTTATATTTATTAATCAATTTTCAATAATCCACAAATTTAATCTGTTTAACGTAGAAGGCAAAGAACCGAAAAAGTTAAGTTGGAAATTTTGAACCGAAAAGGCTATTTTTTTTTAAAAACCCGCTGTTGACTAGTCTTTAATGCCTTTATTTAGTATATTTCTCTTCAATTTTTACTGTATTTATGCCATTGCCCTTAGTGGATTGAATTGTGACTGTTAAATCTTCAATTTTTATTACTTCTCCAATATCGGGGAAATCGCCTGTTAACGAGAGTATTAAACCATTTAAGGTTTCATAATCACCGAGGGGCAAATTCCAATTATATTTTTCATTTAAGTATTCAATCTCTAATCTTGCACTCAACAAATAAGAGTTTGGGGTCAATTGTTGCTCAAGGTGTTCTGTTTTGTCATACTCATCAACAATATCCCCAAAAATCTCTTCTATTATATCTTCCATAGTTACTAAACCGGATGTTCCACCAAATTCATCCACCACGGTAGCAATACTTTTTCTATCATTCAAGAATTTAACCATTAGCCCATTAACCATTGTGGTTTCTGTTACAAAGTCAATAGGAGTCAATATGTCTTCAATTGTCTTGGGGTTTGTGAAAAGAGCACTTGAGTGACAATACCCAATGATGCTGTCAATAGAATCTTTATAAATCAAAATTTTGGAATGACCACTATCGATAAAAGTTTTCCTTAGTAAAGAAATGCTACTATTAACATCAATAGCGGTAATTTCGGTTCGTGGTAGCATACAATCTCTTACCCTTATTTCCTTAAAGCCAAGGGCATTGTTAAATATTTTTTTATCAAGAGAAACTTCAACATTTTCGTGACTAACTTTCTGCATGTTTCTTAAAAAATGGTTCAAATCTGTTAGTCCAAACACTGGTAATTTTTTAGAGTATTTTATCCTAAAAATTTTTACTAATACAAATTCAGACAGGTTCACAATCATGAATGTCAGAGGAGTCAATATTACGTGCAAAATGGCGAAAGGTATGGCAAAAGTCAGTAGCACGGTGTTAGGATTAATCATAAACAAGGACTTAGGAAGAAATTCTGCAAAGACAAGAATAATCATCGTTGAGATAAAAGTCTGAATGAACAGTAGTGCTAATTCGTTTTCCAGAAATTTCGGTAAGTACTCAATTAGGATTGGGTTTAACAGTTCAGTAATATTGAATCCGAAAATGACTAAAGAAAGAGTGTTCCCCATCAAAGCAGTCCCAATAAACTGCGAAGGGTTTTTCATGAAATGGGCAATAATGCGTTGTGACCACCGTCCTTTTTTTAATTGCAACTCTACTTGTAACCTATTGGCAGATAAGAAAGCGATTTCAATTCCGGAGAAAAAAAACGACATTACCATAGAGGTAATTATATAAGGATTAAGCCACTCCATCACCTTTTTAAGTTTTTCCTCCAGGAAAACCAAAAAAAAGTTACCAATGCAAGCATCAAAAAAAAGTAAGAGCGGGCTAGCCCAACTGCTATTACTTCATAAGTTCCAATGATGATGAAAACAATAGTGAGTGAAATCAAAACCACATCGAAAATCTTCATAATAATGTCAAAAATACTCAAATTCTGGTTTATAGACAATAATTTTGTTGCACAGTTTGGCTAATCATCAATTTCAAATTCTCCTTTAGGTTTTTTAATAGAGTAATTAGACATATCCTGATCAGCATCAAGACCCCATCCATAAATAACTTCATTTTCTAATTTGATAGAAACAAATTTTTCGGTGAATATTTTTCTTTTGTCCGGTTTCCAAAATATTTCTTCGGTGTTTAGAAACTGGTTTTTCTTAATATTTTTGACTTCTACTTTTCCGCTACCACGCCATATTTTTTTTTCCTTATAGTAATAGGCATGATTAGCGCGAAGTGTAGATTCTATTTTCCCTTCGTCGCCGTAGATTTCAAAGTACAACCCTTTGGGAAATTCTTGGTTACCGTTGTTAAACTCCATAATCCTATTTGCCATCATTTTGGCCTTTATAATATTGCCCTCAGAATAGAGAACATTTACATCGTTAGCAACACGCAGGGGTCCGTAGTATTCTGCCGGCAGTGGCTGGTCTTCTTTACTACAGCATAAAGTTGTGCAAAAAATCAGTGTTAAACAACTAGCCCTTATAAGATGAAATTTGAGGCTAGTAATCAAAATATTCAATGTATTTTTGAACTCGGTATGGTTTATAAAATTATTTACTAATTTAAAAAAAATGGGATACAACTAGTGTATCCCAAGTGTTGCTTTCGCTACTAGTCACGGGTGCTCAGAGTAACAGTTTGGTTTATCCAACAGCCTACTTTTTGTGAGCTACCTTCAGTCCAGTTCAGAAGAAAGATATCTTCTTTTGATGGGAATTGTGATTTAGCTTTGTTCATTAAAGCACCATTCCCAGCTTTTTGGTACATCTCGTAAGCGGCTATATATACAAGTCTGTCTTCGGCTTGACTTACTTTTTTAGCGCAATTGCTGAAACTATTGTAGTAAAGATCTCCTATTTTCTCGTACCCGTTTGCGTTACCTGCCTTTAGAAAATAGTTTCGAGCACTAGTAAAATCCCCTTTTTTTACTTCAATGCTTCCTGATAGCAGATTAACATCTGATTTTTGGTCGGCAGTTACTGCCAAATTCATTCCTTCCTTTAAGTAATCTTCTGCCTTATCATAATTTCCTTCGCTCATGTATCTTGCAATAATGACCTTGAGTAAACCAAAGTCTTTCTCAGGATTTAACTTGTGAATGGTTTCTGAAGCTTGAAGCCAAACAGGGTCGTCAGAACACTTTCCTTGTAACATATAATTAAAAATCTTCTTTGCCAAGACAAGGTCGTTAGGATTTTTCTGAAAATTTGGAGCTAGATTTTTTCTCACGTAGTCACAGTCCAATTTGACTAGAGTTGTCAAGGTACTTTCAACCGCATCTTTATATAACTTGTACTTATCCACCGATTTGTCATCTTTCTCATCGGTGGCTTTTTTGCTCCTCATATCGAGCAGAGTAATTATTTTATCAAACCTCTCCAATATTTGGTCTTCAGACAGATTTTTATAAAAATCTTGATACTTCTTTACTGTTGTAATGTAAGAGACCAGATTAGCATCAGTAACATCGTTTCCACTCACCGAATATACGCTGTCATATAATTTAAGGAGTCGTTTCATTTCTTCCTTAGTAGAATAGAACTTTGAAGCAGCGTAAGTTTTACGATTCAACACATTTACATTGTCGCCACAATATTTAGCCCTTAGGTCAAATAGCAAAAGCATTGAGTCAACTAAGATTTTTCTTTTAGCCGGATTTTGTTCTTTTTGAGCTAAATTATCATATATATCAGTTCCGTCGATATATAACTTAGTATTCCATTTTGGAGCGTTAACTAGCATCCATTGCAATGAACTTGTTGCCCCTCGATAATTTTTAGCCTTATAAGCGTCGGTATAAATTACGACGCATTCTTCAGCTTTTTTCTTGTCTTGGGGCCAGCCTTCTTTACACTGACCGTAGCCTGATGTATAACCATAAATTAAAATTATACCTAATAGAATCACAGATTTTGTTTTCATAGTTGTTTTTTTTGTTAATCAAATTTTCTTTTTATAAACCACTGTTCGTTAAAAGAGACGCCAAAATATAACTTTATATAATTTTCTTCAATTTTATTTTTATTCTTATCACCTTTTTTTCCAAATTTAATAGCAAAATCAATAGTTGATACCCTTCCAACGGGAAAAGTAAGCCCTAAGGTTGCACCCATGTCCAAAATATTTAGATTATTTACCAAATATGGACTACTTTCAATCGTTGCTCCTGCCCTGTAGGTGATTCGGTTAAAATAATTGGTCAAAGATAATGGATTAGGCTGATATTCTGCACCAATTCCAACTTTCCAAAAATTTGTCCCGTAAGGAAACAAGCCATTTACGTCTTTATATTTTGTATAATTGGAATAAGATCCGTCAATGGCTACTACCCAATTGTAGGATTTGCCGACCGAGAAACCAACCCCGATTGTTGAAGGTTTTGAAATTGAACCTACTCTATCTGAGACTAAAGTTACAGTATCAAGTATTGATTGAGCATTTCTTTGCTCCAAACGTTGGTAATAGTTACTTTTGAGATTAGATTTTAGTTCATATACAATTCCGAAATTCACTTTTATATTGTGCTTTGAAATAGAATCAAAATGCAAAGAAAGTCCCGGAGTAAAGCGAAATGCAGATATGTTGTTACGTTCGTATATGTTAGGGCTAATGTACGTGACATTAATATTAGAGTTCAACAAATTGGACGATTCGTTAACGGTAGCACTGAAAATGTAACTTGCTTTTAATCCTAGAGAAAGTACCTTCAATATTTTTACACCGTTAGAAAAACTAAATTCATTTGTGCCTCCTGAACCTTTTTCAGTTATGTAAATGTTAGAAGAAGGTAGCCCTATTATAGGTGCTGAATATTTCAATGAGTAATTTAGTCGTGTATAAGGCATAAGTGCAAACGAGGTCGACCACTTACCGAATATTATGGGCATGGCGATAGCCAGATGATTTACAGAAGTACCTCCACTTTTCTCTGAAACTTCCAAAGTCGATTGATTTCTCTGTTCACCAACGATACCTGCTTGAAAAACGGTAATTTGGTTATAAATTAATAATGCGGGATTCAAATTATTGATATATAAATATTGAGGATTACTTATTCCTACACCTCCCATTCCTTGATGTTGAGTTAGTTGAGTGCCAAACTGTTCTCCAAGCCCAAAAGAATAGAAAGGACTCTTCGCAAATTGCCCATAGGAAAGAATAGCTGTCAAAGACAGGGTAATAATAAGGAGAAGTAATTTAATATTGGAAACCATTAATTATCCGAGCAATGTTAAAGGGTTTTTAGGCTAAAAATTGTCGCAAAGATGAGCCTTTAATAGTTCTTTTCAAAAAATACCACTACTAATGGAAAATAAAGAAGCTTAAAGTGATGTTTTTTATCGTTTAACATTTACGGGAATGGATTTAGAGCAAAGACTTGTTTTATAATTTTGAAAAATCAAACTCCTTTTCTAAAAAGTCAGTGGTATATTTTCCGGAACAAAAGGTACTATTGTGCATCAAAGCTAAATGGAATGGAATTGTTGTTTTTATTCCATCGATGACAAATTCGCCAAGAGCTCGTTTCATTCTAGTAATTACCTCATCACGAGATTGTCCTTTAGTTATCAGTTTTGCAATCAGCGAATCATAATTCGGAGGAATGGTATAACCGGTATAGATATGGCTATCAACACGCACTCCATGGCCACCGGGGACGTGGAGGTTTATTATTTTTCCGGGTGAAGATCTAAATCCTTTTGAAGGGTCTTCGGCATTGATTCTACACTCCATTGCAAATAATTTCGGATAGTAGTTTTTCCCTGAGATATGGTCTCCTGCCGCAACCTTAATTTGCTCTTTGATAAGATCAAAATCTGTAACCTCTTCAGTAATAGGGTGCTCAACCTGAATACGGGTGTTCATCTCCATGAAGTAAAAGTCTTTATTCTTATCTACCAAAAATTCTATCGTTCCTACGCCTTCGTAACTTATAGATTTGGCACCTCGAATAGCTGCATCTCCAAGTTTATCCCGCAATTTTTGGTTTACGATAGGAGAGGGGGTTTCTTCTACTAGCTTCTGGTGTCTTCGTTGTATGGAACAATCCCGCTCAGATAGGTGGCATGCTTTTCCATATTGGTCTCCTGCAAGTTGAATTTCTATATGTCTAGGTTGCTCTATATATTTTTCAAGATACAAGCCATCATTTCCAAAAGATGCATTGGCTTCTCTTCTGGCGTCATCCCAAGCTTTTTTAAATTCTCTTTCATTGTTTACAATCCTCATCCCTTTTCCACCACCACCGGCGGTGGCTTTTAAAATAATAGGATATTTTATTGATTTTGCTATTTTTATCCCTTCTTCTACTGAGTTGAGAAGACCGTTAGAACCCGGGATAACAGGTACACCCGCTTTTTTCATTGTGGCCTTCGCCGTTGATTTATCGCCCATCAATTCAATCATTTTGGGGCTAGGTCCAATGAATTTAATGCCGTATTCTTGACATACAGAAGAAAAATCAGCCCTTTCAGATAAGAATCCATATCCCGGATGGATAGCGTCGGTGTTAGTAATTTCAGCGGCAGAAATTATGCGCGGAATATTTAGGTATGATTCATTACTGGCAGCAGACCCAATACAAACTGCCTCGTCAGCAAAACGAACATGAAGACTCTCTTTGTCTGCCAAAGAATATACAGCTACGGTCTTGATATTCATCTCTCTGCAGGTACGAATAATTCGCAAAGCAATTTCTCCTCTGTTGGCAATTAAAATTTTTTTGAACATAAAATAATGATAGTTTAAATTAACTCTACTAGTAACTCGATTTAGAGTTAGTCCGGTTCAACTAGAAACAAAACTTGGTCATATTCAACTGGAGAGGCATTTTCGACTAAGATTTGAACTACGGTACCTGTAATCTCAGATTCAATCTCATTAAACAGTTTCATTGCTTCGATGATGCAGACTATTTGACCTGTTTTTATTTTGTCTCCTAGAGATATTAACGGCTG
>Ga0316188_10000919_pt1 | contig 13664 bp, 11 predicted proteins | sample Phiworburrow1_MG_FD_204933 | JGI IMG/M metagenome (GOLD analysis project Ga0316188, IMG submission 204933) | Coastal sediment microbial communities from Maine, United States - Phippsburg worm burrow 1 | ecosystem: Environmental > Aquatic > Marine > Coastal > Sediment | place: USA: Maine...
GCCCGTCCCCCCCGTCCCCGTCCCCGAGCCGGCGCCGATGCCCGGCAGTTCACCGAGCACATCCTGTGCGGACTCGACCAGCTTGGCGCCCTGCTTGATCAGCTGGTGACAGCCCTTGGACAGCGGCGAATGAATCGAGCCCGGAATCGCAAACACCTCGCGGCCGAATTCCCCTGCCAGCCGCGCGGTGATCAGTGAGCCGCTGCGCAGCGCCGCCTCGACGACCAGCACGCCGCGCGACAGCCCCGCGATCAGCCGGTTGCGGCGCGGGAAGTTGGCCTCGCGCGGACCGGTACCGAGCGGCAGTTCCGACACGACCGCGCCGCCGTGCCGCCGGATCGCGTCGGCCAGACCGCGGTTGGCCGCGGGATAGGCGACGTCCGCGCCGGTCCCGAACACGGCGACGGTGCCGGCGGCGGTCGCTAGCGCGCCGCGGTGCGCCGCGGCGTCGATGCCCAGCGCCAGGCCACTGGCAATCGTCAGTCCCGCCTCGCCGAGCGCCGCGGCAAACGCTTCGGCGTTTTCCAGCCCGCCACGGGTGGCCGAGCGGCTCCCGACGATGGCCAGCATCGGCCGGTTGAGAAGGGCAGGGTCGCCGGCCACGTACAACAGTGGCGGCGGGTCCCCGATCTGCAGGAGTCGCGCAGGGTAGGCCGGATCGGCCAGGCTCAGCAGGTGGTGGTCCGGCGCCTGCGCCCACTCGAGGGCACGCTCCACGGCGCTGTCGCGGAGCTCGTCGCGGGTGGACAGCGCGTCGGCCAGCCGGTCGCCGACGACCCGGCTCAGTGCCGGGCGCCCGGCCGCCACCACGTCCTCGGGAAGTCCGAAGACGGACAACAGGTCGCGCACCGACGCGGGACCTACGCCGGGCGTGAGCGAAAGGCGCAACCAGGCCGCGCGCTCGGCGCGCCCGGCGTCGGGCAAGGGCATCCGGTTCGAGAAATCGCTACGGGTTGAACACGTCGTCGCCGATGCTGACATCGCGCGACGACCCCATGATCAGGCCGTATGAGATGGTATCGAATACCCGGAAAACCAGAAGATGACCGATTTGCTCACCCGGAAGTTGGATCATCTGCCGGGTCTCGCGGTCCGCGACGACGCGGCCGTGCTCGCCGATCGCGAGGACGTTCCCGACCTCCAGACCGTTCGACGTGCCCAGGTTGAGCGCTACGACGCTGTTGCGGGCAGCCTGCGAGACGCCCCGGTAGACCGAAACGATCCGGCCCTTCACCGCCGACTGCGGCGGATGGGGGGCGTAGGTCAGCACGATCGAACGGTCGGCCGGCATCAGCCGGTCGCCCGGGCCGACTTCCCCGGTCGTTCCGGTGATCCGGAAGGTCGAGGGGTCACCGACGCGCTCGAGTTTGGCGGTGCCGACGAACTCCGCCTCCCAGGCGATCGGCTTGCGGGTGTCGGGATCGAGAATCGGGGTGGCATTGCGATAGAGGTGCCAGTCGGCGACCGAGTCGTCACTGACGCCGCGCACGTACGCGATGTCCCCGCGACCGAGATAGACGCGCCCGTCCTGCGTCGCGACGATCCGCGGGTGCGTCATCAGGTCCGCCGGGTTGACGATCAGCGGCCGCGAGAGGAAGGGCTCGATCGCCTGTGCGTTGATCGTCGGGATCGGGTCCGGGCCGACCGGCTCGGAGCGCACGGAGGGCGTGGCGCGCTCGACCCGCGTGTCGGTCTGCGCGGTCGTCGTTGCCGAGCCGACCACCTTGCCCAGCCGCAATCTCGGCGAGCTGCCGCTCTTGTCCAGATAGACGATGTCGCCGGGGTAGATCAGGTGGGGGTTGCTGATCTGCTCGCGGTTCAGCTGCCAGATCTCGGGCCAGCGCCAGGGTTTCTCGAGGAATCGGCCGGAGATATCCCATAGAGTGTCGCCCTTGACGACGATGTACTTGTCCGGCGCGTCCTTGGCGAGTTCCAGGGGCTGTGCCGACACCGTCATTGCGAGGATCATGCCCAGCGCGACGCCGAGGACCTGCGTGCTAAACTTTTTCATCTTGAGCTCGTCGCCCCGAGGTTGGTGGGCAGCTGCCGGAAGTCCTTGAAAACAAGGGCTTGTGAATGCAGAATTCGTCTCAAATTCTGCCGCTAATGCCTTGATGCCGCAAGCTTAATCCGGAATCAACGGTCGATTTCCGCCGATGGCCGTACTTACGATACTGCGCTACCCGGACCCGCGCCTTCACCAGCTCGCCAAGCCGGTGGAGGTGTTCGACGAGCGCCTTCGCACCCTGGTGAGCGACATGGCCGAGACCATGTACGCGGCCCCCGGCGTGGGGCTGGCGGCGACGCAGGTCGACGTTCACCAGCGCCTCATCGTGATCGACGTCTCCGACACCAAGGACCAGCTCCAGGTCTTCGTGAACCCCGAGATCGTGCGGGCCAGCGACGACGCGAAGGTCTACGAAGAGGGCTGCCTGTCGGTGCCGGGCTTCTACGAGGAAGTCGAGCGGCCCGACCGGGTGCGCGTGCGCGCGTTCGACGAGCACGGCAAGGCGTTCGAGGTCGACGCCGACGGCCTGCTCGCGGTCTGCCTTCAGCACGAGATCGATCACCTGAACGGTCGCGTCTTCGTCCAGTATCTGTCGCGACTCAAGCAGCGCCGCATCCGCAGCAAGCTGCTCAAGAGCGAACGCGAGGTCGCCTGAGACTGATCTTCGCGGGCACCCCGGAGTTTGCCGAGCGCGCGCTCTGCGCGATCGTCGACGCCGGTCACGAGGTCGCGCTCGTGCTCACCCGCGCCGATCGGCCTGCGGGCCGCGGCCAGCAGCTGCAGGCCAGCCCGGTCAAGCGGCGCGCGCAGGCCCTGGGCCTGCCGGTGTACCAGCCGCGCACCCTGCGCGAGCCCGAGCCCCAGCAGCGGATCGTGGCGGTCGGCGCCGACGCGATGGTGGTGGCCGCCTACGGCCTGATCCTGCCCGCACCGGTGCTCGCCGCTCCCAGGCTGGGCTGCATCAACATTCACGCGTCGCTGCTGCCGCGCTGGCGCGGCGCCGCCCCGATCCAGCGCGCGATCGAGGCGGGCGACAGCCGGACCGGCATCACCATCATGCAGATGGACGAGGGGCTGGACACCGGACCGATGCTGCTCGCGGGCGACCTGCCGATCGGCGAGCAGGAGTCCGCCGGCAGCCTGCACGATCGGCTCGCCGAACTGGGCGCGCGGCTCATCGTCGAGGCGCTCGACGGGCTTGCGCGCGGCAGCCTGAAGCAGGTCGCGCAGCCGGCGCAGGGCGTGACTTACGCGACCAAGATCAGCAAGTCGGAAACCGGGCTCGACTGGCGCGAGCCGGCGCAGCGCCTGGCCGACCGGATCCGCGCGTTCGACCCCTTCCCTGGCGCCGTGGCCCGGCTCGACCGGTCACCGGAACCGCTCAAGGTCTGGCGGGCCCGCGCGGTTGCGCAGGGCCCCGGCTCGACCATCGCCGCGGCGATTCCTCCGGCCCCCGCCCCGGCAATTCCCCCGGCGACCGCATCGGCCACCGGGCCCGGTGGAGAGCCGATACCGCCGGGGACGGTGCTGCGTGCCGACCCCGAAGGCCTGGAAGTGGCCTGCGGGCAGGGGGTGCTGTCGCTGCTCGAGCTGCAGAAGCCGGGCGGGCGCCGGCTCGGTCTGGCCGAATTCCTGCGAGGATTCCCCATCAGCGCCGGCGAGCGTTTCCAGCTGCCGTAGCACTGGCGCGCGCGGGATCCCGGCCTGCGGCTGGCGGGGGCGGCGGCGAAAGTCGCCCGCACCGTGAAATGACGGGGGCTTGTTGCCGACGCAGTCGAACCCGAGATAATGACGGTATGTCGCGGCGCGGGGCGCCCGGCGCTTCACTGGAGAGAGTCGATGTTCAACTGGGTCAAGACGGCAATACTGATGGCGGCGATCACCGCCCTGTTCGGCGCGGTCGGCGGCGCGATGGGCGGCAAGAACGGCATGCTTCTCGCCCTGGGTTTCGCGGTCGTCTCGAACTTCTTCGCGTACTGGTTCTCCGACAAGATGGTCCTGCGGATGTACAACGCGCAGGAGGTCGACGAGTCCAGTGCCCCGCAGTTCTACCGGATGGTCCGCGAGCTCGCCGAGCGGGCTCAGTTGCCGATGCCGCGCGTCTATCTGATCGAAGAGGAGGCGCCCAACGCCTTCGCCACCGGTCGAAACCCGGAGCACGCCGCGGTGGCGGCGACGACCGGGATCCTGCGGGTGCTGTCGGCCAGCGAGCTTCGCGGCGTGATGGCCCATGAACTGGCCCACGTCAAGCATCGGGACATCCTGATCTCGACGATCTCCGCGACCATGGCGGGCGCGATCTCCGCGCTGGCCAACTTCGCGCTGTTCTTCGGCGGTCGCAACTCCGAGGGGCGCCCGTCGAATCCGATCGCGAGCATCGCGATCGCGTTGCTCGCGCCGCTGGCGGGCGCGTTGATCCAGATGGCGATCTCCCGGGCGCGCGAGTTCGAGGCGGACCGGGGCGGTGCGGAGATCTCGGGCGACCCGCACGCGCTGGCCTCCGCGCTGGACAAGATCCACCGTTTCGCGCAGGGCATTCCGCTGGAAACCGCCGAGCGCCACCCGGAGACCGCGCAGATGATGATCATGAATCCCCTGTCCGCGGGCGGGCTGCGCGGCCTCTTCTCCACGCATCCGTCGACCGAGGAGCGGATCCGGCGTCTGATGGCGATGTCGCCCGGCGCGGCATGAGCCGGCGCGCGCGGGCGCCGATCGCACGCGCCGGGCCCGGGCCGCGCCGGCGGCTGCGCGCGTGCGGCCGGACGGACCCCGCGGGCGATGCCGGCGCAGGGCGGGGCTGACCCGCCGGCGGCGCTGCGCGCGCCGCTGTCAAGGGAGTTGTGCGCGGCGGCGTGGGCGCTGGAGCAGGTTCGCGCCGGGCAGGCGCTGCCCCCGGCGCTGGCCCAGGCCGCTCAGCGTCACCGGCTGTCGGGACCGTCGCGTCCGGCGATGCACGACATCGCCTATCGGGCGGTCCGCCGGCTCGGCACCTGCCTGGCGCTCGCGCAGCGGCTCAACGGTCGCGAGCCGGCGCGGGCCGTCGGCGCGCTGCAGGCAGTGGCGCTCGCGCAGATGCTCGAGCCGGGGCGTCGCCACGAAGCGGTGCTGGTGGACCAGGCGGTCGCCGCGGCGCGCCTGGAGCCGGCCACGCAGGCGGCCGCCCCGTTCCTCAATGCGACGCTGCGCCGCTTCACGCGCGAGCGCGACGCCCTGCTCGACGCGGTGATGCGCGAGCCGGAGGCGCGCTGGAATCACCCGCGCTGGTGGATCGACCGGTTGCGGGCCGAGCAGTCCGCGCAGTGGCAGCAGGTGCTCGCGGCGGACAACGAGCCGCCGCCGATGACGCTGCGGACCAACCCCCGGCGGACCAGTCTCGACGCTTACCGGCAAGCGCTCGCCGACGCGGGCATCGGCGCGCAGGTCCTGGGGCCGCAGGCGTTGCGGCTCGACGCGCCCTGCGACGTGGCGCAGCTGCCCGGTTTCGACGCGGGCCTGGTCTCGGTGCAGGACCTGGCGGCGCAGCTCGCCGCGCCGCTGCTCGACGTCCGCGACGGCCAGCGCGTGCTCGACGCCTGCGCGGCCCCCGGCGGCAAGACGACGCACCTGCTCGAGCTCGCCGATTGCGACGTGACCGCTCTGGACGTCGACCAGGCGCGGCTGGAGCGGGTGCGCGAGAACCTGGCGCGGCTCGGCCTGAGCGCGCGCGTGCAGGAAGGCGACGCCCGCCGCCCGCAGGACTGGTGGGACGGGCGCCGATTCGACCGGATCCTGCTGGACGCGCCGTGTTCCGCGTCGGGCATCGTCCGCAGGCACCCCGAGATCCGGTGGCTGCGCCGCCGTAGCGATCTCGCGACACTTTCGCGCCAGCAGTCGGAAATGCTGGCCCTGCTTTGGCCCCTGCTGGAACCGGGTGGTAAATTGCTCTACGCGACGTGCTCGGTGTTCCGGGCGGAGGGCGAAGGGGTGATCGAGCGTTTCTGCGCCGGGCACCCGGACGCCGAACGCCTGGCCGTTCACTGGCGCTGGATCGGCGACGCACAGGACAGCCTGCTGGACCAGCTGCTGCCGAGGTCGGGCGACACGCGCGACCACGACGGCTTCTTCTACGCATCGGTTTCGAAACGCCCGTGATCGCCCGCTGTCTCCGGGCGCTGGTCCTGATGGCAGTGCTCTGGACGGTGGTCTTCGCCGCCCCCAGGCAGGCGCACGGCGCCGACGCCATCGAGGTACAAGCCGCCCACCTCGAACGCTCCCCATCCGGCGACGGCTGGGAGCTCACGGCCGATTTCGTCCTGCCGCTGCCCGGCCACCTCGCCGACGCGATCAATCGCGGCGTCACGCTCTACTTCACCGTCGATTTCGAGCTTTCCCGGCCCCGCTGGTACTGGTGGGACGCGAAGGTGCTCCAGGCGAGCCGGACCTATCGCGTGAGCTACCATGCGCTGACCCGCCAGTACCGGCTCACCCTCGACGGGCTCGGGCGCTCGTTCGAGTCGCTCGAAGACCTGCTCGCGGCGCTCTCCAGGCTGCGCGGCTGGCACGTGATCGAGCCGGACCAGGCGAAGGCCGGTACCGAGTACGAAGCCGTGCTGCGGATGCGGCTCGACACTTCGCTGCTCCCCAAGCCGTTCCAGATGAGCGCGATCGCGAACCGGGACTGGGCGCTGCAGTCTGAATGGAGGCGTTTCAAGTTCAACCCGTAGACACCGAGAAGCGCGCGATCACCCGCGCGCTGCGGGTCGCGCTCATCGTCGCGGTGGCGCTGGCGACCATCCTGCTCGTGCTCCTGGCGACCGCGAGCGGAAACACGCGCCTGTTCGAGCGCCATTACCCGACGCTGCTGTGGCTGACCATCGGCCTGGCCGGGCTGATCCTGCTGCTGGTGCTCGAACTGCTGCGTCGCCTCGTGCTGCGATACCGGCGAGGCCTGTTCGGCACGCGCCTGATGGCACGGATGGCCGGCGCATTCGTGCTGATGACGGTCATCCCGGTCGCGCTCGTGTTCGTCGTGGCGGTCCAGTTCGTCGGCCGGTCGATCGAGTCGTGGTTCGACGTGCCCCTGGAGCGGGCGCTGGACTCCGGCCTGACGCTCGCGCGGACCTCGCTCGACGCGCAGCTGGGCGACCTGCGGCAGAAGGCGAGGGTCATGGCGAGCGAGATCGGGGACGCGTCGCCCGGCATGCTCCCGTCGATGCTGTCGCGGCTGCGCGACCAGGCCCGCGTGCCGGATGCGCTGGTCGTTTCCGGGGCGGGGCGGATCGTCACCGCCAGCTCCAGCCGCCTTTCGGAGCTCGTGCCCGAGCTCCCTCCTCCGGAAGCCATGCGGCAGCTGCGGCTCGCGCGCTCCTATGCGAGGGTCGAGGCGATCGAGCCCGGGCAGGGCGACCGCAACCTGCAGATGCGGGTGATCGTCCCGATCAACGTCCAGGGCCAGCAGTTCGACGACACCACCTACCTGCAGCTGCTGCAGCCGGTGCCGAGCGCGTTGAGCGAGAACGCCGAGGCCGTCCAGCAGGGCTACCGCGACTTCCAGGAGCTGTCGCTGTCGCGCGAAGGGCTCAAGAGAATCTTCCGGATCACGCTGACGCTCACCTTCCTGCTCACCGTCTTCGCCGCGGTCGCCGGCGCCTTCATGCTGGCGGGCTGGCTGACCGGCCCGCTCTCGGAGCTCGCCGCGGCGACCCGCGCGGTGGCGGAGGGCGACTTTCGCCAGGTCAAGGACTATGTCGGGCGCGACGAGCTGGGCGTCCTGACCCGATCGTTCAACGCGATGACCCGCCAGCTGCAGGAGGCGCGGGCGCAGGTCGAGCGCAACCAGCGCGAGCTCGAGAGGGCCAATGCGCAGCTGGAAAGCGTGCTGTCCAACCTGGACGCCGGCGTCATGGTGCTCGACTCCGACCTGCAGCTGGTGCTGGCGAACCCCGGCGCCGATCGGATCATCGGCTCGGCGCTGGCGGACTATCTGGGCCAGCCCCTGTCGTCGTTGCCCCGCCTGGGCGAGCTTGCCGAAGGGATTCGGTCCGCCTTCAACGAGCAGGCGGCCGCGGGTGCGGCGAGCTGGCAGCGCCAGTTCGCGCTGCAGCGCGTGGTGACCGATCTCACGTCGTTCGTGGGGGCGGTGCCGGCGGCCACCGAGCAGACGCTTCTGGCCCGCGGCTCGATCCTGCCGGAGCGCCGCGTCGGCTATGTCATCGTGTTCGACGACATCAGCGAGGTGGTCTCCGCGCAGCGCGCCGTCGCGTGGGCCGAAGTGGCGCGCCGGCTGGCCCACGAGATCACCAACCCGCTCACACCGATCCAGCTCGCCGCGGAGCGGCTGCAGATGAAGCTGCACGACAAGCTCCCGACCGCCGACGCGGAACTGCTCGACAAGAACACACAGACGATCATCAACCAGGTCGCCGCGCTCAAGCTGATGGTCGACGAGTTCCGCGACTACGCCCGCCTTCCCGCGGCGCGACTCGCGCCGCTGAACCTGAACGCGCTGATCGAGGAGGTGTTGCGCCTGTACGCGTTGCCGGAATCCCATGGCGTCATCCGGGTTGATCTCGCGCGGACGATCCCCGGGGTGATGGGCGACGCGACGCAGCTGCGCCAGGTGATCCACAATTTGTTCAAGAACGCGCTCGAGGCGGCCGAGAAGGGCGCGCGCCCGGAAATCGGCGTGACCACCGAGCCGCTCATGCTGTCCGACGGGGCGCCGGCAGTCCGCCTGCAGGTGCGCGACAATGGCACCGGGTTCACGCCGTCGATGCTGGCGCGCGCGTTCGAGCCCTACGTGACCAGCAAGACCCGAGGCACCGGGCTGGGGCTGGCGATAGTGCGCAAGATCGTCGAGGAGCACAATGCGCGCATCGACATAGGGAACTGGGCGGACGAGGAGGGACGCGTCGCTGGCGCGCAGGTCTCGATCCTATTTACGAAATTGGCAAAAACCGACGACAATCGCTCTTTCGAATTGGCGGCGAAGCACCGAGACGGAGCCCATGGCTGAAATACTGGTGGTGGATGACGAGATCGGCATCCGCGAACTGCTCTCCGAAATCCTCGGCGACGAGGGTCATTCAGTACTCCTGGCTGAAAGCGCGCAGCAGGCGCGTCGCGTGCGCGAGGACAACAGGCTCGACCTGGTGCTTCTCGACATCTGGATGCCGGACACCGACGGCGTGACGCTGCTCAGGGAATGGGCGTCGAGCGGCAAGCTCACGATGCCGGTCATCATGATGTCCGGTCACGCGACGATCGACACGGCCGTCGAGGCTACCCGCATCGGCGCCCTCGACTTTCTCGAAAAGCCGATCGCGCTGCAGAAGCTGCTCAAGGCGGTCGAGCAGGGCCTGGCACGCGGCAAGTCGGATCAGGCCGCGGCAAAGCCGCAGCCGATGAGCTTTCCCTCGCAGGGCGCGGCGATCAGCGTCGGGGCGCGGCCCGTGCCGGAGCCGATCGGTGTCCCGGGCGCAGCCGGCCTTGCGCCTGCCGCGACCACGACGACGTCGTTCGTGCCGATCGCCACCGCGGCGTCCTCCGCACCGGGCGCGTCGGCGGCCTCGGTCTCGCTGCGCGACCTGCCGCTCGACCTGCCCCTGCGCGAAGCGCGCGACGCCTTCGAGCGCGCCTATTTCGAGCATCACCTGTCGCGTGAGCACGGCAGCATGACCCGCGTGGCCGAGAGGACCGGGCTCGAGCGCACCCACCTGTACCGCAAACTGAAGCAACTCGGCATCGACCTGTCCCGCGGCGCCTACCGCAAGGTTCAAGGCGGCTGAGCAACCCGGTTCCACATTGAAGATCATCATTCTCGGTGCGGGCCGCGTCGGCGAGTCGGTGGCCGAAAGCCTCGTCTCCGAGCACAACGACATCACCGTCGTAGACACCGACATCCATCAGCTGGCCGCGCTGCAGGACAGGCTCGACCTGCGCACCGTGCCCGGCAACGGCACCCATCCCACGATCCTGGAGAAGGCGGGCGCGGCCGACGCCGACATGCTGATCGCCACCGCCGCCAAGGACGAGACCAATCTGGTCGCCTGCCAGATCGGCGCCAAACTGTTCAATATTCCGACGCGGATCGCGCGTATCCGCGCGCCCGAGTTCCAGGAGCACCCCGAGGTCACCGGCGACGGCGGCTTCTACGTCGATCACCTGATCTGCCCCGAGCAGACGGTTTGCGACTACATCTTCAAGCTGATCGAGTTTCCCGAGGCGCTGCAGGTGCTCGAGTTCGCCGACGGCCGCGCCAGCCTGATTGCGGTGCGCGCCTACGCCGGCGGGCCGCTCGTGCAGCACCCGATCCGGGACCTGCGGCAGTACCACCCGAAGGTGGACGTGCGGGTCGTCGCCATCTTCCGCGGCGACCGCGCCATCGCACCCGACGCGGAAGCCACGATCGAGAGCGGCGACGAGGTGTTCCTGCTGGCGGCGTCGGAGCACATCCGCACCGCACTGTCGGACCTGCGGCGCACCGACAAGCCGGTGCGCCGGATCATGATCGCCGGCGGGGGGAACATCGGGCTGCGCCTGGCGCGCGCGCTGGGCACGCGTTACGAGGTCAAGGTCATCGAGGCGCAACAGGAGCGCTGCGAGTACCTCGCGAGCCAGCTCCCGTCGTCCACGCTGGTTCTGAGCGGCGATTCCACCAACGAGGAACTGCTCGCCGACGAGGGCGTCGACGAGATGGACCTCTTCCTCGCGCTGACCAACGACGACGAGAACAACATCATGTCGTGCATGCTCGCGCGGCGGATGGGCGCCAGGCGGGTGATCGCACTGATCAATCGAAAGGCGTATGCGGAGTTGATGCTCGGCAGCCGCATCGACATCGCGATCGTGCCGGCGCAGACCACGATCGGTCAGCTGCTCACGCACGTGCGGCGCGGCGACATCGTCGCGGTCCACTCGCTGCGTCGCGGTGCGGCGGAGGCGCTCGAAGCGATCGCCCACGGCGACGCCAAGTCCTCGAAGGTCGTCGGCCGCCGGATCGAGGAGATCGAACTGCCCAAGGGCGCGACGATCGGGGCAGTCGTGCGCAAGCGCAGCGACGGGAACTCCGACGTGCTCATCGCCCACCACGACACGGTGATCGAATCCGAAGACCACGTCATCGTGTTCCTCGCGAACAAGCGCTCGATCCCCCAGGTCGAGAAGCTCTTCCAGGTCGGTGTGCGGTTCTTCTAGCGGGCGCCCGGCACCGGGCGCGGTCCGTGAAATCCGTCACCGGCCCCCTGGCGCTGCTCGGGTAGCCTGAGGCGAAGCTCAAAGGCCCTCGACGATGCTGCCTCTCGACGATTCCGCGCGGCGCAATGTGCGCCGTCTCGCGCTCGGCGGCGACGCACCCCTGCTGCGCGACGAAGTGGTCTTCATCCGCAGCCACCTGGGCCGCCTGGAGGCGGGGCGGCGTCCGCCCCAGCTGCCGCGCCGACTGCGCACGCTGCTGCTGCTGGTCGACGGGCGCGCGAGCGTCGGCGATCTGCGCCGCGGCCTGTCGCGTTACCGCAGCATGGACGAAGGGTTCGACATGCTGCGCAAGATGGGCCTGATCGAACCGCTGCCCGCGCCCCTGGAGTCCTGAGCGCCGGCCGGCGCGCTAGAATCGCGGACCCTTCCCCGGAATCCCTGCATGCGGCAACTGGTGGTCACGGCCCACTTGCTGGGCGGCTTTCTGAGCATCTTCGCGTTGACCTTCGCGCTTCCGCTCGGTTGGTCGCTCGCCGTCGCCGACGGGGCGCACCGCGGTTTCGCGTACGCGGCGGCAACCTCGGCCGTGATCGGTGTCGTGCTCTGGCTGTCGACACGGAGGCTCGGCCGCGAACTGCAGCCGCGCGACGGCGCGCTGCTGGTCGTCGCGTCGTGGCTGTCCGCCGCCATGGTCTCGACGATCCCGTTCCTGGTCGAGCTGCCGCACCTGAGCTTCACCGACGCATTCTTCGAGGCCATTTCCGGCCTGACCACGACCGGTTCGACCGTGCTGACCGGGCTCGACACGCTGCCGCAGTCGCTCAACATCTGGCGCCATGCGCTGCAGTGGTTCGGCGGCATGGGCATCATCGTGCTCGCGGTCGCGATCCTGCCCCTGCTCGGCGTCGGAGGCATGCAGCTGTACAAGGCGGAAACGCCCGGCCCGATGAAGGAGGGCAAGCTCACGCCCCGGATCACCCAGACCGCCAAGTACCTCTGGCTGCTCTACGCAGCCTTCACGCTCGCATGCATCCTCAGCCTGCGCGCGGCGGGCCTTTCATGGTTCGAGTCGGTCTGCCATGCGTTCTCCACGCTGGCGCTCGGCGGTTTCTCGACGCGGGACGCGAGCATCTCCGGGTTCGAGTCGCCCGCGGTCGAGATGATCATGGTCGCGTTCATGCTGGTCGCCGTGCTGAACTTCGCCACGCACTTCACCGCGATCCGCCAGCGCTCGCTGCGGGTGTACATGCGCGACTCCGAGGCGTTCTGGGTGCTGGTGGTGATCGTGGGAAGCTGCCTGCTGCTCGGCTGTTACCTGTACTGGCAGGGTGTCTACCCGGGCTTCGTCGAGTCGCTGCGCCACGCAACGTTCAATACGGTGTCGCTGGCGACCTCGAGCGGCTTCATGAGCGACGACTACGCGCAGTGGCCGCTGTTTGCGTCGATGTGGCTGATGCTGCTCGCGACGGTCGGCTCGTCGGCCGGTTCGACCGGCGGTGGCATCAAGATGATCCGCGCCATCATCCTGGTGCGCCAGGCGGGCCACGAGCTCACGCGGCTGATCCACCCCAGGGCGGTGCGCCCGCTGATCGTCGGCGGGCAGGTCGTCGACCAGCGGATCGTCATGGCGGTAATGGGGTTCATGGTGTTGTGGGGTGTCACGACCACGGTGCTGGTGTTCGTGATGCTCGCGACCGGGCTGGATTTCGTGACCGCCGTCACCGTCGTGGTCGCCTGCGTCAACAACCTCGGCCCCGGTCTGGGCAGTCACGGCCCGGCCCAGAACTACCAGGCGCTGACGGACTTCCAGACCTGGGCGCTCGCATTCGCGATGCTCGCGGGTCGTCTCGAACTGATGACCTTCTTCGTGGTGCTGACGCCGGCGTTCTGGCGCAAGTGAGTGCGCGGCGCCGCGACCGGCGGCCGGACGGCGACGCTCCGCCCGCGGGGACCCCCGGGCGCGGACACGAGGCCACGCCCCTGACCCTGGTGGCGGGTTTTTCCGAGGAGTCCAGGCACCGCGCGGTTCGGCGCTGGCTCGCGGACCGACCGCAGCACGAGCGCTGGGCGGTGCTCGTCGACGGGGTTCTCGACGACCGCGGACCTGCGCCCGGTCTTGCGCTCGATTCGCGGGAAGGCGTCGACGTGTTCGGTACGGCGGCCGGATGTGCCTGCTGCGTCGGTGCGCTTGCGCTGCGCTCGACACTGGCGCGCGTGCTCCGCCAGGGCCCATGGCACCGTCTGTTGCTGGTGCTTTCGGCGCCGGCCCGGCCGGCGGCGCTGATCGACGCGCTGCGCGCGGGGATCGTCGGCGACGCGCTGCGGGTCGATGCGGTGATCGCGGTCGTCGATGCGCGGCGTCCCGGCCCCTGGCTCGACCCGTCGTCGCCCGGCGCGGTGCTCGCCCGCGAGCAGGTCGACGTCGCGACGCTGGTCGTGCTCGATTCCCGAGCGAAGCGCGCATCCGAAGCCGCGTCGGAAC
>Ga0316188_10000921_pt1 | contig 13641 bp, 10 predicted proteins | sample Phiworburrow1_MG_FD_204933 | JGI IMG/M metagenome (GOLD analysis project Ga0316188, IMG submission 204933) | Coastal sediment microbial communities from Maine, United States - Phippsburg worm burrow 1 | ecosystem: Environmental > Aquatic > Marine > Coastal > Sediment | place: USA: Maine...
CAAGGGGACAACGGCGTGGACTACGGCCTGACTACCGGCCTGGGCTACGATTTCTAGTCCGGTTCGCCGCGAGACCGGGCTTCAGTTACCATAGGTAACCGCACAGGAGAAATACAATGGAACCAATACAGACCAACAAGGGGTTCGACACCTTATTCGTGCGCAATATGGTGGAGGCGGCACTGCGCATCGGCCTGGTCTTCCTGCTCCTGCTGCTGACCTTCGAGATAATCCGGCCCTTCCTGATACCACTGGCCTGGGGTGGCATCATCGCCATCGCCGCATTTCCGCTCACCAGGCGCCTGGAGGGCTGGCTGGGAGGGCGGCGCAAACTGGCGGCCACCCTGGTGACCCTGTTCCTGATCCTTATCCTGGTCATACCGTGCTACGAGCTGACGGAGGCCCTGGTCAGCGCCGCCAGGTCTGTTTCACAACGCCTGAGCAGCGGCGAAATCCAGGTACCGGGCCCCAGTGAAAAGGTGGCCGGCTGGCCTGTCGTCGGGGAAAAACTTTACGCCGCCTGGTCCCTTGCGCACACCAACCTGCAGGAAGCGGTAGTACAGGCGGCTCCGCGCCTGAAAAGCGCGGCAGCCGCGGCCGCCAGCACCCTCGGGGCGGGCCTGGTGAGCGTCATGATGTTCGTGGTTTCGCTGCTGATTGCCGGGGGCTTCATGGCCTATGCGGACACGTCCGCCACCGCCGCCAACCGCCTGTTCGTGCGCCTGGGTGGCCTCAACCCGGGTGGCGAGTGGGCACAGATGTGCGTAGCGACAGTGCGCAGCGTGTTGCAGGGCGTGGTGGGTATCGCCGTGATCCAGGCTGCCCTGTGCGCCATCGGCCTGTTTGCGATGGGCATTCCCGGCGCGCCTATCTGGTCGGCCCTGATCCTGTTACTGGCCATTGCCCAGTTGCCCACGATCATCGTGGTAGCGCCTATCCTTTTTTACGCGTTCAACCACTATGACACCACCCCCGCCGTCGTGTTCACCGTGTGGATGTTGATGGCGGGCTTGAGCGACACTTTCCTCAAGCCGCTGCTGATGGGGCGCGGCCTGGATATCCCGATGCCGATCATCCTGATGGGGGCCATCGGCGGCATGCTTGCGGCCGGCATCATAGGCCTGTTCGCGGGCGCGGTTGTACTCGCAATCTGGTATAAGCTGTTCAAAAGCTGGCTGGAGCAGGCGCCGATCGCGGATGCGTAGGGTCGAATCGGCGCACACCAGTAGCGAAGGGAGTGCGGTCTAAAGGTCCGGAATAAGTTTTGAGAACTGTTCGATCATCGGCATGACCATTTCAGGTTTATCCCAGTTCTGCATGCCGACACCGATATTACAGCGGTCTATGCCCATATCCCGGTAGGACTTGAGCAGGTCCGTTGTCACCTCTGACATCACCACCAGCGTGATTTCGACCGAGTCGGGATCACGGCCGTTGTCCCTGACCAGTTGCCGAAAGTCCGCGATACCCCGGGCCACATCGGGCAGCGCCACATCCACCGGCATCCAGCCGTCGGCCCAGCTGGCGGCATGCTTCAGGCCCAGCGGACCCATCGCGCCAAAAATCACCGGCGGCCCGCCCGGCCGGGTCGGCTTGGGGTCAAACCACACGGGGTCAAAATCGATAAGCTCGCCGTGGTACTCGGGCTCGGGGTCGGTGAACAGCGCGCGCTGGGCCTGCACCGTCTCCCGCAACGCCAGGTAGCGACGCTGCCAGGGCAGGCGCGTGGCGTTGTTGAACTCCTCCTCGTTCCAGCCCACCCCACAGCCGATCAGCAGGCGTCCGCCGGACAGGCGGTCGAGGGTGGCGATGGTTTTCGCCTGGGAAAACAGCTCCCGCTCCATCAACAGGGCGATACCGGTACCCAGTTTGAGTCGGCTGGTAACCGCTGCCGCTGCCATCAGGGAAACGTAGGGATCCATCATCTTGCGGTAGGGCGCGGGCAGATCGCCCCCGGCGGGATAGGGTGTCTTGCGGGACGCCGGAATGTGGCTGTGCTCGCCGTACCACAGCGACTCGAAACCGGCCTCCTCCAGGGTGCGGGCCAGCAGGTCCGGGGCGGGATCCTCCGCGGTGTTCATCGAACTGAAGCCAAGGTGCATGGTGTTTACCTCTCGCGGCGAAGGCGGACTGCGGTCGCCAGCTCCTGCAGCAGCGACCCTGTATCGTCCCAGCTCATGCAGGGATCGGTAATGCTCTGGCCGTAGGTCAGGGCCTGGCCTGCGACCACGTCCTGGCGGCCTTCCACCAGGTTGCTCTCGAGCATCAGGCCGAAAATACTGCGGCTGCCCCGGGCCACCTGGGTGGCGATATCGCTGGCCACGTCGATCTGGCGAGCCGGAATCTTCCGGCTGTTGGCGTGGCTGGCGTCGATCATGATGCGCGCCGGCAGGCCCGCCTTTACCAGCAGTGCACTGGCGTCGTCCACCGAGAACATATCATAGTTGGGGTGCTTGCCGCCGCGCAGGATAACGTGGCAATCCTCATTGCCCGCGGTCTGGAAAATGGCGGAATGGCCCTGCTTGGTGACCGACAGGAAATGGTGCGGCTGGGAAGCGGACCGGATCGCGTCCACCGCCACCTGGATATCCCCGTCCGTGGCGTTCTTGAAACCCACCGGGCAGGACAGCCCCGAGGCCAGCTCGCGGTGGGTCTGGCTCTCGGTGGTACGGGCGCCGATGGCGCCCCAGGAAACCAGGTCGGCGTAGTACTGCGGGCTGATCAGGTCGAGGTACTCGGTACCGGCGGGCAGGCCCAGCTCCGCCAGGTCGAGCAGCAACTGGCGGGCGAGATGCAGGCCCTTGTTGATCTGGAAGGTGTTATTGAGGTCGGGGTCGTTGATCAGGCCCTTCCAGCCCACCGTGGTGCGCGGCTTTTCAAAGTAAACCCGCATCACCACGAACAGGTCCTTGCTGAGGCGGTCCGCCGCGGCCTTCAGCAGTCCGGCATATTCCCTGGCAGCTGCGGGATCGTGAATGGAACAGGGGCCCACGACAACCAGCAGCCGGTCGTCCTCCCCCGCGAGAATATTGTGAATCGCCTGGCGCGCGTTCGCCACCGTCGCCGCGGCTCGATCGGTGACCGCGATATCGCCGATCAGCTGTTCCGGTGAAATCAACTGGTTGGTCCTGCGGATGCGCAGGTCGTCTGTGGTGGTACTCATTGCGTTTATTTCCCGACGGGGTGGAACCAGGTTCCGACTATGGCGTTGTGGACATGGACCAGTTCCAGCTGCAAATCGTCTATATACTCATGCAGGGCGACGCCCACGAGCTCGCCGCAATCCGTGGCGGCCAGCTTCTGGTGGACGCTGCCCACTACGGCAAGCGCGCCCTTGTGCTCCGGCAGCAGGCGCATGCTGCTCTCTATTTCCCGCAGGCAGTGGACTACCGATCGGGGGAATACGCTGCTCTGGAACAGGAACTGCAGCACATCCCGCGATTTGACGTTGCTGCGCACATTGAGGCGGTACATCTGGTAGGCGCTGAGGGACTGCAGCACGCTGATCCACAACACATTGCGGTAGGGTGAAATATCGTCCATTTTGCCCATCAGGCCAGCCGAGGCCGCATCGATAATACGGGTGCTCATGTCCGCGCGCTCGAGATTGCGCCCAAGCCGGATGAACTGGTAGGGGGCGTCCTGGTTCATTGTGCCAGAGAGCATACCGGTGATCTGCTGGCAGGACTGGATAATATTATTGAGCACCGAGTGGCGCATCGAACGGGGCAGGTCCTTGTTGCTGCGGCGCGCCACGCTCAGGTAGAGACTGTTGATCCGCTCCCAGGTCTCGCTGGGCATGATCTCCCTGGTGGTCCGGATGTTTTCCCTTGCACCGGTGAGGGAGCTGATAATGGAAGAGGGGTTTTCGCGCTCGCCGAACACATAGCTGATAATGTTCTTTTCGTTCGCCACACCCGGCCGCGATGCAAAATCCTGCTCCGCACCCAGCACCTGCAACAGCAGGTCCCAGCCGGGTTGTACTTCTTTCGGCAGGTCGAGGATCGCGTTGTGCCGCACCAGGATAAGGCGGGCAGTATTCTCGGCGCGCTCAAGGAAACGCCCCAACCAGTAAGCTCTTTCCGCAGTTCTGGCTAACATTATTGCGCCTTCGTATCCACGATCCAGGTATCCTTGCTGCCGCCACCCTGGGAAGAGTTAACCACCAGCGAACCCTTGCGCAACGCCACCCGGGTCAACCCTCCCGGCGTCACGTAATGGTTTTTCCCCTGCAGGATGAAGGGTCGCAGGTCCAGGTGCCTGGGCTCGATCGTGTTGCCACACAAAGTCGGCGCAGTGGAGAGCTTCAGGGCGGGCTGGGCCATGTAATTACGCGGGTTCTTCAGGATCAACCCGGCGAAAGTATCCCGCTCCTTTTTGGTCGACGCTGGACCCACCAGCATACCGTAGCCGCCGGACTCGTTGGCCGGCTTCACCACCATGGTCGCCAGGTTTTCCAGCACGTACTTGCGGTCTTTTTCGTTGACGCAGAGATAGGAAGGCACGTTCGGGATAATCGGGTCCTGGTCGAGGTAGTACTTGATGATGGCCGGCACGAAGGTGTAGATCACCTTGTCGTCGGCCACGCCGGCACCGGGCGCATTGGCCAGCGCCACATTGCCCTTGCGCCAGGCGCGAAACAGCCCCGGGGTGCCGAGCGCGGATTCCGGGCGGAACACCTCGGGATCCAGGTAGTCATCGTTGATACGCCGGTAGATCACGTCGACCTGTGCCAGCCCGCGGATGGTTTTCATATACACCTTGTCATCGCTGCCGACCACAAGATCCGCGCCCTCCACCAGTTCCACACCCATACGCTGGGCCAGGTAGGCATGCTCGAAATAAGCCGAGTTGAACACCCCCGGGGTCATAACGACGATTTCCGGGTGTTTCACCGCACGCGGCGACAGCGATGCCAGCATGTCGAACAGCTGTGACGGGTAATCGGCCACCGGCTGGATCGAGCTGCGGTCAAACAACTGGGGCAGGACCCGCTTGGAGATCGCGCGGTTTTCCAGCATGTAGGATACCCCGGACGGCACCCGCAGGTTGTCCTCCAGCACATAGACCGTGCCGTCGCTGTCGCGCACCAGGTCGGAACCGCAGATGTGCGACCAGACACCGTAGCGGGGTTTGGCGCCGACACACTCCTTGAGAAACTCGGGGGAGCTGTCGATGATTTCCCGCGGCAAGACCTTGTCCTTCAGGATCTGCTGCTTGTTGTAGATGTCATCGATAAACATATTGAGGGCGGTAAGGCGCTGCACCAGGCCCCGTTCCAGCACCTGCCATTCCTGCAGCGGGATGATGCGGGGGATGATATCAAGGGGCCAGGAGCGGTCGATGTTCTGACCCTCGCTGTACACCGTGAAGGTAATCCCCATTTCCTGGATGGCCAGATCGGCCGCCTGCTGCCTCGATACCAGGTGTTTTATGGTCTGTTTGCGCAGGAACTCGACGAGGCCCCGGGTAGCCGGGCGCGCCCGCCCGCCTTTGCCGATAATTTCATCGTAAAACTCGCCGGGATCGTAACCCGACCAGTCTACGGTCGAGCGGGGTCGGGCCCGACTGTAGGGCTGCGGCGATTGAATTTTGGCTTGAGCCATTGCTGATCAGTCCTCATTGCCCAGGCAACAGGTGATTCAGGATCTGCTCACACCCGATGGTTTGTGGTTTATAGGTCATACAACGGCCATTCTAAGCGGTCGGCGGCCGCTTACAAGCAATTTTCTTCAGCCACCCGCATAGTGGCAAGCATGACAAAGCGTCCCGCCGTAATGCTATGATCACACGGACCGAAAGAGCGGTTTGCTCCGGGGTGTGGAGCGGGAGAAAAAGCAAGGCATGAAAGTAAGGACAAAATTACTGGGCACAAACGGCCAGGTGCGCGAGGGTGCCGAAGAGTTGCTGGCACAGTGGCAAACCGGGCAGGCGGACACCCTGTGGCTGGATATCGAGGGCGAATTATCCGCCGCTATACGCGCAGAATTGCAAACCCTCGGCCTGCACCAGCTGGCCATCGCCGACGTTGAACGCAAGCGCCTGCCACCCAAGCTGGAAGAGTTCAACAACAACACCTTCATTCTTTTTCGGGGCATTATCCAGCTGGACGAGGACCTGGTGCTGACACCGCAGCAGATCGGATTTTTTGTCGGTGAACGCTTCCTGGTCACCATCCATCGCGAAGAATCCCTGAGCATCAACCGGCTCTGGTCAGAAATCACTGGCGGCTCCGCACCAACCTCCCCGGGCCGGCTGGCCCTGCAGGTAATGGACTATGCCTCCGACCGCTATCTCCAGAAGATCCTGGATTTCGAGGCACACCTGGGCGAAATGGAGGAGAGGCTGCTCAGCCGCCCATCGGACAGCGTGATGGCGGAACTGGTGGGCTACCGCTCGGAATTGCGCAAGCTGCGCCGCATATTCAACTATCACAACCGGCTGGTGACGGAAATTCTCGGCGAAGAGCCCAAATTCCTGGGTACCGGCCAGGCGGCGGACCGGCACTTGTGGCGCGCCCTTGGGGACCGCTGCGAGCGCCTGTTCAGCCTGACCAGTATGTACTACGAAATCTGCGGCGACCTGGTGGAGGGCTACATCTCGATCAGCTCCCACGAGCTCAACACCACGATGAAGATCCTGACGATCATCACGGCCATTTTCGTTCCGCTGAGCTTCCTGGCGGGCCTGTACGGTATGAACTTCGAGAACATGCCGGAACTGCACCTGGAGTACGGTTATTTCTTCGCCCTCGGTGCGATGGCTTCCACCGCCGCCGTGCTGGTGTATATTTTCAAGCGCAAGCGGTGGCTGTAGCCGGAACCGGTTTACCAGCTATTGCGCAATTCCCTTAACTTCAGGAATACCGTGGCCGGGTCCGGGTTCTCCGGCAGGTCCGGGAACGCCTCCCGCAGCCGGGCGACCACGCCGGCGCTGTCCAGCCGCATGAACGTGTTGATGCGCCGCTCCAGCGCCATATCGGACACCAGCGCCCGGTTCGGGTCCTGGGTTTTCGCCTGCTCCAGCAACCTGGCGGCCTCCTCGTTACCCGGCTCCCGGTCCAGGGTAAAGGCCAGGTTGTTCGCCAGGTAATCGTGGCCGGGGTATATCAGGGTGTGGTCCGGCAACTGGGCGAGCTGGTTGGCGAAAGTCGAGTAAAGTTCCCGGGGATGGCCGCCGTGGTGGCAGTTGCCGGCGCCGGCATTGAACAGGGTGTCGCCGCAGAACAGCGCGGGCGTATCGGTGTGGGACAGCACGCAGATGTGGCACATGGTATGGCCGGGGGTATCCAGGGCCTCCAGTTCCACCGTCCTGCCGATCTTTATGACATCGCCGGCCTGCAGGCCGCGGTCGATACCGGGTATCGAGTTGCGGGCGTTGGCATGCGCCAGCAGGCGGGCGCCGGTAGCGGCGATCAGGGCAGCGTTGCCGCCCGTGTGGTCATGGTGTTCGTGGGTGTTGAGCACCTGGGTGATTTGCCAGCCCAGTTCCCGCGCCCGGGCCAGGCATTTTTCGTGGTCCAGCGGGTCCACAGCCATGGCCTCGCCGGTTTCGCCACAGGCGATCAGGTAGTTAAAGTTGCGGTAGGCGTTTCCTGTCCATATCTGTTCAACAATCACGATGGGGCTCCTCGCTGATTCCCGCTGGGATAATAGCAGGCATTCATGCGAGCGGTAATGGGTCGCCTCGTCTCGCGCCCGGAAGTTCGGCCGCACAAAAATGATGTGGCGCGTTTCCGCGGGAACGTTTTTTGGTTATATGAACGCCGGCCAGGAACGCGTAGGAATATAAATCTCGGGGGTCAATGATATGCACGTCTCAAAATCCATTCGACCCTGGTCAATTGGTTAACGGCCATATGCGCATGGAGGGGCCTTTGCGGCCGCTGCCTCAGGTAGCCCCGGTCGAGATATGTGCCCCCCTTGAGTTCCGCGTTGTGTCATGAAGTGAAATCAACACTCTAAGGCCATCGCTTGACGGTTTTACTGCTTTGCCATCTCTAAACCGGGAGGTTTCGACTCTGCCCGCAAACCCCGCCGGCGACACGCTCACTTCTGCGCAGAGTATAAGTACATCAGTCACTTCCATCGTGACTCCCTTGTTTTTGTTGCAGCAACAAGGATGCTCCCGAAGAAGGTAGATAGATAGGCGGCGGATGGCTGCTTCGCGCCGTTGGGACCTACCCCGACCAGAACTTCACGGCAGAGGTATTCATTATGGACATCAAGAATCCATCCTGCTCAGCCCAGTACATTTCAGCGGGGGCTTGTTGCCATTGATGTCATCGCTTCCCGCCTGCCCGGAACGAAAGCCCGGAACACGAACCAGACAAAGGCAAACACGCCGACGCTGAAAACAATGTCGCCGGGAACGCGGGCCCAGACCAGGCCTTCCATGATCGGGCTGTGGATAAACTCGGCGGAACGGGCATAGGCATAACCGTGTTCAATGCTGGCATAGGTCTGCCAAATCCCCTGCGGCAGCAGCGACAGGCATGTCATCATGGCCAGCCCGATATTCAGCGACCAGAAAGATACTTTCAGCAGTTTCTGGTTCCACTGTGATACATCGGTAAGACCGCGCAGGCAGTAGAGCAACAGACCCAGCCCGAGCATTCCGTACACACCAAATAAAGCAGCGTGCCCGTGGTTTGCCGTCGTGTTGAGGCCTTGCATGTAATAGAGCGCTATCGGGGGGTTGATCAGGAAGCCGAACAATCCCGCACCTACAAGGTTCCAGAACAGTACCGCGGCGAAAAACATGAACGGCCAGCGATAAGTCATTTCCCAGTCCGCTTCATGCTCTACCCTGGAACGGTTGTGGGCTTCAAATCCAATCACCAGCAGCGGCACGACCTCAAGTGCGGATACCGTGGCGCCCACTGCGATCACCGACGTTGGTGTGCCACTGAAATAGAGGTGGTGGAATGTGCCCAGCACGCCGCCGAACAGGAAGATAATGGTGGCAAAAAGCACCATCACGGTGGCGGTCGACGTGCGTAATATACCCATACGAACAAACAGCAGGGAAATAATCGCGGTGGCAAACACCTCAAAAATACCCTCGACCCAGAGATGGACCACCCACCAACGCCAATATTCCATGATCGAAATATGCGTATGCTGACCCCACATCAGGCCGGCTGAATAAAGCAGTCCTATCGCAAGTGCGGACACCAGCACCAGGTAGATAAGCGATTTCCCACCCGTTTGCCGCAGGACCGGCCACAGGGCCCGAATGACCAGTGCGACCCACAGCAGCAGGCCGATGGTGAGATAAATCTGCCAGAATCGCCCCAGGTCGACGTATTCATAGCCCTGGTGGCCGAACCAGAAGTTCATTGTCAGATCAGTGAAAAACCGATGTACCGCCGCCCATTGTCCGGCGAACGATCCGACAACGATGATCAGCAGGCTGACAAACAGGAAATTGACACCAAATCGCTGGAATTTCGGGTCGCGCCCGGCCAGCAGGGGTGCGACATAAAGACCAGTTGCAAGCCACGCGGTCGCAATCCACAGCACCGCGAGCTGGGTATGCCAGGTACGCGTGATTGTGTATGGCAGGTATTCAGCAAACGGCAGACCATAGAGCCCCTGCCCCTCCACCGCATAATGCGCAGTGACAATGCCAAGCAAAACCTGCCCCAGGAACAGTGCACAGACGACCCAGAAATATTTGGCTGTTGCCCGCATGGATGGCGTAATCGCGGCACTCCCAAGAATGTCGGATGCCGCCATGCCCTCTTCGGGCAGAATATCCTGGCGCCACACATCGAACTGCCTGACGTAGTAGGCGATGAGTGCGCCCACTCCGGCCAGCAGCAATATGACCGAGGCAATGCTCCACATCAGGATGCCCGTTGTCGGGTGGTTGCCCACCAGGGGTTCGTGCGGCCAGTTACTGGTATAGGTGATGTCCTGGCCCGGGCGATTGGTGGTCGCGCCCCACGCAGTCCAGAAATAAAAGGCTGCCAACTGCCTTGCCTCCCCCTGGCTGAGCATCCCATGAACTGGAAAGGCATATTCGCGCCTCAGGTCAAGCGAGCCCGGGCTGTTGCCCTCATAAAGGTCCAGATAATGCGCTTCGACCTCCCTGATAGCCTTTGCGCGATTATCGCTGACGGTTATCGTCCCGGTCGCGGGATCATAGCTATTTTTGCGCATCTCCTCCTGCAGCGCGGATTTCTGCATCGCTGTTGCCTGCGCGGGCGTCAGTCCCGGGACCGAATATTGAGTCATCAACGCCAGCAGCGCTTCAGCTTCCCGGTGCAGCCAGTCCGCGCTCCAATCAGGTGCCAGGTAGCTGCCATGCCCCCAGATTGAACCCTGTTCCATGCCGCCGATCGATTGCCAGATATTCTGGCCGTTTTCGATATCGGCCAGGGTGAATAATGTCTCGCCGCTGACAGATTTCACGAGTTGCGGCATTGGCGGTGCCTGCTGGTAAATCTGCCGTCCCAACAGCAGCAGGATTGCGAACATCACTATCATTCCCGCAGAAAGAATCAGCCACAGCCGCTTGATGCTGAAGGTCGCTTGATATGAACGCATTTTCCTATCTCCCCAAACCTGCAGAATATGAACTCAAAAGCCCCGGTGACGGCGGCGAGAAGCCAGTCCCCGTTCCCTCGCCGCGCGTGCCGCAAAGTACGCGAGCCACGATCACCACAGCCATTAAGATGTATTTCAGATACTGTTTTTACACCGCTTGGCGGATAAATGCAATATATGGTATACATCTTTTATGAGACTATCCGTTCAGACCGATTACGCGCTGCGCACCCTGATGTTTCTGGCGGTGAAGCAAGGCCACCACTCCATCGCCGATATTTCCCGGCAATATGGCATTTCCAAAAACCACCTGATGAAAGTTGCGCAGCGGCTTGCCGCAGAGGGTTACATACAGAGCGTGCGAGGTCGCGGCGGTGGGCTCAAACTTGCGCGGCCCGCTGCATCACTGAACGTTGGAGCCATCGTGCGCACGATGGAGGATGTTGGAAGCTTCGTGGAATGCTTTGACCCAGCCACGAACCGCTGTGTCGTCACCCCGGCCTGTGGCCTGCGCCACGTCCTTGCGGGCGCTGTGGAGGCATTCGCCCTTCACCTGGATCAATTCACGGTTGCGGACCTTGTCGAAAAAAAGCAGGAATTCGGGCTGCTATTGGACGGCGTCTCCCGCTGACCGCAAGGGCAGCGACCAGGTCAGGCGGGCTCCTCTGCGAACACCGGCCAGCGCTCCGCGATCGAACCCCCATCGTACACCGCGATATCCCCGAACTGCAGGAACACGAACTCGCTCTGGGTCGGCCGCAGGAACACCCAGTCATCGGGCTTCAGGTGAATATTGCGCGACCCGTTCAGCATTTCCTGGTTGGTGGAGCGGCCGAACAGGCTGTTGTAAACAAGGCCCCGGGGTGATTCCGGTAGCGCTTTCCAGTAGCCGCCGTAGGTGAAAAAGGTGCGGGCCCGGTTGGGATCCCACAGCGACTGCACCGCCCCCAGGTCGATGCCGGGGATCTCCAGGGTATCCAGGCTCTTCAACACCGGCGTGGCGATATAGCAGGCGGCCTCGTGGTCAGCCAGCGTGGGCAGGTCGAAATCCGTCGGCTTCACCAGGCAGGAACCCGCCGCCAGTTCATTGAACGGATAGCTGCCTGCGTTGTACATCTGGTAGGTGGGGCTGCCGCCGGCATTGAGCAGTACCTCCGCGGGCCAGCGGGACCCGAGGTGTGACTTCGCCACATCGAGGTAGTGCTGGTAGACGGCCATCGCCTTGTCCCGGTAAGCCTCAGCACTGCCCACCGGCATCTTCACGATATGGGGTTCATAGCCCATGAAGCCGCTGAAACTGAGATGCCGCGACTGCGTGACCAGGTCCAGCATCTGCACCAATTGCTCATCGGTCCTGACTCCACCGCGGTGCAGGCCCACGTCGAGCTCGAAGCACACCGGCATATCCTGCGCCAGGGACTGTGCCAGCGCATCGTACTGGGCCACCCGCTGCGGCGTGTCCAGCAGCCAGCGCAATTGCCGCGAGGGATTGAAATCGCCGCCGGCGAACTGGCGGTAGAAATTGTGCGCCGCCGCCACGGGCATGGGCTTGCCCAGCAGGATATCCGCACCCGGGAACTGTGCCGCCACCTGGTTGATGAAAGGCTGGTGGAACAGCATCAGGCGGTTGCTGCCCGAGGCCTCCATCACCGCCCCCAACAGCGGCAGCGAGGGCAGTGACTTCGCGACTATCCGGTAATTGAAGCGGCCGTCCACGTGGCCGCACAGGGTCCGGATATTCGCCAGCAGGCGGCTGCGGTCCAACACCAGCGTGGGCTTTGCCAGTTGCGCACTGTCGAGGGCTGCGCCCAGGTCCCGGAAATACGGCGCGTGATCGGCCCCCTGCTCACCCGGGCGCAGCAGCCAGCCCAGCCCCAGCGCCGCGGCGCTGCCGATAATCAGTGACCGGCGCTTCACGAGTTGCCCCCGGATTCATCGAACAGGCCGGCGAGGTAGGGATTGAGAAAGCGGCCCCGCGGGTCCATCTCCCTGCGCACTGCCGCGAAGTCATCCCAGCGCGGGTAGAGCTGGCGGAAGTCCTGTTGCTGCAGGGTGTTGAGTTTGCCCCAGTGGGGACGGCCGTGGTACTTGCGGAAAATCGGTTCGATGGTCCTGAAATAGGGTTTGTAGTCCTCCTCGAAAAACCGGTGTACCGCTATCGAGCAGCAGTCGCGCTGGTAGAACGGGCTGAGCCATATATCGTCGGCTTTTACGAAGCGCACCTCTATCGGGAAAAAAACCTCCGGATGATGCGTTTCCAGCGCCTCGCGAACCTCCCGCAGTGCGGCCAGGCCGTGCTCCCGGGGCAGGTGATATTCCATTTCATTGAACCGCACGTTGCGTTCGCTGGCATAGTTTTTCCAGGAATTCTCCACGGTGACTTCGTCGTCGAGGGTTTTCATATAGCTGCCCAGCACAAGCTGGCGCAGGCGCGGCGTGCGCTCGAGCCAGTCGCGGGCCAGCTGCAGGTCGCGGGCACCCTCATTGCCGTCGAGTCGCTCGGTGGAACTGACGGGGTCATCGGTGATGTCGTGGCTGTCGGTAAAGCCCATCCCGGAAAAAGGCACGTAATAAAACTCGAAGTTGCGGTGCCTGTCGGCCTCGCTGTCGGCTATCGCCAGGATTTCGTCGAAGTCGCGCCAGATGGTTTCGCGCCGCAGGCGATAGGGCGCCACATTCTGCAACCTGACCCGGGTGATGATACCCAGCGCTCCCAGGGACACCCGCGCCGCCTGGAACAACTCGGGATTGCGCTGGCGATCGCAGTCCACCAGTTCCCCCCGGGCGTCCACCAGTTGCAGGCCCTCGATAAAGGTGGACATACAGCCGATGCCCGCGCCGGTGCCGTGGGTGGCTGTGCTGAGGCTGCCGGCCAGGGTCTGCTTGTCGATGTCCGGCATATTGACCAGGGCCTGGCCGGCCCGCTCCAGTGGTGCGCCGATATCCCCCAGGCGACTGCCTGCCCACAGGGTGGCCTGGAGGGTTTTCCGATCGTAGGACACGAGGCCGCTGAGGCGGGAGAGAGATACGATAGTGCCATCGGTGGGCACCAGGGGCGTAAAGGAGTGCCCCGCCCCGACAGCCCGGA
>Ga0316188_10000922_pt1 | contig 13627 bp, 12 predicted proteins | sample Phiworburrow1_MG_FD_204933 | JGI IMG/M metagenome (GOLD analysis project Ga0316188, IMG submission 204933) | Coastal sediment microbial communities from Maine, United States - Phippsburg worm burrow 1 | ecosystem: Environmental > Aquatic > Marine > Coastal > Sediment | place: USA: Maine...
GCGCTGTTATTCGCGCTTTATGTGGTGATTTCCGTATTCGGATACATCAGCTGGAAGAATGTGCGCCGCCAGCTTGCGGATAATCCCGCATGACTGACAACGATGAATTTCTGGCTTACCTCCTGAGACGCCTGGACCTGGCGGGAAAGGCCAATGCATCCAAACTGGAGCTGTTGTCACACAGCCATTTTTTCTCGGCGCTGAAGCTCACCGCCGGCGATACCCGGTACATGGTAAGACGGGGAGGCCACCCCGATGGCATTCGTGACCTGAGGCGCGAGTTCAATGTGCTGACGCTGCTGGACGGTAGCGGGCTGGCGCCATCTCCGGTGATGTTTGACCAGGATCGGAATTTCATCGTTTACGAGTACCTGCCCGGGGTGATCTGGTCTCGACGCATGCTGACAGAGGCCGGCGCCCTGGAAGCGCTGACCGACTCGCTGGCAAGATTGCACAGTAACAATCCGCCGGGAAGCGTATGCGATCCCATCAAGACGGTGGAGCTTTACCTGCTAAATGCCGATACGGCATTGCGCTCACGGTTGATGGAAATCGCAAATGGCGCTATGGGGCGTTTGCACGGCACGCGGTCGGTGCTATGCCACTACGATATGTGGTGTGGGAATATTATCCAGGACCGGAATACCCGGTTCATCGACTGGGAATTCGCCAATGGCGGCGCTCCGCTGATCGACCTGGCTACCCTGGTTTGCTACCACAGCCTGGATGAGGATGAGACTGAAGCTCTGTGGTGCAGCTATGCAGGCAAGACGCAAGAGCAGCTACACCGGGAGGACCTTGCCACCTGGTGCATCATTGTGGACTGTCTTACCGTGGCCTGGTGTGGGTTTTCCATGGCTCTTGGCGATAGCCCCGGCGCAACCGAACCGTTTTATGGGCCGGCAGCGAAAAGGCTGGGTCTGAATATCAATATTCAGGACGAAAAACCTTCCCGTTAAACGCTTCATGGCGGTCTATTTCTAGTACAATACCGGCTTCAGAATCAGAATCCCGACGTCCAGAAGTCCCGGAGGCCACCTTGAGCGTTTTCCAGCATAAGTCGTTTGATGACCACGAGCGCGTGGTGTTTTTCAGCGACCCCGAGAGTGGCCTGAAGGCTATCCTTGCCGTGCATTCCACCGAATTGGGACCGGCCGCCGGTGGTTGCCGGATGTGGCCCTATGCCTCTGACGACGAGGCCATCAAGGATGTCCTCCGCTTGTCCCGTGGCATGAGCTACAAGAATGCGATGGCTGGTTTGCCCATGGGCGGTGGCAAGGCCGTGATTATTGGTGACTCGCGCAAGGATAAGTCCGAAGCGTTGTTCCAGGCTTTTGGAGACCTGGTGGAGTCCCAGGGTGGCGAATACATTACCGCCGAAGACGTGGGTATTAGCGTCTCGGACATGGAAATCGTTGCAACCCGCACCCAGTTTGTCAGTGGTCTGCCCCATGACAGCGGAAGCGCTGGAGGCGATCCTTCACCCAAGACTGCTCGCGGCATTTTTCACGGTATCAAGGCAGCGGTCGCTCATAAACTGGGTCGCGGCGATCTTGATGGCCTGAGGGTTGCAGTTCAGGGTGTCGGTCACGTGGGTTACTACCTGTGCAAGGATTTGCATGAGGCCGGTGCGAAGCTGATTATTGCCGATATCAATGCTGACTCCGTGCAGCGTGCTGTGGAACAGTTCGGTGCGGTGGCAGTGGCCAGCGATGAAATCTTGTTCCAGAAAGCGGATGTCCTGGCGCCCTGCGCCCTGGGCGGCATCCTGGACGAGAACACTATTCCGAAGCTGAATGTCTCTATCGTCGCCGGCGGCGCTAACAACCAGTTGGCCACGGATGAGGATGGCGACACTCTGAAGGAGATGGGAATCCTTTACGCACCGGATTATGTGATTAACGCAGGCGGCATTATCAATGTCGCCTACGAGTATCTGAATCTGGGTGACGATAAGGACGTAATGGCCAAGCTTGAAGAAATTGGTGGCCGTTTGACCGAGATTTTCCAGGCAGCAGATAGCCAGGGGCTGAGCACCAACAGGGTTGCTGACGCCATGGCCAGGCAGCGCATAGGACGCGCTGGCTAGTCCCACCGTAGCACTGGTGTCCTCCGCTTAGCCTGGATTGGCGAAACAAGGAGGAGTGCTATGTGTCGCTGGATGGCCTACAAGGGAACCGAAGTATTCCTTGACGAACTACTGTTCAAGACAGAGTACTCCCTGATCCAGCAAAGCCTTGCTGCCCGGCGCAGCGTTTCCCGCACCAATGGTGATGGCTTTGGAATAGCCTGGTACAAGAACCGTGATTTACCGGGGCTGTATCGCGCCATTCGTCCGGCCTGGAATGACGACAATCTGCATGACCTGGCCAACCAGATCACCTGCTCGGTATTTCTTGCCCATGTCAGGGCGGCGACCGGATCGGAAATTCAACGCACCAACTGCCACCCATTCCGGCACGGGAAGTGGTGCTTTGTGCACAACGGCCTGATTCAGCATTTCGACATGATCCGCCGGAGCCTGATGCTGGAAGTGAAACCGGAGTTGTTCAATCACATTCGCGGAACCACTGATTCGGAATTGATGTTTTTCCTTGCTGTCGGGTTTGGGCTTGAGAAAGACCCCATAGGCGCTTTCGAATTAATGGTTGGACTGGTGGAGAATCTTGCCGAGGAACACGCGATTGCCAACGCGATGCAGATGACCGTTGGACTCACCAATGGCCATGATTTGTATGCAATCCGGTATTCCACCAGCAAAAAATCGCGATCGCTGTTCCACAGCAAGACCCGGGATGCCCTGCAGGAATTGAATCCCATGGCCGCCAGGTTTGACAGACATTCGGTGGCGGTAGTCTCAGAGCCTTTTACCCACCTGGATGATTACTGGCAGGAGATTCCCGAAAGCTCGGCGATTCGGATCACCGATGGCCATATTGAACACCGGGGCTTCACGCCCCGCATGCCCACCCTGGTGCACTGATTCAGTCCTTGGGGCCCAGGAACATCCGGTAGGCGGGGTTGTCGGTCTCTTCCCAATAGGCGAAACCCAGCTCAGAAAGATGCTGCTCGAATTCCTCCCAGTCCTTCCCCGGCACCTGCACGCCGGCCAGCACGCGGCCGTAATCTGATCCATGGTTACGATAGTGGAAGAGACTGATATTCCACTGGCTGCCCACAGCCTTGAGGAAATTCATCAGTGCTCCCGGTCGCTCGGGGAACTCGAACCGGAACAAGTGTTCATCTGCCAGGCTGGGTCCATACCCACCCACCATGTGTCTGACATGCAGCTTGGCCAATTCATTGTCGCTCATGTCCAGGGTGTTGAAGCCCGAATCTACGAGGTGGTTTAACACCTGTTCACGTTCACGATTTCCCTGCTGCAACTGGATGCCTACGAAGATCCGTGCCCGGCGGTTGTCTCCATAACGATAGTTGAACTCGGTGACCACGCGCTGACCCAGGGTTTCGCAAAAGTGCAGGAAACTGCCTGGCTCTTCCGGGATCTCAACGGCGAACAGGGCCTCGGTGTGTTCGCCGATATTGGCCCTTTCCGCCACATGGCCCAGCCTGTCGAAATTCATGTTGGCGCCGGTGACGATGGCTGCCAGCTTCTGGCCTGAGGCCGGGTGAAGTTCCAGGTAGCGTTTTAGCCCGGCCACGGCCAGGGCTCCAGAGGGTTCCGAAATGGAGCGCGTGTCGGTAAAAATGTCCTTGATAGCGGCGCATATTTCATCGGTGGAAACCAGGATTACCTCGTCCAGGAATTGCTTGCACAGGCGGAACGTTTCGTCGCCAACCCGCCTGACCGATACGCCGTCGGCAAATATGCCCACCTGCTTCAAGGTGACAGGTTCACCGGCTTCCAGTGCGGCATACATGCTGCCGGCATCGTCGGGTTCCACGCCGATTATCCGGGTTTCCGGGTGCAGGTATTTCACATAGGTGGCTACCCCGGCGGCCAGGCCACCGCCGCCCACCGGGATGAAAATGGCGTCCAGTTTCTCGGGAGCCTGGCGCAGCATCTCCATGCCTACGGTGCCTTGTCCCGCGATGATATCCGGATCATCAAAGGGATGGATGAACTCCAGGCCCTGTTCCGCGGCCAGTTCAAGGGCGTGGCTGTAGGCATCGTCGTAGGTTTGTCCGTGGCTGACGGTTTCTCCACCCAGTGCCTGGACAGCCTGGACCTTGATGCTTGGGGTAGTGGTCGGCATCACGATGACCGCTCGTGCACCACGCGTCCGGGCCGCCAGTGCGACTCCCTGGCCGTGGTTACCGGCAGAGGCACAAATCACTCCCCGGGAGAGTTTTTCTGCCGACATACGGGAAATCTTGTTGTAGGCTCCCCGGAGTTTGAAGGAGAACACAGGCTGGAGGTCCTCGCGTTTGAGCAGGACCTCATTACCCAGGCGCCTGGACAGTCCGGCCGCCAGTTCCATTGGCGTCTCACGGGCCACGTCGTAAACCCGGGCCGTAAGGATTCTCTCGATATAATTGTTGTGCATCAGGTCCCTGCCTTTCCTTGCGAGACTAACCGCCCGGCATTCTGTGTCAATCGCTAAATTCCGGCGCCGCCGTCCTGGCCGCCCCCTTCCATTCAATCCTGGTCGGATACCAGGCCCGGATTGGCCGATGCGTGGCTGGCCTTGCTTTGGGCTTCTATGAATACCCGCTTGATGGACGCGGCGGTAATTATAGCCTGCATTGTTGGCTGCCGCGGAAGTGGTGGTGGACAGTGGACACAGGTCTGTACAAAATGCCTGATCGACTAGCTATGCCATCCCCGGGGGAACCTAACGTGTCAGCGACCACCACGCGCCAGTCCGAAACCGCCTTTCTCGAGAGGGTGATAGTTCGTCATCCCAACGATGCCTTCGTGGATCAGGCCACTATCGAGTCCCAGTGGGAGCGATTGAATTATCGCTCGCCGCCTGATTTTGCCCGGGCCGTGAAGGAATACGAGCTGTTTATCGATGCCCTGGCAAGCCAGGGAGCCGAAGTGATATACGCCGGTTCCGGAGACGGCCTGAGCATGGACAGCTTGTATGCACGGGATGCATCCATCATTTGTGATCGAGGTGCAATCCTGTGTCGCATGGGTAAACAGGCGCGCATGGCGGAACCCGAGAACCTGGGCCAGGTGTATGAACGCCTGGGAATTCCGGTAATCGGCGCCATCCAGGGCGATGGCCGCCTGGAGGGCGGCGACTTTGTCTGGCTGGGACCGCGCCTGGCGGCGGTTGGCGAAGGATATCGGACAAACCCCCAGGGCATTGCCCAGTTGAGAGAATTCCTGGGTGATAGCGTGGATGAACTGATCACCGTTCCCCTTCCTCATTTCCGTGGCCCCGGCGACGTTTTTCACCTGATGTCCCTCATCAGTCCCCTGGATGATGACCTGGCCCTGGTGTATTCGCCGTTGATGCCGGTGCGATTCCGCCAGGCGCTGCTGGAGCGGGGGATTGGGCTGGTCGAGGTGCCGGCGGGGGAATTTGATGATATCGCCGGAAACGTGCTGGCCATTGCTCCTCGCAAGGTGCTGATGGTGGGTGGCTGTCCGGAGACCACTGGACGCCTGGCCGCGGCCGGGGTGGAGGTGCTGAAATTCTCGGCCTTCGAGATCAGTACCAAGGGCGATGGAGGCCCGACCTGCCTGACCCGCCCGCTGGAGCGTCGGCGTCCCGGCTGAGGCTCGGTCGGCATCCCCTGAATCGTCAACATGATTATTTTAATTGACGAATTGGGGTCGTAAAGGGCTTAGAGAGGGCCCGAGTGTTTGATTTATTAAACACCTTTGGTATCATCCTCGAAGGTTTTCAGAGCTTTGCTGGATACCGTTCCCGCCGGGCCGGTGTGCTGCGGCGCCCCGACAGGGGAGAACGGGTGTCGGGCTCGAGTCAGGAGACAGGTATTCTTGCGAATATCCCTGGGCAACTGTCTCCATTCAGTGTCTCGCCCGGCATGCCCGCCTTCTACAAGGTGGGGGTCCGCCAGACCAGGCGATAGTTGTCCTAAGACACATTCGCCGGTCCGCACAGGGGGCTTCATTTCCTCAAAAACTGGTTAGGCAAGAGTATGGAGCGCGCATGGGGCCACGAGTCCCGGAGTGTTCCTGCGAGAAAAGCGGGTAGCTGTCCGGAATGCGCCCGGGTTGCCCACAACAGGAGTGAGGTGCCGGCCCCGAGCCAGGCACTGAAAAAAGACGATGAAGACCAACAGACCAGTAATCGGTGTTTCTGCATGCAGGCGGCCATTCATGGGCCGGCATATTCATGGCGTGCTGGAGCAGTATCTGGACGCCATCAGCAAGGCCGCCAATGCGATTCCGGTAATGCTGCCGGCCATGGGCGACGCCATGCTGGACGAGCACGTCCTGGATCGCCTGGATGGCATATTCCTCACCGGTAGCCCAAGCAATATTGAGGCCCATCATTACGGTGGTGAAGTCAGCCTTAATGGGTCGGACCATGATCCTGAGCGCGATGCCACGACCCTGGGCCTGATTCCCCAGGTGATCAACCGGGGCATGCCCTTGCTGGGTGTTTGCCGCGGCTTGCAGGAAATGAATGTGGCCTTCGGTGGCAGCTTGTACCAGCGGGTGCACGAGCAGGACGGATTTGATGATCATCGTGATGACTACGATCAAACGATCGAGGAGCGTTTTGCTCCGGCCCACGATGTGATATTTGAACCCGGCGGTGTTCTTCACTCATTGCTTGGCATGGATAGCGCCAGGGTGAATTCACTACACGGCCAGGGAATTAACAAGCTGGGCAAGGGCCTTGTGGCGGAAGCCCATGCACCCGATGGATTGATAGAAGCATTCCGAGTGGAAAATGCGCCAGGCTTTACCCTGGCTTTGCAATGGCACCCGGAATGGTTGGCAACTGAGAATGCAGTCTCCATGGCGATATTTTCAGCTTTTGGTGAGGCTGCTAAAAAGTACGGACGCGAACGGTGATTTATGTTGGAAAATGAAGCAGACGCAGATTTTATTGAACAGTGGTTGAAGGAACGCGGAATTTCCGAGGTAGAAGGTATTGTCCCGGATATGGCCGGCGTTGCTCGTGGAAAGTTTGTCCCTGCGAAGAAATTTCGTCGCGAGGGCCTGAAGCTTCCCGAGTCCGTGTTTATCCAGACTGTGACGGGTGAGTTCTCGGATACCGACCTGGTGGATGAGGTGGATCGCGACATGATCCTGCGTCCCGATGCCAGCACTATTCGAATGGTGCCCTGGGCATCAGAGCGCACCGCCCTGGTGATCCATGATTGCTTCACCCAGGATGGCGATCCGATCGATATTTCTCCGCGCTATGTGCTGCGCAGGGTGCTGGACCTGTACAAGGCTGAAGGACTGCGGCCGGTGTTGGCGCCGGAAGTCGAGTTCTTCCTGGTCAAGCCCAATATCGATCCTGATATTCCTCTTGAGCCACCGGTTGGTCGCTCGGGCCGCCAGGAAACTGTGCGCCAGGCATTCAGCATCGATGCGATTAACGAGTTCGATCCACTGATCGATGACATTTATGATTTTTGTGAGGCGCAGGAAATCATCGTTGATAACCTGATTCACGAATCCGGTGCCGCCCAGCTGGAAATCAACTTCATGCATGGCGATCCGCTGGACCTGGCTGACCAGGTGTTCCTGTTCAAGCGCATTGTGCGAGAAGCGGCAATGCGTCGGAACATCTATTCAACCTTTATGGCCAAGCCAATGAAGAATGAGCCGGGCAGTGCATTGCACATGCACGTGAGCGTGGTTGATGAGAAGACCGGCAAAAATATTTTCGCGGATGAGAATGGTGAGGACAGCGCCGTTTTCCGTTCCTATATAGCCGGTTTGCAGCGTTATATTCCCGAAGCAACCATGTTGTTCGCGCCCTATGTGAATAGTTATCGCCGCTTCATGGGTATGTTGTCTTCGCCGATTAACGTGCAGTGGGGCTATGACAACCGGACGGTGGGCTTGCGTGTACCGCGCTCTTCGCCCGAGAACCGGCGTGTGGAGAACCGCGTTCCCGGTGCAGACGCCAATCCTTACCTGGCATTCGCCGCGACGCTGGCGGCAGGTTACCTGGGCATGAAGCAGCACCTGTCACCCAGCGAACCGGTGGAGGGCAGTGCTTACAATCTGCCTCATTCTCTGCCTCGCGAGGTATCTGAAGCGGCAGCACTTCTGCGTGGAAGTGCCGGCATGCGAGAGATGCTCGGTGATCGATTTATTGATGTGTACTGCGAAATGAAGGAAGAGGAATACCAGGAATTCTTCCAGGTGATCAGTGCATGGGAAAGAGAATACCTGCTGCTGAACGTCTAGTAACAGCGAGTATTTTTTCTGTAATCACAATCGCTCACCAAAGGGTTGTGCGGTAGTAGTGTTTTTATTCGGAGAGAGTTTAATGGGTACTGAAAAGCGGACGACTCAAGAGTGGCAGAAGTTGGATTCTGCTCACTACCTGCATCCGTTTACGGATTTCAAGGGACTGGCGAAGAAAGGATCGAGAATCATTGAAAAGGCCAATGGCATTTATCTCTGGGATGCCGATGGCAACAAGATCCTCGACGGAATGGCCGGTCTTTGGTGTGTAAACATGGGCTATGGTCGCCAGGAGCTGGTTGACGCAGCTACTGCACAGTTGCAGCAACTTCCTTACTACAATAGTTTCTTCCAAACCTCTCATCCGCCTGCTATCCAGTTGTCAACCTTGCTGGCAGAAGTCACTCCGGAGCATATTAACCAGGTGTTCTTTGCCGGCTCCGGTTCAGAGTCCAACGACACCGTGATCCGGATGATTCGTCGTTACTGGCAGCTGAAGGGGCAGCCCGAGCGCCAGACCATCATCAGCCGGGTAAATGCCTATCATGGCAGTACCATCGGTGGTGCAACCCTGGGTGGTATGAAGGGTATGCATGACCAGCTGGGTCTGACTATTCCCGGTGTGGTGCATATCGACCAGCCTTACTGGTTTGGTTACGAGGGCGATTTGGATATTGATGCATTCGGTCTGGACGTTGCCCAGGGTCTCGAGAGAAAGATCCTGGAACTGGGTGCCGAGAATGTTGCAGCCTTTATTGGTGAACCCGTCCAGGGCGCCGGTGGTGTGATCATTCCGCCGAAGACTTACTGGCCGGAAATTCAGCGCATCTGTGACAAGTACGGAATCTTGCTGGTGGCTGATGAGGTTATCACCGGCTTCGGGCGCCTGGGGGAGTGGTTTGGCTCCCAGTATTTTGGAATCAAGCCTGACCTGATTCCCTTCGCCAAGGGTGTGACGTCCGGTTACCTGCCCCTGGGTGGTGTGCTGGTAGGCGATCGGGTTGCTGATGTCCTCAATAGCGATGGCGGCGAATTCACCCATGGATTCACTTACTCAGGCCATCCGGCCTGCTGTGCAGTGGCAATCAAGAACATTGAATTGCTGCGTGACGAAGGTGTGATCGAGCAGGTCAAGAATGTGACCGCACCGCACTTTGCCAAGCGCATGGCCGAGCTGGCGGATCACCCCCTGGTGGGTGAGGTACGCACCATCGGACTGATGGGTGCCATCGAACTGGTTAAGAACAAGGAACCCAAGGAATTGTTTACCCCCAAGGGTGACGTTGGATTTATTTGCCGCAATGCCTGTTTTGCCAACGGCCTGGTGATGCGATCCGTCGGCGACACCATGATTACTGCGCCGCCGCTGGTGATTACGGTTGAGCAGATTGACGAAATGGTGGCCCTGGCACGCAAATGCCTGGATGCCACAGCAGAACAGGTTTTGTAGTAAGAAGACACTCCGCGCTCCTTGCCGGGGCGCGGGGCTCAACTCGGGGGTGATGTATGACTCAAGCTGGCTATCCGGATACCTATTATTTCGCAACGGCCAATGGCTTGGAGGAGCATCCGGAGCTCACCGAAAATCTGCAGGCTGATGTCTGCGTAATCGGTGGGGGCTACACCGGTCTTTCTGCGGCACTCAACCTTGCTGAACGCGGATACCAGGTCGTCCTGCTGGAAGCCGAGCGCATAGGTTTTGGCGCCTCGGGCCGTAATGGCGGATTGATTGGCAGCGGACAGCGAAAGGACGTGCTGGAAATGGAAAAGGCCTTTGGCCTTGAGACCTCTCGCAAGTTCTGGGATTTCGCCGAAGATGCGAAAGCCGAGATTCGCGAGCGCGTGGCCAAGCACGACATCCAGTGCGACCTGCAGCGTGGCCAGCTCGTCGGCATGCACAAGAAGAGCTACATCGGATGGGCCAGGGAATTATCTGACGCCCTGGCTGAGCGCTACGACTATCCCAATACCCATGCCTTGAGCCAGGAAGAGACCAGGGCATTAGTGAACACGCCAACATTCGTCGAGGGATTCCTGGACGATGATGCAGCCCACCTGCATCCGTTGAATTTTGCCCTGGGTCTGGCGAGGGCCGCCAGGGAAGCCGGTGTGCGAATATTCGAAAATTCCAGGGTGACCGGTTATACCCGGACTGATCCGGCCCTGGTCAGCACCGACAAGGGTAGCGTGAAGGCCTCGTTTATTGTCCTGGGTTGTAATGGTTACCTGGGCAAGCTTGAGCGCAAGGTCGCAGGCAAGATCATGCCAATTAATAATTTCATGATCGCCACCGAGCCCCTGGGTGAGGAGCGGGCAAAGTCCGTCATCAGCAAGCGGCTCGGCGTTCATGACAGTCGCTTTGTGGTTAACTATTTCCGCATGTCCGAGGATCACCGGTTGTTGTTCGGCGGCGGCGAAAATTATCGCCCGTCCTTCCCCAGGGACATCCTGAATTTTGTTCGGCCCTACATGTTGAAACTGTTCCCACAGTTGAGTGACGTGAAGGTTGATTACGCCTGGGGTGGGACCTTGTCAGTCACGGTTAACCGTCTTCCGCACCTGGGTCGGCTTGAGCCTAACCTGTTTTTTGGGCACGGGTTTTCGGGACATGGAGTGTCTACCTCGGTGTTTGCAGGAAAGATAATGGCGGAAGCGATTGCTGGAACTGCCGAGCGCTTCGACGTGTTCTCCAGTTTGCCTATTCATACATTCCCCGGAGGCACGATGCTGCGGTATCCGGGCATGGTCCTGGGAATGTTGTTTTTCTCGATGAAGGACAAGCTCTAGGATCAGGTTGCCACGGACGCGTTCACGATCAGGAGAGATGGATCTAGTGGAAATTGGCGCAAGACTAAAGGCAGTACGGGAAATGCGAGGCTTGTCTCAGCGTGAGCTGGCCAAGCGAGCGGGTGTAACCAACAGCACGATTTCGTTGATCGAACAAAATCGAGTGAGTCCATCGGTGGGTTCATTGCGCAAGGTGTTGGATGGTCTGCCCATGACCCTGGCGGATTTTTTTACCTTCGATTTCGAGAGTTCGGAGGGGCATTTCTACAAGAGTGATGAACTGGTGGACGTGAGCAGTGTTGGCACGTCCATGTTACTGGTGGCCGCGAATAAGCGTGACCGGGCCATGAGCATCATGCACGAGTTTTACCCGCCAGGTGCCGATACGGGGCCCGACGTGATTACCCACAGGGGTGAAGAGGGTGGCGTGGTGATTCGTGGCAGCATTGAAATTACTATCGGCAGTGAAACCCGGACCCTGGGCCCGGGCGAGGCCTATTATTTCGAGACGCATTTGCCCCACCGTTTTCGAAATCAGGGTAAGGAAACCTGCGAAATAGTCAGTGCCTGTACACCGCCAAGTTTCTAGCTTGTCAGAATGAAAAAGGCCGCGTCGTTATACCGATGCGGCCTTTTTTTATAGAGCGCTTTCTGCCCGGGGGCATCAAGCCTAGATGTTTCTCAGGTACCACTCGTACTCAAGGGCTGTGATCTCCGCATTGAACTGCGCGTATTCCTGACGCTTGATGGCATGGAACATCTTCACGAAGGACTTGCCCAGGTAGTCTGGCAGGACCGTGGAGGCGGCAAATTTCTTCATCGCCGAATTCCAGGTCAGGGGTAAATCACCTTCCACCTGTTCGTAGGCGTTGCCCACAGTAATTGGTTCGGGTTCCAGTTCCTTGCTCAGGCCGTGGTGTATGCCCGCAAGGACGGCGGCGGTCAGCAAGTAGGGATTCACATCGGCACCGGCTACGCGGTGTTCAATACGACTCGCGTCACCCAGGGTTGCCGGAATACGCAGACCGGTGGTGCGGTTGTTGTAGCCCCAGGCCCTGTTGGTTGGGGCATAGGAGCCTTCCTTGAAACGCTTGAACGAATTGGCATTCGGTGCGAACAACAGCATGGCTTCGCGCATTGTGTCCGCCAGACCGGCGATGGCGTTGCGTAATTTTGGCTGGTTCTCCGGATGCTCGTCACACTCAAAGATGTTGTTGCCATCCTTGTCCAGGACACTGGTGTGAATGTGCATGCCGTTACCCGCGTGCTGGGGGTAGGGCTTGGCCATGAACGTGGCGGTGTAATTGTGGCGCTTGGCGACTTCACGAATAAGGCGCTTGAGCATCACTGTCTGGTCACAACCCAGTAGTGGGTCGTCTGTATGATCCAGGTTGATCTCGAACTGCCCCGGGGCGTATTCCTTTACCGCACCGTCCGCAGGAATTCCCTGGGCAGTGCAGGACCTGGCAATTTCCGCCAGGAAGGGAGCGTAGTCTTCAAGTTCAACGATACTGTAAACCTGGCTGCAACTCAGGCGCTCCCCGGTTACCGGAGAGAACAGCGGTTGGGGTTTACCCTGGCTGTCGCGGTCGCGATCCACCAGGTAGAACTCCATTTCCAGGGCGACTACCGGTTTCAGCCCGTCGGCATGGAAGCGGTCCAGCACCTTGTTTAGAACGGTGCGTGGATCACCCTCGAAAGGCTCTCCATCCAATTCCGTCATAGTCAGCTGCAGTTGGGCGCGGTGGGGGCTACGCCAGGGAACCACGGTCAGGGAGCCGGGAACCACCTGGCATATGCCGTCGGCGTCACCGGTTTCCATTCCAAGCCCGGTCTCTTCCACGGTTTCGCCCGAGATATCCAGGGCAAAAACGGACAGTGGAAGATTGATTCCCGTCTTGATGATTTTGTCTATGGACGTCACATCTGCGCGCTTGCCTCGCAATACACCGTTGGTGTCACAAATCAGCAGTTCGGCTGTTTTGATCTCGGGATAGCGAGCCAGGAGTTCTTGCGCAGAGTAGTAACTTCCGCTTTTGAGTTTTTTGGTATCAGTCATGGCGTATGTTCAATATAAGCATCATTTACGTATCCCGCTCAGAGTCATTATTTCGAGCCGTCAGGGTGAATATGACGGAATACGTGTGGTTTGGATTCAGATCCGCATGAAGCAAGTTACATTGCTTGATGATTCAGACTTGCCAAGTGTCTAATATAATTTACATGGTAGCAAGTATTTTACGACATTAGCGCCATCGGGAGATGCCTTGGGAGCCGGCAATTTGGCCTGACTTGCACATCTCCGGTTATCCGCTGACAGTCGGGTCCTGTCCGGGGTATTGTGCACCCGGCCCAACCAGAAAAATCTCGACGGCAGAGCAGTGGTACGTGAGGTGATGATGAAGGTGCAGGGACGGTGACAGATACCAGTCAGTTCTCTTCCCCGGATACCGGAAGACCGGGTCGCTGGGTACTGCTGGCCGGAATCTGGACCGTCAACCTGAGCTTTGGCCTGGTGATGTT
>Ga0316188_10000923_pt1 | contig 13622 bp, 13 predicted proteins | sample Phiworburrow1_MG_FD_204933 | JGI IMG/M metagenome (GOLD analysis project Ga0316188, IMG submission 204933) | Coastal sediment microbial communities from Maine, United States - Phippsburg worm burrow 1 | ecosystem: Environmental > Aquatic > Marine > Coastal > Sediment | place: USA: Maine...
AGGGGATTGCACACGGCGGCATCGAGTACTACCTGCCCCTGTTCTTTGCGTCCACAGCCTCCCTGCCCGACTTCCTGCCCACCGACTGCATCGTACTGGCCCCGGCCGGCCTCGATGCGTTGCTGGATCAGTTCTGGGTCGAGGCGCACGAACGCTACGAGCTTTGTAGTCTCGATCGCGAACGCCCGATCCTGAGCGTTGACGAAACCTTTATCGCACCCGAGGCAATCCCTGCACGTCTCGCGTCATTTTCGAGCATCAGCTACGCCACTCAATCCATCGCTGAGACGCGTCATAGCCTGAACTTCAATACACGCATGCCACCCGCGATGAAGATCGAGGCACGTTACGAGGACGCTGCCGCCGCGCTGATGCAGTTCCTCGGCGATTTCGACGGCCGGGTCCTGTTTACGACCGATTCACGAGGCCGTCGCGAACAACTGTTCGACATGATATCGGGGCGTGGCCTCGACCTTGCGCGTATCGAAACGTGGCAGGCCTTCAGGGACGACACGCATCGCATCGGCGTTGCGGTCGCCCCCGTCGACAACGGCGTACTGTTGCCGGGCGCAAAAGTCGCCGTCATCAGCGAACAGCAGCTGTTCGGCGAGCGCACCCACACGCGCAAGCGCCGCCGCAGGAGCGACCGCGATCCTGAAACGATCATTCGCCAGCTCAACGATCTCGAACCCGGGTCCCCGGTGGTACACGAGGAATACGGTGTTGGTCGCTACCTGGGGCTGACAACGCTCGAAGCAGGCGGTATTACGGCCGAGTTCCTGCACCTTGAGTACGCGGATAACGACAAGCTGTACGTGCCTGTACACGCGCTGGACCTGATCTCGCGCTATACCGGTGCGTCACCCGATCACGCGCCCCTTCATCGCCTCGGCAGCGACCAATGGGCCAAAGCGAAGCGTCGTGCAATACAGAAGATCAGAGACGTCGCAGCGGAACTGCTCGATGTTTACGCGCGCCGCGCCGCGCGCCCGGGACATCGCTTTCGCTGGCCCGAATCGGACTACCGGACCTTCGAGTCGGGGTTTCCATTCGAACTCACCGAAGACCAGGCACACACGATCGAGGACGTCCTCGAGGATCTCGGCAGCGACCAGCCGATGGACCGCGTTGTATGCGGCGATGTCGGTTTCGGCAAAACGGAGGTCGCGCTGCGAGCAACATTCGCCGCCGTGCATGGTGGCAAGCAGGTTGCAGTGCTCGTGCCAACAACCCTGCTCGCCCAGCAGCATGGACAGAATTTCCGGGATCGCTTTGCGGACTGGCCGATACGCGTTGAGGTCCTGTCGCGTTTCCAGTCGGCCAAAGAGGTCAAGGACATCATTGCCGGCTTGCGGTCGGGTGCAGTCGATGTCGTAATCGGCACGCACAAACTGCTGCAACACACGAAGGACTTCCACGACGTTGGCCTCGTCATCGTCGATGAAGAACACCGCTTCGGTGTTCGCCACAAGGAAGCCATCAAGTCGCTGCGTAGCGAAATAGATATCCTTACCCTGACCGCGACGCCTATCCCAAGAACGCTCAACATGGCCCTGGGTGGTCTCCGCGAAATGTCCCTGATAACGACACCGCCGGCCGAGCGCCTGGCGGTCAAGACGTTTGTTTCAGAGTGGAATGATGTCGTGATTCGCGAAGCCTGCCTGCGCGAAATCAAGCGCGGCGGCCAGGTGTATTTCATTCATAACCGCGTGGAAGACATCGGCCGGATCGAACAGCAGCTCAAGAAACTCGTTCCGGAAGCCCACATCCGTATCGGACACGGCCAGATGCCGGAACGCGAACTCGAACAGGTCATGCTCGACTTCTACCATCGGCGCTTCAACGTGCTGCTGTGCACCACCATCGTTGAGAGCGGTATCGATGTGCCGACTGCCAACACCATCATCATCAATCGGGCCGATCGCTTCGGCCTGGCGCAGCTGCATCAGCTGCGCGGGCGTGTCGGTCGGTCACACCACCGGGCCTATGCGTACCTGGTTGCGCCGCCGAAGGCTGTTATGACGGCCGATGCCATCAAGCGACTCGAAGCCATCGACTCGCTGGAGGATCTGGGCTCCGGATTCACGCTTGCCACCCATGATCTCGAGATTCGCGGTGCCGGCGAACTGCTTGGGGACACGCAGAGCGGCCAGATCCAGGAGATCGGCTTTTCGCTGTACACAGAGCTGCTCGGCCGGGCGGTGGAGTCGCTGCGGGCGGGCAACGAACCAGACCTCGAAGCGCCGCTGCATGCAGGCGTGGAAATCAATCTGCATGTTCCCGCACTGTTGCCCGACGATTATGTGCCGGACGTGCATCTGCGGCTCATTCTCTACAAGCGAATCTCTGCCGCTGAAACGGCAGAGGAACTCCGCGAGCTGCAGGTCGAACTCATCGATCGCTTCGGCCTGCTCCCGGACAGCGCCAAAAATCTCATACGAATTGCAGCCCTCAAGAAGCTCGCCACGCGTGCCGGAATCGAGAAAATCGATGCCGCAGACAATGGTGGCTACCTCGTTTTCGGCCAGGACAGCCGTATTGACCCTGTCGCACTCATCCAATTAGTGCAAAATGACAGCAAGCGATACCGTTTGCAGGGCTCCCATCGGCTCCAGATAAAGGATGATTTGGGTGATCTCGAGAAGCGATTCGTTACAATCGAGAACCTGTTGAGCCGTCTTATGGTCGAAGAAGATAATGATGCGTAAGTTGACAATCAGCCTGCTGTCCCTGGCCATTACCCTGCCCGCAATGGCGCAGGAAATGCTTGGCGACATTGAATTGGAAGAAGTTCCGGAGATTCGCCGCTATACGGTCGAGGTGATCGTCTTCCGGTACGCGCAGGAAGTGATGACCGGCAGCGAGATCTTTCCGCGTGATGAACCCGAGCCCGAAATGCTGCCGCTCGAAGAAGACATTGAATTTGTCGAAGCGATCCCTGAGGAAACCGGGGAAGAGCTCGAACCCCAGCCGGACGCAGAGCTTGTCATGCTCGATGAGGCGGACTTCCAGCTCGGTGACATTGTGGATCGCATGGCGCGGCTGGACGTCTACGAGCCCATGATGCATTTTGGCTGGACCCAGGCCACCTGGCCGGACGAGCAAACCGAGGCAATCCCCCTGCAGCGGCTGGCACCGCCGCCCGCGGGACTCGATGGCGAATTGACGCTCTACCTGGGCCGTTACCTGCACCTCGTTGTCGATCTGCGGCTGGAAGCTACCGATACCATGGTTTTCAACCAGGACGACGTCGAACGGCTTGGCGACGTCACGGCAGGCGACCTGTTCGGTGGCATGGAGGCGCAGCCAGGAGAGCTGCCGACCTACTACCGCATCCAGGAAAACCGCATCCTGAAGAACGGCGAGCTACGCTACTACGACCATCCGAAATTCGGGGTGCTGGCGAAAGTCACGCGCGTCGAGGATGGAAAGGAAGACAGCGGCGATGTCGGGTTACTCGGGTACGGTTCCGAGTAGCGCGTCCAGGAAGCCCGCTGCATCGCGCTCATCGCTCGCCGTATCGGCGACCGCAACCTCGAACGTCACCGTAACGAACTTCGACGAACTCGACCGCGGGTGATGTAGCCCGAGCTCGCGCACAGCAGTCGATATCCGGGCTGCAAATTCGCGTACACCGTGTTCGTCTGACGCGTGCGACAGTGCCACAAAGCACGCGCCATCCGGCCGGGCAACGACGTCGCTCGCGCGTCTCAGGCAGCGGCGTATCGCGCTGCCAACCCTGCGCAGGCAGGAATCCGAAGCATGGCGTCCGAATACTTCGACATACGCGTCAAACTCATTGAGTCTGAAAACAACGACCGACAAACGCCCTTTGTCACGCGCTGCGACCGCCCAATCGTGTTCAAAGACCTCGCGAAATGCCCGTCCGTTAAGCAGCCCCGTGACGGGGTCGTCGCGGGAAAGATCTCGAATGCGGCGCTTCGCCTTGAGCAAGGCGTGATGTATCTCGGCGCCGTCAGCTGTCGTCGAACTGCTACTGCTGCGCCAGTATGCGGCGTAATTGCGGGCTGTCTTGTCACCGCTCAGCTGCAACGGCTTCAGAACGAGCAGGTATTCGCGGCTGCGGGACTCGACCGGGAAACTCGTTTCCTGGCCGGAACGCACCGATTCGCTGACCTCAAGCGCGAGCTCGCGACCCCCGATCTCCTCAATAACATCCGCGAAAGGCTTGCCAGCGACATCTGCTCCACCGATCGGCACAAATGCCGAATTCGCAAATGCGACGGGCCAGTCAGCCTGGTCGACGCTGACGATCAGTACGGGCTCCGTCGTGCTGGCCAGAACCTGTTCGAGGATATCGCGCTTAACGGGTTTCATCGTTGGGCATCATACCGCTTCGAAGAAGCCTTTGAGTAACGACATGGTCGCACTTCTTGCTGCGAGCGTATTCGCCTCGACATCGTCGTGGATGGGCACGTCACCACGACCTGCCGCACGATTGACGATCATGGCTATACACGCATAGTCGACGCCAACCTCCCGGGCGATCGCCGCCTCGGGCATTGCCGTCATCCCTATGTAGTCGGCGCCGTCACGCTCCAGGCGGTCGACTTCCGCCGCTGTTTCGAGCCGCGGACCCTGAGTGGTCGCATATACTCCGCCATCGTAGCAATCCACGCCGACCTTACCCGCTGCGGTCAGCAAATCACCGCGCAGGCCGTCCGAGAATGGCGCTGTGAAATCAATGTGCTCGACCTTGCCGCGCCGTCCGTCATAAATGGTGTGCTCCCGGCCCCAGGTGTAGTCGAGCAGCTGGTCCGGAATCGCAATCTGTCCGGGCTCCCGGAGACCTGTGATGACACCGACGGTATTCAGCCCGATCACCGCATCAGCGCCGAGTACCTTCAACGCAACGACGTTTGCGCGGTAGTTGATGACGTGCGGCGGCAGCGAATGACCTTCGCCATGGCGAGCAAGCGCCAATACCTGAAGCTTGCCAAACTGGAGCCGGTGGACTGGTGCAGACGGTTTGCCATAGGCGGTCCCCACCTCGGCGCCCGGGTCCTTGCCCGGAAGGTGTTCCCAGCCGCTGCCGATAATGAGTCCAAACGTTTTCGTCATCAGTCGCCTCTAGGCATCCAGGTGAAACTCGGGACGGTCGCTCCAGTGAGAGAAACGTTCGTTAACTGACCGCCACTCCTCGCTCGCCATCAAGGTCTCGCGCACTGGTTGCCCTGTGCCGTGCAGGCGCGCGAGGCGAACCAGCGACAGAGGGTTCTTGTATTCATTGAGCGCGTCAACCGCTTCATGCGCGGCATCGCGGTCGTTACACACAAGAATCATGTCACAGCCGGCGGCCAGGGCCAGTCGCCCACGTTCGGCCATGGAGCCATAGTCTCTCGTCGCTTTCATGCTCAGGTCGTCACAAAAAACCGCGCCACCGAAACCGAGGCGCGAGCGTAACTCTCGTTGAATCCAGTACTCCGAAAAACCAGCCGGGTTTGTGTCGATCTTCTCATAGACGATGTGCGCGAGCATGACCCCTGCGATAGCGCCGTTATTGACCAGCCGTTCGTAAGGACGCATGTCGTCGAGCACACTGCCATACTCCCTGTGATCGACCGGGAGCTTCAGGTGAGAGTCCGCAATGACGGCGCCGTGTCCCGGGAAATGCTTGGCGACCGCCGCCATGCCGGCGCTGCGCAATCCGCGGGAAAATGCATTCGACAAATCGGCGACCGCATCTGCCTTGCGATGGAATGACCTGTTACCAATGATCTCGCTGACACCCCAGTCAAGATCGACACAGGGCGCGAAGCACAGGTCGACGCCAACGGCGCGTAGCTCCGACGCGATCAGCCAGCCGGCCTCGCGAGCTGCCTGCAACCCGGACTCCGGGTTGCGATCGAACTCGCGTCCAATGAGACGCATCGGTGGGACGGCTGTGAACCCATCGCGAAAGCGTTGTACACGTCCGCCTTCATGGTCCACGGCGACCAGCAGCGGCGGACTGCGCAATGCCCGAATTTCGCCAACCAGGTCGGCGATCTGTTCCGGGGACTCGTAGTTGCGCGCAAACAGGATGACACCGCCCACAGCAGGCTCCCGCAACAGGTCGCGGTCGGCCGGGCTAAGGGACAGCCCTTCTATGTCGAGCATCACGGGTCCGAGCGACATCCGTTGAGCCTCATTGCCTGTGGTCACGATTTCTTGAATACCGCGATTGATTCTACATGTGCCGTGTGCGGGAACATATCAATGATCCCGGCCGATTCAAGCCGATATCCCTGCTCGTGCACCAGGGTTCCGGCGTCGCGCGCCAGGGTACCGGGATGACACGATACGTAAACAATCCGTTCCGGCCCGAACAGGTGCATTCGAGTTACGACCTCCGCAGCGCCGCTGCGGGCGGGGTCGAGCAACATACGATCCCAGCCTTCTTTCACCCAACTTTCAGTGCCATCGATCTTGCCCAGGTCGGCGACACGAAATGACACGTTGTCGAGGCCATTGCGACCGGCGTTCATGGCCGCGCGTTGCGTCAGGCTTGCCTCGCCTTCGACACCCAGCACGGTGCCTGCCTGCCGCGCGAGCGCCAGGGAAAAGTTGCCGATCCCGCAGAACAGGTCCAGTACCCGGTCATCGGGACCGGCCCCCAGTTGTTCCGTCGCAAAATGAACCATGCGCCGGTTGATGTCGCTGTTGACCTGCACGAAGTCGATGGGCTCGAAGTCCACGCGAATGTCGAATTCGGGCAACGTGTAGTACAACGAGTCATCAACCGAGCCGGGATAGAACAACGCAACCGTGTCCAGTCCACCGGTCTGCAAGTAGATACGCAGTTCATGCGTCTCGCCAAACTGGCGCAACAGCGCGTTGTCGGCATCGGTGGGCGAATCGAGAACGCGAAACACCAGGGCGATGTCGTTCTCGGCCACTGCGACCTCTATCTGCGGCAAGCGCGCCTTGATTGACAGGCTGCCGACCAACTTGCTGAGGTCTTCGATCATTCCATCGACGGGCTGCGCCAGCACTTCACAACGCTGCATGTCCGTAATGTACGGCGCGTGCCGTTCGCGAAAGCCCACCAGTGTGCGGCCCTTACCGTAAACATCCTTGACTGCCAGTCGGGCACGACGACGATAGTTCCAGACAGGCCCTGTCATTGGTTCGAGCCACGTTTCGGGCGTTACGCGTCCGATACGTTCCAGGTTATCTCTTAGCGCTTGTGCCTTGATATCGCGCTGATGCTCGGGCGTGATGTGTTGCAGCGAACAGCCACCGCAGCGGCCAAATGCCTCACATTTGGCTTCGATCCGGTCAGATGACGACTCGTGTACCTCGAGCAACTCGGCTTCATCGTAGTTACGGTGGATCTTGCGCCGCTGGTACGTGACGGTCTCGCCCTCGAGCGCGCCGGCAATAAAGACCTTCTTGCCGTCAGTGTCTGCGATACCACGGCCGTCATGCGTGACGCCACCGATGACGGCTGTTTCCGGCCCGCGCCGCTTTTTCCGAGCCATTAGTGGTTCGACTCTGGCCAGGCCTGCAGGAATTCATTGAGATGCGGCTGGTCCATGCCGGCAAGCGTGCTGCGTACCAGCGCATACTCGCGCTGCAGGTCCTTCGCATCGAGGTGGCCGCGCATGAATTCAAACCGGAGGTATACCAGCCAGGTGTTCAACACATCGGTCTCGCAGTAATCACGAATTTCCCTGATGCCACCCTCGAGATACTTGTCCCACACCTTGTCGCCGCTCATCCCCAGCTTGCCCGGAAAACCCAGCATGACCGCAATCTCATCGAGCTTGGCAAACGCTCGATTATTGAAGTTCGCGAGCACATCCATCAGATCCACGTGGCGCCAGTGATAGCGACTCAGGTAGTTATTCCATTTGAAGTCACGGTCCGATTCACCGTTCTCCCAATAGCGCGGCGCCTGGATACCGTGCTTGAGTGCGCGGTAATGCAGGACCGGCAGATCGAAGCCGCCGCCGTTCCAGGAAATCAGGTCCGGTGTATAGCGGTCGATGCCGTCAAAGAAACGCTTGACGAGCTCGGCTTCGCCGGAACCCTCGTCACCGAGACTCCAGACCTTGAACGTGTCGGCCGTCCGAAACGTAACGGAAATTGCCACCACACGATGCTGGTGCAACGGCAGGAAGTCGTGCCCGACAGCCTGCTGGCGCTTGAACATCATTGCCGTTGCGACGTCCGCGTCGGACAGGCCATCCAGTTCAAGTAATTGGCGCCCGGCTTCAACGTCGGGAATCGTTTCGATATCGAACGAAAAACAGTGCATGCGTTTGCCTAACCCTTGTGTTCTGCGTGCTCGACGACGGCGAAGGCCATCACCAGCCCGGCGTCGTCAGTAAGACTGACGTGACCGCTGCCAATGCCGAGGCGTGCGCAGACTCGACTGCCCCGCTCCGACCAGACTATGACAGGTCTACCCCAGTCGTTATTCAAAATACCCACGTCGCGCAGCCACACACCGTGAGCAAAGCCGGTCCCCATTGCCTTCACCGTAGCCTCTTTGCCCGCGAATCGCATGGCAAGAAAACGCACAGGATTCTTGCTGCGTTCATACAGGTCCATCTCTTCTTCCATGAGGATACGCCTGGCGAAGTGATCGCCATAGCGACCGTAGATCTGCTCTATACGGCTGAGCTCAACAATGTCTGTCCCAATACCAAATATCACCGGTCGATCACTCCGCCCGCGCTTCGAGCATCAGGCGCTTCATCTCGGCGACGGCCGGACCGAGGCCATCAAAAACCGCCTGCGCGATGATGGCATGGCCGATATTGAGTTCGACGACCTGTTCGATGCGCGCAATCGGTTTGACGTTTTGGTAGTGGAGGCCGTGACCTGCATTGATCACAAGACCGAGACCGTGCCCATAGCGTGCCGCGTCCTTAATGCGCTCGAGTTCTTCTGCCTGTTCCCCACCTTCCGAATCCGCATATTTTCCCGTGTGGAGCTCTACTACCGGCGCACCGGCGGCAAGCGCTGCATCGAGCTGCGCACGCTCCGGATCGATAAACAGCGATACGCGGATACCCGTCGCGCCCAGCTCCTTACAGGCGGCACGGACCTTGTCGAGCTGGCCGGCAACATCGAGCCCGCCCTCGGTCGTCAGCTCCTCGCGCTTTTCCGGTACGAGACAAACGTCGGTCGGCTTGATGCGCTTCGCGATCGCGACCATCTCGTCAGTCACAGCCATCTCGAGATTCATATGTGTGGACATGACCTCATTGATTTCATCAAGGTCGTGGTCCTGGATATGCCGACGATCCTCGCGCAGGTGCACGGTAATGCTGTCAGCACCGGCCTGCTCCGCCAACCGGGCGGCTTGTGCCGGACGCGGATAGGTCGTGCCACGCGCCTGCCGGAGTGTGGCAACGTGGTCTATGTTGACGCCGAGATAGATGGGGTTTGCTTTACTCATTCGTATTGTCTGCTTTGCGCGGTCGCGCAATTCTACCGCGATGTACCTCCAGCAGCACCTTGCGGCTCTTCAGTTCTTTGCCACCCAGGTGATAACTGACGACGTCACGTAACAGCCGGTTGGCGGCACGGAGTGTCTCCGCGTCATCGAACTCAGCCGCCGCTATCGCCAGCAATGTGGCACCCGTGAATACCAATGGCCCTACCTTGCGCTCGACAGGAACCGGGCCGTCCTCGACCCGGTAGTCGTAGTGGCGATCAGGATCGACGTCGTCATGCGTGCCCGCTACACGATCAAGGTTAAGGGCGTAACCCAGCAGGCTGAGGAACTCGAGTTCAAACTGCCTCAGATTGGCCGCGACATTCGACGTGCCGCACAGCGCCCGGATCGATTGTTCGTATAAATCGTAGATCTCGGGCTGGGGGTCGTGACGGTGCAGAAAGTGCAGCATCAGCTCGTTGAGGTAGTAGGCAGACAACAACGCGTCACCACGCAGCCCGGATGGCGCACCCGCGGCTTCGGCACCCGTTAATGTGCCGAGGTCAGACTTTGCCACCCACGAAACCCGCAATGGCAGGAACGGCCGCAACACGCCGGCCAGGCGGGACTTGGAACCCCGGCTCCCTCGCGCCACGACGGCCACCTTGCCATGGTCGCGCGTCAGGATGTCGAGTATCTGGCTGGAATCCCGAAATGGCCGATGATGCAGGATATAACCCGGCTGTTGCTGAACGCGCCTGCTCATCGACGATCGCTGCCAGGGCCTATGGCGCTTCGTAGCCTAGGCTTATGAGATCCTTCTCGTTGTCGGCCCAGTTGGCCTTCACCTTGACCCACAACTCCAGATGCACGTTGCACTGCAACAGTTCCTTGAGCTCGAGGCGCGCGGACCTGCCGACTTTCTTCAGCACACCGCCATTTTTGCCAACGACGATCCCTTTCTGGCTGTCGCGTTCGACCCAGATGACCGCGTTGATTGTCACGCCCTTATCGTCGGGGAGATACCGCTCGACCTGCACGGTCAGGCCATACGGGAGCTCCTGGTGGAGCATAAGCGTGAGCTTTTCGCGAATTACCTCGGCGACATGGAACTCCTTGCTGCGATCCGTGTGCATGTCCGCGGGGAATAACGGAGGTGATTCCGGGAGAAACTTCGGCAGCATGGACATCAACTGGTCGAGATTATCGTGCTTATGCGCTGAGATCGGGATGATCTCGGCGAAGTCATGCCGTGCCGCCATCAGGCCGAGAGCATCCAGGAGTTTCTCCCTGGGATGTACCTTGTCGATCTTGTTGAGCACGGCGACCACCGGTGCCTGTGCCTGCTTGAGACGCTTGAGGACGTCGTCGTCCTCGGTGGTCCAGCGGGTCGCGTCGGTCACGAATAGAATGACGTCGGCATCAGCAAGCGCATTGGCGGCTGTGCGATTCATCAGCCTGTTCATCGCTTTGCCGGCCTTGCGATGCAAGCCAGGCGTATCGACGAAAATGATCTGCGCAGTATCATCCGAATGCACCGCGAGAATTCGGTGTCTCGTGGTCTGCGGCTTCGCCGTAACGATGCTGACCTTGCGTCCCATGACGGCATTGATCAACGTTGATTTGCCAACATTGGGTCGCCCTATGACGGCAACCATTCCGCAGCGGTGCTCATTCATGGGCGTTCCCCGCAAAAATTTCGAGCATTCGCCGCGCCGCCTTTTGCTCTGCCTTGCGCCGCGTCGTGGACTCACCTTCGGTCATCTGCGACAACTCGCTGACTGTGCACGATACGACGAAGCGTTGCTGGTGTGCTTTGCCCGTGGCCTCGACGAGTTCGTAATCCGGTACGGAAAGCTTGCGAGCCTGCAGCCATTCCTGCAATCGCGTCTTGGCATCGCGCAGATCTTCGGCGTCTGGCAGTTCCTCCAGTCGCCGGGCAAAAACACGTTCGATAATGTCCGTTGCGGCTGCAAATCCTGAGTCCAGGAATACGGCCCCGAAAATCGCTTCCAGGGCATCGGCAAGGATCGACTCGCGACGATGCCCGCCTGTCTTGCGCTCGCCACTGCCAAGAATCAGGTGTTCACCGACTCCCAGATCGGCAGCCAGTTTTGCCAGAGAAGTATCCTTGACGAGCGACGCACGTAACTTGCTGAGGTCGCCTTCGCTGGCGTCGGGCCGCCGCTTGAATACGGCATCGGAAATGACGAAGTCGAGTACGGCATCGCCGAGAAACTCCAGGCGCTCGTTGTTGCTGCCGTTCGCGCTTCTGTGCGTAAGCGCCTGGATCAACAGGCTCGCATCGTGAAAGCGATAGTGCAGCGTCTTGTCGAGCCAGCTCTCGGCCTTTTCCAATGTTATCGCTCTTTTTTGCCGGGCCGCCGTGCGGCCAGAGGTAGCTAGCGGCGGATTAGCGTTCTCTTGTCGAAGTCCACCACGAATGAGATGTTGGCAATGAACGGGGACTTGTGTGGGTAGGTTGCTGCAACTTCGAAGCCACCATCAACCGCGGTCACCTTAACGTCCTTGGCCTTAATTACATCAACGCTCTCGATGTCAAAACGACGCGAAATGGAGGTGCGGATTGCGGCACGCGTAGCACCTTTACCATCAAATTCCTGGCCCACGCCGTCCACAACGCCGACGACTTTCATGTAGTTGAGGTATACAGGAGTCAAGCGGATACCGGCGAAGGCGAACAGCCCGATGAACAGCACCAGGATTATCAGGCCCAAGGTCGTCATACCGGCCTGCTGACGCTTGTTTCGCCACTTTTCCATGTTATTCAAAGACATACGACCTTCTCCGCTCAATCCACCGCGCCTGTCAATGCGCTACATCGCTTAACGTAACGCGATCTTACCGGTCAAATCAGTGACTGGCACCACATTATTGGATTTTCATGCCAACCCGGGCCCAGTCCGGCATGTTCCACGGCACGAAATGCATCCAGATGCGGACCGCCTCACCGACCAGAAACTCCTCCGGAATCGCCCCGATAAAGCGACTGTCCTTGCTGCGGTCACGATTGTCGCCCATGACAAAGAAATGCCCTTCGGGTACCCGGTACGTGTTATCGCGCGTCGAAAACTCGGGGTTTGTCACCAGGATATCGTGCACCCGGCCGTCGAGGTTCTCAACGAACAGCGGCACGTTCCAGTCATTGTCTTCGCCGCGCTGCAGATCCACCGGTTGCCCATTGATGGTCAACCGCTGTCGCTCGTAAACCACCGTATCGCCAGGCAGCCCGATCACGCGTTTGATGTAGTTGATGCTCGGATCTGATGGCAGGCGGAAGACGATGACATCCCCCCGCGCCGGACTGCCGGTCTCGATCACCTTGGTTTCTGTGACCGGCAGGCGCAGGCCGTAGGCGTATTTCTTGACGAAAATGAAGTCCCCTTCCAGCAAGGTGGGCATCATCGAACCGGACGGAATACGAAACGGCTCGAAGATAAAGGAACGAATGACAAGAACGAACAACAACACCGGGAAAAAAGAGCGCGCGTACTCTACGAGGACTCGCTGACCGCCCGGCGCCTGCCGACTGTCTTCCAGGTCCGTTTTCCAGACCAGCTTGTCCAGCGCAACGATAACACCCGTAAACGCGGTCAGGACCGTCAGAATCAATGCCAGATTAATAATCAAAATTCGTACTCACTTGTCTGTTCGCAATACAGCGAGGAATGCATCCTGCGGGATCTCTACCGAACCAACCTGTTTCATTCTTTTCTTGCCGGCCTTCTGCTTCTCCAGCAGTTTGCGTTTGCGCGACACGTCACCGCCGTAGCACTTGGCGGTCACATTCTTGCGTAGCGCCTTGACGGTGCTGCGCGCGATAACCTGGCTGCCAACGGCAGCCTGGATGGCGACATCGAACATCTGTCGAGGTATCAATTCTCTCATTTTTTCGACCAATTCTCGTCCGCGAGTTCTCACGTTCTCCCTGTGGAGGATGATCGACAGGGCATCAACGCGCTCGTTGTTGATGAGCACGTCAAGCCGCACCAGCTGCGCCGGCTGAAAACGCAGGAAATGATAGTCAAACGACGCGAACCCCCGGCTGACCGATTTCAGACGGTCGAAAAAGTCGAGAACGACCTCGGCCAGCGGCATCTCGTATTCAATCGCAACCTGTCCGCCAAGGTAACGCATTTGCTTTTGCACCCCGCGCTTGTCGATACACAGCTTGATAACAGCACCCACGTGCGTCTCCGGAACGAGGATA